>Ga0247821_10000347_pt1 | contig 25607 bp, 19 predicted proteins | sample 13C_Glycerol_Day_FD_192481 | JGI IMG/M metagenome (GOLD analysis project Ga0247821, IMG submission 192481) | Soil microbial communities from agricultural site in Penn Yan, New York, United States - 13C_Glycerol_Day14 | ecosystem: Environmental > Terrestrial > Soil > Agricultural land | place... | reverse complement strand
CCCATGCGTGCAGACGCAAGCGCAGCCTCGGTACCGGCATGGCCGCCGCCGATGACGATCACTTCAAAACGGGAAGGGAAATCCACCACGCACCTCGTGCCTGTTTTTGCGAATAGAGAAGGTAAGCGGACAAGTATAGGGACTTCACCCCCTTTAAAGAAACCTTCTGAGCAAAATTTGACCAGCCTGTGGATGAGTGGCAGGTAACAGAAATCAAAGAGGAGAAATTTAAAAAAGCTTTGTTTTTATGTTTATTCTTATGCACAAGCCATTCTGTGGATAAGGTTACCTAGGCCTTTGTTCATGCAGGATAGAGAAAAATTAAACCCTGTGGCTGGAGTGCCATGAGGGCTATGGATAACACGATTTAGCCTGTGGATTAAATGACTGTTTACCCACAGGCGGGTTTGTCCTCAGAAAAAAAGCCTGCTTATCAACGGAGCTGAAGGCGAGTTTTCCACAGGGCTCCTGAGCACGGATTCGAGCCTGTGAATGAAAAAAAACATCGAGGTAGGGCTGGATACGGACAAGGTGGGAGCGGGCGAGCCCGCGAAAGCGTCGGTACAGCCACAGAGATTCAGGGCTTGTAAGGGCCTCTTCGCGGGCACGCCCGCTCCCACAGGTACCCGGTTATCTCCTGTAACGAATTACAGGCAAAAAAAAAGCCGCTCCCGAAGGAGCGGCTCTTGGCCTTGCCTGGCTGTGGATTACTTGCCGATGCAGAAACTGGAGAAAATCCTTCCCAACAGGTCGTCTGAGCTGAATGCCCCGGTAATTTCTCCCAGGGCCTGCTGCGCCTGTCGCAGGTCTTCTGCCAGCAGCTCACCCGCGCCAGCCAGGGTCAGTTGCGCACGGCCGTGTTCCAGGTGCTCACTGGCCTGGCGCAGGGCATCCAGATGGCGCCGACGGGCGCTGAAACCACTCTCGGCTGTCTGTTCATAACCCATGCACGCCTTCAGGTGGTCACGCAGCAGCTGCAGGCCTGTGTCGTCCCCTTTGGCACTGAGGGTGATGGTCACATGGCCGTCATCGCACTGTTCCAGCGCGATCCGCTCACCACTCAGGTCGGCCTTGTTGCGGATCAGCGTGACCTTGCCTGGGTCTGGCCGCTGGTCGAGAAATTCCGGCCACAGGGCGAATGGGTCGCTGGCCTCGGGTGCGGTGGAGTCCACCACCAAAAGCACCCGGTCTGCCTCGCCAATGGCCTTCAGCGCACGTTCCACGCCGATCTTTTCCACATGGTCATCGGTGTCGCGCAGGCCGGCAGTATCGACCACGTGCAGCGGCATGCCGTCGATGTGGATGTGTTCGCGCAGGATGTCCCGGGTGGTGCCGGCGATATCGGTGACGATCGCTGCTTCGCGCCCGGCCAGTTGGTTCAACAGGCTCGACTTGCCGGCATTCGGCCGACCGGCGATGACCACGGTCATGCCGTCACGCAGCAAGGCACCCTGCCCGGCTTCACGCTGCACCTTGGACAGCTCATCGCGCACCACATCGAGCATCGACAGTACGTGACCGTCGGCAAGGAAGTCGATTTCTTCCTCCGGGAAGTCGATCGCCGCCTCGACGTATATGCGCAGGGCAATCAACGCCTCGGTCAGGAAATGCACGCGCTTGGAGAATTCCCCCTGCAGCGAACGAAGTGCATTGCGCGCGGCCTGGCTGGAACTGGCCTCGATCAGGTCGGCGATGGCTTCGGCCTGGGCCAGGTCGAGCTTGTCGTTGAGGAATGCACGCTCGCTGAACTCGCCTGGGCGAGCCAGCCGGCAACCCACTTGTACACAGCGCTGCAGCAGCATATCCAGCACTACCGGGCCACCGTGGCCTTGCAGTTCCAGCACATCCTCGCCGGTGAACGAATTCGGCCCGGGGAAAAACAGCGCGATACCTTCGTCCAGCACCAACCCTTCCTCGTCGCGGAACGGGCCGTAATGGGCATGGCGCGGGGTAAGCGTACGGCCGGTAATCAACTGGCCGGCCTTGGCAGCCAGAGGGCCGGACAACCTGACAATACCCACACCGCCGCGGCCTTGGGCGGTGGCGATGGCGGCGATGGTTTCACGCACAGTGTTCATGCTCGAAAGCCTCTACGACAAAAACGACAGATAGCAAAAACGCCCCACTAGGGGGCGTTTTTTATTCACAGGCTAGCGCAGTAGCCTGTCAAGCAGCAGCTTTTTTGCTGGCTGCTTCGATGCTGCGGGTGATGTACCACTGCTGTGCGATCGACAGGCAGTTGTTCACAACCCAGTACAGCACCAGACCAGCCGGGAACCACAGGAAGAAGAAGGTGAAGATGATCGGCATCATTTTCATCACCTTGGCCTGCATCGGATCCGGCGGCGTAGGGTTCAAGCGCTGCTGGATGAACATGGTGGCGCCCATGATGATCGGCAGGATGAAGAACGGATCCTTGATCGACAAGTCGGTAATCCACAGCATCCATGGGGCCTGGCGCATTTCCACACTTTCCAGCAGCACCCAGTACAGGGCCAGGAACACTGGCATCTGCACCAGGATCGGCAGGCAGCCGCCCAGCGGGTTGATCTTCTCTTTCTTGTACAGCTCCATCATCGCCTGGGACATCTTCTGGCGATCGTCACCGAAGCGTTCCTTCAGTGCAGCGAGCTTCGGCGCAACGGCACGCATGCGCGCCATCGAACGGTAGCTGGCAGCCGACAGCGGGAAGAACAGGCCTTTGATCAGCATGGTCAGCACGATGATCGACCAGCCCCAGTTACCCAACAGGCTGTGGATATGTTGCAACAGCCAGAAGATCGGCTGGGCGATGAACCACAGGAAGCCGTAGTCGACGGTCAGTTCCAGGCCTGGGGACAACTCTTTCAGCTTGGACTGGATTTTCGGGCCGGCGTACAGCATGGCGCTGGTCTCGACCTTGCCGCCAGCAGGTACGCTGATGGCCGGGCCGGTGTAGCCGATGATGTAGTTGCCCTGGCTGTCCTTGCGGGTCTGGACAACATTGTTGTCCGACTTGGCCGGAATCCAGGCGGTCACGAAGTAGTGCTGCAGCCAGGCAACCCAGCCGCCGGACACATTTTCTTTCAAACTACCTTTGTCGATGTCCTTCATCGAGACCTTTTTGTAGGGCTCGGAAGCTGTCCACAGGGCCGCGCCCAAGTAGGTAGCGGTGCCGGTGGCAGTGCTCGACGACGGATCGGAGCTGGCATCACGCTTGAGCTGGGCAAACATGTTGCCGCTCCAGGCCTGGCCGCTCTGGTTGTCGATCAGGTAGCTGACGGTCAGGTCGTACTCGCCGCGCTTGAAGCTGAAGCGCTTGATGTAGTTGACGCCGTTGTCGCTGAACTTCAGGTCGACCACCAGTTGTTCCTGGCCATCGGCCAGCTGGTAACCCTTCTTGTCGGTAGCGTACAGAGGGCGACCGGCCGGACGGGCATCCGGACCGTTGACGCCGGTCAGGCCGCTTTGTGCCAGGTAGACACGCTCGCCACCGTTGTCGAACAGCTGGAACGGAATGTCCGGGTGGTCCTGGCGCCGTGGGTACTGCGGCAGGTTCAGCTGGACGATGTCACCACCGACCGGATCGATAGCCAGGTCCAGGACATCGGTCTTGACCCGGATCAGGTCCTTGCTGACCGCAACCGGCGCCAGTTCGGCTGCGCTGGTTTCGGCGTTGGCGCTTGGCACATCGGCGCTGGCGCCGGCATTACCGGCCGGTACGCCATCCGGCAAACCCGGGGCAACGGTGCTGGCAGCAGTATTCTGAGTCGGCAGGGCAGCCTGGCCGTAGTCCTGGTTCCACTTGAGGACCATGACATAGGACACGATTGCCAGGGCGACGATCAGGATCGTGCGTTTAATATCCATGATTACTCGGCTATCGAAGAAGTTCGGGATGAAGGAGCGGGAGGAACGGGATCGAAACCGCCGTCGTTCCACGGATGACAACGCCCCAGGCGACGAACGGCTAGCCACCCACCACGCCAGAGGCCGTGGTTTTCGATGGCTTCATAAGCGTAACAGGAGCAACTGGGGAAGAAACGACAGTGGCTGGCCATCAGAGGACTAATGGCATAACGGTAAAACTGGATCGGAACGAGCGCCAGTTTACGCATCTTGGCTGTCTACCCCTGCGGAATTGGCGGTCACTGCTGGAGTGGGCCGGCTGCGCGCCAGGCGTTTCCAGAGTTTGCCAAAGTGTTGGTGCAATTCCGGGTTTTCTATCTCACCCAATCCCTTGCGCGCGACGATCACAATGTCCAACCCGGCAAGCAACTGCTGGTTCAGGCGAAAGGAATCGCGCATCAAGCGCTTGAGGCGGTTGCGTTGAACGGCGAGCTTGACGCTCTTCTTGCCGATTACCAGGCCGAGGCGTGGGTGATCGAGGCCGTTCTCGCGAGCAAGGATCAGCAGGTTTTTCCCTGGAACCTTGCCGGTTGGGGAGTCGAAGACCGCTTTGAAATGTCGGGGTGTAAGCAGTCGCTTTTCCCGACTGAAGTCCTGACTCACCACCTGTGCCGAAAAATCAAATGGCCAGACGCTTACGGCCTTTGGCACGACGACGCGACAGAACAGCGCGGCCGTTCTTGGTAGCCATACGGGCACGGAAGCCGTGGGTGCGCGCGCGCTTGATGGTGCTTGGTTGGAAAGTACGTTTCATGGCGTGTTACCTGGTTTGTCGACGACGGGCCGGGATGGCCCCCTTTTTAAGAGACCGGCGATTCTAGAGAAAGCAAGCCCGTAGGTCAATTTCCAACCAGTCTTTCCATATAGAGCACGTGATGGACGGTGCGTGCTTGCCCAATCCCTCACGGGTGCTTGATCGGACACACGAATTGGGGACAACATGAAAAAAAAGAAGAGACATATAAAAAGCTTTTCTGAAGAATCTATAAATCTTAAGTGGATAACCTTCTGTGGATAACCATCTCTAACCCATAGAAATCGGGCTGTACAGAGTTTTACAAGTGCGTTATCAACCCGTGCTGCGCTTGTTTTCTTCATGGTCGAAAGCTGTGGATTAAAATGCCGCTTATCCACAGCTGAGTTATCAACAGCTCTGACCTCAGGGTTGTGCATAGCGCTCATGGTCGGTTATCCACAGGGCTTATTCACAGCATGACGAAGCCGTTTTGGTCGATAAATGGCTGTTTTGTCATGGTTCCTAACGTGTCCACATGTGGATAACTGGACGCTCGACCGGTACAATGGCGGTTTGTTTTTGCCTCATCCGGCTTTCAAACTCAGGGGATATCCGTGTCAGTGGAACTTTGGCAGCAGTGCGTGGAGCTTCTGCGCGATGAACTGCCTGCCCAGCAATTCAACACCTGGATCCGTCCGCTACAGGTCGAAGCCGAAGGCGACGAGTTGCGCGTCTATGCGCCTAACCGTTTCGTTCTCGATTGGGTCAATGAAAAGTACCTGGGTCGTTTGCTCGAGCTGTTGGGCGAAAACGGCAGCGGCATTGCGCCTGCTCTTTCCTTGTTGATCGGCAGCCGTCGCAGCTCCGCGCCACGTGCCGCGCCCAACGCGCCAGTAAGTGCTGCGGTGGCCGCCTCGCTGGCCCAGACCCAGACGCAGAGCCAGACACAGAAGGCCGTGCCGGCAGCGGTCGAACCCGTCGCCTTGGCGGCGGCCGAACCTGTACTGGTCGATGAACTGGCCGAGCCATCCTCGCGTGATAGCTTCGATGCCATGGCCGAACCGGCTACTGTGTCGGCCGGCAATGCCCGGACCGAACAACGGACCGTGCAGGTCGAAGGTGCGCTCAAGCACACCAGTTACCTGAACCGCACCTTCACGTTCGACACTTTCGTCGAAGGCAAGTCGAACCAGCTGGCGCGCGCAGCTGCCTGGCAGGTGGCAGACAACCCCAAGCACGGCTACAACCCGCTCTTCCTTTATGGTGGTGTGGGCCTGGGTAAAACCCACCTCATGCATGCTGTGGGTAACCACCTGCTGAAGAAGAACCCGAACGCCAAGGTCGTGTACCTGCATTCGGAGCGCTTCGTCGCGGACATGGTCAAGGCGCTGCAGCTGAACGCCATCAATGAATTCAAGCGTTTCTACCGCTCGGTGGATGCGTTGCTGATCGACGATATCCAGTTCTTTGCCCGTAAAGAGCGCTCGCAGGAAGAGTTTTTCCACACCTTCAACGCCCTGCTCGAGGGTGGCCAGCAGGTAATCCTTACCTCTGACCGCTACCCCAAGGAGATCGAAGGCCTGGAAGAGCGCCTGAAGTCGCGCTTTGGTTGGGGCCTGACGGTGGCCGTCGAGCCTCCGGAGCTGGAAACACGCGTGGCGATCCTGATGAAGAAAGCCGACCAGGCCAAGGTCGAACTACCGCATGACGCGGCCTTCTTCATTGCCCAGCGTATCCGTTCCAACGTCCGTGAACTGGAAGGCGCATTGAAGCGGGTGATCGCTCACTCTCACTTCATGGGCCGCGACATAACCATCGAACTGATTCGTGAGTCGCTCAAGGATCTGCTGGCGCTGCAGGACAAGCTGGTCAGTGTGGATAACATTCAGCGTACTGTCGCCGAGTACTACAAGATCAAGATCTCCGATCTTTTGTCCAAGCGTCGTTCGCGTTCCGTAGCGCGTCCACGTCAGGTGGCCATGGCCCTGTCCAAGGAACTGACCAACCACAGTCTGCCGGAAATCGGCGACATGTTCGGTGGTCGCGACCATACGACGGTGCTGCACGCATGCCGCAAGATCAACGAACTGAAGGAATCCGACGCGGACATCCGCGAGGACTACAAGAACCTGCTGCGGACGCTGACGACCTGATGGCCGTCTGCGCAGCTAATTGAAGGCAAGGGACTAGACCATGCATTTCACCATTCAACGCGAAGCCCTGTTGAAACCCCTGCAACTGGTCGCCGGTGTCGTCGAGCGCCGCCAGACCTTGCCGGTCCTGTCCAACGTATTGCTGGTCGTACAAGGCCAGCAACTGTCGTTGACTGGTACCGACCTGGAAGTCGAACTGGTAGGCCGCGTGCAACTCGAAGAGCCGGCCGAGCCTGGCGAAATCACTGTCCCGGCACGCAAGCTGATGGACATTTGCAAAAGCTTGCCGAACGACGCCCTGATCGATATCAAGGTCGACGAGCAGAAACTGTTGGTCAAGGCCGGCCGCAGCCGCTTTACCCTGTCGACCCTGCCTGCCAATGACTTCCCGACCGTGGAAGAAGGCCCGGGCTCTCTGACCTGCAACCTGGAACAGAGCAAGCTGCGCCGCCTGATCGAGCGTACCAGTTTCGCCATGGCCCAGCAGGATGTGCGGTACTACCTCAACGGTATGCTGCTGGAAGTTTCCCGCAACACCCTGCGAGCTGTATCCACTGACGGCCACCGCCTGGCGCTGTGCTCCATGAGTGCACCGATCGAGCAGGATGATCGCCACCAGGTCATCGTGCCGCGCAAAGGTATCCTCGAACTGGCGCGCCTGCTGACCGACCCGGAAGGCATGGTCAGCATCGTCTTGGGCCAGCACCACATCCGCGCTACCACCGGTGAATTCACCTTTACTTCCAAGCTGGTAGACGGCAAATTCCCGGACTACGAGCGCGTACTGCCCAAGGGCGGTGACAAACTGGTGATTGGTGACCGTCAGGCGCTGCGTGAAGCCTTCAGCCGTACTGCAATTCTTTCCAACGAAAAGTACCGCGGAATCCGCCTGCAACTGGCCGCTGGCCAACTGAAGATCCAAGCCAACAACCCCGAGCAGGAAGAAGCTGAAGAAGAAATCAGCGTGGACTACGATGGTAGCTCGCTGGAAATCGGCTTCAACGTCAGCTACTTGCTGGATGTGCTGGGCGTGATGACTACCGAGCAAGTTCGTCTGATCCTGTCCGACTCCAACAGCAGTGCTCTGCTGCAGGAAGCTGGCAACGACGATTCTTCCTACGTTGTCATGCCGATGCGCCTGTAACCCGTAGCAGGCGAAATGTCCCTTCGACGTATCATTGTCACCGCGGTGCGCAATCTGCACCCGGTGACACTCTCACCCTCCCCCCGCATCAACATCCTTTACGGCGCCAACGGTAGCGGCAAAACCAGCGTGCTTGAAGCCGTGCATCTGCTCGGGCTGGCGCGTTCGTTCCGCAGCACCCGCCTGAATCCGGTTATCCAGTACGAACAGCCTGCCTGTACCGTGTTCGGCGAGGTGCAACTGGCCGAGGGTGGCAGCAGCAACCTGGGTGTATCCCGGGAGCGGCAAGGGGAGTTCACTATTCGTATTGATGGGCAGAATGCTCGGAGTGCGGCACAGCTAGCTGAGCTGCTTCCGCTTCAGCTCATCAATCCAGACAGTTTCCGCCTGTTGGAAGGCGCTCCAAAAATACGCCGCCAGTTCCTGGATTGGGGAGTGTTCCACGTGGAACCACGTTTCCTGCCAGCCTGGCAACGGCTGCAGAAGGCACTGCGGCAGCGGAACTCATGGTTGCGGCATGGTACACTTGACCCAGCTTCGCAAGCCGCTTGGGACCGGGAATTATGCCTGGCCAGTGCGGAGATAGATGAATACCGTCGCAACTACATCAAGGCCTTGAAGCCCGTCTTCGAGCGAACCCTGAGCGAACTGGTCGAGCTGGACGGGTTGACCCTTAGCTACTACCGAGGCTGGGACAAGGACCGGGAACTGCAAGAAGTACTCGCGTCCTCTCTCCTTCGCGATCAGCAGATGGGCCACACCCAGGCCGGTCCGCAGCGCGCTGATCTGCGTCTTCGTCTGGCTGCCAACAATGCAGCCGACATCCTGTCGCGTGGTCAGCAAAAGCTGGTGGTGTGCGCATTGCGCATTGCCCAAGGCCACCTCGTTAGTCAGGCTCGCCGCGGTCACTGTATTTATCTCGTGGATGACTTGCCGTCCGAACTGGACGACCAGCATCGCCGCGCGTTGTGCCGCTTGCTTGAAGAATTACGCTGCCAGGTGTTCATCACCTGTGTAGATCACGAATTACTGAGGGAAGGCTGGCAGACGGAAACGCCAGTTGCTTTGTTCCACGTGGAACAAGGCCGTATCACCCAGACCCACGACCATCGGGAGTGAATGCATGAGCGAAAATCAAACGTACGACTCCTCCAGCATCAAGGTGCTGAAAGGTTTGGATGCCGTGCGCAAGCGCCCCGGCATGTACATTGGCGACACCGATGATGGTAGCGGCCTGCACCACATGGTTTTCGAGGTAGTCGACAACTCGATCGACGAAGCCCTCGCCGGTCACTGCGATGACATCACCGTCATCATCCACCCGGACGAATCCATCAGTGTGCGCGACAACGGTCGCGGCATTCCGGTCGACGTGCATAAAGAAGAAGGCGTTTCCGCAGCCGAGGTCATCATGACCGTGTTGCACGCCGGCGGTAAGTTCGACGACAACTCTTACAAGGTATCCGGCGGTCTGCACGGCGTAGGTGTTTCTGTTGTGAACGCCCTGTCCGAAAAGCTGGTACTGACCGTTCGCCGTAGTGGCAAGATCTGGGAACAGACCTACGTTCACGGTGTTCCACAGGCGCCGATGGCGGTTGTCGGTGACAGCGAAACCACCGGTACCCACATCCACTTCAAGCCTTCGGCTGAAACATTCAAGAACATTCACTTCAGCTGGGACATCCTGGCCAAGCGTATCCGCGAGCTGTCGTTCCTCAACTCGGGCGTTGGCATTCTGCTGAAGGATGAACGTAGCGGTAAGGAAGAGTTCTTCAAGTACGAAGGTGGCCTGCGTGCTTTCGTCGAATACCTGAACACCAACAAGACCCCGGTCAACTCCCAGGTATTCCACTTCAACGTCCAGCGTGACGATGGCGTGGGTGTTGAAGTCGCCCTGCAGTGGAATGACAGCTTCAACGAAAACCTGTTGTGCTTCACCAACAACATTCCGCAGCGTGATGGCGGTACTCACCTGGTGGGCTTCCGTTCCTCGCTGACCCGTAGCCTGAACAGCTACATCGAACAGGAAGGACTGGCCAAGAAGAACAAGGTGGCGACCACTGGTGACGACGCCCGTGAAGGCCTGACCGCAATCATCTCGGTGAAGGTGCCGGACCCTAAGTTCAGTTCGCAGACCAAGGACAAGCTGGTCTCCTCGGAGGTGAAAACCGCCGTGGAACAGGAGATGAACAAGTACTTCGCCGACTTCCTGCTGGAAAACCCCAACGAGGCCAAGGCCGTCGTTGGCAAGATGATCGACGCTGCCCGTGCCCGTGAAGCGGCACGTAAAGCCCGTGAGATGACTCGCCGTAAAGGCGCGCTGGATATTGCTGGCCTGCCAGGCAAACTTGCGGACTGCCAGGAAAAGGACCCTGCCCTTTCCGAACTGTACCTGGTGGAGGGTGACTCTGCGGGTGGCTCGGCCAAGCAAGGCCGCAACCGTCGCACCCAGGCGATCCTGCCGCTGAAGGGTAAAATCCTCAACGTCGAGAAAGCGCGCTTCGACAAGATGATCTCGTCCCAGGAAGTGGGCACGCTGATCACTGCACTTGGCTGCGGTATCGGCCGCGAAGAGTACAACATCGACAAGCTGCGTTATCACAACATCATCATCATGACCGATGCTGACGTTGACGGTTCGCACATCCGTACGCTGCTGCTGACCTTCTTCTTCCGTCAGCTGCCGGAGCTGGTCGAGCGCGGTTACATCTACATTGCCCAGCCACCGCTGTACAAGGTAAAGAAAGGCAAGCAGGAGCAGTACATCAAGGACGACGAGGCCATGGAAGAGTACATGACCCAGTCGGCCCTCGAAGATGCCAGCCTGCACCTGGACGAGTCGGCACCAGCGGTTTCTGGTGTGCAGCTGGAAGCGCTGGTGAATGAGTTCCGCAGTGTCATGAAGACACTCAAGCGCCTGTCGCGCTTGTATCCGGAAGAACTGACCGAGCACTTCATCTACCTGCCGGAGGTGACCCTGGAGCAGTTGGGTGACCATGCTGTGATGCAAGCCTGGCTGGCTAAGTTCCAGGAACGTCTGAACAGCAGCCAGAAGTCCGGCCTGGTTTACAAAGCCAGCCTGCGTGAAGACAAAGAGCGCAACGTATGGTTGCCAGAAGTGGAAATTACCTCCCACGGCCTGGCCAGCTACGTCACCTTCAACCGGGACTTCTTTGGCAGCAATGACTACCGTACCGTAGTCAACATTGGTGCCAAGCTGTCCAGCTTGTTGGGCGAAGGTGCTTACGTGCAGCGCGGTGAGCGCCGCAAGGCAATCGTCGAGTTCAAGGAAGGCCTGGATTGGCTGATGAACGAAACCACCAAGCGCCACACCATCCAGCGATACAAAGGGTTGGGCGAGATGAACCCTGAGCAGCTGTGGGAAACCACCATGGACCCGACCGTCCGCCGTATGCTCAAGGTCACCATCGAGGATGCGATTGCTGCTGACCAGATCTTCAACACCCTGATGGGTGATGCGGTCGAGCCACGTCGTGATTTCATCGAGAGCAACGCGCTGTCGGTATCGAACCTGGACTTCTGATCCGGTGTAGATCACCAGACACAAGAAAGCCCGCAAATGCGGGCTTTTTTGTGCCTGTAGAAATCAGTAACCGCTGAGGACGTTGACGATCACACCACTGGCAATGGCCACCAACACATAGTCCCCGTTCAAAATGTCAGCACAGAGGTAAAGGTCCGTGAAGTGCCACCCCTGTGGGAGCGGGTTTACCCGCGAACACCAGCGAAGCCGGTGCCATCCACCGCGTCGAATTCTTCGCGGGTAACCCGCTCCCACAGGTGTGGCGCTGTATTCGGGTGCTGTGACGTACCTGTGGGAGCCGGCTTGCCGGCGATACGGCCAGCACAGCCAACGCTTCAATTCAGGCCAAGCGTCTTCAACCGGCGATACAGCGTGCGCTCGCTCAGGCCAAGGTGACGGGCCAGTTCACTGCGTGAGCCCTTGAACTGTTCCAGTGCCTGCGCCAGCTCGCCCAGATGATTGCGCCTGCCACCTGCCGTAATCGCCCCCGCCGGCCCAATATCCTCCGGCAAATGCTCTGGCCGGATCAGTCCGTCATCGGCAAACAAGCGAGCCCTTTCCAGAATGTTGCGCAGCTCGCGAATGTTGCCCGGAAATGGATGCAGCCCAAGCTGCTGCAAGGCGTCGTCGCTCAGCCTCGGTGTCGGCTTGTCTGCCATGCGCTGCAGCAGGCTCTGGGCGAGCAAGGGCAGGTCCTCTACCCGTTCGCGCAAAGCAGGAAGACGGATCGGGAAGCCGCTGATGCGGTAGTACAGGTCTTCGCGGAAGGTGCCGTCCGCGACCATTTGCCTGAGCGGTTTATGGGTTGCCGACACCAGGCGGAAATCCGAATGCACCGTACGCAGGCTACCCACCGGGCGGAAGCTGCCGGACTCGATCAGGCGCAGCAGCTTCACCTGCATCGCCAGCGGTACCTCGCCGATCTCGTCCAGGAACAGGGTGCCGCCATGCGCCGCTTCAGCCAGGCCGATCTTGCGCTGGTTGGCGCCAGTGAACGCGCCCTTCTCGTAACCGAACAACTCGCTCTCGAACAACGACTCGGTCAGGCCAGTACAGTCGACCACCACCAACGGACCGTTCGCCCTGGGGCTGCCCATGTGTACTGCTCGAGCGAACAGTTCCTTGCCGGTACCCGACTCACCCTGCAGCAACACCGGGATCTGCGCCGGCGCCGCACGCTGCAGGCTGGCCAGAGCCGCCTTGAAAGCTGGTGCTCGGCCGACCAGCCCTTGTTCCTGAGGCTGCGCTGACGCCAGCGTGATGCTGGTCAGGCGTTCGACAAAGGCGACCACCCTGTCCTGTTCATCCAGGATTGGCCGCAGCTCGACATCCACATGTTCGGGGCCGCGTGGCGTGTGATGGATGTGCAGCACACGCTCCGGCACCTTGCTTTGCCACGCCTTGCGCATCGGGCAATGCTCGCCGGCCTGGTCGCAAGGCACTGCGTAGTGGTGCGAGACCTTGTGACATTTTTCACCCAGGGGTGCCTGCTCATGGCGGCCGAACTGGCGGCGATAGGCAGCATTGGCCGCCAGGATGTTGTAGTCGGTATCCAGCACGATGGTTGGCAGGGCATCGTGCTCGAGATAGGAAACCAAAGCTAGGATGAGGGGATGGGCTTCAGGCATGACGGCACCGATTGGATGACCGGGGCAGGGTAACAAGGACTGCCAAACACTGCCATCAGCTGACAGTCGACTGCCATCTGCGCTGCCACTGTCATCGGCAACTGACAGCAACGGGCCGGTTTCCCTGGCCCACGCGTAGGAAATTGCCTGGCATGCATCTTGATAAATCTCCTGGCACTGCCTACGCCTGTACAAGGCCGGGCGGATAAATTGGAGAACGCGATGATCATCGGCAACAACCTGCACGTGGACGCCTTTTACGACAAGGCGACTTCGACCATCAGCTATCTGGTCATGGACCGTGAAACCCGCCAATGCGCATTGATCGACAGTGTGCTGGATTACGACCCCAAGTCCGGGTGCACCCGCACTGCCTCGGCGGACCGCCTGATCCAGCGCGTGACCGAGCTTGAAGCCAGCGTACAGTGGGTGTTGGAAACCCATGTGCATGCCGACCACCTTTCGGCGGCGGCCTATTTGAAGGAAAAGCTAGGTGGCCATACCGCCATCGGCGCGCACATCACCCAGGTACAGAAAGTGTTCGGTGCCCTGTTCAACGCCGAGCCTGGCTTCGCCCGCGATGGCAGCCAGTTCGATGTGCTGTTCGAGGATGAGGAAGGTTTCCGTATTGGCAACCTGCATGCCCGCGCGTTGCACACCCCCGGGCACACGCCTGCGTGCATGAGCTTCATGATCGAGGACGCCGGCGAGATCGCGGTGTTCGTCGGCGACACCTTGTTCATGCCCGACTACGGTACCGCTCGCTGTGACTTCCCGGGCGCCGATGCCCGCACCCTGTACCGCTCGATCCGTCGCCTGCTGGCCTTCCCCGATCAGACCCGGCTGTTCATGTGCCACGACTACCTGCCAGGTGGCCGTGACATGCAGTACGTCACCACCGTGGCCGAGCAGCGCGCCAACAATATTCATATCCACCAGGGCGTCGACGAGGCCAGCTTCGTCGCCATGCGTGAAGCCCGCGACAAGACCCTCGACATGCCCGTACTGATCCTGCCTTCGGTGCAGGTGAACATGCGCAGCGGCCAGTTCCCCGCGCCGGAAGATAACGGTGTGAGCTACCTGAAGATTCCGCTGAACAAGCTGTGACCGCCCTGCCCCATAACCAGATTTACAGGATTTACCGCCATGCCTGCCTTGTTGTCCCCTGCCAATACCGACCACCACAAAGTGGTCATCGTCGGTGCCGGCGCCGCCGGAATCGCCACTGCTTCCAGCCTGATCAGCCGTGACCCGTCGCTGGATGTGACCTTGATCGACCCCGCCGAAGTGCATTACTACCAGCCCGGCTGGACCATGGTCGGTGCCGGTGTGTTCAAGGCGCCAAGCACTGCTCGCACCATGGCCTCGACCATTCCGCGCGGCGTGCGCTGGATAAAGGCACGCGTGCAGGGGTTCGACCCGTTGGGCCAACTGGTCCTGCTCGAAGGTGGCCGCGCCATCAGTTATGAACAGTTGGTGGTCTGCCCCGGCCTCAAGCTGGATTGGGCGGCCATTGATGGCCTCAGCGAGACCTTGGGTCGCAATGGCGTCACCTCCAACTACCGCTACGACCTGGCGCCCTACACCTGGGAACTTGTGCAGAAGCTCAAGCAAGGCCGAGCCCTGTTCTGCCAGCCGCCCATGCCGATCAAGTGCGCAGGCGCGCCGCAGAAGGCGCTGTACCTGTCTTGCGACCACTGGCTGCGGCACGGTCATCTGGGGGCTGTGAAAGCCAGCTTCTTCAATGCCGGCGCGGTGTTGTTCGGAGTGGCGGACTACGTGCCCGCACTGATGAAGTACATCGACAAGTACGCCGTGGACCTGCATTTTTCCCACCGCCTGGTCGCCGTGGACGGCCCGAACAAGCGCGCCACCTTCGTGTGCACCTTGGCCGATGGCAGCAGCGAAACCCGTGTCGAGGCCTTCGACATGCTGCACGTGGTACCACCGCAGGTGGCACCGGACTTCATTCGTGAAAGCCCGTTGGCCGACAGCGCCGGCTGGGTCGATGTCGACCCGCACACCCTGCGCCATCGCAAATACACCAACGTGCATGCCCTGGGTGACGTAGCCAATACCAGCAATGCCAAGACCGCCGCCGCTGCACGCAAGCAAGCTCCGGTCGTGGCCAACAACGTGCTGGTGGCCCTGGGCAGATTGCCTACCCTGGCCCAGTACGATGGTTATGGCTCATGCCCGCTCACCGTCGAGCGCGGCAAGATCGTCCTGGCCGAGTTCACCTATGGCGGCAAGCTGGCTCCAAGCTTCCCCAACTGGCTGCTGGATGGCCGCAAACCGACACGTCTGGCTTGGTTGCTCAAGGCACAGGTGCTGCCACCCTTGTACTGGAAAGGCATGCTCAAGGGCCGCGAGTGGCTGGCACGGCCACAGCCGTTGGTAGCCGAGGGTCGGCAGTGATCGAACATCAAATACTGGGAGCGGGGCTGGGCGCGATCATCGGTGCCGTGCTGGCGTTGACCGGTGCCGGCGGTGGCATTCTCGCAGTGCCTTTGCTGGTGTTCGGCCTGGGTTTGTCGATGGTCGAGGCTGCACCGGTCGGCCTGCTGGCTGTCGGCATGGCGGCAGCGGTGGGTGCTGTGCTGGGCTTGCGTCAGGGCCTGGTGCGCTACCGGGCGGCATTGTTCATCGCATTGATCGGTGTGGCAGCGGCCCCGTTCGGGCTGATGCTGGCCCACCGTTTGCCGAATACGCCACTGCAGTTGGTGTTCGCCGGGCTGTTGGTATACGCCTGCCTGCGCATCTGGCGCAAGGCGGCCAAGGAACTGCGCGGCGAAGCCAATGACGCCCATCGCTACATCGAACCCTGCGTGCTGAACCCGTTGCAGGGCCGTTTGCGCTGGACCCTGCCCTGCGCGCGCGCCCTGGCCTTCACCGGCGCACTGTCCGGGCTGCTGTCCGGCCTGCTCGGCGTGGGCGGTGGCTTTGTCATCATCCCGGCCCTGAACCGCTACACCAACCTGCGGATGGCCAGCATCGTCTCCACTTCGCTGGCGGTGATCGCGCTGGTGTCCACCGGCAGTGTGGTCAGCGCCAGCCTGGCAGGGGTCATGCACTGGCAGGTTGGCGCCCCGTTCGCCGTCGGTGCGGTGCTCGGCCTGCTGCTGGCGCGGCCATTGGCGGCCAGGCTGGCCGGGCCGCGCTTGCAGCAGATGTTTGCCGTGGCCGGTTGGGCTGCGGCTCTGCTGCTGGCCGGCAAGGCGCTACTGGGCTAGCAGCTCGCTCTGTTCTGCCGCGCACAGCGCCAGCAGGTAGTCCCACACTACCCGCAGGCGCACCGACTTGTGCAGTTCGCGGCGGGTGCAGATCCAGTAGCTGCGCTGGATGGTTTCGCCAGGCAGCACGCGCACCAGCGTCGGGTCGTGGCGCGCCATGTAGTTGGGCAGTACGGCGATGCCCAGCCCGGCGCGGGCGGCGGTTTGCTGGGCGATTACGCTGGTGCTGCGAAACACCACGTTGGGGGCGCGACAGAAGCTGTTGAGAAACAGCAGTTCCTGGCTGAACAACAAGTCGTCCACGTAGCCGATCCAGCTGTGCCGGGCCAGGTCCTCGCGGTTGCGCAGCGGAGGGGCACGATCCAGGTAGGCTTGGCTGGCGTACAAGGCCAGGCGATAGTCGGTGAGCTTGCGGGTGATCAGCAGGTCTGCGTTGGGCCGTTCCAGGTGGATGCTGATTTCCGCCTCGCGATTGAGGATGCTGACGAAGCGCGGCACCGCCACCAGCTCCACCTCCAGGCCGGGGTAGCGGTCGAACAGCGCATTCATGCGCGGGGTGAAGAACATGATGCCGATGCCTTCGGTCACACCCAGGCGAATCTTGCCGAGCGGTGTGATGGCCTGGGTGATTTCTTCCTGCGCCAGCAGGGCGACGTTCTCCATGGCTTCGGCATGCTTGAGCAGGGCCTGGCCCGAGGGGGTCAGTTCATAGCCCTGGGCATGCTGCACGAACAGCGCGGTACCCAGGCTTTGCTCGATGCTCTCGATGTGCCGGGCCACGGTGCTGTGGGTAGTGTTGAGGCGCTTGGCGGCGGTAAGCAGACGGCCGCTGCGCTGCAACTCGAGGAAAAACCGCAGATCGTTCCAGTCGAACATGCTGATCCTTGTGGCTGTTCGTCCGGCCTCTTCGCGGGTAAACCCGCTCCCACAGGGATCGCGCAGGCTTCAGAAGCAGCGCCGAACCTGTGGGAGCGGGTTTACCCGCGAAGAGGCCGGTACAGACTTACCACTGTGCTAAAACGCACAGCGGCTGCGCGAAATCTCGTGTTTCCTCCACGAAATTACTCACTAAGATGGATCGGGACAAGAATAATAATCAGGCCCGAGGTTGCACATGCCATCAGCCGATTCTGTCTTCGACTACCTGGTCGTAGGGGCCGGTCCCGCCGGTTGCCTGTTGGCCAATCGTTTGTCCGCCGACCCTTCCTGCCGCGTGCTGCTGCTGGAGGCGGGTGGCCGCGACAACTATCCCTGGATCCACATCCCCGTTGGTTACCTCTATTGCATCGGCAACCCGCGCACCGACTGGTGCTTCAAGACCGAGGCGCAGCCTGGCCTGGGCGGTCGTGCGCTGGGCTATCCACGCGGCAAGGTGCTGGGTGGCTGCTCCTCGATCAACGGCATGATCTACATGCGCGGCCAGGCCGCCGACTACGACCGCTGGGCCGAGCAAGGCAACGACGGTTGGGCCTGGAAGGACGTACTGCCGCTGTTCAAGGCCAGCGAAAGCCACTTTGCCGGCGCCAGCGAGCACCACGGTGGTGATGGCGAATGGCGGGTCGAGCGCCAGCGCTACAGCTGGCCGATCCTCGATGCCTTCCGCGATGCCGCCGAGCAGAGCGGCATCAGCAAGGTCGACGACTTTAATACTGGCGACAATCAGGGCTGTGGATACTTTCAGGTGAACCAGCGCAGCGGTGTACGCTGGAACGCGTCCAAGGCTTTCCTGCGGCCGATCAAGGACCGCCCCAACCTCACCGTGCTGACCAGCGTTCAGGTTGACCAGGTGCTGCTCAACAACACCCGCGCACGGGCGGTGAAGGCGTTCTGGCAGGGTGCCTGGCACGAGTTTGCGGCACGTCGCGAGATCATCCTCTGTGCGGGCGCGGTGGGCTCTCCTGGTATCCTGCAGCGCTCCGGCATCGGCCCACGACAGCTACTGGAAAGCCTGGGCATTGGCGTACGTCACGACATGCCCGGTGTTGGCGGCAACCTGCAGGATCACCTGCAACTGCGCCTGGTCTATCAGATTCGCAATACCCGCACCCTCAACCAGATGGCCAACAGCCTGTGGGGCAAGATGGGCATGGGCCTGCGCTACCTCTATGACCGCAGTGGCCCGCTGGCCATGGCGCCGAGCCAGCTGGGGGCATTCGTGCGTTCAAGCCCTGAGCAGGCCACCGCCAACCTGCAGTACCACGTGCAGCCGCTGTCACTTGAGCGCTTCGGCGAGCCACTGCACACGTTCCCGGCCTTTACCGCTTCGGTGTGCAATCTGCGCCCGGCCAGCCGCGGGCGTATCGATATCCGCAGCAGCGACATGAACAGCACGCCGCTGATCGACCCCAACTACCTCAGTGACCCCCAGGACCTGCGCGTTGCCGCCGATTCCATTCGCCTAACCCGGCGTATCGTCCAGGCCCCTGCCCTCGCCGTGTTCGACCCGAAGGAATACCTGCCGGGCCCAGCCCTGCAAACTGAAGAGGAGCTGTTCGAAGCTGCCGGCAAGATCGGCACCACCATCTTCCACCCGGTCGGCACCTGCCGCATGGGCAATGGCGAACTGGACGTTGTGGATAACCAGTTGCGCGTGCACGGCATCCCCGGTCTGCGCGTGGCAGACGCCTCGATCATGCCGCAGATCACCTCCGGCAATACCTGTTCACCCACCCTGATGATCGCCGAGAAGGCGGCGCAACTGATTCTCAAAGGAGCTGCCACCCAGACCTATCTGAACGAAGACGCGATACCGACGCCCTGACCACGGGTGCGTGCAGTACCGGCAGCTGGCGGTCAGAAGCTGCCGACAGTGGAACAACAAGAATAATCACTGTGGCCTGCGGGCCGAGGACAGCAACGATGTCGGATTACATCCAAGAGCAGGGTGCGGCGGCCAGCAGCTCCAGCCGTCGTGAAGAACGCAAGATCATTTTCGCGTCATCCCTCGGGACAGTTTTCGAGTGGTATGACTTTTTTCTCTATGGTGCGCTGGCAGCGGTCATCAGCAAGCAGTTCTTCGCTGGCGTGAACGACACCACCGCCTTCATCTTCGCCCTCATGGCCTTTGCTGCCGGCTTCCTGGTGCGGCCGTTCGGTGCGCTGGTGTTCGGCCGCCTGGGCGACATGATCGGGCGCAAGTACACCTTCCTGGTGACCATCGTGCTGATGGGCCTGTCCACCTTCGCGGTGGGGTTGTTGCCCACCTACGCCAGCATCGGCATCGCGGCACCGATCATCCTGGTAGTCCTGCGTATGCTGCAGGGGCTGGCGCTGGGTGGTGAATACGGCGGTGCGGCCACCTACGTGGCCGAGCATGCGCCGCCCGGCAAGCGCGGTTTCCACACCGGTTTCATCCAGTCTACCGCCACCCTTGGCCTGTTGTTGTCGCTGCTGGTGGTGCTGGGCAGCCGCTATGTCAGTGGCGACCAGTTCGAAACCTGGGGCTGGCGCCTGCCGTTCCTGCTGTCGATCGTGCTGCTGGCGATTTCCACCTGGATCCGCATGAGCATGCACGAGTCGCCGGCGTTCGTGAAAATGAAGGCCCAGGGCAAGGTCAGCAAGTCGCCAATCCGTGAGTCGTTCACCTCCTGGCCGAACCTGAAGGTGGTGCTCACCGCCCTGTTCAGCATCAACGCAGGGCAGGCCGTAACCTTCTACACGGCGCAATTCTACGTGCTGTTCTTCATGACCCAGATGCTGAAGATGGACCCGGCCCAAGCCAACACCCTGCTGATCATCAGCGTGGTCATTGGTGCGCCGTTCTTCGTGTTCTTCGGCTGGTTGTCCGACCGTATTGGCCGCAAACCGATCCTGATGCTCGGCCTGCTGCTGGCCACGGTGCTGTACTTCCCGTTGTTCAAGGCGCTGAGCCACTACGCCAACCCTCAGATCGACGCGGCCAGCCGCCAGGCGCCGATCGTGGTCACCGCCGACCCACAAGGTTGCACCTTCCAGTTCGACCCGGTGGGCAAGGCGCGTTTCGACAGCCCGTGCGACAAGGTCAAGACATTCCTGGTCAAGCAGGGCCTGCCGTACAGCTCGGTGGATGTGGCGGGCAGCGATGTGGTGGTCAACATCGGTGACAAGACCATCAATGGCTTCGACGAAGCGGCCATGCGTGCGGCGGTGGAACAGGCTGGCTACCCGGCCAAGGCTGACCCAGGGCAGGTCAACCAGGTGATGGTGGTGGTGCTTATCGTGGCGATGATCCTGATCGCGACCATGACCTATGGCCCGCTGGCGGCGGTGATGGTCGAGCTGTTCCCGACTCGTATCCGCTACACCTCGATGTCGCTGCCTTACCACATTGGCAACGGCTGGTTTGGTGGCTTCCTGCCAACGGTGTCGTTCGCACTGGTGGTGTATACCGGGGATATCTTCTATGGGCTGTGGTACCCGGTGCTGGTAACCGGGGTCAGCCTGGTGGTGGGGATTTTCTGCCTGAAAGAAACCAAGGATGTGGATATCGACAAGATCTGACGGTTGGCTGTAGGAGCGGCCTTGTGTCGCGAAAGGGCCGCGAAGCGGCCCTGGGGTTTCAGCAGTGATGCACAAATTGCCGGGGCTGCTTCGCAGCCCTATCGCGACACAAGGCCGCTCCTACACAGATCACCCACACCTGCATGAACCCATAAAAAAACCGGCTGTAAAAGCCGGTTTTCTTATGCCCCAAAAAAACTTATGCACGATTTTCAGAAAAATGTCATACACAGAAATAAACAGCTAATTCAAAGACTTAGCGTCGATTCAGAGCATTTCATCCAGAAATTGCACACAAGTTATCCACAGAAGGTCAGGCCATCTGCTCCTGGGGCTTCTCCTCTGCTGGTGGCAGCGAACCCATGGCGCGCTGGGTCGCTTCGTTCCACGCTGCGGCGCGGTCATTGAGCTCGGCGATGGCCCGTGGCCCGGTGCCGTTGGCATACATCGGTTCGCCAATCACCACCTCGATGGTGCCAGCGCGTTTGCCCCAGCCGTTCTTCGGCCAGAACTTGCCGGCGTTGTGGGCAATCGGCAACACCGGCAGCCCGGCATTCACCGCCAGCGCGGTGCCGCCGCGGGAGAACTTGCCCATTGTGCCGAATGGCACCCGGGTGCCTTCCGGGAAGATCAGCACCCAGGTTTTCTGCTTGAGCAACTCGTCGCCCTTGCTGGCTACCTGGCGCAGGGCTTCCTTGGGGTTGTCGCGGTTGATCGCGATCGGCCGCAGCATGGCCATGGCCCAACCGAAGAACGGCACGTACAGCAACTCGCGCTTGAGCACCTGGCTCAGCGGCGAGAAGTACTGGGAAAGGAAGAAGGTTTCCCAGGTGCTCTGGTGATTGGACAGAATCACGCAAGGCTCATCAGGCACGTTCTCGGCACCAGTGACCTTGTAGTCGATACCCAGGATGGTGCGCACCAGGAACAACGCGCAACGGCACCAGTACACGTTGATGAACTTGTAGCGCTTGGGGAAAGACAGGAACGGCGCGACGAAGAAGCTCAGCGAGCACCACAGCAGAGAACTGGTGCCCAGCAGCAGGTAAAAAAGAAAGATTCTGATCGCCTGCAGGATCGACATAGTGGCTTGTACCATTGCGGGGCATGCCCGCCTGAGAAAAATGCGCCCGAAGGCGCACTGTTTAAATTAGTTCTCTGGCGATAGCTGCCAGATCGTCGAAAATCAGTGTAGTTTCCGGGACGCCTTTTTCCAGGGTCCGCTCGCCCTTGCCGGTTTTCACCAGCACGGGTTGTGCACCGACGGCCAGGGCGGCCTCCAGGTCACCTTTGCTGTCGCCAACGAACCAGACGCCTTCCAGGCCGACCTGGTAATGCTCGGCGATCGCCCGCAGCATGCCAGGCTTGGGCTTGCGGCAATCGCAGCCTTCGTCCGGCCCGTGCGGGCAATACACGATGTAACCCACCTCGCCACCCTGCTCGGCCACCAGAGCGCGCAGGCGCGCGTGCATGGTCTCAAGGGTTGCCAGCGCATAGTAGCCACGGGCAATGCCGGACTGGTTGGTGGCTACCGCCACCGTCCAGCCTGCTTTGCTCAACTGCGCGATCGCTTCGACCGAGCCAGGGATCGGCACCCACTCGTCCAGCGTCTTTATGTAGGCGTCGGAGTCATGGTTGATGACTCCGTCACGGTCGAGAATCAGCAGTTTCAAGGCTTACCCCAGCAGCGAAATGTCGGCCACGCCCAGGAACAGGCCGCGCAGGCGGCTGAGCAGGGCATAACGGTTGGCGCGTACCTTGGCATCCTCGGCGTTGACCATCACCGCCTCGAAGAAGGCGTCGACCGGGTCACGCAGGGCCGCCAGGCGGGCCAGCGATTCGCTGTACTGGCGTGCAGCAGCCATCGGTTGCACAGCCTGGTCGGCCTGCTGGATGGCCGAGTACAGGGAGAACTCGTTGGCGTTGTCGAAGTATTTCGGCTCGACGTGGTCGGCGATGGCGCCTTCGGCCTTGCTCAGCAGGTTCGACACACGCTTGTTCACCGCGGCCAGGGCCTCGGCTTCCGGCAGCTTGCGGAAGGCTTGTACAGCCTGCACGCGCTGGTCGAAGTCCAGCGCAGAACCTGGCTGCAGGGCACGTACCGACAGGTAGGTGGCCACGTCGATGCCTTCATCTTCGTAACGCGCACGCAGGCGGTCGAAGATGAACTCCAGCACCTGTTCGGCCAGGCCTACGGCCTTGACCTTGGTGCCGAACTGCTTGACCGCGAACTCGACCGCGCCGGTCAGGTCCAGGTCCAGTTGCTTCTCGATCAGGATGCGCAGCACGCCCAGGGCGGCACGGCGCAGGGCGTACGGGTCCTTGCTGCCGGTAGGCAGCATGCCGATGCCGAAGATGCCGACCAGGGTGTCGAGCTTGTCGGCGATGGCCACGGCAGCACCGGTGAGGGTCTGCGGCAGCTCGGCACCAGCACCGCGCGGCATGTACTGCTCGTTCAGGGCCAGGGCTACGTCTTCCGGCTCACCGTCGTTGAGCGCGTAGTAGTAACCGGCAACACCCTGCATTTCAGGGAATTCGCCGACCATCTCGGTGGCCAGGTCGCACTTCGACAGCAGGCCAGCACGGCCGGCACGCTGGGCGTCGCCGCCGATCAGCGGGGCGATGAAGGCGGCCAGCCTGGAAACGCGCTCGGCCTTGTCGTACACAGTACCCAGCTGAGCCTGGAACACCACGTTCTTCAGGCGCTCGTTGAAGGTTTCCAGCGGCTGCTTCTTGTCCTGCTTGAAGAAGAACTCGGCGTCGGTCAGGCGTGGGCGCACGACCTTCTCGTTGCCTTGCACGATCTGCTTGGGGTCGCGGCTCTCGACGTTGGCCACGGTGATGAAGCGCGGCAGCAGTTTGCCTTCGCTGTCCAGCAAGCAGAAGTACTTCTGGTTGTCCTGCATGGTGGTGATCAGGGCTTCCTGCGGCACTTCGAGGAAACGCTCCTCGAACGAACACACCAGCGGCACCGGCCACTCGACCAGAGCGGTCACTTCGTCCAGCAGTGCCGGCGGCACGATGGCGCTGCCTTCCTGCTGCATGGCCAGTTCGGCGGTACGCTTGCTGATCAGCTCGCGGCGCTCGGCGAAGTCGGCCAGCACGTAGGCTTTGCGCAGGTCTTCGACGTAGTTGGCCGGGGTGGTGATGACCACGTTTTCCGGGTGATGGAAGCGGTGGCCGCGAGATTCACGGCCGGCCTTCTGCGACAGGATGGTGCAGTCGACCACCTGGTCGCCCAGCAGCATCACCAGCCATTGCGTCGGGCGCACGAACTCTTCACGGCTGGCCGCCCAGCGCATGCGCTTGGGGATCGGCAGGTCGTTGAGCGAATCTTCGACGATCGTCGGCAGCAGGCCGATAGTGGCCTTGCCCGGAATGTGCTGGGAGAAGCGCAGCTTGGCGCCGGTCTGGTCGATTTCCGACAGATCCACACCGCATTTCTTGGCAAAGCCCAAGGCAGCCTGGGTCGGCTCGCCGTCTTTGAAAGCAGCCTGCAGGGGTGGGCCGTCGATATTGATGCTGCGGTCAGGCTGCTGCACATCCAGCTGGCGGATCAGCACGGCCAGGCGACGCGGCGCGGCGTAAACCTGCTTGCCGGTGTAGTTCAGGCCAGCGGCCTGCAGGCCTTTCTCGATACCGGCCAGGAAGGCTTCGCCGAGGCTGGCGAGGGCCTTCGGTGGCAGCTCTTCGGTGCCCAGTTCTACCAGGAAATCTTGAGCACTCATTGTGCAGCCTCCAGCTTAGCCAACACTTCGTCACGCAGTTCTGGGGTGGCCATCGGGAAGCCCAGGCGTGCGCGGGCTTGCAGATAGCTTTGCGCCACGTCCCGGGCCAGGGTACGTACACGCAGGATATAGCGCTGGCGCTCGGTTACCGAGATGGCGCGGCGGGCGTCCAGCAGGTTGAAGGTGTGCGAGGCCTTCAGGACCATTTCATAGGTCGGCAGCGGCAGCTCAAGCTTGATCAGGCGGTTGGCTTCGCTTTCGTAGAAGTCGAACAGCTCGAACAATTTCTCGACGTTGGCGTGCTCGAAATTGTAGGTCGACTGCTCCACCTCGTTCTGGTGGAACACGTCACCGTAGGTGACCTTGCCGAACGGGCCGTCGGCCCACACCAGGTCGTACACCGAGTCGACGCCCTGGATATACATGGCCAGGCGCTCAAGGCCGTAGGTAATTTCACCGGTGACCGGGTAGCACTCGATGCCGCCTACCTGCTGGAAGTAGGTGAACTGGGTGACTTCCATGCCGTTGAGCCAGATTTCCCAGCCCAAGCCCCAGGCGCCGAGGGTCGGCGATTCCCAGTTGTCTTCGACGAAGCGAATGTCGTGGACCAGCGGGTCCAGGCCGATGGCTTTCAGCGAGCCGAGGTACAGCTCCTGGAAGTTGGCCGGGTTGGGCTTCAGTACCACCTGGAACTGATAGTAGTGCTGCAGACGGTTGGGGTTTTCGCCATACCGCCCGTCGGCAGGGCGACGGCTAGGCTGCACATAGGCGGCGTTCCAGGTTTCTGGACCCACGGCGCGCAGGAATGTAGCGGTGTGGAAAGTGCCGGCGCCTACTTCCATATCGTAGGGCTGAAGCACCACACAACCTTGAGCTGCCCAGTAGTTCTGCAGGGCGAGGATCAGGTCTTGGAAGGTACGCACGGCTGGCGTAGGCTGGCTCACGAAATTCACCTGTATCTGGGGATGCGGATGTAAAGAGCGGGAGTATAACCTGATTCGCCTCGCCCTCTACTCATTGGAGCCTTATGCCACGCTGCTTTTGGTGTACCGACGATCCGTTGTACCAGGCCTA
>Ga0247821_10000346_pt1 | contig 25614 bp, 23 predicted proteins | sample 13C_Glycerol_Day_FD_192481 | JGI IMG/M metagenome (GOLD analysis project Ga0247821, IMG submission 192481) | Soil microbial communities from agricultural site in Penn Yan, New York, United States - 13C_Glycerol_Day14 | ecosystem: Environmental > Terrestrial > Soil > Agricultural land | place... | reverse complement strand
TGGCCATTCCCAGCGCTAGTGCCTATAACGCAGACGCCATCGAAGTCCTCTCGGGCCTTGACCCGGTGCGCAAGCGCCCGGGCATGTACACCGACACCAGCCGGCCGAACCACCTGGCCCAGGAAGTGATCGACAACAGTGTCGACGAAGCCCTGGCCGGGCATGCCAAATCGGTGCAGGTGATCCTTCATGCCGACCACTCGCTGGAAGTGTCCGACGACGGCCGCGGCATGCCGGTGGATATCCACCCTGAAGAGGGCGTGTCCGGGGTCGAGCTGATCCTGACCAAGCTGCACGCCGGCGGCAAGTTCTCCAACAAGAACTACCAGTTCTCCGGTGGCCTGCACGGGGTCGGTATTTCCGTGGTCAACGCCTTGTCCAGCCAGGTGCGGGTCAAGGTCAAGCGCGACGGCAACGAGTACCAGATGACCTTCGCCGATGGCTACAAGGCCAGCGAGCTGGAAGTGATCGGGAGCGTTGGCAAGCGCAACACCGGTACCAGCGTTTATTTCTCGCCGGACCCGAAGTATTTCGATTCGCCGAAATTCTCCATCAGCCGCCTCAAGCACGTGCTCAAGGCCAAGGCGGTACTGTGCCCGGGCCTGCTGGTCAGCTTCGAGGACAAGGCCAGCGGCGAGAAGGTCGAGTGGCACTACGAAGACGGCCTGCGTTCCTACCTGGTCGACTCGGTCAACGAGTTCCAGCGCCTGCCGGACGAGCCGTTCTGCGGCAGCCTGGCCGGTAACAAGGAGGCCGTCGACTGGGCCCTGCTGTGGTTGCCCGAAGGTGGCGACAGCGTCCAGGAAAGCTACGTCAACCTGATCCCCACGGCCCAGGGCGGCACCCACGTCAACGGCCTGCGCCAGGGCCTGCTCGATGCCATGCGCGAGTTCTGCGAGTTCCGCAACCTGCTGCCTCGCGGGGTCAAGCTGGCCCCGGAAGACGTCTGGGAGCGTATTACCTTCGTCCTGTCGATGAAGATGCAGGAGCCGCAGTTCTCCGGGCAGACCAAGGAGCGCCTGTCGTCCCGCGAGGCGGCGGCCTTTGTCTCCGGCGTGGTCAAGGACGCGTTCAGCCTGTGGCTCAACGCCCACCCGGAAACGGGCATGCAACTGGCGGAACTGGCCATCAGCAACGCCGGGCGGCGCCTGAAGGCCAGCAAGAAGGTCGAGCGCAAGCGCGTGACCCAGGGGCCGGCGCTGCCGGGCAAGCTGGCCGACTGCGCCGGGCAGGACCCGATGCGCGCCGAGCTGTTCCTGGTCGAGGGTGACTCGGCCGGTGGTTCGGCCAAGCAGGCGCGGGACAAGGAATACCAGGCGATCCTGCCCCTGCGCGGCAAGATCCTCAACACCTGGGAGGTCGATGGCGGTGAGGTCCTGGCCAGCCAGGAAGTGCACAACATCGCCGTGGCCATCGGTGTCGACCCGGGGGCGGCGGACATGAGCCAGCTGCGCTACGGCAAGATCTGCATCCTCGCCGACGCCGACTCCGACGGCCTGCACATCGCCACTTTGCTCTGCGCCCTGTTCGTCCAGCATTTCCGCCCGCTGGTGGAGGCCGGACACGTCTACGTGGCCATGCCGCCGCTGTATCGCATCGACCTGGGCAAGGAAATCTACTACGCCCTGGACGAAGCCGAGCGCGATGGCATTCTCGATCGCCTGGTGGCCGAGAAGAAACGCGGCAAACCGCAGGTCACTCGCTTCAAGGGTCTGGGTGAGATGAACCCGCCGCAGCTGCGTGAAACCACCATGGACCCGAACACCCGTCGCTTGGTGCAACTGACCCTGGACGACCTGGACGGTACCCGCGAGATCATGGACATGCTGCTGGCCAAGAAGCGCGCTGGCGATCGCAAGAACTGGCTGGAGTCCAAAGGCAACCTGGCCGAGGTCCTGGCTTGATTCGTCTGCTGCTGGCGGCAGTCGTCGGCCTGTTTGCCCTGTCCTCCCAGGCCGCGCCCTGGCCGGAGCTGAAGATGGTCAGCGAGCACCCGGTCGAGGGCATGCGCGGTGGCAACCTGTCGGGCCTGGCGCTGTGCAAGGACGAGCTGTGGGCGTTGTCCGACCGTGACGATGACCTGCTGTACCGGCTCGATACCGCCGCAGCGACCTGGCAGGCCGTCGCCATGCCCATGGCCGTGCCGCAGGTGCCGGAGAGCGGTTTGCCCTGGGGCGTCCGTTCGCGTACCTGGGCGGCGGGGCTTGTGCGCGGTGGCGACCTCGACTTCGAGGGCCTGAGCTGCGACAGCGCCGGCAACCGCTACCTGGTCAGCGAGGCCCATGCCGCCGTTCTGCAGGTGCCGGTCAAGGGTGAGCCCAACTGGCTGAAGATTGACCCGAGCATGGTTCGCCAGGCGCGGGCCAGCGGCATGCTGCTGCATTTCAATGCCCTGTTCGAAGGCCTGGCGGTCAACCCCGCCGGTGATCGCATCTGGCTGGCGGCCGAGCGTGAGCGCCGCGGCCTGTTGTTGATCAACCGCCAGCAGACCGTGTGGAACTGCGCCGGAGGCTGTGTCTTGCTCAGCGAGGCCGGGGTCGAGATGCAACCGCCACAGATGCCCGGCGCACGGGCGCTGCCGCGGGATTTTTCCGACCTGGTGCTGTTCAACAACAAACTGTTCACCCTGGAGCGCAACGCCCACCGGATCTGCCGTCGTGACACGGCCAGCGCACAGGTCGAACGTTGCTGGTCGTACGCCGTCGACGCCCTGGCCGAGCCGCGCCAGTACACTCAACCGTTCGGCCTGGCCGAGGCCCTGGCGATCGATGCCAAGGGCGCCTGGATTGGCGTCGACAACAACGGTGCCACCCGCAAGGATGGCGAATCGCGTCCGATGATCTGGCGCTTTGCCGCCCCTGAGGGTGGCTGGAGTGCCAAGCCGTGAGCCAGCCACCGGGCAAGCGTGCCGGGCGGGTCATGCTGGTCCTGGCCTGGGCGGCCGGATTGTTCCTGGCCACGCGTTTCTTTGGCGATTGGGAACAGCAGCAGGCCAATCCCAATGCCCAGGTCCGCTCGGCGCATGGCGATGGCTTTATCGAGGTGCAGCTGGCAGGCAATGGCCAGGGGCATTTCGTCGCCGATGGCCGGATCAACGGCCAGGCTGTACATTTTCTGCTCGATACCGGTGCCACCGACGTGGCCATTCCCGAGGCGCTGGCCGGCAAGCTCGACCTCGCCCGCGGCGCCCCGGTGATGCTCAGTACTGCCAATGGCCGCACCCAGGGCTACCGCACGCGCCTGGACGCGCTGCAACTGGGCGACATCCAGTTGCGCGATGTACGCGCCCTGGTGGTGCCAGGGCTGGATGGCGAGCAGGTACTACTGGGCATGAGCGCCCTCAAACAACTCGAATTTACCCAGCGTGGCGGCACCTTGCTGCTGCGCCAGAACCTGAAATGATGAGGCCCGCATGAGCGACTCCCTTGATCTCAGCCTCGATGGCGTAGAGCGCCGGTCACTGGCTGACTTCACCGAACAGGCCTACCTCAACTACTCCATGTACGTGATCATGGACCGTGCCCTGCCGCACATCGGTGATGGTCTCAAGCCGGTGCAGCGACGCATCGTCTACGCCATGAGCGAACTGGGGCTGGACGCCGACGCCAAGCACAAGAAATCGGCGCGTACCGTCGGTGACGTGCTCGGCAAGTTCCACCCCCATGGCGACTCGGCCTGTTATGAAGCCATGGTGCTGATGGCCCAGCCGTTCAGCTACCGTTACACCCTGGTCGACGGCCAGGGCAACTGGGGTGCGCCGGACGATCCGAAGTCGTTCGCCGCCATGCGTTACACCGAGGCGCGCCTGTCGCGTTACTCCGAAGTGCTGCTCAGCGAGCTGGGCCAGGGCACCGCCGACTGGGTGCCGAACTTCGACGGCACCCTGGACGAACCGGCAGTGCTGCCGGCGCGTCTGCCGAACATCCTGCTCAACGGCACCACCGGTATCGCCGTGGGCATGGCCACCGATGTGCCGCCGCATAACCTGCGCGAAGTCGCCAGCGCCTGCGTACGCCTGCTGGACGAGCCCAAGGCCACGGTCGAGCAGCTGTGCGAGCACATCCAGGGCCCGGACTACCCGACCGAAGCCGAGATCATCACGCCGCGCGCGGAACTGCTGAAGATCTACGAAAGCGGCCGTGGCTCGGTGCGCATGCGTGCGGTGTACCGCATCGAAGACGGCGACATCATCGTCACCGCATTGCCTCACCAGGTTTCCGGGGCCAAGGTGCTGGAGCAGATCGCCGCGCAGATGCAGGCCAAGAAGCTGCCGATGGTGGCCGACCTGCGTGACGAGTCCGACCATGAGAACCCGTGCCGGATCGTGATCATCGCCCGTTCCAACCGGGTCGACCTCGACGAACTGATGCAGCACCTGTTCGCCACCACCGACCTTGAGTCCAGCTACCGGGTCAACGTCAACATCATCGGCCTCGATGGCCGCCCGCAATTGAAGAACCTGCGTGCGCTGCTGGTCGAGTGGCTGGAATTCCGCGTTCAGACGGTACGCCGTCGCCTGCGCTTCCGCCTGGACAAGGTCGAGCGCCGCCTGCACCTGCTCGAAGGCTTGCTGGTGGCCTTCCTCAACCTGGATGAAGTGATTCACATCATCCGCACCGAGGATCAGCCCAAGGCCGCCCTGATTGCCCGCTTCGACCTGACCGAAACCCAGGCCGAGTACATCCTCGAGACCCGCCTGCGCCAACTGGCACGGCTGGAAGAGATGAAGATCCGCAACGAACAGGACGAACTGGCCAAGGAACAAGCCAAGCTGATCGCCCTGCTCGGCAGCGAAAGCAAGCTGCGCAAGCTGGTACGTGCCGAGCTGATCAAGGATGCCGAAACCTACGGCGACGACCGTCGTTCGCCGATCATCGAGCGTGCCGAAGCCAAGGCCCTGTCGGAAAACGAGCTGATGCCGACCGAGCCGGTAACCGTCGTGTTGTCGGAAAAGGGCTGGGTGCGTTGCGCCAAGGGCCATGACATCGATGCCACCGGCCTCTCGTACAAGGCGGGTGATGGCTTCAAGACCGCTGCGGCCGGGCGTTCCAACCAGTTTGCCGTGTTCATCGACTCCACCGGACGCAGCTACTCGGTGGCCGCCCATACCTTGCCGTCGGCCCGTGGCCAGGGCGAGCCGCTGACCGGGCGCCTGACGCCACCGCCGGGCGCGGCCTTCGAATGCGTGCTGCTGCCTGAAGACGAGGCGCTGTATGTGATCGCTTCCGACGCCGGCTACGGCTTCGTGGTCAAGGGCGAAGACCTGCAGGCCAAGAACAAGGCCGGCAAGGCGTTGCTCAGCCTGCCCAACGGTGCCAAGGTCCTGGCCCCGCGCCCGGTGGCTGACCGTGAGCAGAACTGGCTGGCGGCGGTGACGACCGAAGGTCGCCTGCTGATCTTCAAGATCAGCGACCTGCCACAGCTGGGCAAAGGCAAGGGCAACAAGATCATCGGTATCCCCGGTGATCGGGTGGCCAACCGTGAAGAATATGTCACCGATCTTGCCGTCATTGCCGACGGCGCGACCCTTGTATTGCAGGCTGGCAAGCGTACGCTGTCTCTGAAGGCCGATGACCTCGAGCATTACAAGGGTGAGCGTGGTCGTCGCGGCAACAAGCTGCCGCGTGGCTTCCAGCGGGTTGACGCCTTGATGGTGGAAAGCCTCGGCTGAGCCGTGCAAACGCCTCGAATGGGTAAATTAGCGCCCGTTCGAGGCTGAAACACTGGAGTCGTGCCGCTATTTCGCGGATGATAGGCCCCTTGCGGTACCAGCGTGGCTGTGTGCCCGAATGAATCTACATGAGTATCACTGCGGTTTGCCTTGTGGCGACTGCCTGGATGGGATGATGAAATTTCTGCGCCTTCCATTTGTTCTGCTGATGACTGGCGTACTCGGACTGGCTGGCTGCAGCATGCAGCAGCCGGTTTCCCTGTATCAGCTCGACAGCGGCGAGCCTGGCCAACCCAAGCAAAGTACGGGCATGGCCGTGGTACTCGGTCCGGTGTCGGTCGCCGACTACCTGCAGCGTGAGACGCTGCTGCAGCGCCAACCCGATGGCAGCCTGACCGCAGCGACCGATGGTCGTTGGGCCGGCAGCCTGTCGGGCGATATCGACCAGTTGCTGGTTCGTCAGCTGGCCTGGCGGCTGGACAGCCAGCGTGTGGTCCTGGCACCGGCCACGGCCGGTTTCGCGCCGGATGTGCAAATCCTGCTGTCGATTACCCGGCTGGACTCCGGTACCCACCAACCAGCGGTCCTGGATGCCCAGTGGCGCCTGCTGGATCGCCGTGGCCAGGTGCGCGACAACCGCATCGTCCACCTCGAGCAACAGCATCTGGGTAGCGAAGCGGCCCAGGTCCAGGCCCAGGGACAGCTGCTGCAAAAGCTTGCCGAACAGCTGAGCGTGGCGGTCAAGCCGTTGGCCAACCAGCCACCGGTTGCCGAGGAAGCACCGAAGAAAGCCGCGCCGGTGCAGGTGCGCAAAGAGCCGGAGAAACCCAAGATTCCCCTGGCTACGCCGATCCGCACCGATATGGAAGTGTTCCGCTTCTAAGCGATCAGTCACAAAAAAGCCCGCAGCGATGCGGGCTTTTTTGTGGGTCGTGCTTTGGGTTCAGGCCTCATCGCCGGCTATGCCGGCTCCCACAGTCTCAGGCGTGATGCGGTATCTGTGGGGGCTGGCGAAGCCTGCGATCGACCGTGAAACGGTCGCAGCTCAGTGCGCAGGCATAAAAAAGCCCGCATCAGTGCGGGCTTTTTCTCATGCGCCTATCAGCTCTTGACCCGACGCTCATGCATCCGTGCCAGCTGGCGCTCCAGCATCGACGGGTAGGGCTCCATCAGCCGCTCGACGCAGCAGGCGCCCTCGGGGCTGGCGATCGGGCGGATGCGGGCGCGCTGGCGGATCAGGGCATCGTCGCTGATCTTGCGCTCCACCAGCAGCAGGTTACGGCTGTGCTGCGACAGGGCCAGGGCGTCCTGGGCCTTTTCGGTCAACAGCAGGTCGATCTGGCTCAGGCCGTGCAAGTCTTCGCCCAGGGCCAGGCCCAGTTGCAGTTGCAGGGTGATGCCGCTGTCGGCCACCTCGATCTGCAGCGCATGCCCCAGGGCGCGCAACAGCTCGCCACAGCAGATGGCGTTGGTGAGGTAGTCCTCGCCACTGTCTTCGCTGTTGAACAGCAGCAGGGTGCTGCCGTCGTTGAGGGTGTGCACTTCGCTTTCATACAGCGAGGCGGCCTGGTCGAGGCAGTCGCGGTAGCGATCCAGCAGTTCAGTCAGGCGGGTGCGGGGCAGGCGGCGCAGTTGCTCCTGGGAGCCCAGCTGCACGGCCAGCACGGCGCAGGCCTGCGGCTGGCGATTGACTGGCTGAGGGGCAGGGCGCGAGCTGCTGTCGCCTTCGTCGTCGATCAGGTCGGCAAAGGCGTCGTCATTGTCGTCAGCGTCGACAGCTGGCTTGACCGGTTTGGCGACCGGCGGGGCTTCGTCGAAGCTCGGGTCGCGCAGGTTGCGGACCTGGAACTCCGGCTCGTCCTCTTCAAACGGCTCTTCAACCTCTTCTTCGGGCTCGACCGGGCGCGGTGGAGGGGCGAAGCGCGTGTGCAGCTGGCGGGCGAGGTCGCCGATCTCGTCCTGGCGTTCGGTGGCCGGGGTGAATTCGTTGATGTCGCGCAGCCAGACCCGCAATTGCAGCAAGGGGGTGGAGATGAAGCGTCCCAGGCGCAGGCTCATGGCCAGGGCCAGGGCCAGCAGGATGCCGGCGAGGATGCCCATGCTCTGCAGGCTGATGGTCAGCGGCTGCTGGAACTGGCTCATGTCCAGGCTGATGCGCAGCTGGCCGGCGGTCACGTCCTGGAAGGTGATCTTGGTCTGGTACAGGCCTTCGGCTTCGCCCAGCAGGCCGTTTTTCGGGCGCTGGCCGGCTTCGGCGAGAATCCGGTTGTCGACGCTGTAGATCGCCGCATGGGCCACCAGCGGGTTCTTCACCAGGTTGCCCAGCAGCACGTTGAGGCTGAGGATGTCGTTGGACACCAGCAGCTCGGTGGCCGAGGTCGCGGTCTGGGTGGTCAGGCTCTGCCCCAGGGCGTCGGCCTGCTCATGCATGGCTTCCTTGAACTGCAAGCCCATGACGCCGGCGTAGATCACCAGGGCCAGTGCCACGAGGAACACGTTATGGCAGGCGATACGCAACGCAAGCGGCACACGACGATGGCGCAGGGCACGGAAAATCAGCAGGAAGAAGTTGTCGGTCTTAACGGGCGTGGGCCGGTTCACAGAGCGCGGCTCTTTATGTCGGAGAAGTTGCTGCGCAGTATAGCGAGCGCTCATGGACCGGCAAAGTATCGACTGCGCCCGATGGTCCGCGAAAATCGGTAGAATGCGCTTTTTTTCTACGAGTCGGAGCCCGTCTTGCGCGAAATCGTTCTGATTAACATCACCGGTGAAGACCGCCCGGGTCTCACTGCGGCCATCACCGGCGTTCTGGCCCAGGGTGGTGTGAACATCCTCGACATCGGTCAGGCGGTGATCCATGACACCCTGTCCTTTGGCATCCTGGTGGAAATCCCGGATACCGAGAAAGCCTCCTCGGTACTCAAGAATATTCTGTTTGCGGGCTACGAACTCGATCAGCAGGTCCGCTTCACCCCGGTTTCCGAAGCCGATTACCAGAGCTGGGTCGAAGGCCAGGGCAAGGCCCGTCATATCGTTACCCTGCTGACCCGCAAGGTCACCGCCGAGCAGTTGCAGCGGGTCAGTTCGATCACCGCCAAGTACGGGCTGAACATCGACCACATCGATCGCCTGTCCGGTCGTGTGGCGCTGGACACTCCCGTCGAGCAAGGCAAGGGCTGCATCGAGTTTTCCGTGCGCGGCGAGCCGGCCGATCCACAGGCCCTGCGCGCCGAGTTCCTCAGCGTGGCCCAGGAGCTGAATGTCGATATCGCTTTCCAGCAGGATTCGCTGTTCCGCCGCAATCGTCGCCTGGCGGTGTTCGACATGGACTCGACCCTGATCGAGGCCGAGGTGATCGATGAGCTGGCCAAGGCCGCCGGTGTCGGTGAGCAGGTGTCGGAAATCACCGAGCGGGCCATGCGCGGCGAGCTGGATTTCCGTGCCAGCTTCAAGGAACGCCTGGCCTTGCTCAAGGGCCTGGATGTCGGCGTGCTCGACGAGATCGGTGCTTCGCTGCGCCTGACCGAAGGGGCCGAAGTGCTGTTTGCCGAGCTCAAGCGCCTGGGTTACAAGACCGCGATCCTTTCCGGTGGCTTCACCTACTTTGCCAAGCAGTTGCAGGCCAAGCTGGGCATCGACTATGTCTTTGCCAACGAGCTGGAAGTGGTCGATGGCAAGGTGACCGGCGTTGCCATCGAGCCGATTGTCGACGCCCAGCGCAAGGCCGACCTGCTCGGTGAGCTGGCACGCAAGGAAGGCTTGCAGATGGAGCAGACCATTGCTGTCGGTGACGGCGCCAATGACCTGCCGATGCTGGCGATCGCCGGCCTGGGCGTGGCCTTCCGCGCCAAGCCGCTGGTCAAGCAGTCGGCCAAGCAGGCGATTTCGACCCTGGGTCTGGATGGCGTGCTGTACTTGCTGGGCTTGCGCGATCGCGAAGGCCGCAACTGAATGCCAGGGCCGCTGTGCGGCCCATCGCCGGCTTTGCCGGCTCCCACAGGTGCTGGCCTGTTCATAAGGGCCAGGCACAAAAAAGCCCGCATCGCTGCGGGCTTTTTCATGTTCAGGCCTGGGCGGGCAGCGCCAGGCACTCACCCATGCTTACCGCAGAACCTGCGCCAAGCGACTCGGCCCATTTGACCTGCTCGGGTCCGAACAGCACCACGGCGGTGGAACCCAGCTTGAAGCGACCCAGCTCCGCACCTTTTTCCAGGTGGATCGGCGCACGGCTGGCTTCGTCGTAGCGGAAGGTCTTCAGCTCGCGCTTGGGCGGCGTCACCAGGCCGGCCCAGACGGTTTCGATCGACGCCACGATCATGGCACCGACCAGTACGACCGCCATCGGTCCGCGCTCGGTATCGAACAGGCAGACCACGCGCTCGTTGCGGGCGAACAGCTCGGGGACGTTTTCGGCGGTGGTCTGGTTGACCGAGAACAGCCGGCCCGGCACGTAGATCATCTCACGCAGGGTGCCGGCCAGCGGCATGTGCACGCGGTGGTAGTCCTTGGGCGACAGGTAGATGGTGGCGAACTCGCCGCCCATGAACGGCGCGGCATTGGCCGGATCGCCACCGAGCAGCTCCAGGGCGCTGAAGCTGTGGCCCTTGGCCTGGAAGATGCGACCGTGCTCGATCGGACCAAGCTGGCTTACAGCGCCGTCGGCCGGGCAGAGGATGGCGCCCGGGGTTTCGTCCAGCGGGCGTGCGCCCGGCTTGAGGGCGCGGGTGAAGAAGGCGTTGAAATGCTCGTAGGCAGTGACGTCTTCAACCAGCGCCTGGGACATGTCGACCTGGTAGCGCTTGGCGAACCAGCTGGTAAAGGCGTTCTTGAACCAGCGCACGCGGCATTCGGCGATGCAGCCGGCCAGGCGCGACAGCAGGTGATGCGGCAGCAGGTACTGGATGATGATGAACAAGCGGGATTTCATTGGGTTTCCTTGATTCTTCAAATTTCTACAGGCGTATCCGGGTGGTTGCCCCATTCGCCCCAGGAGCCGGCATAGGCCTTGACTCGCGGGTAACCCAGGGCTTTGGCCACGAGGTAGGTGAAGCCGGAGCGGCGGTGGGTCTGGCAGTGGGTGATCACTTCCTTGTCCGGAGTGATGCCCAGGTTCTGCAGGACTTCGGCGATGTCTTTGCGGATGCGCAGGTGGTCGTTGAGGTCCATGCCGGCGGTCCACTCGAAGTTGATCGCACCGGGGATGTGGCCGCCCTTGGCTGCCAGCACCTTCTCGCCACTGAATTCCTGCGGGCCACGGGCGTCCCAGATGACCAGGTCGTCGGCACCCAGGCGGCTTTGCAGGTACTCGCGGGTGGCGGTGGGTGCGCTGTCGATGCGCAGGTGCACCGAGGTGCTGCCGCTTGCGGGCACATCGGTGGACAGCTTGTCTGCCGGCCAGGCCTGGATACCGCCATTGAGGTAGTGATAATGCTTGTGGCCGATCACGTCGAGCAGCCAGATGAAGCGCCCGGCCCAGCCGCCGCCTTCATCGTCATACACCACATACACGGCATCATCGCGGTGGCCGAGTTCGCTGAACAGCTTTTCCAGGTCGCCTTGGGCCGGCAGCAGGCCGGGCGCGGGAGGCTGGCCGAGCTGGGTGCGCTTGCCTTCGACGAAGCGTGCGCCGGGGATATGCCCGCTGACATAGCGGTTGGCGGCGCTCAGGTCGACCAGGATCAGCTGCGGCGAGTCCAGGCGTGGCAGCAGCTCCTCGGCTTCGATCACCAGGGGCAGGCCAGAAAAGTCAGTCATCCAGAATCTCCAGATCAGGACAGAGGGGGCGATTGTAGCGCATGGCTCAGGCGCTGCGGTGGCTGAAGGCGGCCAGTGCGCGTTCGATGCATTGTGCAGTCCTGGCGAAGGCTTGCAGGCTGATGTCGGCCAGGGGCTTGCCGCCCTGGTCGGCGACCAGCAGCATCACCACCCGTTCGTTGCACGAAAGCGAACGCAGCAACAGCTGGTCGCTGCGAAACAGGGCGCGCAGGCCGGGTGGCAGCAGGGGCGAGAACTGGGCATGGTTGTCAGGCGTCAGGCGCAACTGTGCCGGTTTGCTCAGAAGACGTTGCAGCAACTTGCTCTGCTCGACAGGCAGCACCAGGCTGGCGGCTTCTGCCGGCAGCCCGGCAATCTGGTGCGCGCGCAGCAGGCCCTGGCTCTTGTCGGTCATCAGCAGCATCACCCGCTGCATGCCGCAGGCTACCAGGGCATCGCGGGCCCGGCCGCTCAGGTGCAGGGCGTTGGTGAACGGGCTGGGTTCGCTCAGCAGTTCGCCACACAGCGTGCGCCAGGTGCCCAGGGCCTGCGCGGTGGGCGGTGGTGGGGCAATCAGGCCCGGATGCAGGCGTACCTGGTGCCACGGCCAGATCAGCGCTTGCGCCGGATGGAAAAGGTCGTCGCCGGCATGGTGGCGGGCGCTGATCGCGGCCTGCTGGTGCACCAGTTGCTGCACTTCGTCCAGCGGGGTTTGCAGGTACAGGCTGCTCAGCAGTTGCCAGCGCTGCACATGGGCATTGGTCCAGCCCACCTGTGCCGCCAGTGCCATGCCGTTGGCCAGCAATACGGTGTTGGCCGGTTGGTTGAACCAGCGGCGCACGGCCGGTCGGTCGTCCAGGCGCTGCTGCTGGCGCAGGGGGTTCTCTTCGCGGGCGATGAGCAGGGCCTCGGCCAGCAGGCGACGGTCTTCCTGCAGCAGGTGATAGCCGCGGGTGACCCAGTCCGGCAGGCGCCAGTGCTCGGCCAGGGCCTTGCACAGGCTGAGCACCCGGACACCGAACAGCTCGAGCTCGACCCGGGCGGCCGATTCACCCTTGTGCACCACCCGCAGCTCCCAGTCATCGAGCAGCTTGGGGTGGGTCAGGGCCAGCGGCCACAGCGGCGAGAGAAACAGCAGGCTGCCCCAGTGGATCTCTTGCCAGAGTCGCGCCAGGCGGCTGGCGAACAGGCCGTTGGCCTGCTGGCTGGCGTGCTGGCTGACCAGTTGCAGCTGGCGCAAGGTCGGTGCGATGTCGCCTTCGGGCAGGGCCGGCAGGCGCTCCAGCAGCTGGGCGGTACGGGCCAGCCCCAGGCGATTGATGGCGATCTCCAGGCTTTCGGCGGGCTCGCCCATGTTGGCCTGGGTGTGCTGGTTGGCTTCGCGCATGACGCTGAGCACCAGGGCCGGGCTGCCCTGCATCAGTTCGGCGATGTCGCGCAGCGATCGGCGACTGTCGGCAATCGCCGCCTTGACCCGCTCATAACTGACCAGGGGAACCGGGAGGCGAACGCTATCGAGCAGCTTGACCCAGGCATCGAGTGTTTTTGGTGTTTGACGTGGCACGATGGTTTCAATAGGCATGCTGGAAGGAGGCCGAACTGGTTTTTCGCCTTGAGTGACTATAGTCTGGCGCAGTTCTGCCGATAAGTAGAAGAAGAGTTTTATCAACTTCCGCTCACGACCCTGACCACGACAGTAAGTGCTTTCTATCTATGGCTAAAATTATCGGCATCATCGTCGTATTCGCGAGTGTGCTCGGCGGATATGTGCTTTCCCACGGCAAGATTGCCGCACTCATCCAGCCTTTCGAAGTGCTGATCATCGGCGGCGCGGCCTTTGGTGCGTTCCTGCAGGCGAACCCCGGTTACATGACCATGCATGTAATCAAGAAGTCGCTGAAGATGTTCGGCACGCGCTTTACCCATACTTTCTATATCGAGGTACTGGGGCTGGTCTACGAGATTCTCAACAAGAGCCGGCGTGAAGGCATGATGGCGATCGAAGCCGATATCGAAGACGCCGCTGCCAGTCCGATTTTTGCCAAATACCCCGCCGTGCTGGGCGATGAGCGCATGACGGCGTATATCTGCGACTACTTGCGCATCATGTCCACCGGCAACATGGCTCCTCATGAGCTCGAAGGCCTGTTCGACATGGAGCTGCTGAGCATGAAGGAAGAGCTCGAGCATCCCTCCCACGCCGTGACCGGTATCGCCGACGGCATGCCAGGTTTCGGTATCGTCGCCGCGGTACTGGGGATCGTGGTGACCATGGCGTCGCTGGGCGACGGCGACCAGAAGTCCATCGGCCTGCACGTCGGCGCGGCGCTGGTGGGTACCTTCTTCGGTATTCTCGCCGCCTACGGCTTCTTCGGTCCGCTGGCCACGGCCCTGCGCCAGGACGCCCGGGAAGAGCTCAACGTCTACGAAGCCATCAAGGCTTCCCTGGTCGCTTCGGCGTCCGGCATGCCGCCGTCGCTGGCAGTGGAATTCGGTCGCAAGGTGCTGTTCCCGGCCCACCGTCCGAGCTTCGCCGAGCTGGAACAAGCAGTCCGCGGACGCTGAGTCATGGAGAACAATCAGCCCATTATCGTCAAACGCGTCAAGCGCTTTGGCGACGGCCACCACGGTGGCGCCTGGAAGATTGCCTTCGCCGACTTCGCCACGGCGATGATGGCGTTCTTCCTGGTGCTCTGGCTGCTGTCCACGGCCACACCGGAACAGAAAATCGCCATTGCCGGCTACTTCAAGGATCCGATCGGCTTCTCCGAAAGCGGCACGCCCTATGTCATCGACCTGGGCGGCTCGCCCCAGCTTGCGCCGGAAAAGACCATCAACCCGGAAGTGAAGTCCGAGCCGACCCCCGACAACAGCCTGCAACTGGACAAGGACAAGGTCGAGACCATGGCCGAGCAGGTCGAGCGCGAGCGCCTGGAACTGCTGCTGCAGGAGCTGCAGAACAAGGTCGAGGAAAATCCCCAGCTGCAGAAGTTCAAGGACCAGATCCTCTTTGAAATCACCCAGGACGGCCTGCGCATCCAGATCATGGACGCCGAGAACCGGCCGATGTTCGACCTGGGCAGCGCCCGTTTGCAGCCGTACTTCGAAGACATCCTGCTGGCCATGGCCGACACCATCAAGGCGGTGCCGAACAAGATCAGCATCAGCGGCCACACCGATGCCAAGCCGTACGCCGGTACCGGTGACTTCGGCAACTGGGAGCTGTCGGCCAACCGCGCCAACGCTGCACGGCGTGCGCTGGTCGCCGGGGGCTACCCGGACGCCCAGGTCGCCCGGGTGGTCGGTTATGCCTCGTCGTCGTTGTTCGATCGGGCCAACCCGCTCAATCCAGTCAACCGTCGCATCGATATCATCGTCCTGACCAAGAAGGCCCAGCGCAGCATCGAGGGCGAACAGACCCCGCCGGCCGCGCCGGCAGGCAGTCCGCCCGGTGCCAGTGCGCCGGCACCGGGCGCCGCGCAAGCCCCGGCAACCGCAGCGGCGAGCGAGCCTGAGCCGATGCAGCCACGGGAACTGCGCCAGAAGCTGAACATCTTCGAGGATGGTGTGTTGAAGATGGATGAAAACAAGGAGTAGTCCAGCGCCTGGACGACAACGCCCGTGAACAGCGATGTTCACGGGCGTTGTGCTTTTAGGGCGGTCAGAAGCCGCGGCGGATCTTGGCTTTCAGGTCGGCGTGGAAGAAGTCGGCATTGGCCCGGTTGGTGGCGTTGGCCTCGATGCCTTCCTCGGCGATCGCGCGCTTGAAGGTCTGTTCATCGTGATAGGCGCGTACGAACAGGTCAATGTGCTCACGCGCGCTCATGATCGGCCACTTTTCCAGGTAGCCGGGCAGGGCATGCTCAGCAGATTGGAACAGGGTGATCCGGCGATTGACCTGGGTGGCGGCGCCCAGTTGAAAGGGCACCCACCAGATGTCGGCGTTGTCCCGTGAAAGCACGGCGATCAGATGCGTGCTGCTGCCCAGGTTGCGGCTGACCTGACCGCTGATATCGTCGGTGGTCTGCTGGGCGTCAATGTCGAACAGGTCCAGGTGGGTCGGGATGCCTTCAAGCTTAAGGCGCTCGTTGATGATAAAGGCATCGAGGCGGTCCTGGTGGCGATAACTGATGAACACAGGCATCAGGCGCGACCTCCTGCTGCACAGGCAAGGCGGGTGATGGGCAAGGATGTGATTGTCATTGTTGATTCCTTTCATGCGCAGGGCATGGTGATGGTTCGCTTCGTGCTGGCGAACCTGAAAGGCGACAATCAGTGAAAGCATTGATGACAGCAAGGGACCACTCGTAATCAAGAGCGGTCCTACCGTTGCCGGTAACTTATCCTGCGGATGCGTCCTACAGGCAGGCGCGAAGAGGCTCGTTGCGAGCCTCCCGGGATGACTTCAATAAGTATCTTGAGGCAGGCTGGCGATGATCGAGCGGTAGCTGTTCATCCGTTGCTGCTGGACGCGACCGTCTTCCAGGGCCTTGAGCAAGGCGCAACCCGGCTCGCGGTCGTGCTTGCAGTCACGGAAGCGGCAGGTGCCGAGCAGGTCGCTGAACTCGATGAAGCCGGCCTCGACATCGGCGCGGCTGACATGGACCAGGCCGAACTCGCGGATCCCTGGCGAGTCGATCAGTTCACCGCCACCCGGGAAGTGATAAAGACGCGCGGTGGTGGTGGTGTGCGTGCCCTGGCCGGACCATTCGGAAAGGTCGCCGACCCGCGTCTGCACGTCCGGCAGCAGGCTGTTGACCAGCGACGACTTGCCGACGCCGGACTGGCCGACGAACACGCTGATGTGACCATCCAGTTGCGCCTGCAGTTGCTGCATGCCGTCGCCGTGGTGGGCGGAGACCTCCAGCACGGGATAACCCAGTTGCCGGTACACCGCCAGCAGCGCGTTGAGCGCCGGGGCGTTCTGTTCGTTGATCAGGTCGGCCTTGTTGAGCAGCAGCAAGGGGCGGATGCCGGCATGCTCGGCCGCCACCAGGTAGCGGTCGATCAGGTTGGCGTGGGGCTCCGGCGCCGGAGCGAAGACGATCACGATCAGGTCGACGTTGGCCGCCACCGGCTTGAGCTGGCCTCGGCTGTCGGGGCGGCACAGTTCGGTGCTGCGCGGCATTTGCGCGACGATCACGCCGATGCCCTGGTTGCCGGCGCGCCAGACCACCCGGTCGCCGGTTACCAGCGCTGGCAGGTTGGCGCGCAAGTGGCAGCGAAATACCTGGCCGGCCGCTTCGCCGTCCTGGGCTTCGACCTCGACCTGCACGCCAAAGTGAGCGATGACCAGGCCCAGCTGTTCCGGCCCGAGGTCACCGCCTTCGAGCTCCTTCAGGGCCTGTTGTTCGCGTTTGGCGGCGCGGGCAGCGCGTTCACCCTGGATTTTTTCGATCCGCCAGTTCTGGCGGCGATTGAGCTGGCGTTTGGCCATGAAGGTTCCGTGTTCGACAAGCATTATTAAACGGCGAAGAGTTTAGCACGCTCCACTAGGCTAAACTGCGCTCCTACCGAGGAGCAGAATCATGCAGAACCCACAGAACCTGATCTGGATCGACCTGGAAATGACCGGTCTGGATCCGGACCACGACGTCATCATCGAGATGGCCACCATTGTCACCGACAGTGACCTGAACACCCTGGCCGAAGGCCCGGTGATCGCCATTCACCACAGCGACGAAGTGCTGGCGCGCATGGACGAGTGGAACACCCGCACCCACGGCGCTTCGGGCCTGACCCAGCGCGTGCGCGACAGCAAGGTGAGCATGGCCGAAGCCGAAGCGCAGACCATCGCCTTCCTCGAACAATGGGTACCCAAGGGCAAGTCGCCGATCTGCGGCAACAGCATCTGCCAGGACCGCCGTTTCCTGTATCGCCACATGCGCGGCCTAGAAACCTACTTCCACTACCGCAACCTCGACGTCTCGACCCTCAAGGAACTGGCTGCGCGCTGGGCCCCCGAGGTTCGCGACAGCTTCAAGAAGGGCAACACCCACCTGGCGCTGGATGACATCCGCGAGTCGATCAACGAGCTTCGCCACTATCGCGAGCACTTCATCAAGCCTTTCGCCAAGCCTTGATCCAGACGCCGCGGGGTTGTCTGCACAATCCACGCGGCGCCCTCTTTTGGTGCCTGAGGCAACTGGTTAGACTGCGCGCCCTTTTGCACGGATCTGCGCCATGTTGTTGATGCTCTACCTCATTGCCATCACCGCCGAAGCCATGACCGGCGCGTTGTCTGCCGGGCGCCGCGGCATGGACTGGTTTGGCGTGGTGCTGATCGCCTGTATCACTGCGCTGGGCGGCGGTTCGGTGCGCGACGTGTTGCTGGGGCATTACCCGCTGACCTGGGTCAAGCACCCGGAATACCTGGTGCTGACCAGCTTTGCCGCCCTGATGACCATCTTCATCGCGCCGTTGATGCGCCACTTGCGCTCATTGTTCCTGGTGCTCGATGCGCTGGGTCTGGTGGCCTTTACCCTGATCGGCTGCATGACTGCGCTGGAGATGGGGCAGGGGATGCTGGTGGCGTCCATCAGCGGGGTGATCACCGGGGTCTTCGGCGGGATCCTGCGGGATATCTTCTGTAACGATATTCCGCTGATCTTCCGCCGGGAGCTGTACGCCAGCGTGTCCTTTGCCGCGGCCTGGTTCTACCTGGGCTGTGTCTACTTCAAGGTGCCCGGTGAGCAGGCGATCCTGCTGACCCTGTTCGGTGGCTTCCTGCTGCGCCTGCTGGCCATTCGTTTTCACTGGGAAATGCCGAAGTTTCATTACAACGACGAGCATTGACCGGCGACTGTCGGGTAATCGCGCTTTGTAGCCGCTGCCGCCAGGCTGCGATCGGTCGCGCAGCGGCCGTAAACCTGCCCCGGCAGTGCGTCAGGCCCAACACGGTGACCGGGTTGCGACTGCCTTGCAGTCGATCGCAGCCTCGTTCCTCGGCAGTGGCTACATGGGAGGGAGCAACTATTTGGGGTGGGGGCGCTCGGCATGTTGGCGCAGTGCCCACTCCACATGCTCGCGCACCAGCTCCGACGGGTAGTCCTGCCGCGCCTTGAGCGCCTCCAGCACCGGAATGGTCGAAGGCGCGTTGCCCAGCCCCACCGCCAGGTTGCGCAGCCAGCGCTCGTAGCCGGCCCGCCGCAGCGGCGAGCCTTCGGTGTTGCCGAGGAAGGTGGCCTCATCCCACAGGAACAGCTGCGCAAGGTCGGCGCTGTCCAGGTTGTGCCGGGGCTGGAAGTCGCTTTCGCCGGTGGGCCTGGCGAAACGGTTCCACGGGCAGACGATCTGGCAGTCGTCGCAGCCGAACACCCGGTTGCCGATCAAGGCGCGCAATTCTTCTGGAATGGCGTTTTTCAGCTCGATGGTCAGGTAGGAGATGCAGCGCCGCGCATCCAGCACGTACGGGCCGACAAAGGCGCCGGTCGGGCAGATGTCCAGGCAGGCGCTGCAGCGACCGCAATGCTCGCTGGTCTGGGGCGGGTCGACCGGTAGCGGCAGGTCGACGAACAGTTCGGCGAGAAAGAAGTAACTGCCGGCCTTGCGGTTGAGCAGCAGGGTGTTCTTGCCGATCCAGCCCAGGCCCGCCTGCTCGGCGATGGCTTTTTCCAGCACCGGTGCGCTGTCGACGAAGGCGCGAAAGCCGAACGGGCCGATTTCCTTCTGGATGCGCTCGGCCAGGTGCTGTACGCGTTTGCGGACCAGCTTGTGGTAGTCGCGGCCCAGGGCGTAACGGGAGATGTAGGCTTTCTCCGGATGGGCCAGTTGCTGGGCCATGCGGGTGTCGCCGGGCAGGTAGTCCATGCGCAGGGAGACCACGCGCAGGGTGCCCGGCACCAGTTCGTCCGGGTGCGAACGCTTGCTGCCGTGGGCGCCCATGTAGTCCATTTCACCGTGGTAACCCGCTGCCAGCCAGCGCTCCAGGTGCTGCTCGTGCTCGGCCAGGTCCACCCCGGCGATGCCGACGTGGGCAAAGCCGAGTTCTTTGCCCCATTGCTTGATGGCGAGGGCAAGTGCGGGAAGATCGGGGGCAACAGGCATGGGAAATAAGGCAACACAGACTCAGGTGCGTATAATTCTGCCAGACATCGGAGCCTTTGACCCATGCCTCAGACCAAACACCCAGGAATCCTCACCCGCAGCGCCCTGGTGCCCCTCGCGCCGCGCCAGTCGTCGGCGCAGAAAGGCGACTTCGGCCATGTGCTGGTGATCGGCGGCGACCGTGGCACGGGCGGCGCGGTCCTGCTCAGTGCAGAGGCGGCGTTGCGCTGCGGTGCCGGCCTGGTGTCGCTGGCCACCCGCAGCGAACATGTGCCCGCGGCCCTGGCGCGCTTGCCCGAGGTGATGAGCCTGGGCGTGCACTCGGCCAATCAGTTGGTAACGCCACTGGAGCGTGCGTCAGTGCTGGTGGTCGGGCCCGGGCTCGGGCAGGCGGCCTGGGGACGCAGCCTGCTGTCGGCGGCGGCCGGTGTGCAGATGCCCCAGGTGTGGGACGCCGACGCCCTCAACCTGCTGGCGCGCGCACCCTTGCCGCTGCACGCCGCCAGCATGATCACCCCGCACCCGGGCGAGGCCGCGCGGCTGCTGGGCATTTCCACCGAGGCGGTGCAGGCGGATCGACCGGGCGCGGCGCGCAAACTGGCGCGCAAGTACGCGGTGGTCTGTGTGCTCAAGGGGGCGGGCACCCTGGTGGCCGATCCGACCGGGCAACTGGCGTTGTGCGAGCGCGGGCATCCGGCCATGGCCGGTGCCGGCCTTGGGGATGTGCTCAGTGGCGTGCTCGGGGCCTTGTTGGCCCAGGGGATGTCGAGCTGGGACGCGGCCTGCCTGGGCGTCTGGCTGCACGCCTGCGCCGGTGAGCGCCTGGGTGAGCAAGGTCGTGGGCTGGCGGCCAGTGATCTGGTGCCGGTCATTCGTCATTTATTGGAGGAGCATTCAGCGTGTCAGGTGTAACCCTGTTTTTGGCCGACGAGGAGGCCACAGTCGGCTTCGGCAAGCGTATCGCCGAAGTGACCGAAGGCCACGGCGTGATTTTTCTTGAAGGCGACCTGGGGGCGGGCAAGACCACCCTGTCACGCGGCATCATCCGGGGCCTGGGGCACACCGGCGCGGTCAAGAGCCCGACCTTCACCGTGGTGGAGCCCTATGAGATCGGCGACATCCGTGCCTTCCACTTCGACCTCTACCGTCTGGTCGATCCGGAGGAGCTGGAGTATCTCGGCATCCGCGACTATTTCGAGGGCGACGCCCTGTGCCTGTTCGAATGGCCCGAAAAAGGGGCGGGTATTTTGCCAAAGCCCGACCTGACCATTACCATAAGCCCCCAGGCGGGCGGTCGTTCGCTCAACCTGTCGCCGCAGGGGGCTCGTGGCGAAGCCTGGTGTGCCGCTCTGGCCGTGGAATTCAAATAGAAAATGGGGATAGGTATGCGCATTCGCGCAGTGGTTGCGGTCGTAGGATTGCTGCTTACGGCGGTAACTGTTGATGCTCTGGCCGCCGTTACGCAAGTCAAAAGCATGCGTTTGTGGCGAGCGCCGGATAACACACGGCTGGTGTTCGACCTCTCGGGGCCGGTGCAGCACAGCGTGTTTACCCTGAGCGCCCCGGATCGCCTGGTCATCGACATCAATGGCGCGACCCTGGCCGCCCCGTTGACGGTATCGACCTCCAACACCCCGATTACCAGCGTGCGCTCGGCCCAGCGCACGCCTACCGACCTGCGCGTGGTGGTTGACCTGACCAAGTCAGTCACCCCCAAGAGCTTTACCCTGGCGCCGAACGCCCAGTACGGCAACCGCCTGGTGGTCGACCTGTATGACCAGGCCGCCGATGCCGCGCCGCCGCCACCGACCCCGCCGGTCGCCACCGCGCCAGCCGTACCGGTGACCCCGACCCAGCCTGCGATCAAACTGACCCCGGTGCCCAGCGGCAAGCGTGACATCGTCATCGCCATCGACGCCGGCCATGGCGGCGAGGACCCGGGTGCGTCCGGTTCCAAGGGCCAGCATGAGAAAGACATCGTGCTGTCGATCGCCAAGGAACTGCAGCGCCAGATCAACAGCGAGAAAGGTTTCCGCGCCGAGCTGACGCGTACTGGCGACTACTTCATTCCGCTGCGCAAACGTACCGAGATTGCCCGCAAGAAGGGCGCCGACCTGTTCATCTCGATCCACGCCGACGCAGCGCCATCCAAGGCCGCCTTCGGCGCCTCGGTGTTCGCCCTGTCCGATCGCGGCGCAACGTCCGAGACCGCACGCTGGCTGGCCGACAGTGAAAACCGTTCGGACCTGATCGGTGGTGCCGGCAACGTCAGCCTCGACGACAAGGACCGCATGCTCGCAGGGGTGTTGCTCGACCTGTCGATGACCGCATCGTTGAGTTCGAGCCTGAACGTCGGGCAGAAGGTCCTGGGCAACATGGGCCGGGTCACGCCGCTGCACAAGCGCCGGGTCGAACAGGCGGGCTTCATGGTGCTGAAATCCCCGGATATCCCGTCGATCCTGGTGGAAACCGGCTTTATTTCCAATGCCAACGAGGCGGCCAAGCTGGCCACCCCGAGCCACCAGCAGTCCCTGGCACGTTCGATTCACAGTGGCGTGCGCCAGTTCTTCCAGCAGAACCCGCCGCCGGGCACCTACATCGCCTTCCTGCGTGACAGCGGCAAGATCGCCCAGGGGCCACGCGAGCACAGCGTGCGTCCGGGCGAGACCCTGGCCATGATCGCGGTGCGCTACCAGGTCAATATTGCCAACCTGCGCTCGGCCAACAACCTCAAGACCGATGAGTTGAAGGTCGGCCAGAGCCTGAGCATCCCCAGCACCGCCCTGGCGGCCCAGCAATGACCGGTAGCGCCCGGATCGAGCTGCTCAGCCCGCGGCTGGCGAACCAGATCGCCGCCGGCGAGGTGGTCGAGCGCCCGGCATCGGTGATCAAGGAGCTGCTGGAAAACAGCCTGGATTCCGGTGCCAGGCGCATCGACGTGGAAGTCGAGCAGGGTGGCGTCAAGCTGCTGCGGGTGCGCGACGATGGCGGCGGTATCTCCGCCGACGACCTGCCCCTGGCCCTGGCCCGTCACGCCACCAGCAAGATCCGCGATCTTGAAGACCTGGAACGGGTCATGAGCCTGGGTTTCCGCGGTGAGGCCCTGGCATCGATCAGCTCGGTGGCGCGCCTGACCCTGACGTCCCGAACCCGCGACGCCGACCAGGCCTGGCAGGTGGAAACCGAAGGCCGCGACATGGCGCCACGGGTACAGCCGGCGGCGCACCCGGTCGGCACCTCGGTGGAAGTGCGCGACCTGTTCTTCAACACCCCGGCCCGACGCAAGTTCCTCAAGACCGAGAAGACCGAATTCGATCACCTGCAGGAAGTCATCCGGCGCCTGGCGCTGGCGCGCTTCGATGTGGGCTTTCACCTGCGCCACAATGGCAAGAGCGTGCTTAGCCTGCACGAAGCCCATGACGATACCGCCCGCGCGCGCCGAGTGGCGGCGATTTGCGGCCCGGGCTTCCTTGAGCAGGCGCTGCCGATCGAGGTCGAGCGCAACGGCCTGCACCTGTGGGGCTGGGTCGGCCTGCCGACGTTCTCACGCAGCCAGGCCGACCTGCAGTACTTCTTCGTCAACGGCCGGGCGGTGCGCGACAAGCTGGTCGCCCATGCCGTGCGCCAGGCCTATCGCGACGTGCTGTTCAATGGCCGGCACCCGACCTTCGTGCTGTTCTTCGAGGTCGACCCAACCGGCGTCGACGTCAACGTGCACCCGACCAAGCATGAAGTACGTTTTCGCGACGGGCGCATGGTCCATGACTTCCTGTATGGCACCCTGCACCGGGCGCTGGCCGATGTCCGGCCTGAAGATCAACTGGCCGCACCGGCCGCCAGCAGCGAGATTGTCCGTCCCAGCGGCCTGCAGGCCGGCGAATTCGGGCCCCAGGGCGAAATGCGCCTGGCCGCCAACGTGCTCGAACAACCTGTGGCCGAGCCCCGGCCGATGGCTGGTAGCAACGGCAGCGGCGGGGGTGGCAGCTATCAGTACCAGTACACCCCGCGCCCGGCCCAGCCCGTGCCGGCCGCCGAGGCGCAGAGCGTCTATCGCGAGTTTTTCGCGCCGCTGAAGGACACCGCGCCTGCCGCGCTGCCCGATAGCCAGGGCGATATCCCGCCGCTGGGCTACGCCCTGGCGCAGCTCAAGGGCATCTATATCCTCGCCGAGAATGCCGTGGGTCTGGTGCTGGTAGACATGCATGCGGCTCACGAGCGCATCATGTACGAGCGCCTGAAGGTGGCCATGGCCAGCGAAGGCCTCAGCGGCCAGCCCTTGCTGGTACCCGAGTCCCTGGCCCTGAGCCAGCGCGAGGCCGACTGTGCCGAAGAGCATGCCGAGTGGTTCCAGCGCCTGGGCTTCGAACTGCAGCGCCTGGGCCCGGAAAGCCTGGCGATCCGTCAGATCCCGGCATTGCTCAAGCAGGCCGAGGCCAATCGCCTGGTCCAGGACGTACTGGCCGACCTGATGGAGTACGGCACCAGCGACCGCATCCAGGCGCACCTGAACGAACTGCTCGGCACCATGGCCTGCCACGGGGCCGTTCGCGCCAACCGGCGCCTGGCGCTGGCAGAAATGAACGGCCTGCTGCGCGACATGGAAAACACCGAGCGCAGCGGTCAATGCAACCATGGCCGGCCGACCTGGACCCAATTGGGCCTGGACGATCTGGACAAACTGTTCCTGCGCGGTCGATAAGATGAGTGGCAAGCCTCCCGCGATATTCCTGATGGGCCCGACCGCGGCGGGCAAGACCGACCTGGCCATCGAACTGACCAAGGTGCTGCCGTGCGAACTGATCAGCGTCGATTCGGCGCTGGTCTACCGGGGCATGGATATCGGCACCGCCAAGCCTTCGAAAGAAGTACTGGCCGCCCATCCGCACCGCCTGATCGACATCCTCGATCCAGCCCAGAGCTATTCGGCCGCCGAATTTCGTCGTGACGCCCTGGAAGCCATGGCCGACATCACCGCCCGCGGCAATATTCCGCTGCTGGTCGGTGGCACCATGTTGTATTACAAGGCGTTGCTTGAAGGCCTGGCCGACATGCCCGCCGCCGATGCGCAGGTGCGCGCGGAACTGGAGGAGGAGGCTGCGCGCCTCGGCTTGCAGGCGCTGCACCAGCAATTGGCGACGGTCGACCCGGAATCGGCGGCGCGCATTCACCCCAATGATCCCCAGCGCCTGATTCGTGCGCTGGAGGTTTATCGGGTCAGCGGCATGAGCATGACGGCACATCGCCAGCGTCAATCGGCTGAAAGTAGCGTCGCAGGCGCTTCGGGAGCCGGTCATTTGCCCTATACTGTCGCCAGCCTGGCCATAGCGCCAAACGATCGTCACGTACTGCATGAGCGGATTGCGCTACGATTTGGGCAAATGCTGGAACAGGGCTTCGTTGACGAGGTCCGATTGCTGCGAGCCAGAAGTGACTTGCACGCGGGACTGCCGTCTATACGGGCGGTTGGTTATCGCCAGGTCTGGGATCACCTTGATGGCAAGTTAACATCAGTGGAGATGCAGGAGCGCGGCATTATTGCCACTCGCCAACTGGCGAAACGGCAATTCACCTGGTTGCGTAGTTGGGCTGACCTGCACTGGTTGGACAGCCTGGCTTGCGACAATCTGTCTCGCACCTTGAAATACCTCGGATCGGTCTCCATATTGGGCTGAGTCCTTGCAATTGCCGTCTATCCTTGGGGGTGGGGCGGCTTGAGCCATCAGTTTTTCTTTGAATTTTTTTTACTATTGATCCTTACAGGAGTGCGGCATATGTCAAAAGGGCATTCGCTACAAGACCCTTACTTGAATACTTTGAGAAAAGAAAAAGTTGGGGTTTCGATCTATCTGGTCAACGGCATCAAGCTGCAAGGCACGATCGAATCCTTCGACCAGTTCGTGATCCTGCTGAAAAACACCGTCAGCCAGATGGTTTACAAGCACGCCATCTCGACCGTTGTTCCAGTGCGTCCGATCCGTCTGCCAAGTGCATCCGAATCCGAGCATGGCGACGCTGAGCCAGGTAACGCCTGATAGGAGTCTGCTTTGTTCTTTGAGCGCCACGGTGGTGGTGAACGGGCGGTCCTCGTTCACTTGGAAGGTCAGAACCCTGAGGCGCGCGAAGATCCGCAGGAGTTTCAGGAG
>Ga0247821_10000343_pt1 | contig 25831 bp, 25 predicted proteins | sample 13C_Glycerol_Day_FD_192481 | JGI IMG/M metagenome (GOLD analysis project Ga0247821, IMG submission 192481) | Soil microbial communities from agricultural site in Penn Yan, New York, United States - 13C_Glycerol_Day14 | ecosystem: Environmental > Terrestrial > Soil > Agricultural land | place... | reverse complement strand
GCCTTCTTCAACAGTTCACCCAGCCTCTCGGCGATCTCCGGATGGTGCGCGGCCACATGCCGCACCCCCTCGTCGGCGCGGCTCCGCCAGCCCGGCCCGCGGGCCATCAGGTCTTGCGCCGCCGCCTTCAGCGCCGCGGGCGATCGCTCCAGTCCGTACTCGACCAGCGCCGCCACCTGCCCGGCGTCCTTGCCGATCTTGGTGCGGAAGGCCTCTTCACGCTCGCCCATGATCACCAGCTTGTGCAGCGCGTAGCGCATGGGCGAGGGAATGTTGACGACCACCGCCTGCTCGCCGGCCAGCAGCACCGTCTGGGTGGTGTGCTCCAGCGAGAACTCCATGAACTTCAGCGGCTGCAGGCTGACGTTCAGCGGCTCGAACAGGTAGACGTCGTCCTTGCGGCCCGCGGTGGTGAGCAGGTCCACGCGGATGTCCTTGCGGGCCGTCATGTAGGTGGACGCGGGCTCGGCGGCCAGGGTGTGCTGCGGCAGCAGGCCCATCTCCAGCGAGGTGATGGCGTCGTGCATGTCGGCCTTGGCGTTCTCCGCCAGCGCCAGCGAGACGTTGCGGCCCGGGTGCGCGAAGTCGACGTCGCTGGTGCGCCAGCCGCTGGTCCAGCGCACGCCCAGCATGTTGGCCATGGCAATGAACGCGTGGGTGCCGATGAGGACCCCGCCCGCGCGGAAGAAGCCGTGCTCGGCCATGCGGTTGATCACCGCGAAGTGCTGCTGGATCACCGTCATGCAGCCCAGCGCGACACAGGCGCCAGCCAGCGGAGCGATGTCGCTGGCCGCGTTGCGGCCACCTTCGGCGTGCAGCTGGATCAGCCGCGCCAGGCGCTCGTCGTCCGGGCCCAGGTAGACCTGTCGGTTCACGCCCGTGAGGTCGCGGACCTGCCAGTACCAGTAGTCGCGGCCCTTGACGGTCTTGCGGTTGAAGGAGCCCGGCAGGTCGCGCACCGACCGGTCGAACGCGGCGGCCTGCGCCTGCTCGAAGAGCTCGGCGAAGTTGGTCTGCGCCGCGGGCGACAGGTCGGTGAAGAGGCGGGGCGGCTCGGCCATGGTTATCCTGCGGTGGGATCGTTGTGCAGTATAACCAGCCTCGCCGAGTTATACTGCGAATCGTGAAGATCGCAGTATAACGACGGGGTCTTCCGCCGTCAGCCCATCGGCCCGTCAGGCCGAGCGCGTGTACGCCTCCAGCATGTAGCGGCGCACCATCCGGTGGCTGTGGAAGAACGAGCCGTTGTGCGAGATCGCCCCGCGCATGACGGCCAGCCAGCCTTCCGGGTTCTCGTAGTACAGCGGCAGCACCACGTTCTCCAGCTTGTCGTACAGAGCCGCGGCGTCCAGCTCGTTGTCGTGCGGCGCGTCCTCGCCGATCGCCCAGCCGGTCAGGCCTTCCTCGCAGCCTTCCAGCCACCAGCCGTCCAGGATGCTCAGGTTGGGCACGCCGTTGAGGGCCGCCTTCATCCCGCTGGTGCCGGAGGCCTCCAGCGGCCGCTGCGGCGTGTTCAGCCAGAGGTCCACGCCGGACACCAGCAGGCGCCCCGCCTCCATGCCGTAGTCGGGAACGTAGGCCACCGGGATGCTGTCGCCCAGCTCCCTGGCCCAGGCGTGGAGCCGCGCGATGTGGCGCTTGCCCAGCTCGTCTCGCGGATGCGCCTTGCCGGCCAGCGCGATCTGGATCGGGAAGCGCTTGGCAATTCGCAGCAGCCGGTCCATGTCGCTGAACAGCAGCGAGGGCCGCTTGTAGTCCGTCATCCGGCGGGCGAAGCCGATGGTGAAGCGCTCCGGATCGAACCCCTTGCCGCCCGAACGCTGCAGCAACGACAGCAACGTGCCCTTGGCCTCGCGATGCGCCGCGAGCAGCTCGTCGGCCGGAATGCGGTCGGCGTGCAGCAGCAGCTCGGGCTCGTGGCACCAGTGCTGCACGTGCTGGTCGTACAGGCGCCGGTGCGCGTCCGAGGCCCAGGTCCAGGGATGGATGCCGTTGGTGATCGCATGCACCTGGTAGCCCGGGAACATGGTGCGCGAGACCTCGGCGTGCCGCTTGGCCACCCCGTTCACCCAGCCGGACAGGCGCAGCGCCAGGTGCGTCATGTTCAGCCGCTCCTTGCCCGCGAGCTCCGGCACGTTCAGCTCCTTGACGATGGGGCCGAGGCAGGCGGTGGCCAGCGGGTAGTCGAACTGGTCGTGGCCGGCCGGCACCGGCGTGTGGGTGGTGAAGACGCAGTGCGCCTGCACCGCGGCCGCGGCCTTGTCGAGCGGCTCGCCCGCGGCCAGCCGCTCGCGCAGCAGCTCCAGCGTGAGCAGGGCGGCGTGGCCTTCGTTCAGGTGGTATTTCTGGATCTGCAGGCCCAGCGCGGCCAGCATGCGGACGCCGCCGGTGCCCAGCACGGTCTCCTGGCACAGGCGATAGGCCTCGTCGCCGCCATACAGGAAGGCGGTGAGCTTGCGGTCGTCGGGATGGTTCTCGGGCAGGTCGGTGTCCAGCAGGATCACCGGCACCGGCTTGCTGTCCTCGCAGCGGCTGCCCACCATGTGCTGCCAGCCGCCGACCCAGACCTCGCGGCCGCGGAGGGTCACCGGCACCTTGGCCGGCAGGCGGGTGGCGAACTTCGAAGGCTCCCAGGTGGCGTCGTGCTCGACCTGCGCGCCGGCCTCGATGGTCTGGCGGAAGTAGCCCTGGCGGCTGAGCATGGTCACGCCCACGAGGGGCATCGCCAGGTCGGCCGCGCTGCGCATGTGGTCGCCGGCCAGCACGCCCAGTCCGCCGCTGTAGGTGCCCATCCCGGGCTCCAGCGCCATCTCCATCGAGAAGTAGGCGACTCGGGGAAGCAGAAGTTCGGTATCCATGGGCGGGCGACCATAGCACGCGGCCCAACTCAACAAACCCGCGCCCCGCCTCGCTTTGCGCCGGATTTTTCCGCTGTCCGCTTGCGGTTTCGCGTCGCTTTGCTATTATCGACCGACCGGTCGGTTAAAGCCGATCCACAGATCTGCAAGGAGACGGGATGTACACCCAGGCGATGGACACCATGGGCAAGGACGAGGCGGGCGGCAAGCCGCTTCGTTCGGCCGACGAGATGCGGTTTCAGGAACGTTTCGACGAGCGCATCGACGCCGGCGAATTCATCGAACCCAAGGACTGGATGCCGGACCACTACCGCAAGACGCTGGTGCGGCAGATCAGCCAGCACGCGCATTCGGAGATCGTGGGCATGCTGCCCGAGGGCAACTGGATCTCGCGCGCGCCCACGCTCAAGCGCAAGGCGATCCTGCTGGCCAAGGTGCAGGACGAGGGCGGCCACGGCCTGTACCTCTATTCCGCCGCGGAGACGCTGGGCACCAGCCGCGACCAGATGATCGAGGCGCTGCACAGCGGCAAGGCCAAGTACAGCTCGATCTTCAATTACCCCACGCTGACCTGGGCCGACGTCGGCGTCATCGGCTGGCTGGTGGACGGCGCGGCCATCATGAACCAGGTGCCGATCTGCCGCTGCTCGTACGGACCGTACGCGCGCGCCATGATCCGCATCTGCCGCGAGGAGAGCTTCCACCAGCGCCAGGGCTTCGAGTCGCTGCTGACCATGATGGAAAAGGGCACCGACGCGCAGAAGGCCATGGTGCAGGACGCCGTCAACCGCTGGTGGTGGCCGTCCATCATGATGTTCGGCCCGCCGGACGACCAGTCGCCCAACTCGGCGCAGTCGATGCGCTGGGGCATCAAGCGCGTCTCCAACGACGAACTGCGCCAGCGCTTCATCGACGCCACCGCCGAACAGGCCAAGGTGCTCGGCGTGACGCTGCCCGATCCCGAACTGAAGTGGAACGAGGAGCGCCAGCACTACGACTTCGGCGCGATCGACTGGGACGAGTTCTGGAATGTGATCCAGGGCAACGGCCCCTGCAACAAGGACCGCCTGGCCGCGCGCGTGAAGGCGTGGGAAGAGGGCGAGTGGGTGCGCGAGGCCGCGCTGGCCTACGCCGCGAAACAGGAGCCGATCAAGGAGGCCGCATGAGCGAGCAGAACGTGAAGGCCGAGTGGCCGCTGTGGGAAGTGTTCGTGCGGACCAAGTCCGGCCTGGACCACAAGCATTGCGGCAGCCTGCACGCCGCCGACGCCAAGATGGCCATCCAGATGGCGCGCGACGTCTACACCCGCCGCCAGGAGGGCAACAGCGTGTGGGTGGTGCGCTCCGACCACATCGTGGCCAGCGACCCGGGCGACAAGGACATGTACTTCGACCCGATGGAGGACAAGGTGTACCGGCACCCGACCTTCTACAAGCTGCCCGGCTCCGTGGACCACATGTGAGCACCGCCATGGCTTCCGCATCCGTCACCGTCAGCCCGGCGCCCGCCGTGCAGTACCTGCTGCGCGTGGGCGACACGGCGCTCATCCTCGGCCAGCGCCTGGGCGAATGGACCGGCCACGCGCCCGTGCTGGAGGAGGACATCGCCCTGGCCAACATGGCGCTGGACCTCGTGGGCCAGGCGCGAGCGCTGCTCACCTACGCCGGCTCGCTCGAAGACCAGGATCTAGACGAGGACCAGCTCGCCTTCCTGCGCGAGGAGCGCGACTTCCACAACGTGACGCTGGTGGAACTGCCGCGCGGCGACTTCGCCGCCACGGTGCTGCGCAACGCCATGCTGGCCACGTTCTTCCGCCTGCTGTGGCAGCGGCTGCGCGACTCGTCCGATGCCGAGGTCGCGGGCATCGCCGAGAAGGCGATCAAGGAAGCGCGCTACCACCAGCAGCACGCCTGCGACTGGGTGGTGCGCCTGGGGCAGGGCACCGAGGAATCGCGGCGCCGCATGGTCGCCGCCATCGACCAGCTGTGGCGCTACTCGGCCGAGCTCTTCTCCGACGACGCGGTGGACGAGCAGGCCGCCGCCAGCGGCCTGGGCCCGCGCTGGAGCGAACTGCGGCCGCAATGGGAAACCGAGATGAACACCGTGCTGCAGCACGCGGGCCTGGAAGCCCCGGCCCCCGGCAAGTTCCTCTCCGCCGGCAAGCGCGGCCAGCACAGCGAGCACATGGGCTACATCCTGGCCGAGATGCAGTACCTGCAGCGCACCTACCCGGGCGGCGAATGGTGACGGCCACGCAGGAGCGCGTGCGCCGCGCCTGGGACGTGCTGGACACCGTACTCGACCCGGAGGTGCCGGCGCTCTCGCTGCGCGACCTGGGCATCGTGCGCGACGTCATCGACCATGGCGCCGAGCTGGAGATCGTGCTCACGCCGACCTATTCCGGCTGCCCCGCCACCGAGGTGATCGAGCGCAGCGTGCTCGACGCGCTGCAGGCCGAGGGTCTGGCGCCCGCGCGCGCCACGCTGCGCCGCGCGCCGGCCTGGACCACCGACTGGATCAGCGACGAGGGCCGCCGCAAGCTGCGCGAGTACGGCATCGCGCCGCCCGGCCCGGTGATGCCCGACGAGGGCGTGCCGATCCGCCTCTTCCGCCGCGAAAGCGCCATCGCCTGCCCGCACTGCGGCAGCCTGCACACCGAGAAGCTGTCCGCTTTCGGCTCCACCGCCTGCAAGGCGCTGTACCGCTGCCTGTCCTGCCGCGAGCCGTTCGAGCATTTCAAGCCGATATGAACACCCCGCTCTTCCATCCCCTGAAGGTCCGCTCCATCACGCCCGACACGCAGGAGGCGGTGGTCGTCGCCTTCGAGGTGCCGGCCGACCTGCAGCCGGTGTTCGGCTTCACGCAGGGCCAGTACCTCACGCTGCGCAAGGAGATCGACGGCGAGGACCTGCGCCGGTCGTACTCGATCTGCGCCGGCGTGGACGACGGCGAGCTGCGCGTGGGCGTGCGCAAGGTGCGCGGCGGCGTGTTCTCCAACTGGATCAACGAGCATCTCCAGCCGGGCGACACCATCAACGTGATGGCGCCGCAGGGCCGCTTCTTCGTGCCGATCGAGCCGCAGGCGCGGCGGCATCACGTCGGCATCGCGGGCGGCAGCGGCATCACGCCGATCCTCTCGATCATGAAGACGGTACTGGCGCGCGAGCCGGGCAGCCAGTTCACGCTGATCTACGGCAACCGCAGCCTCAAGTCCACGATGTTCAAGGAGGAGATCGAGGACCTGAAGGACCGCTACATGACGCGGCTGGTGCTGCACCACGTGTTCTCCGACGAGCACACCGATGCGCCCATCAACATGGGCGTGATGAACCGCGACAAGATCGGCGACTTCCTGCGCACGGTGGTGCCGGCCGGGCGCGTGGACCATGTGTTCGTCTGCGGTCCGTTCCAGATGAACGACGAAGCCGAGGCCGCGCTGCTGGCCGCCGGCGTGCCGGAAGACCGCATCCACATCGAGCGCTTCGGCGTGCCGCTGCCCGCCGCCGGCGCCGTGGGCGCGGTGATGCACCAGCCCAGCCCGGACGACGCCGAGCAGGCCAAGGTGGTCATCATCCGCGACGGCCTGCAGCGCGAGATCACCTTCACCCGCGACCAGCCCAGCATCCTGGACTGCGCGTCGGCCGCCGGCATGGAAGTGCCGTTCTCCTGCACCTCCGGCGTGTGCGGCACCTGCCGCGCCAAGCTGGTGGAAGGGCAGGTGCGCATGGAGCGCAACTTCGCGCTGGACAAGAAGGAAGTGGCGGCCGGCTTCGTGCTGACCTGCCAGGCGCATCCGACGACGGATCGGGTAGTGCTGTCCTTCGACGAGCGCTGACATGCTGGCCCCCACGCTTGTCACTTCGCGTACTGCGCTGCCCCCCGAGGGGGCTTCAGCCGCCTTCGGGCGGCCGGGCGGCGGCTGAGATGGGCCGAGGCCGCCACGCCGGATACGACGACCAGCGCGAAGCCATCCTGGCCAGCGCGGCGCGCCTCTTCGCCACGCAGGGCTACTCGGCGACGTCGATGAACCAGGTGGCCGAGGCCTGCGGGCTGTCGAAGGCCACGCTCTATCACTACTACCGCGACAAGTACGCGCTGCTGTTCTCCATCGCCGATACGCATGTCGAGCGGCTGCAGCGCATCACGCGCGAGGACGGCGAGCTGCGCGACCTGATCGCGCGCCTGGTCGAGGAGTACGCCGACGCGCAGGACGAGCACTGGGTGCTGACCAGCGAGGTCCGTTTCCTCGAGCCGGCCGACCGAAGCCGCATCCTGGACCGCGAGCGCGAAGTCGTCGCGGCGTTCGCCAAGCGGGTGTCGGCGATGCGGCCCGACCTGGACGAAGCCGCGCTGGCCAAGCCGCTGACCATGCTGCTGTTCGGCATGGTCAACTGGATGTTCACCTGGATGAAGCCCGACGGCGCGCTGGACCACGCGGCGATGGCGCCGGTGGTGGCGGACATGTTCCTCGGCGGATTGAAGGCCGTGAAGAATCCGCGCGAGCTGACCGGTATTGCTCCTTCCCCCTCTGGGGGAAGGCCGGGATGGGGGCGCTCCGGCGGCTGATCGGGAGCTGAACTTGATCGGCCGCCGGCGTGCCCCCGCCCCAACCCTTCCCCAGAGGGGGAGGGAGAAATTCAAGAAGGAGACTCCATGAGCACCCCCGTTCTTCAAAGCTACATCGCCGGCCGCTGGCAGGGCCGCGAAGCCGCGCAATCGCTGCGCAGCGCCGTCAACGGCAAGCCCGTCGCCAGCACGCACGCCGACAAGCTCGACTTCGCCGAAGCCGTGCAGCACGCCCGCAAGGTCGGCGTCCCCAACCTTCTCAAGCTCGACTTCCAGGAGCGCGCCGAGCGGCTCAAGGCGCTGGCCAAGTTCCTCTCCGAACGCAAGGAGGAGCTCTACGCCGTCTCGGCCCACACCGGCGCCACGCGCACCGACAGCTGGATCGACATCGAAGGCGGCAGCGGCACGCTGTTCGCGTACGCCGGCGTCGGCGCCAACGAGCTGCCCTCGGGCAACGTGGTGCACGAAGGCCCGGCGATCCCACTGGGCAAGAAGGGCGCGTTCGCGGGCACCCACATCCTGGTGCCGCGCGGCGGCCTCGCGGTGCACATCAACGCGTTCAACTTCCCGGTGTGGGGCCTGCTCGAGAAGTTCGCGCCCAGCTTCCTGGCCGGCGTGCCCTGCATCGGCAAGCCCGCCACCGCGACCAGCTATCTCACCGAGAAGGCGGTGCGGCTGATGGTCGAGTCGGGCCTGCTGCCCGAGGGCAGCCTGCAGCTGGTGATCGGCTCCACGGGCGACCTGCTCGACCGCCTGGACGGTGCCGACATGGTCACCTTCACCGGCTCGGCGGACACCGCGGCCAAGTTGCGCGTGCATCCGAATCTCATCCGGCATTCGGTCCCGTTCAACGCCGAGGCCGATTCACTGAACATGGCCGTGCTCGCGCCCGACGTCACGCCCGACGACGAGGAGTTCGATCTCTTCGTCAAGGAAGTCGTGCGCGAGATGACGGTCAAGGCCGGCCAGAAATGCACGGCCATCCGCCGCGCCATCGTGCCGCGCAAGCACGTGGACGAAGTCGCCAGGCGGCTCAAGGCGCGCCTGGCCAAGGTCGTCGTCGGCGACCCGGCGCTGGAGGAAGTGCGCATGGGCGCGCTCGCCTCGCTCGACCAGCGCAGCGACGTCGCGGGCCGCGTGCAGGCGCTGATGAAGAACGCCGAGCTGGTGTTCGGCGAGAAGGACGGCTTCGCGCCGCGCGGCGAAGGCGTGGCCGAAGGCGCGTTCTTCGCGCCCACGCTGCTGCTGGCGAAGAACGCGGCGGGCGACGACAGCGTGCACGACATCGAGGCCTTCGGCCCGGTCAGCACGCTGATGGCGTACGAGGACCTGGACGAGGCGCTGGTCCTCGCGGCCAAGGGCAAGGGCAGCCTGGTGGGCACGCTGGTCACCAGGGACCCGGCCGTTGCCGCGCGCTTCGTGCCCGCCGCCGCGGCGACGCACGGCCGCATCCTCGTGCTGGACCGCGAGGCGGCCGCCGAGTCCACCGGCCACGGCTCACCGCTGCCGATGCTCAAGCACGGCGGCCCCGGCCGCGCGGGCGGCGGCGAGGAACTGGGCGGCCTGCGCGCCGTCAAGCACTACCTCCAGCGCGCCGCGGTGCAGGGCTCGCCGACGATGCTCGCGGCCGTCACCGGCGAGCACGTGCGCGGCGCGAAGGTGCGCGAGAGCGAGGTGCACCCGTTCCGCCGGCACTTCGAGGACCTCCGGATCGGCGACTCGCTGCTGACCCACCGCCGCACCGTCACCGAAGCGGACATCGTCGCTTTCGGCGGCCTGTCGGGCGACTACTTCTACATGCACTTCGACGACATCGCGGCCAAGGACAGCCCGTTCGGCAAGCGGATCGCGCACGGCTACTTCGTGCTGTCGGCGGCCGCCGGCCTGTTCGTCTCGCCCGCGCCGGGGCCGGTGCTGGCCAACTACGGGCTCGACACGCTGCGGTTCATCAAGCCGGTCGGCATCGGCGACACCATCCAGGCCCGCCTGACCGCCAAGCGCAAGATCGACAAGCGCAAGAAGGACGCCAAGGGCGTGGGGCAGGGCGTCGTCGCGTGGGACGTGGAAGTCACGAACCAGGACGGTGAACTGGTGGCGAGCTACGACATCCTGACCCTGGTGGCCAAGCGCCAGTAAGCTCGCCGGGTGCATTCCCTCGAAGACATCCGCCACCGCCTGCGCTCCGCCGGCGCCGGCCCCGCGCACGAGCGCCGCGTGCTGCGCCTCTGGTCGCACGGCCTGCCGCAGGACAGCGGGCCGCGCGCGATCGAAAGCTTCCTGCCTCAGAGCCTGCGCGAAGAGCTGCCGGCCATCACCGGAGAACTGGCGGGCCTCGCGCAGCTCGTGTCCCGGCACCCCGGTGAAGACGGCTCCGAGCGCCTGCTGGTGCGCCTGGCCGACGGCCAGACCTGCGAGAGCGTGCTGCTGCCGCGCGGCGGCCTGTGCGTGTCCACCCAGATCGGCTGCGCGGTCGGCTGCCGCTTCTGCATGACGGGCCGCGAAGGCCTGATCCGCCAGATCGGCAGCGCCGAGATCGTGGCCCAGGTGGCGCTGGCGCGCGCGCTGAGGCCGGTGCGCAAGGTCGTCTTCATGGGAATGGGCGAGCCGGCGCACAACCTGGCGCACGTGATGGACGCGATCGACTTCCTCGGCACCGTGGGCAACATCGGCCACAAGTCGCTGGTGTTCTCGACCGTGGGCGACGAGCGCGTGTTCGAGCGCCTGCCGCGCGGACCGGTCAAGCCCGCGCTCGCGCTGTCGCTGCACACCACCCGGCCCGACCTGCGCACCGAACTGCTGCCGCGCGCGCCGCGCCTCACGCCGGATGAACTGGTCGAGGCGGGCGACGCCTACGCCCGCGCCACCGGCTACCCGCTGCAGGTGCAGTGGACGCTGCTGGACGGCGTGAACGACACGCCCGAGGAGGTCGAGGGCATCGTGCGCCTGCTGCACGGCCGCTTCGCCGTGCTCAACATGATTCCCTACAACACCGTGCCCGACCTGCCGTACCGCCGGCCCGCCTGGGAGAAGGCCGCCGAGCTGGCCCGCCAGCTGCATCGCCGCGGCGTGCTCACCAAGCTGCGCCGCTCGGCCGGTCAGGACGTGGACGGCGGCTGCGGGCAGCTGCGCGCCCGCGGCAAGGTGGTCCCGGTTTCCGTCATCCCAGCGTAGGCGAGGAGGGCTGCGGCGCCAGCGGCAGCCGCACGCTGAACGTGGCGCCCCGGCCCGGGCCCTCGCTGTGCGCGCTCATGCCGCCGCCGTGCATCTGCACCAGCGCACGCGCCAGCGCCAGGCCCACGCCCAGGCCGCTGTCGCCGGCACCGGAGTGGTGGTCGCCTTCGCCCTGCGCGAACAGCTCGAAGATGCGCTCCAGCTCGCTCGCCGCGATGCCGCGGCCGTTGTCCTGCACCTGGATCTCGGCATAGGCGCCGTCGCGCCGCGTCTGCACCCGGATCTCGCCGCCCTCGGGCGTGTACTTGGCGGCATTGACCAGCAGGTTCTGCAGGATCTGCGCGAGGCGCGTGGGATCGCCGTCGACCAGCAGGCGATCGTCCGTCGCATGCACCTTGAGCGTGTGGCGGCGCGCGTCGATCAGCGGCCGCGCGGTCTCGATGCTGCGCGCCACGATGTCACCGGTCTCGACCAGCTCGCGCCGCAGCCGGATCTTGCCGGTGGCCAGCCGCGACACGTCGAGGAGATCGTCGACGAGGCGGGTGAGTTGCGACACCTGGCGGTCGACGATGTCGCGCAGCCGGCGCACCTGCGGCGGCACCTGCTCGTCGATCCTCTGCAGGATGGTGACGGCGTTGCGGATCGGCGCCAGCGGATTGCGCAGCTCATGGGCCAGCATCGCCAGGAACTCGTTGGTGCGCTGGGTGGAGCGCTCCAGGTCCTCCAGCCGCTGGCGGGTCGAGAGGTCCTGCGTGACCTTGGCGTAGCCGGCCAGCTTGCCGTCGCGGCCGTAGACCGTGGTGACCACCACCTTGCCCCAGAACCGGCTGCCGTCCTTGCGCATGCGCCAGCCTTCGTCCTCGAAGCGGCCATGCGCGCGCGCCAGCTCCAGCTCGCGCTGCGGCTTGCCCGCCTGCTGGTCCTGCGGCGAGAAGAAGATGCTGAAGTGCTGCCCGAGGATCTCCGCGCCCGTGTAGCCGTTGATGAGCTCGGCGCCGCGGTTCCAGCTCTGCACGCGGCCCTGCGAATCCAGCATGAAGACGGCGTGGTCGGAGATGCTGTCCACCAGCAGGCGCAGGCGCTCCTCGCTGGCGCTGAGCTCTTCCTCGTGGCGGCGGCGCTCGGTGAGGTCGCGCGTCACCTTGGCGAAGCCGGTCAGCTCGCCGGTGGCGGGATCGCGCAGCGCGGTGATGACGACGTTGGCCCAGAAGCGCGAGCCGTCCTTGCGGATGCGCCAGCCTTCGTCCTCGAAGCGGCCGTCGGCCGTGGCGCGGCGCAGCTCCTCGTCGGGCCAGCCCCGCTCGATGGCGTCGCGCGGATAGAAGATGGAGAAGTGCCGCCCCAGGATCTCCTCGCGGGTCCAGCCCTTGAGCTTCTGCGCTCCGCTGTTCCACGAGACGATGTGGCCGCTGGTGTCCAGCAGGAAGATGCCGTAGTCCACGACGGCTTCGACCAGCAACTGCAGCCGCTGCTCGATGCTCGAATTGGAGCTGGAACTGATCTCGGTCAAAACGCGGTGGCGTGAAATGTCTTCGGGGGGGAATGCAGATTATGAGGTCCGAATGTGAATAGCTGAGCTCAACAACAGGTGTCGGCGCCGCATCGGGCAAACCCTCTGCCCCGTGTCCTACGCCTCAGCAGAACGGACCGCGCGAGCATGCGTCCATCCCGCAAAGCCCGCCATGAAGGAAGAGCGCATTGATGAGTCCGCCGTCGTCGACCCGGTCGAGGCGGCACGCTCGGCCGGGCTGCGGTACGTGACGGACGAGCAGGCCGGCCTGCGGCGGGAGACGGCCAAGGATGGGTTCAGCTACCTGCGTCCCGACGGGTCCGAGGTGCGCGACGAGGCGACGCTGCAACGCATCCGCAAGCTGGCCGTGCCGCCGGCCTGGACCGAGGTGTGGATCTGCCCTTCACCCGACGGCCACCTGCAGGCGACCGGCCGCGACGCGCGCGGCAGAAAGCAGTACCGCTACCACCCGCGCTTTCGCGAAGTGCGCGAGGAGACCAAGTACGGCCACATGCTCGAGTTCGCGCGCGCGTTGCCGGCGCTGCGGGCGCGCGTGGCCGAGCACATGGCGCTGCGCGGCCTGCCGCGCGAGAAGGTGCTGGCCACGGTCGTGCACCTGCTGGAGACCACGCTCATCCGCGTGGGCAACGACGACTACGCGCGCGACAACAAGAGCTACGGCCTGACCACGCTGCGCAATCGCCATGTGGCGGTGGATGGGGCCCAGCTGCGCTTCGAGTTCAAGGGAAAGAGCGGCAAGAGCTGGCGCCTGCAGGTCAGCAACCGCCGGGTGGCGAAGGTGGTGCGGGCCTGCCAGGAGCTGCCGGGCCAGCGCCTCTTCCAGTACCACGACGAGAACGGCGAGCCGCGCGAGGTCACCTCGTCCGACGTCAATCACTACCTGCGCGAGATCAGCGGGCGCGACATCACGGCCAAGGACTTCCGCACCTGGGCCGGCACCGTCATGGCCGCGCTGGCGCTCCAGGAGATCGAGCGCGTCGACACCCAGGCGGCGATGAAGAAGAACGTGCGCGATGCGGTCGAGCGCGTCGCGGCGCGGCTGGGCAACACGCCGGCGATCTGCCGCAAGTGCTACGTGCATCCCGAGGTGTTCGCCGCGTACGCGGAAGGCGAGCTCCTGCTGGAAGTCGGCCGCAAGGCCGAGAAGGAACTGCGGAGCGAAAACGCACTCAAGCCGGAAGAGTCCGCCGTGCTGGCCCTGCTGCAGCAGCGGCTGGCGCGCACGCTGGAAGGCCAGCTGGGCAAGAGCCTGGTGGCGCTGAAGGCGGGCAGGAAGAAGGCTTCTCCCCGTTCCCGATCAGCCGCGGCCCGCACGGCCGCGTAGGAGTGCATCGCCGTGGTTACCGTCCGATACGCCAGGTTACGCCGGCTCTCCGAATGTGCGTGCGTTTCGCACTGCCGGCCTCAACGCCTGAGGCAGAGCCACCAATAATCCGGCTCGGCCGCGTCGCGGCCGCCAGGAGAGGCATCCCCATGGTCGCCGTCCCAGCACCCGTCCCGAGCGAAGCGCGCTTCGAGTCGCTGACGCGAGCGCTGACGCACGTGGTCTGGATCACGGATGGCGACGGCCACTTCACCGCTCCTCAACCGACCTGGTCGGCCTACACCGGCCAGCCCTGGGAAGAGCACCAGGGCCTCGGCTGGCACAAGGCCGTGCATCCCGACGACCTGCAGGTGCTGTGGCGCGTCTGGCTGGCCGCGCGCGCCGACCGGGCGCTCTTCATCGCCGACGGCCGCATGTGGCACGCGCCCACCGGCGGCTGGCGCTTCTTCGAGGTGCGCGCCGTTCCCAACACCGACGCCGACGGCGTCATCCGCGAGTGGATCGGCACCTGCATCGACGTGCATGACCGCCGCAGCGCCGAGCAGGCCATGCGCGTGGCCGACCGCCGCAAGGACGAGTTCATGGCGGTGCTGGCGCACGAGCTGCGCAACCCGCTCGCGCCCATCCGCAACGCGGTGCACGTGCTCAAGGTCTGCCGCGACGACGACGCGCGCTCCAGCTGGGCGCGCAGCATCATCGAGCGGCAGGTCGACCAGATGTCGCGCCTGCTCGAGGACCTGCTGGACGTGACGCGCATCGCGCGCGGCAAGCTGGAAGTGCGGCGCGACCGCGTCGACCTGGCCGAGCCGCTGGAACGCGCCATCGAAACCAGCAAGCCGATCCTGGAGGCCCACGGCCACCGCTTCCAGTCCACGCTGCCCAGGGAGCCGCTGCTGGTCGAAGGCGATGCGCCGCGCCTGGCCCAGGTGTTCGCCAACCTGCTGAACAACGCCGCCAAGTACACCGACCGCGGCGGCGAGGTGCGGCTGGTCGCCGGCGTGGAAGGCAACCAGGCCGTGGTCCGCGTGAGCGACACCGGCATGGGCATCGACGCGTCGATGCTGCCCAACCTCTTCCGCATGTACTCGCAGGCCGTGCCCGCGCGCGAGCGGGCGCAGGGCGGCCTGGGCATCGGGCTGTCGCTGGTGCGCGGCCTGGTGGAGATGCACGGCGGCGCCGTCGAGGCGCATTCGGAAGGCGTCGGCCGCGGCAGCGAGTTCGTCGTGCGCCTGCCGCTGATGCACGCCATCGCGCCGGTGCCGCGCCCGCCCGAGCACGAGCCGCGGCAGCAGCCGTGCCGCGTGCTGGTGGCCGACGACAACCCCGACGCCGCGCAGACGCTGGCGGTGCTGCTGGAAGTGATGGGCCACGAGGTGCGTGTCGCGGTCGACGGCCAGGAGGCGGTCGACCTGGCCATCACCTTCGCCCCCGACGTCGTGCTGCTGGACATCGGCATGCCGCGCATGGACGGCTACGCCGCCGCGCGCCGCATCAAGGAGAAGCGGCCGACGGCGATGCTGATCGCGGTGACGGGCTGGGGCCGGCGCGAAGACATGCGCGAGGCCGCGGCGGCGGGCTTCGACCACCACCTGGTCAAGCCGGTGCAGCCGGAGCAGCTGGTCAAGCTGCTCGCGACCGCGCGCGTCACTGCTGGGGCATATCCCGGGTAACGACCACGCCGGCCTGGCCGGTCGCGACGGCGGCGGCCAGCTCCGGTTCCTGTCGCGAGGGGATCGCCTCGGTCCATTGCGCGACGTCTTCCGGCGTCATGGTGCTGGCGGGGGTGAGCCGGCCGTCCATGTAGCCCAGCTGCTCCACGTCATGCAGGTACTGCTCGCGCGAGAGCAGGGTGCCGGCGCAGATGTGCGGATCCTGCGCGGGCGGCAGGTGGTTCTCGGCGGCCAGGCGGCTGATCAGTTCGTTCATCACCCAGGCCGGGATGCGGTTGCGCTCGCCGGGGTAGATGAAGCCGAAGAGCGTCAGGTGGGCCAGCAGCACGCGCCAGTTGGCGCCGAAGCGGTCCAGCAGGGACGGCCAGTCCAGCCGCTCCGCGTTGACCTGCAGCAGGTGCGCGATGTCGGCCCCGTCATAGCGCTCGCGCTCCATGATGAAGGCCTTGGACAGCAGGCTGTCCTCCATGTTGGCCACGCGCACCGGCACGCCCAGCACGTCGGCTTCCGGGTTGTCGTGGAACCAGCGCCCGTCCACCGGCGTCACGCCGTTGCCCGAGTTGAAGATCAGGTCGATGAAGTCCTCGCCCGCGTAGACCTTGGCCAGCCAGTGCGGATAGGTCAGTTGCGATCGCCAGCCCTCGACCTGCATCAGCGCGGCCACGCGTTCGTAGTCCTCGCGCCGGATGAACAGGTCCAGGTCCTTGGTGGACCGGCGGATGCCGGTGTAGCAGGCGTGCGCGAACGCACCGCCGACGAGGAAGGGCACGCCCGCGCCGGCCAGCACCGTCAAGGCGCGGCGATAGAACGCGGCGGTCTCGGGCAGGACCTCTTCCTCCAGGGAAGGTGCAAGCGGCGTGGTGGTCATGCGTCTCCTGTTTTCCCGGTGAACCGGCGATGGGTTCAAGTCAGCGTAAACGCCGGACCGCGGATCGATACCCGCCGGGCAGCACCATCAAGCGTCGGCCTGCGCCTACAGAGCCCGACGGCGGATGGACATGGCCCGGTGGCGCCTGGCGCGGCAGCATGTCCGGATTCGCCTACATGGCCCGCCTCGACAACAAGTCCGCCTTTCATGCCCAAGCCCAAATCCGCCAGCACCATCCGCTTCGCCGCCGTCGGCGACGTCCACGTCACCAAGGACTCCGCCGGCCAGCTGCGCGACTTCTTCACCCAGGCCTCCGATGCCGCCGACGCGCTTCTGCTGTGCGGCGACCTGACCGACTACGGCACCGCCGAGGAAGCCCGGGTGCTGGCCGACGAACTGGGCGGCGTCTCGATCCCGATCGTCGCGGTCCTGGGCAACCACGACTACGAGAGCGGCACGCCGGAGAAGGTGTGCGAGATCCTCACCGAGGCGGGCGTGCGCGTGCTCGATGGCGAGGCCTGCGAGATCGAGGGCGTGGGCATCGCGGGCACCAAGGGTTTCGCGGGCGGCTTCGGCCGCGGCTCGCTGGGTGCGTGGGGCGAGCCGATGATCAAGCTGTTCGTGAAGGAGGCGCTGAACGAGGCGATGAAGCTGGAGGCCGCCCTCGCCAAGCTGCGAACCCCGCGCCGCATCGCGCTGCTGCACTACTCGCCGGTGGCCAGCACCGTGCAGGGCGAGCCGGCGGAGATCTATCCGTTCCTCGGAAGCAGCCGGCTGGAAGATCCGCTGCTGCGGTACCCGGTCGACGCGGTCTTCCACGGCCACGCGCACCGCGGCACGCCCGAGGGCCGCACCATCAACGGCATTCCGGTCTACAACGTGGCGCGGCCGCTCCTGCTGCGCAAGCGCCCGGACCGCGCTCCGTTCTGGCTGTACGAGCTGCCGCGCGAACAGGCGACCGCCGAAGCGGACGTCGCCGACACCATCACCGCGTCGTGACCAGCCGCCGCGGCGAGAGCATCGCCTCGGTCAGCCCGAAATCGGCGATGCGCGCCGGCAGCGGCTCGCCGCGCACGAGCGCCGCGCAGGCCTCGCCCATCGCCGGCGAGGTCTGGATGCCGTAGCCGCCTTGCGCGGCCACCTGGAAGAACGGGGGCGCGCGCCGATCCCAGCCGCCGACCAGGTCGCCGTCGGGCACGAACGAGCGCAGCCCGGCCCAGGTGCGCGTGGGCCGGCGGATCTCCAGCGTGGTCATGGACTGGATGCGGTCGATGGCGATCGCGATGTCCAGCTCCTCGGGCTGCACGTCGTGCGGCAGCACCGGGTCCACGTTGGCCGGCGAGCCGAGCAGCATCCCGGCGTCGGGCTTGAAGTACCAGTCCTCGGCGACGCCGCAGGTGAGCGGCCAGCGCGAGACGTCCAGCCCGGGCGGCGGCGCGAAGATGAAGGCGGAGCGCCGGCGCGGCTCCAGGCCCAGCGGCTGCGCGCCCGCGAGCCGGCCGACGACGTCGGCCCAGGCGCCCGCGGCGTTGACGACCACCGCTGCACGGAAGACGCCGGCCGCGGTCTCCACGGTCCACGCCTGGCCGTCGTGGCGCAGTGCGTGCACTTCGGCGTCGGTGACGATGCGTCCGCCGGAGCGCTTCACGCCGCGCAGGTAGCCCTGGTGGATGGCGTGCACGTCCATGTCGGCGGCATCGGGCTCGTGCACGCCGCCGAGCACTTTCTCGCGGCGCAGGACGGGTGTGATTTCGCAGGCTTCCGCTTGCGTGAGCAAACGGCCGCGGGGTGAGAGCGGCCGCAGCACGTCCCAGTGGGCCTGCAGCTCGGCTTCCTGGCCGTGCGTGGCGACCATCATCGCGCCGCGCGGCGAGAGAACGGGATGCTCCGTGAAGCCGTCCGGCGGCGATTCGAGGAAAGCCCGGCTCGCCAGCGTGAGCGCGCGCACCTGCGGCGTGCCGTAGCTCTCCATGAACAGGGCTGCCGAGCGGCCGGTGGAGTGGTAGCCGGGTTGCGACTCGCGCTCCAGCACCCCCACGCGGCCGTGCGGCGCCAGCCAGAACGCGACGGAGGCGCCGGCGATGCCGGCGCCCACCACGATGAAGTCGAAGTCGGCGTGCGGGTCCATGGCCCGCGATGCTACGTCGTCGCCGCACCGTCATCGTCATCCCCGCGGAGGCGGGGATCCAGAGCTTCCGGCAGTCCGCGAAAGCGGACGCACTGGGTTCCCGCCTTCGCGGGAACGACGGCGCGTTGCTTACAGCGACAGCAGCCGCTGGAAGAACGACCGGTAGCCGCGCAGGGCCACGCGCAGGTCCTCGGTGTTCGGATCGCCCTCTCGGCCTAGGCCCGCTTCCAGGCGCGAGCGCTGGTCGGCGAAGGTGGCGGCCAGGCTCTTCATCACGTGCGCCACCAACTCGTCGGCCTGTTGCACCGCGCGGCGCGGGTCGTCGACGAAGCCGATCTGCACCTGGTCCCAGCGCTGGCGGAACTCCTGGGCCACCTGCGGCGGGAACAGGGCGGCCAGCGGTTCGGCCGCCTGGGTCTGCATGTTCTGCGCGGACGTCTGCTCGTGCTGTTGCTGCGGCGGCATGGTCCGCTCGCCGTACATCCGCGGATCCCGCATCTGCTGCGCCGGGTCGCGCATCTGCTGATCGCGCATCTGCTCCTTGCGCAGGTGTTCGTTGCGTCCGTCAGGACGCATCTCGCGCTGTTCGGCGCCCGCGACGAGGTCGGCGGTGCCCATGCGGTCATGTTCTTCACGGCTCATGATTGGGTCCTCATGTCAGGGTGGTGGCGGGGGTCGTGGCGCTCGGGCGGCTCGTCGACCTCCAGCAGTTCGGCGAACAGCGCCCGGTAATGGATCACCGCCTGGCGCAGGCCTTCGGTGTCCGTCTCGCCGCGGGCATCGCGCTCGGCGACGGCGTGGGCGGCGCGGTAGTGCTCCACCACGCCGGGGTGGTTGACCGAGATGTCGGCCGCGCTGCTCTCGAAATCGGCCATCGGGTAGCCGCGCTTGTGCATCAGGTCGCGCACCAGGGCGTCGGCCTCGGCCAGCGCGCCGTGCGGGTTGTCCACGAAGCGGGCCTGCAGCGAACGCCAGGCCTGGCTGAATCGCTGCGCATCGGCGGGCGACAGCGGCACGATATTCAACTTGTCCACTCGCTTGCGCCGGGCGTGCAGTTCGGCCTCGGCCTTCTCGCGGCTGCCGAAGGTTTCGACGGCGCGGCCGTACTCCGGGCCGAAGTCGCGCCGCAGGCGGTCGCTGCGATTGCGCTGGTAAAGCACGAAGGCGATGGCGACCAGCGCAAGGATCACCAGCACCGCCAGCAACATCTCAGTGTTCATGGAAGCTCCTGTTGAAGGGATGCTTCCAAGGTATTCAATGCGCGCGGCCGCGCCTGTCGGAGCAGGCCATCGGCGGGCATGGCCGTGCGAACCCCCGCCCGGTAGGACGGGTCCGGCTGCGCATCGACAGCCGAGCTGCGCCGGCTCAGGCGTCGCAGCGGATCAGCTGGAGACTGTCAGTCCAGCTTGATGTTGGCGTCGTTGACCACCTGCGCCCAGCGCTTGCGCTCCTGGGCGAAGAACTGGTCCTGCTCCTGCGGGGTCATGGTCACCACTTCGGCACCCTGGCCCGCGAGCCGCGCGCGCACGTCCGCGCTGCGGATGGCGCCCACGAGAGCCGTGTTGAGCTTCTGCACCACCGCGTCCGGCGTGGCCTTGGGAACCAGCACGCCTTGCCAGGTGCCCGACTCGAAACCGGGCGCACCCTGTTCGGCCAGCGTCGGCGTGTCCCCGATCAGCGGCATGCGGGTGCGCTTGGACACGCCCAGCAGCTTGAGCTTGCCGCTCTGCACGTGCGGCAGCGTGGCGAGCATGCCGTTCATCAGGATCTGCGTCTGGCCGCCCACCGTGTCCTGGATGGCCTGGATGCCGCCCTTGTACGGCACGTACGCCCAGCGCGCGTCCACCGCGCGCTGCAGGGCCACGCCGGCCAGGTGCGGCGCGCTGCCGGTCGCGGTCACGGCGAAGTTCAGGTCCTTCTGCTTCGAGAGCGCGACCAGTTCCTTGAGGTTGTTGGCCGGCACCGAGGGATGCACCACCAGCAGGTGCGGGGAGTAGGCCAGCATGGTCACGCCGCGCAGGTCCTTCGAGGGATCGAAGGGCAGCTTGGTGTAGACCGAGGGCGTGATGGCCAGCGCGCCGACGTCGCACAGCACGAAGGTGTGGCCGTCCGCGGCCGACTTGGCCACGAAGTCGGTGCCCAGGTTGCCGTTGGCGCCGGCCTTGTTCTCCACGATCACCGATTGCTTGAGCGCGTCCTGCAGCAGCGGCTGGATGGCGCGGGCGATGATGTCCGACGAGCCGCCGGGGGGGTAGGGAACGACGATGCGGATCGTCTTCGAGGGCCAGGCCGGCTGTTGCGCGATGACGGCGGGCGCGGCGAGCGCGGCCGCGGTGGCGGCGAGGACGTGGCGGCGGGTCAGGGTCATGGGATGTCTCCTTGTCTGTGATCGGTTTATAGCGGCGCCGGCGACACCAGGGCGCCGGTCGCGAAGAAGCTGCTCAGGTTGTCGACCACGCGGGCGGCCATCGCTTCGCGCGTCTGCGCTGTCGCGCTCGACAGGTGCGGCAGCAGCACCACGTTGTCGAGCGCCAGCAGCTCGGCCGGCACGTGCGGCTCGCGCTCGAAGACGTCGAGACCGGCGCCGGCGATGCGGCCTTCGCGCAGCGCCCGCACCAGAGCGGCTTCGTCGACCACGGTGCCGCGGGCGATGTTCACCAGGAAGCCTTTCGTGCCGAGCGCGTCGAGCACGCGTTCGTCCACGAGATGGCGCGTCTCGGGTCCGCCGGCCGCGCACACGACCAGGAAGTCGGCCCAGCGCGCCAGCGCGACGAGGTCCTTCTCGAAGGTCCAGGGCACGTCCTGCGCGGGGTTGCGATTGGTGTAGCGCACTTCCATGTCGAAGCCGCTCGCTCGCCGGGCGACGGTGCGGCCGATGCGGCCCAGGCCGACGATGCCCAGGCGCGTGCCGCTGACGCGGCGACCGAGCGGGAACATCGAGGGCGGCGGCGTTCCTGGAACGTCCTTCCAGCGGCCGGCGCGCACGAAGCGGTCGCCTTGGCTGACTCGGCGGGCCACGTCCAGCAGCAGCCCGAACGCCATGTCGGCGACGCAGTCGCTCAAGAGGTCGGGCGTGTAGCCCACGGCGATGTTCCGGCTCGCGGCTTTCCGCAGGTCCAGGCGATCGAGGCCGACGCCGAAGCTCGAGATCACCTTCAGCGCGGGCAGGCGATCGATCAGCGCGGCGTCCGCGCCGATGGTGGCCGACGTGACCAGGCCCTGGAAACGCGAACCATGTTGCGCCAGGAAGGCGTCCCGCTCGCCGCCGGCGGGCAGTTGCGTCAGATCGAACTCTTCGCGCAGCGCGCTCTCCAGCACGGGGAGCAGCGGCGCCGCCGCCAGCAAAGCTTGTCGCATCGAAGTCCTTACTGCGCCGTGATCTTGCGATCCCGGATGATCTGCGCGTAGCGCTTGCGATCGTTGTCGATGAGTTTGGCGAACTCGGCCGGCGTGCTGCCTGCCGGCACCGCACCGAGGCCGGCGAATCGCGACTTCACGTCCTCCACGGCGATCACCGCGCGGACATCGGTGGAGATCTTCTCGACCACGTCCTTCGGCGTGCCGGCGGGCGCGAGCAGGCCGATCCAGGAGATGCTGTTGAAGCCGGGCAGGGCCGCTTCGGCGAGCGTGGGCACGTCGGGCAGGGCGCCCACGCGCTTGTCGCTGGTGACCGCCAGGGCGCGCAGCTTGCCCGCCTTGATGTGGCCGCTGGCCTCGAACACCGTCAGGAACGACAACTGCACGTGGCCGGCCAGCAGGTCCGCCACCGCGGGCCCGCCGCCCCGGTACGGGACGTGCAGGATGTAGGTGCCGGTCGCGTCCTTGAACATCTCGGCCGCCAGGTGCGGGCCGCCGCCTGCGCCGGAGCTGCTGTAGCTCAGCTTGCCGGGTTGGGACTTGGCCAGCGCGATGAACTCGCTCACGCTCTTGGCCGGCACGGCGGGATTGACCATCAGGGCCAGCGGCAGCTCGGCCACCAGGCTCACCGGCGCGAAGGCCTTGTCGGCGTCGTACGGCAACCGCGCGTAGAGCGACGGGTTGATCGCCTGCGTGCCGATGTTGCCCATCAGCAGCGTGTGCCCGTCGGCGCGCGCCTTGGCCACCTGGTCGGCGCCGATCTGCCCCGCGGCGCCACCCTTGTTCTCCACCAGCACCGGCTGGCCCCAGCGGGCGGACAGCTGCTCCGCCAGGATGCGGGCGCCGGTGTCGGTGCCGCCGCCCGGCGGGAAGGGGACGACGAGGGTGACGGCGCGCGTGGGCCAGGCGGTCTGCGCCGCGGCGGGCAGCGCGGCGGCGAAGGCGATCGCGCAAGCCAGCGCGAGCCCGGTGCGCCGGGCGGGGCGGAAAGGCGTTTTCAAGGGGGAGGTCTCCTGCGGGTCCCGCCTTCGGGTTGCGGGCGGCGTGTGTCGCAGTCTAGGGAGCCGATCGATCAAAGTCTAAGATTGTTCGTGGATCGATCCATTCAATCGGAGCATCGATGTTCGAGCTGTCCCAGTTGCGCTGTTTCGTCGCGGTGGCCGAGGAATTGCACTTCGGCCGCGCCGCCGTGCGCCTGCACATGACGCAGCCGCCGCTCAGCCGCCAGATCCAGCTGCTGGAGCACGCGGTGGGAACGCTGCTGCTGGAGCGCAGCAGCCGCAGCGTGCGGCTGACGGTGGCGGGCCAGTCGTTCCTGCAGGACGCGCGGTCCATCCTGCGGCAGTCGGAGCAGGCGGCCATCAACGCCGTGCGCATCGGCCGCGGCACCGAAGGGCGGGTCGTCCTCGGCTACACCGCGGTGGCCGGCTACGCGCTGGTCCCGAGCCTTCTGCGCGCGGCGGCCAAGAGCCTGCCGGGGATGGACATCGTCCTGAGCGAGATGGTGTCGTCGGCCCAGATCCAGGCGTTGAACGACGGGGCCGTGGACCTGGCGATCGCCCGCCCGTTGGCCGCCGGTCACGGCTTCGAGTGGCACCCGGTCTGGCGCGAGCCCATGTTGGTGGCCTTGCCCAGGCGCCATCCGTTGGCTTCGAAAACGCGGCTGCGCCTGCAGGATCTGCAGGACCAGCCGCTGATCATGTACTCGGAGAAGGAGGGCCGCTACTTCCACGACAAGATCGCCGCGCTGTTCACGGCGACCGGCGTGCGGCCTCGGTACGTGCATCACATCGCGCAGACCCACACGATCATGGCGCTGGTGCGCGCCGGCATCGGCGTGGCCATCGTGCCGGCGTCCGCGCGCGAGCTGGGGCTGGCGAACGTGGTGCTGCGGCCGCTATGGCGAAAGGACGTCTACGCGGAACTGTTCCTGGCCTGGCATCCGGGCAACCGCAACCCGGCGCAGAAGGTGGTGCGCGAGTTCTGCATCCGGCACCTGGATGCGGCCGCGCCGGACGGCGTGCGCTAGGCCGCCAGGAGGGGCGGGGCCGGTGCGAAAGAGCCGCCCGCAGGCGGCAGGAAAACCGGGAGCCTCAGTTGGGGCCTCCATTGGCAGTGCCGTTGTACCCGGGTCGCGAAGGCATCGCGCCCGGTTGGGTCGCGCCCTCTCCCATCGTGCCTTCAGGCCGTGCCGGTCCCGCTCCCATCACGCTGCCGGCGGACCAGCCGCCAACCTGTGGTTCCCGGGTGCCAGGTTCGTTCGGGGTGCTGACCGGCTGCAGGGCCACGTTGCCAGCCTGTCCCGTCACCGGTGCCAGGGCGGCCCCCCCGAGCACCTGCCTCTCCGCCGTGCCGGGCTCGCTCGAGGCGGAACTTTCCAGCCCGTGCGGAGGGGCCTGCGCCAAGGCGGGGGTGCAGACAAGTGCCGCGACAGCAATGAAACGATAGGTCATGATGAACTCCTTCTGGATGTTTCCCAGGTCCGAGTCAGCCTGGTATGAGGCTGCTGCTCGAAACGACGACGAAGGCGGGCGATCGGCCACCTGCGCCCAGGTGGGGCGCGATCGCGCGGCGGCCTCATGGAGCTCCGGTCGACTGGCTGGGAAGCAGGTGCGCGTGCACCCGGGGGCAGTGTGGTGCGTGCAAGGAAGAAAGACGTGAGCAATACGTCTTCCCGGCGCGCCGACACCTACCCGTTGTCGAGAGGCAGGAGGTGCGCCATGGCGACACCGCTCGCGCGCCTCCTCGGCCGGTACGCCGCAGCTGCTTACAAGAAAAGCTCAAGCAAGCAGCTCTGCGCGAGCCAGTACGGAAACATGGTCGCTCCCGGATCGCACGAGCATCACGCCGGTGGCCCCGTCCAGCGATCGGAGAGACACCTTGAAGCGCCCGCTCAGCAGCTGCTCGAGGGCGACCACCCGATACAGAAGCGGGTCATCGGCCAGCTGCAGGATGTCCCTGAGGGCCAGCTTGTGGATCGCTCGCAGAAGTGCGCTCGCTTTCATGCGGGGCGCCTTCCCGCTGTTCGGCGCGGCGCGGTCCCTGCGCTCCTGTTCGAGGTAGGGCCTGATGGCATCCGCGCCCGCTCCTGATCGTTCTCCGGCGCGCCGCTCCTGCCTCGCGGACGAGTCGTGCTCGACGCTTCGGTCGTCCTCGGAGGGTGGCGGTGGGGTTGTGGGGTGTGGCTTCAATGAAGACCTCCTGCCCCATCATGCGCCCCGCGTGCAGGCAAGGCTCGCATCAGCCGGAAATATTCGCAGGTGCTGGCCTGCGCTCCGCAGCTAGGTCGCCGAGTCCCGCTCGATGAGTTCGATCTTGTACCCGTCCGGATCGGTGACGAAGGCGATCACGGTGTTGCCGCCCTTCACCGGACCCGGCTCGCGCGTGATGGCGCCGCCGGCCGCGCGGATCTTGTCGCAGGCCGCGTAGACGTCGGGCACGCCCAGCGCGATGTGGCCGTAGGCGGTGCCCATCTCGTAGCTGGACACGCCGTGGTTGTAGGTGAGCTCGATCTCGGCGTGGTCCGGGTTGGTGCCGTAGCCGACGAAGGCCAGCGAGTACTTCTGCTCGGGCCGCTCGGTGGTGCGCAGCAGCTTCATGCCGAGCACGCGGGTGTAGAAGTCGATCGACCGCTGCAGGTCGCCGACGCGGAGCATGGTGTGGAGGAGGCGCATGGGGGGATTATTCCCCTCGCGAGGGCCGACTCAGCGCTGGTCGAACACCAGGCAGGTCGTCGTCGCGTGCGCGTACAGCGTCCCGTCCGGCCCGTACAGCCTTCCTTCCGCCGTCGCCAACTGCCGCCCCGCATGCAGCACCTTGCCTTCCGCCCGAACCCGCGGCGCCTTGGCGCCGATGGCGCGCACGATGTTCACGCTCAGCTCGGCGGTCGTGTAGCCACGCCCCGGCGGCATCTTGCTGTGGACCGCGCAGCCCAGCGCCGAATCCAGCAGCGTCGCGTACCAGCCGCCGTGGATGCCGCCCATGGGATTGAGGTGCGCCGGCCCGGGCGTGCCCTGGAACACCGCGCGGCCGTCGTCGACCTCGACCAGCTGGAAGTCGAGCGTGCGCGCGATCGGCGGGTAGGGCAGGCGGCCGGCCAGCATGGCCTGCAGCATCTGCAGGCCGCTCATGCCGGCGACCTGGTCGGGCGTGGCGACGCCGCAGCCGGCGCCGTTGTCGAAGCGGGCGGCCTGTTCGCGCTCCTGCGCGATCCAGTCCTCGAGGGTGTCGTGTGAGCTCATGATCGATTGACTTGCATATGCAACGGTTGCATCTACAATAATCCGCCATGGACGCCGCCGTCAAGCCCCAGGGCTGCACCAACCTCAAGCTCCGCCAGCTGATGCGGCGCGTCGCGC
>Ga0247821_10000342_pt1 | contig 25853 bp, 30 predicted proteins | sample 13C_Glycerol_Day_FD_192481 | JGI IMG/M metagenome (GOLD analysis project Ga0247821, IMG submission 192481) | Soil microbial communities from agricultural site in Penn Yan, New York, United States - 13C_Glycerol_Day14 | ecosystem: Environmental > Terrestrial > Soil > Agricultural land | place... | reverse complement strand
CATTGATGCCGGTCACGGCATCGAAGGCAGTATTGATAGTCGAAAAATCTGGCTGGGCAACCGGCGTTTATTCTCCCGCCAAGGCATTTCGACCGAGGCTGCCGAGAAACACCTCGTCAGCCTGGAAGCCGATGGCAAGACTTCCATGCTGGTCGGTGTCGACGAACGTTTGGTCGGGGTGATTGCTGTGGCCGATACCGTTAAACCCGAAGCGGCTGAAGCCGTCGCAGCATTGCAGGCAAGCGGCATCAAGGTCGTGCTACTGAGCGGCGACAACCACCGCACTGCCGAAGCGGTCGCGCGGCAGGTCGGCATCGAGCGAGTGATTGCCGAGGTCTTGCCGGACGACAAGGCCGCAGTGATCCGTCAATTGCAAAGCGAAGGGCAGATCGTGGCAATGGTCGGCGATGGTGTCAACGATGCCCCTGCCCTGGCCACCGCTGACATCGGCATCGCTATTGGCTCAGGTTCTGATGTAGCCAAGGAAACCGGCGGCATCATCTTGCTCAAGAATGATGTACGCGACGTGGTCACCGCGATCAAGCTGTCACGCGCAACCATGGTCAAGATCAAACAGAACCTGTTCTGGGCGTTCATCTACAACGGCATCGGTATTCCAATCGCGGCCTTCGGACTGCTTAATCCCATCATCGCTGCCGCCGCGATGGCGCTCAGTTCATTATCTGTGATCGCCAACTCCGCGATGCTGAAGCGTGCCCATATTGGCTTAAGCCGGGAGGCCAAGCCATGAAGCGCGAGATTTTTGTTATCTGCCTCCTCGTAAGTGTTGTGGGCATCGCCACCGTGCTTTACCTGTTGGGACTGACCGAAGAATCGTTTGTCATAGCAGCGATTTTCCTGCTGTGCCCGGTCCTGGTCGGTGTCCAACTTTTTCGAGGCGTCCGCCAATTTGACAAGGACATGGCCGAGGTTGAACGGCAACTGAAAAGGAAGAATCTGCCTTGATACCTTATGCGATTCACTACCTGAGTTTGCGACGCATTGGACACGTAAACCGATGCTCCAGCTCGCTATGCTCACACCTACGATCGCGCCAGCCAAACTGGAAGTGGCCTTGCGTCACGACCTCACTCCCGTTCCCTCCAAGGAGTGCCATCATGAGCCATCAGCACTTGCCCCAGAACCGCGCACGGGGCACCAACTGGTACTTTTTAGGTTTTCTGGTCATCGCGGGCTATTTCCTGTTCACCGAGCATAGGGCTCACGTCCTTCCATATCTGCCATTCCTGCTGCTACTGGCCTGTCCACTGATGCACTTTTTCATGCACCGTGGACATGGGAATGGCGGACATGAACACGGTGGAAGGGGTGAGCATGACAATTGCTGTGGCCATCAGCACACCAGCGCTCGCAATACCCAAGAGGAACACAATGGTCTACCCGATAAACAGACGAAATATCCAGATCGCCCTGCATGAAGTAACCGTCGCAGGATTTGACGGTGGCGTTGATGCCATGGCTGATGGCGACACTGGACACGGTTGCGCCAGGTTGCAGGCATTCCGGATCGACCTGGGCTTTGAATGGTGTCGGGCAAGAGCTTCGTTGGCGCATGAAAATCCTGGCGATAAGGGTGATCGCGTCCGCTTAGAAATACGCGGACACCATCGGCCTTAAAGCTGGGCAGGAAACTGAGGAACAGTCAGTCCGTTGGCAATGGCGCTGGCTTCAAGCTTTGCACGCTCCGCGTCGAGAAACACATAGGCGGCCTGCAGCGTGGTGATCTTCGCTTGAATTTCGGCCATCTTGCTGGCGACGAGGACCGCGCCTTGCGCGCAATCGATCGTATTGCCCCGCTTGGCTGCAAGGATGTCGCCGATCTCGGCGAGTGAAAAACCGCCGCTCTGGGCACTCTGGATAAAGGCCAGATCAACAATGGTCTGGTCGCTATAGCTGCGGTAGTTGTTGGCTTGTCGATGGGCCACGATTAGCCCGAGTTGCTCGTAATAACGCACTGTATGGCGGCCGATTCCACTGCGGCGCTCCAACTCACCAATATTCACAGCAAAAATCCCTTGACTGTAGAGTACGCTCTACACCTTAGCCTGCGCCAATCATCCATACAAGGGTTCAGACATGAGCGTGGAATGCTTCGTCACAGGCGGCAGTGGGTTTGTGGGTCAACACTTGTTGGCCCACCTTACTGCAACAGGGCACACGACCCGGGTACTTATGCGTAACCCCGAAAACATCGAGCGCCTGAGAGCCCAGGTAAGCCGACTGGGCGGTGACCCTGCCTATATCCATGCAGTTGAAGGCGATATCAGCAGGGAGGGACTTGGACTCAGTGAAGCAGACAAGCAATGCGTGTCTTCGGCCGCTGTTGTCTTCCACCTCGCGGCGCAGTTTACCTGGGGCCTGACAATGGAACAGGCCCGCGCAGTCAATGTACAAGGAGCGCTGAGAGTCGCCAGGCTCGCGGCGAGCCAGCGCGTCCGATTACTGATGGTGGGCGGCTATATGCTGCAGAACCTTACCCACCTTGCGAGTATCGGGGTTGATAACGAGCGCCCTGAAAACACCAATTGGCCCGCAGTCTACAGCCGTGCCGGTGGCTACGAAGGCAGCAAGCTGGAGTCCCATTTTGCGGTCATCCGTTTCATGCAGGAGGTGGGCGCGGACTACTCCATCGTTCATCCCGCCACGGTGTGTGGCCACAGCGAGAGTGGGCACATCCCTGAAGGACAACCCCTGGCCGAACTGATTCGAAATCTGGCCCTGGGCCGGTTCAAGGCTGTCCCCGGTTCCGCCAGGCACTGGTTGCCATTGGTCAGCGTCGACTACCTGGTGATGATGATGACCTGCGTGGCGTTCGACCCCTCGATGGCCAACCGGGAGGTCCTGGCGCTCTATGAGCACACCCCGAACTTGCAGGGTATGCTCGAACAACTGGCAAAAACGCTGAAGATCAAGGCCCCCCGCCGCCATGTACCGATAGGGTTGCTCAAGTGGCTATTGATGATTCCCGGACTGGCGGCCCGATTCGCGATCAGCGCCGAGTCATTGAACTTCATTCAGACACAGCGCTTCGACATGCGTAACAGCCAGCAATTGGAACGAAAGTATCAGCTGGCACATCCCGACATGGCGCGAACGCTGGAGAAGACCGTGCGCTACGTCCAGGGTTACTTGCCTGATTACCATGCTGACTCTTCTGAAAACCCGGCTGGAAGATAACGACTCGCGCCCTCAAGGAAAACTTCCAGCTCGCGTAATTCTGTCGGACATTCCAATAATTTAGGTGCTATATTTTTGGGCATGGACCAGATAGTTACATCCTGACCGTTTGGTTAGTTACAGCGTGTCGGCGCTGAGCTTGGTCTTTAGGGAAAAAGGCGTGTGAATTGACGTGAAGCGTGACATCCACCTTGTTGTGCTACTGCTATCGGTCATAGGTTGTTCTCTCGCCTCGCTAACGCTGTGGAAGGTCATGGCCTCTCGCGAGCGCGCCCTGGAAGACATCAATGTCCATGGCCTGAACCTGACCCAGGCACTGTCCACCTATTCGGAAGGTATCGTCCGGCAGAGCTCAATGCTGTTGCTCGGGCTGGTCGAGCGCCTGGAAACCGAGGGCACCGAACCTGCACAGATCGAACGGCTGGGTCAGCTGGTCAAGCGTCAGCAACCATTGATGCCGCCAATGAGCGGCATCACCATCTATGCCAAGGATGGGCGCTGGCTCATGTCGTCCAACCGTCCGACTCCCGTCGGCGCCAACAGCAGCGACCGGGCCTTTTTTATCCACCACCGTGACGACCCGTCCCGCGACCCCTTCATCGGCTTGCCAATCCGAAGCCGCGTCACTCAGGAATGGGTGATCACCATCAGCAGGCGATTCAACGACGGCCGCGGTGAATTCGCCGGCGTTGTTGCCATGACGCTCGGCGTGGAAAACTTCCTGCAACTTTTCGGCAAGCTGGACGTCGGCCATGACGGTGCCATCGGGCTGGCCTTTACCAACGGTTCCATGCTGGTGCGCTATCCGTTTCGGGAACAGGACATGGGGCGCAACTTTTCGAAGTCGCCAATCTTCGCCAAGTACCTCATCGACCAGTCAGCCGGCACCGCGTCATTCACCTCCAGCCTGGACGGCGTAGAACGCCTCTATGCGTTTCGCAAGAGTGACAAGCTACCCCTGGTGACAACGGTCGCGCTGGGCAAGCAGGAAGCACTTGCAGCCTGGCGGCTCGAGGCGCTGCTGTCGTCGCTGGTGGTCGCTGCGCTGCTCGCACTGACCGGAACCATTGGCTGGCTGCTGATTCGAGCCATGAGCCGGCGAAGCGCGGTCGAAAACGAACTGCGACTGACCCAACAGCAGTTGCTTGAGAGCAACCAACAGCTCGAACGCCAAGCGATGCATGATGCGCTGACGGGGCTTGCCAACCGGCGCTGCTTTGACGAGGCGCTGACCCAGGAGATCCGCACGGCCCATCGAGATGGGACCACGCTGGCTCTGCTGATGATCGACATCGATCATTTCAAGCGCTACAACGACACCTATGGGCATCCGGCTGGCGATGCCTGTCTGCAGCAGTTGGCTTACCTGCTCTCTTCCTGCATCCGCCGCCCTCGCGACCTGCTGGCACGCTACGGGGGCGAGGAAATGGCTGTAATCCTGCCCGATACCGACATCGACGGAGCGACCGTCGTTGCCAGGCTGATACTCGAGCGTTTGGCCCTGCAACCTATCCCTCACAAAGGTAGCCCTTTCGGGCATGTGACCGCCAGTATCGGCATCGCCTGCTCCGATGGATCGGCCCTCGACAGCCCGCCATCGCTAATTGAACGCGCCGACCAGGCGCTCTATATCGCCAAGCAAGCGGGCCGCAATCGCCTGCATGTCGACGGGGCGAATGTATAAAGCCAATGACAAGGAACGTATTGATGCAATCTCATTTCGGCAAAGGCGTCCTCTTTGCACTCTGCGCCGCAGCACTGAATGCAACGATCGGCGTACTCAGCAAGGTGTTGATGAACAGTGGATTCAGCTCCAGCAGCATCGCCCTGATAAAAACCGTACTTGGCTGCCTGCTGCTGTCAGCCTTGCTCATGTTTCTCAAGCGGCCCCTGCATACGGCCAAGTGGCTCCCTGCCGCTGTTTGCGCCTTTCTCGGCATTTTCGTGCTGTTCCACTTTGAAACCTCAGCCTATAGCCATTACGCCGCGGCAGGTGTCGTGGTGATCCTGATGGCGAGTGCCTCCATTTCTTCGATACTGCTGGGACGGATAGTCCTCAAGGACCCAATCACCGCCAACGCGACGGTAGGCGCCGGATTGACGATAGCCGGTATAGCCGTGATTTTCGGAGCCGATCTGGAACAAGGCTTCACGCTGCAAGGCGCAGTGCTCGCTTCGATCGGAGGCTGCGGTTATGGCGCATTTTCGGTTGCCATGAAGCGCATGGGCGTTTCCGGGGGGCTGCATTTCACTCGCCAACTGTTGTTTTTCGGCAGTCTTTACCTGCTGATGCCAGCTGCGACCGATGGGTTCATCATCGGAGAGCTTTCGTTGGCGGCGGTCATGGCGCTGCTGGCTCTGGCTGCGTTGCCGACCATCCTCGGCTTCTTCTGTACCACCAAGGCCATCGAGTACCTGAAGCCATCGCAGGTCCAGGCACTGGAACTGACTGAACCGCTGTTTGCCGCGCTGCTGGCGTTCATGATCCTCAATGAGGTACCTCGAGACACCTTGTACCTTGGGGCCGGGTTGATTCTCAGCGGACTGTGTTTCTCCAACGAGCTGATCCGGTTAGGCAAGAAAGCGCCACAGCCGTCCGGAGCGTGATTCGTTCTTCTGCCTGCACCTGGCGAGCAAGCGCTCCAAGAGCGCATGCTCGCGCCGCCGCATTACCAAACCGCTATATCGTAGGTCAGGTAGATCCGGTTGCTGTCGCGACCTCGGGAAAAGTCAGAACGGTAGACATAGTTGCGAAGTTTCACGCCCAACCCTTTCACCGGCCCGGACTGCACCACGTAGGCAAGCTCCACGTCACGCTCCCACTCGCTTAGCCCGGCATCAGCGGAGCGACCGTTGTCGCCGCTCAGGTAGCGCGCCATGAACGTGAGCCCGGGGACACCGGCTGCTGCAAAGTTGTAGGCATAGCTCGCCATCCAGGTTTTCTCTTCCTCCTCGATGAATTTGCCGATACCCACGTTGCTGAACGAGTAGACCGTCGCACCGCTGATGTACGGCAGCCCGGCCTCGCCGTCGAGCACCTGGTAACCGGCACCGACCGTGTGCCCGGTGTGTGTGTAGGACAGCTGCCCGCTGAACATGTCATTGTCGATCTCGCCACCGTGAGCGGCTCCGCTGTCGCGGCTCTTGAAATAGCGCAGGTCGGTGGTGAACACCCCGCCGGCCAACGGCAGGTCATGGACCAGGCCGACATAGTCCTGGCGGTAGAAGTGTTCGAGCTGGCCGTGGAAGTAGCTCAAGCGCAGCTGCTTGCTGACGGCATAGTCGGCACCGGCAAAGTTGAAGTCGCCAGACTCCCCGCCGCTGTAGCCATCCAGGAACAGGCCCGTGCTGTCGGAGGAATCCCGCTGCTTGAAGCGGTCCAGGTGGCCGGCAGTCAAGGTCAGGCCATCGACATCGGTACTGGTCAGCTGCGTGCCTTGGTAGGTCTGCGGCAACAACCGCGCATCGTTGTAGACCAGCACCGGCGTCTTGGGCAGCAAGGTGCCATGCTTGACCACGGTCTGCCCCAGTCGCGCCTTGGCCGTCACCCCGGCACTGGCGAACTCGTCAGCCGCACGGCCATCGTCATGCACCGGCAGCAAGCCGGTACCGCTGCGGCCGCGGCCCGAATCAAGCCGTACGCCTACAAGCCCCAGGGCATCGAGCCCCAGGCCCAGCGGGCCTTGAGTGAACCCCGATTGGTAGTCCAGCAAAAAGCCCTGTGCCCACTCCACCCGCTCACTCTTGGCAGTTGCAGCAGCGCGGGCGCTCATGCCTTGTTCGTCGCGGAAGTTTTCGTTGAAGTAAACGTTGCGCAGCTGCAATTTGAGCTTGCCGTCGTCGATGAATCCGGCAGCGCCGGCCACAGGCAGCCAGCCGCAGAGCAGGCCACAGGTGGCCCCACGGAAAACAGTTCGGGACATGTTCGGTACTCTGTTGTTGTTCTTGGATGAGGTGGGCGCCAGCGGCGCCCCATGCAGATCAGACGAAGAAGGACAAGGCCCCCGTGACCAAGGCCAGCGCGGTGATGACCAGCGATGTCAGCACCGCCCATTTCACGGTGGCCTTCTGGAAGTCGCCGATGTCACGATCGACCATGCCCACCAGCAGCAAGGTCGAGGCCACCAACGGGCTCATCAGGTGCACCGGCTGCCCCAGCACCGAGGCGCGGGCGATTTCAACCGGGTCGATGCCATAGGCGGCCGCGGCGTTGGCAAGGATCGGCACCACGCCAAAGTAATAGGCGTCGTTGGACAGCACGAAGGTCAGCGGCATGCTGGTCAGCGCCACCACCAGCGGGAACCAGTGGCTCCACGCGTCGGGAATCCAGTCGACCAGGGTCTGCGCCAAGGCATCGACCATCTTGGTGCCAGAGAAGATCCCCGCGAAGATGCCTGCGGCGAACACCAGCAGCACCACGGTCATGGCGTTGCCCGAATGGGCGAGGATGCGCTCCTTCTGCAGATCCAGCTGCGGGTAGTTGATCATCAGCGCCGCGACGAAACCGATCATGAACAACAGTGCCGCGTGCATGACACCCATCACCAGAGCCGTCATCACGGCAATCACAAGCACCAGGTTCACATACGCCAGCCGTGGGCGCTTGTGCGGGTTATCACCGAGGATTTCCTTGATGTAGCAGTTGCCGCCACCGGACTCCAGGGCGATGTTGCCGATGCGTCGGCGCTCGGCGCGGCCCAGCAGGTAGGCGGTGAACACCACCCAGGCCGCACCGCCGATCACGGTCGGCAGCATCGGAATGAAATACTCGGTCGCATCCAGCCCGAGCGCGGCAATGGCCCGGGTGGCCGGCCCACCCCAGGGGCTCATGCCACTCATGATGCTCAGCGACAGCATGGACACCGTTGCCAGTATCATCGGGTTCATGCCGATGCGCTTGTACAGTGGCAGCATGGCCGCGCAGGTAATCATGTAGGTGGTGGTGCCGTCACCATCGAGCGCCACCAGCAGGGACAGCAGCGCAGTACCGATGGCGATCTTGATCGGGTCACCATTGACGCGCTTGAGGATCTTGCGGATCAACGGGTCGAACAGGCCGGCATCGATCATCAGGCCGAAGAACAGGATGGCGAACAGCAACAGGGCCGCCGAAGGCGCCACCATTTTCAAGCCATCGAGCATCATCTTGCCCAGTTCGGGGGCGAAGCCACCGATCACTGCAAAGACAACGGGTACTACGGTAAGCGCAACGATCGGTGACAGGCGTTTGCTCATGATCAGGTAGGTGAAGGTCACCACCATGATCAGGCCCAGGAGTGCGAGCATGGTCTTATCTCTTGTTTTTATTCTATTGCGGCCATCGCCAAGGCAGACGGCCCCCTACCCCACTCGACATCGCTGGGATGCTGAGTGGGATTCTAAGTCAACAATGGGAGGTAGAAGAGGCTTTCAGCCGTGATGCCTAGGCTCGGCAGACCAGTCGGCCGGCACAGTGTCCGCCACGTCCGGTGCAGCCGGGGTGCCGTTCAGGCGGCGCAGCAAGGTTTCCCGTTCACAGGCATTCTCAGACAGTGAGATGACCACGGTGGCCACGGCGTTGCTGGCCAGGCTGGTCAGGGCACGCGCCTCGGACATGAAGCGATCGATGCCGATCAGCAAGGCAAGCCCTGCAAGCGGGATGTCGTGAATGACGGTCAAGGTCGAGGCCAGCGCAACGAAACCGCTACCGGTCACACCCGCGGCGCCTTTTGACGACAACAGCATGATCGCCAGCATCGTCACCGTCTGGCCGAGGCTCAGATCAATGTTGCAGGCTTGGGCGATGAACACCGCCGCCAGCGACAGGTAGATGGCAGTACCGTCGAGGTTGAAGGAGTAGCCGGTTGGCAGCACCAGCCCGACCACACCTTTCTTGCAGCCCAGCTTTTCCAGTTTTTCCAGCATGCGTGGCAGTACAGGCTCGGTGGACGATGTGCCGAGCACCACCAGGAACTCCTCGCGGAAATAGCGCAGCAGCTTCCACAGGCTGAAGCCATGGGCACGGCAGATGCCGCCAAGCACCACGAGCACGAAAAACGCACAGGCGATGTAGAGCGTACCGACCAGCTTGGCCAGTGCGCCCAGGGACGTTACGCCGTACTGCCCGACGGTGAAGGCCAGCGCACCGAAGGCACCGACCGGGGCGAAGCGCATCAGGTAGCCGAAAATGCGGAACACCATGGTCGAGGCGGACTCCAGCACATCGAGTACCGGCTTGCCCTTCTCGCCCATGGACGACAGGGCAAAACCGCTGAGCACCGCGATGAACAGCACCGGCAACACTTCACCCTTGCTGAACGCCCCGATGAACGTGTCGGGAATGATGTGCATGAAGAAGTCGACCACGCTGAGCTTCGCCGCAGAAGCGGCGTACTGGCCGAGCCCCTCGGTGCTGAGCGTGGCCGGGTCGATGTTCATGCCGACGCCCGGGCGGAACAGGTATACCGCTGCCAGGCCGATCATGAGGCTGACGACGGTCAGTACCAGGAACAGCAGCAAGGTCTTGCTCATCAAACGCCCCAGGGAGCGCTTGTCGGTCATGCCGGCGATACCGGTGACGATGGTGCAGAAGACCACGGGCGCGATCATCATCTTGATCAGCTTGATGAACGCATCACCCAGAGGCTTGAGCGCAACGGCCTGTTGCGCCCAGAAGTGACCGACCACCACGCCCAGCAGGACGGCGCAGAGGATCTGGAAGTACAGCGATTTGGCAAGTCTCATGAGGCATCACCCATTGTTCAAATTGTGCGGATGCGCTTGTTGCGAATGTACAGGTCTGGGCTACCGCCTGGGCTTACCCCGCCAACCTGCGGAATGTAGGGGCGTAAACGAAGCCTGAGAACAGCCGCCGGGCAGTTCGCACCACCGAGGCCTGAATCGTCTTGCCATCGGCACCGCTGCGTGACAGCGCGACATCGATACCGCCACTTGGGTGTTCCAGGCGTACCTCGGCCAGTTGCTCGGCACCCTCGCCCAGCAGTTCGCCGATGACCGTACCGGGGCTGACGCAGGCAGTCGCCAACCCTATCGCGCCGGTGATGGCCAGGGCGCGGTGGCAGTTGTGCGGCATGAAGTAGCGAACCTGCAACGTGCCGTCATAGCGGGGCTTGGACACCAGCACCGGCTTCGGGATGACCATACCGCTGACATCGCCCAGGCCCATGGCCTTGCCGGCCTTCAGGCGCAACGCCTCGAGGCGCTCGAGCAGACCGACGTTGGCGTCGAGTTCGGCCGGGGTTTCCGAGCCGGTGACACCCAGCTGGCTGGCTTCAATCACCATCATCGGCATGGCCATGTCGATGCAGGTGACCGATACGCCATCGATCACATCCTTGGCCTTGCCAGTCGGGAACAGCTTGCCGGTCTTGCTGCCGACCGCATCGAGGAAAGTCAGGTGCACCGGGGCGGCAGTGCCCGGTACGCCATCGATCGCCGTACGGCCTTCGTAGCGCACGATGCCGCCGGGGGTTTCCACCAGCGAATTGACGAAAGTACCGGTGTTGAGGTTGCGAATACGCACCAGTGTTTTGCCGTCCTGGCCTTTGACCAGGCCTTGTTCGATGGCGAACGGGCCAACGGCGCACAGCATGTTGCCGCAGTTGGGCGCGGTATCGACCCGGCGCTGGGCGACCATGACCTGCACGAACAGGTAGTCGACATCGGCGTCGGCATGCAGCGAGGGGCTGACAATCGCTACCTTGCTGGTTTGCGGGCTACCGCCACCGATACCGTCGATTTCCAGTTCATGCCCGGAACCCATCAGGTTGATCAGCAATTCGTCGCGTTCGACCACATTGGCAGGAAGGTCCCATGCATGGAAAAAGGGGCCCTTGGAGGTGCCGCCGCGCATGAGTACGCAAGGAATTCGTTGCATGATTTCGCACTCTTGTTGATCAATGGACATCATTGATGCTGTGGACAAAAGATTGACAGGGATGGATAAATCAATCCAATGCAAATATCGTAGTCATTGTTCCGATTTGAGCATCAATAAAGAGCCCAATGCCAAGAGCGAACCGAGATGGAATATGAGCTGCAAGACATACGATCTTTCGTGAAAATCGCCGAACTCGGTAGCTTCCACGAAGCCGCAGAAGCGCTGCACCTGTCCCAGCCTGCCTTGAGCCGACGGATCAAGAAGCTCGAGGAAGGCTTGGGCACGTCGTTGCTGGAACGCACCACCCGTCGCGTCAGCCTGACCAGCGTCGGGCGTGACTTCCTGCCCAAGGCCAGGCGCCTGCTGGATGACTTCGAGGACTCGATCCTGAGCATTCGCGAACTTGCCGAGCGACAGACCGGCCAGGTCACCCTCGCCTGCATCCCGACCGCGGCGTTCTATTTCCTGCCGTCGGTGATCCGCGACTACAACGAGCAATACCCGAAGATCCGCATTCGTCTGCTGGACCTCAGCGCCAACGACGGGCTCGAAGCCGTGCTGCGGGGTGAGGCCGATTTCGGCATCAACATGATGAGCGGCCAGCACCCGGACATCGAATTCGTCTCCCTGGTACAGGAGCATTTCGTGCTGGCCTGCCGCAGGGACCACAAGCTGGCGAACCGCGAAGCCGTCACCTGGACAGAACTGGCCGACTACCGCCTGATCGGCGTAGGCCGACTGAGCGGCAACCGGATGCTGCTGGACCATGCCCTGTCCGGGCTCAATCTGCGGCCCAAGTGGTTCTATGAGGTTCAGCACCTGTCCACCTCGCTGGGCATGGTCGAGGCCGGGCTGGGCGTGTCGGCCATGCCCAGCCTGGCCATGCCCAACGCCGACCACCCGACGCTGGTCAGCGTGCCGCTGATCGAACCCCAGGTCACCCGCACCCTGGGGTTGGTCTATCGCCGCGGGGCGTCGCTGTCGCCAGCAGCGGAGAAGTTCGTGTCGATCCTGCTGGACAAGTGGCCCAACCGATAAGCGAAACGCCTTGCGGTTCGCGCGGTGCGGCACAGGGGAAAAACCGGCGGCGTCCATGGTTCACTCTCCTCCCAGCCCCAGGGCGTTGGGCCGGCGTTTCTCGATCGCGAACTTCAGCAGTGCCGCGCTGCGGAACAGGCCATGAGCGAACTTGCCATAGGGCAGCGTGACGAATAGCGCCATCACAGTGCCCAAATGGATCGCCAGCAGGATCGCCATCGCTGCGGTATCACGCAGGCCCAGCAACGCAAGGCCCGTGGCGCTGACCAGCAGCAGAAGCAGGATGAACGCCCGGTCCATGGGCCGCTGGGCAACATCGCCCTGCTCCGGCGCCCTGCGCAGGTTCAGCGCCAACAGCCCGGCCGGCCCGACGATCAAGCCAATGCCGCCGAGTGTTCCGAGCAACACCGGTGCACTCAGCAGCGGGTACGGCGCCTGCTGGCCCAGCAGGTAGTGATACCCGGTGGCGACCACCGTGGCGGCAAAGCACAACATGAAACCGTAGAAGGTGAAGTGATGGAAGCGCCGGCGCCAGAGCGTGTAGCGATCATCGGCATTGTTGCAACCTTGGCCGTGTCCGCCGTCCAGGTATTTCAGGGTCAACGCTGCGCTTGATGCCTCGAACACTGCCCCTTTGGCCGGTTGCGCCAGCGCCTCGGCAGGCGAGACCGAGCGCCAGAAACGTCGTACCGCCACCGCCAGGGCCACACCTGCAGCGGCAAAGACACTACCGAACATCAGCGCCAGAGCGTTGTGCGGGAAGACCGCATAGAAGTTCCCCGCCAACCGCCCGGGCAGCAGCGTGCCGTTGACGTACAAGGTCAGCAGCAAGAACAGCGACAAGGCGAGGGCCAATGCAGTGGCGACATAGGTGCCGTTGTGCCGATACAGCCGTCCGAAGAGGGCCGGCCAGGCGTACTCGGCGTAAGTCTGCCCGCGCACCTTGGCCATTGCCTGGGGCACGTTGACGGCAAACTCGTGGGGTTGGGCGTACTGGCAGGCGTGCAGGCAAGCGCCGCAGTTGTGGCACAGGTTGGCCAGGTAATGGATGTCGGCCTTGCCGAACTCCAGCCTGCGGGTCATGGCCGGGAATACTGCGCAGAAGCCTTCGCAGTATCGGCAGGCGTTGCAGATCCGCATTTGCCGGTCCACTTCCCGCTCCTCCAGGTTCAACACCGGGATCAGTGCGAGGGCCGGCCGGGCGGCATCAGGCTGGCGTGGTTCAGGCAGTTGCACGGTCATGGCGATTCTCTTTTTCTGGATGTTCGTAACCTGCCGCCGCAGCGGCGCTGGTCCCGGCGATACGGCCGAAGGCGGTGCCGATGGACATGCCGACACCTGCGGTGTAGCCCTTGCCCAGTACGTTGCCCGCCATCATCTCGCCGGCAACGAACAGGTTCGGACTGGGACGTCTGTCGAAATGGACCGCGGCAGTTTCATCGGTGCGCAACCCCAGATAGGTGAAAGTCACGCCAGGACGCAGTGGGTAACCGTAGTAAGGCGGTGTATCGATCGGGCGCGCCCAGTGGCTTTTCACCGGCTCCAGGCCCACGGTGTGACAGTCATCCAGCCGGGTGTGGTCGAAAGTGCCCACCTGGCAGGCCTGGTTGTAGGCATGTACGGTTTCGAGGAAGGCCTGCACAGGCAAACCGAGCAGGCCGGCCAGCGCCTCCAGGCTGTCGGCGGTGGCACCGGGGAAAACCGGCGGCATGAAGCGACCGAGCGCTTTCTGGTCGATGATCGAGAACCCCACCTGCCCGGGCTGATGGGCCACGAGACGCCCCCAGATGGCATAGCGCTTGGGCCAGAAGTCCTCGCCTTCGTCATAGAAGCGCTGGCCGTCGCGGTTGACCACCACGCCCAGCGACACACAATCGATGCGCGTGCAGATGCCGCCGTCGTACAGCGGAGCGCGAGCATCGATCGCCACCATGTGCGCCTGGGTCGGGTCGCCAATCGTGTCGGCGCCCTGTTCGATCATGCGGCGCAACAAGACCCCGTCATTGAAACGCGTACCGCGGATCAGGAAATTGTCTGAAGGCCACTCCCCTCGCGCGTTCTGCCCCCAGGCCTCGCGCAGCCACTGGCGGTTGGACTCGAAACCGCCGGCGGCAAGCACACAGGTGCGTGCCTCGATGCGCTCGGCGGGCAGTTGCCGCCCCTGAACCTCACGCGCCGGCACATGGGCCGCAACGAAGCGTCCGTCCTGCAGTTCGATGTCGGCTACAGGCGTGTCGTAGCGGATCTGCACCCCGAGGTTTTCGGCGCTGCGAAAGTAGGCATTGACCAGCGCCTTGCCGCCGCCCATGAAGAAGGCATTGGTCCGTGCGGTGTGCAGCGCACCCGACAACGAGGGCTGGAAATGCACACCATGGCGGCGCATCCACCCGCGGCAGCTGGAGGACGCGCGAATCACCAGACGCGCGAGCTTTTCGTCAGTCTGGCCACCGGTGACCTTCAGCAAGTCCTGCCAGAACTCTTCCTCCGGGTAAGCCTCGACCAGCACGTCCTGCGGGCCATCATGCATGCAGCGCAGGTTACGTGTGTGTTGTGAATTACCACCACGCCAGGCGCGGGGCGCGGCCTCGAGCAGCAGCACGCTGGCTCCGGCCTCTCGCGCCATCAGCGCGGCACAGAGGGCGGCATTGCCCCCTCCGATGACTAGCACATCGATCATTTCGCCTCCAGGTCACGAAGAGCCGAATGTTCGGGTGCTCCTCGTGGCCACGGACTTTAATGAGTGCCCGGAGGGTGCGAAACGCGATCGTCGGGGGGAGGCATTCAGTTTTTCTAAAGGGGTTGGATGAATGAACCCACAGTCTGGGTCATAGCAACCGGGCCCCAGGCCATCGGCCCTGCTCCACCAGATCCCGAGCGACCTCCTGCAGTACGATCCGTGTCGCCAACGCGGCCGGCGAGAGCTCGTCATCGGTCAGGCTGACAATCACATTGCGACGCTGCGCCTGTGCTTCATCGATGGCAAACACGCGCAAGCCCGCCTGATGCGCCCGGGCCACCGTGGCGCCGGGCTGGATGGTGGCGGCATGGCCCGCACAGACACAATCCATCAACAGCGACAGACCATCGACTTCCATGACGATGCTGGCCTCCAGCCCGGCCCGTTCGAAAATCGAGCGCAATGTCGTACGCAGACCATGCTGGGTGCTGGGCATCACCAAGGGGAGCGTCGCAATCTGTTGCAATGTAAGCGACTCGCCCCACTCGGCCTTGACCAGCGGGGCGGGAACCAGCACGAACAGCCGCTCCGTCAGAAGCGCCCGGACATCCAGCCGCGGCCCCGTCTCTGCCTGGAACAGCACCGCCAGGTCAAGGTGCCTGGCATTGAGTTGGTTCATCAGATAGCCAGACAGCATTTCCACCAGGTGCAGGCGGATGTCCGGATAGCGTTCGCGCATCCTGTCGATCAACGCCAGGCCAAGAATCGATGCGGTGGTCGGTGCCAACCCCACGCTGGCGTAGCCGCTCATGCGGCCGCTCTGTGCTGCCAGCACAGCATGCTCCGCCTGACGAAGCGCCAGGCGCGCATGGTATTCAAAGGCCAGGCCCGCCGCCGTCGGCGAGACGCCGGTGCTCGAACGTGTCAAAAGCCGGGTACTCACCTCGCTCTCCAGCTTCGACAGTTGCTGGCTCAGTGCGGAGGCGCCGACCCCGAGCTCGACCGCCGCCCTGCCAAGACTGCCGTACTCCAGAACACTCAGGAAATAGCGAAGCTGACGTAACTCCATACAACTCTCTTCAACGATGGGGGCAGGCCTGGAGCATGTTAACCGTATTTGCACAGCGTGGGCGGTCAAGCCTTGATCGACAGGACGCTACGGTGGAACGGACTGGCCCGCCCTCATGGAACTGCACATGACTCATTGAATTGGCAGGGACCCTGTGGGAGCGGCTTTAGCCGCGAACACCGGCGCAGCCGGTGCCATCCACCGCGTTGGATTCTTCGCGGCTAAAGCCGCTCCCACAGGGTACGCGGACTGCTTGCGAATTCAGTTCGCCAAGCGTCAGCGCAGCCCACAAGCTGGCCGATCTCCTGCAAGGCCTTCTTTTCGTCTGCAGGAATCAATCTGGCAGGCCTTGCAATACATGCGAAAATTCGTATATTTGATAAACCATATATATCAAGCATGAAGAGCAAACACCGAGAACTGCCATGACTGACTCGCTGACCCCGACCCAGGTCTTCAAATGCCTCGCCGACGAGAACCGCATTCGGATGATGCTGCTGATCGCTCGCGAGCAAGAGCTATGCGTCTGTGAACTGATTTGCGCCCTGGAAGAAAGCCAACCCAAGGTCTCCCGCCACCTGGCACAACTGCGTACCTGCGGCCTGCTTGAAGACCGCCGCCAAGGCCAGTGGGTCTACTACCGCCTGCATCCAGAACTGCCCACCTGGGTACGCGATGTCCTGGTAACAACGCTGGAGGCCAATCGCGACTGGTTGAACACCAGCGCCAAACGACTGGACAGCATGGGTGACCGCCCTCAGCGCGTCGCTACCTGCTGCTGACCACTGCCGAGAAAAACACGGCATTTTTCACATTGCCTTTCGAACAACTGGATGCCACCCAGCTCAAGGCGAGCTGGCACGTATCGGAACGCTCTGACGTTCAGGGAGATACACCATGAGCAAAAGCCGACTTTCCTTCCTCGACCGCTACCTGACGGTCTGGATCTTTTTGGCCATGGGCCTTGGCATCGCCCTGGGCAGCCTGTTCCAAGGGTTGCCGGTTTGGCTGAACAGCTTGTCGCTGGGCTCGACGAACATCCCCATCGCGATCGGCCTGATCGTGATGATGTACCCGCCATTGGCAAAGGTGAAATACGAGGAGTTGCCGCAGGTCTTCAAGGACAAACGCATCCTCGCCCTGTCGCTGATTCAGAACTGGGTGATCGGCCCGGTGCTGATGTTCGGGCTGGCGGTCGTTTTTCTTTCCGACAGGCCCGAGTACATGACCGGCCTTATCCTCATCGGCCTGGCACGTTGCATCGCCATGGTGCTGGTGTGGAACCAGATCGCCGGCGGCAACAACCAGTACGTGGCCGGCCTGGTTGCCTTCAACAGCATTTTCCAGATTGTGTTCTTCAGTGTGTACGCCTGGATTTTCCTGGGGCTGCTGCCCCCGCTGTTCGGCCTGGAGGGCAGCGTCATCGAGACCAGCTTCCTCGATATCGCCCAATCGGTGCTGATCTACCTGGGTATCCCGTTCCTGGCCGGCTTCCTGACCCGGAAGATCCTGATCAGCAGTAAGGGCGCAACCTGGTACCAGGAGCAGTTCATTCCGAAGATCAGCCCGCTGACGCTCGTGGCGTTGCTGCTGACCATCGTGGCCATGTTCAGCCTGAAAGGCGACATGGTCCTGCAACTGCCGCTGGATGTGCTGCGCATCGCCATCCCACTGACCATCTATTTCGTGGTGATGTTCTTCATCAGCTTCTGGATGGGCAAGCTGCTGGCAGCCGACTACCCCCGCACCACTGCGCTGGCCTTTACCGCGGCAAGCAACAATTTCGAACTGGCCATTGCCGTGGCCATCGCCACCTTCGGCCTTGCTTCGCCGGTCGCCTTTGCCACCGTCATCGGGCCTTTGGTGGAAGTGCCGGTACTGATCTCGCTGGTTGGCGTGGCCTGGTGGCTCAAGCGCCGCTGGTTCGATCAGGCGTCCGGTGCCTTGTCCCAGGAGTAGAACCATGACCGAACATGTTATCCCCAACATCGACAGCGAACTGATCGACCTGCCATCCGCCGAGAAACTGGCGATCGCCCGGCAGTCCACCCACAAGCCGCGCATCCTGCTGCTGTACGGATCGACCCGCGAACGCTCCTTCAGCCGCCTGCTGACGGAGGAAGCGGCCCGCCTGCTGGAGCACTTCGGTGCCGAGACGCGAATCTTCAACCCGTCCGGCCTGCCATTGGCGGATGACGCCCCCGAAGACCACCCCATGGTCAAGGAGCTGCGCGACCTGGTGCTGTGGTCGGAAGGCATGGTCTGGTGCTCGCCGGAACGCCACGGCACGATGACCGGTGTGTTCAAGTCGCAGATCGACTGGATCCCCCTGAGCATGGGCGCTGTGCGCCCGACCCAGGGCAAGACCCTCGCGGTCATGCAGGTGTGCGGCGGTTCGCAGTCGTTCAACGTGGTCAACCAGCTGCGCGTGCTGGGCCGCTGGATGCGCATGTTCACCATCCCTAACCAGTCGTCAGTGCCCAAGGCCTACCTGGAGTTCGACGAAGCGGGCCGCATGAAACCGTCCCCCTACTACGACCGTGTCGTCGATGTCATGGAAGAACTGGTGAAGTTCACCCTGCTGTTGCGCGACCGCGCCGACTACCTCGTCGACCGCTACTCCGAGCGCAAGGAGTCGGCCGAAGAACTGTCCAGGCGTGTCAATCAACGATCCATCTGAAGTCCCAACTCGAGAACAGGAACATGGCAATCAAAGTAGGCATCAACGGATTTGGCCGTATCGGTCGCCTGGCGCTGCGGGCGTCCTGGGATTGGCCGGAATTCGAATTCGTCCAGATCAATGACCCGGCCGGCGACGCCGAGACCCACGCCCACCTGATCAACTTCGACTCGGTCCACGGGCGCTGGCATCGTGAAGCCGGGGCACAAGGCGACGCGCTGGTGATCGACGGCAAGCGCATCAAGGTCACTGCGAACAAGGCGATCACCGACACCGATTGGTCGGGCTGCGACCTGGTCATCGAGGCCAGCGGCAAGATGAAGTCGGTAGCCGTGCTCCAGGCCTACCTGGATCAGGGCGTCAAACGCGTGGTGGTCTGCGCTCCGGTGAAGGAGAAAGGCGCGCTGAACGTGGTGATGGGGGTCAACCAGCACCTGTTCGATCCGGCGCTACACCGTATCGTCACCGCCGCGTCCTGCACCACCAACTGCCTGGCCCCGGTGGTCAAGGTGATTCACGAGAACCTGGGTATCCGCCACGGCTCGATCACCACCATCCACGACCTGACCAATACCCAGAGCATCCTCGATACGCCGCACAAGGACCTGCGTCGCGCCCGTGCCTCAGGCATGAGCCTGATCCCGACCACAACGGGCTCGGCTACCGCAATCGCCGAGATATTCCCTGAGCTGCGCGGCAAGCTGAATGGTCACGCCGTGCGTGTACCGCTGGCCAACGCCTCGCTGACCGACTGCGTGTTCGAAGTGGCGCGTGAGACCACGGCTGAAGAGGTCAACGCGTTGCTGAAGGCGGCTGCCGAAGGCCCGTTGAAAGGCATTCTGGGCTACGAAGCGCGACCACTGGTGTCCATCGACTACCGCACAGACCCGCGGTCCTCGATCATCGATGCGCTATCGACCCTGGTAGTCAATGGCACCCAGGTGAAGATCTACGCCTGGTACGACAACGAGTGGGGCTACGCCAACCGTGCAGCGGAGCTGGCCCGAATGGTCGGCCTGGCGGAGTAGACGGCAAACATGATGGCGTTGTCAGCCCTGCCTGCTCAAGTGCGTCAGTACCTGCTGGTTACCGGCAACTACTGGGCCTTCACACTCACCGACGGCGCGTTGCGCATGCTGGTGGTACTGCACTTCCATTCGTTGGGCTACACGCCGCTGCAGATCGCGGCGCTGTTCCTGTTCTATGAAGTGTTCGGCGTGATCACCAACCTGGTGGGCGGCTACCTTGGCGCCCGCCTGGGGCTCAACCGCACCATGAACATCGGCCTGGGCATGCAGGTGCTGGCGTTGCTGATGCTTACGGTACCGTCAGCCTGGCTGACAGTACCCTGGGTGATGGCCGCCCAGGCGTTGTCCGGCATCGCCAAGGACCTGAACAAGATGAGTGCCAAGAGCTCCATCAAGCTTCTGGTGCCGGACAGCCAGCAAGGCACCCTCTACAAGTGGGTGGCCATCCTGACGGGCTCGAAAAACGCGCTCAAAGGCGTGGGTTTCTTCCTTGGCGGCGCCCTGCTCGCCCTGCTCGGTTTTACCTTGGCGGTGCTGGCCATGGCTGCGGTACTGGCATTGATCTGGGTCGGCAGCCTGATCCTGCTGAAGAAGGACCTGGGCAAAGCCAAGGCCAAACCAAAGTTCCGCGACGTGCTGTCCAAGAGCCGGGCCATCAACATCCTCTCGGCCGCACGGCTGTTTCTCTTTGGCGCCCGTGACGTCTGGTTCGTCGTGGCATTGCCGGTGTACCTGAGCACGGCTTTTGGCTGGGACTTCTGGCTGGTCGGCGGCTTCATGGCTGCATGGGTAATCGGCTACGGCATCGTTCAGTCGTTTGCCCCCCACATCACTGGCAAGAAGCGCGGCCATGTGCCCGACGGTCGGGCGGCTTTCATCTGGGCGATCGCCCTTGCCGGGCTGCCTGCGCTCATCGCCCTGGGCCTGTCGGCAGGCTGGTCGGCTCAGGTGGTGGTGCTTGGCGGGCTGATGCTGTTCGGCGTGCTGTTCGCCGTGAACTCGTCGCTGCACAGCTACCTGATAGTCAGTTATGCCAAGGAAGACGGGGTATCGCTGGATGTGGGCTTCTATTACATGTCCAACGCGCTAGGGCGGCTGGTCGGTACGCTGCTTTCCGGTTGGGTATTCCAGGCTTACGGGCTGCAAGCCTGCCTGTGGATCTCCACGGCCTTCGTTGTGCTGGCTGCCCTGATTTCAATCGCCTTGCCACGGCACACCACCGTGGTTGCTCCGCGCTAGCCCCCGCTTTGCCGAGGACTGGCGCGCTGCGCTTGAATCACATTACCCGAACCTGGTACGCCGTTCGCTGGTTTCAAGCCACCGCCTTAGCGCTGCTGGTATTGGTCTGGCTGGCCGCAGCTCCTGCGGCCAGCCCTTTCGATGGGCCTGTAACGCCAGGGTCAGTCGTCGTGGCGGTGTTTGCGCCAGCCATAGTGATGGCCACGGTCGTGACGGTGGCGACGCCAGCCCCGATCGTCATCATCGTCGTCATAATCACGGTAGCGATGCCCACTTTCATCATCGTAGTCCCGGCCCATGTGGTTGCCCAAGGCACCACCCACACCGCCACCGGCCGCTGCGCCGATCATGCTGCCCGTAGTGCCGCCCATCTTGCGACCTACCACATTACCGCCAGCTGCACCCAAGGCGCCGCCAATGGCCGCCTCGCCACGGCTGTGTTTGTTGGCGCCCACCGCACTACCGGCCGCGCCACCCAGGCCTGCGCCGATTGCCGAGCCGGTGCTGCCGCCGATCGACTGGCCGACTACCGAGCCCAATACTCCACCCAATGCGCCACCTATACCTGCTTCGGTATTACCGCCTGCCGACGCAACACCGCTAAGCAGGCCAAGTGACAACAAGAGAATCGAGGAGTACTTCATTTGTGAAAGCCTCAAAGGGATACCGAGGCGATCCTGAGGCTCTGGAAGGGGGCTTACAATGAAAATCCGACGAGTAACACGGCTTGAGAAAATTTTCTAAGTTGCTGTTTTTAAATTGAAACTTTAGGAATTTTCAACGGTCGTAGGCTAATTGCGGTCCCAGCAGCTGGCGGCGAAGCTGGCTTCTGATCAGTCCTTTGCGTGCCCGCGAAACAAGCGAAGGTACTGCAACGACCGCGCAACTGCCCAGGCCGACTTAACGTTTGCGCTGCGAGTTGTCATCGCTTCTTTCTTCATCTCCCCTCCTATCCCTTGCTGTGTTCAGGCGAAGATGGCCCCGTGCCGCGTTTGATTCCACGCGGCCCGAGCACACCCCAGATGGCCAGGCCGACAACAGGCAGCGCCAACAGCAACAGCGCCCACATCGCCTTCGTCACCTCGGACTTGTCGCTGCGAAAAACACTGACGATGGCCCACAGATCGACCAACAGAATGATCGCCGCAACGGCGATCCAGAAATACGCCAGAGGCTCGGTCATGATCCCCTCTCCTCTGTTTGATCCGGCAGCAGTACGCGGCTCGCGCGTCCTCCTACCAAGAGGAAGCCAGCAGTCGCAACAAAGTTCAGGGAGCTTTACCTGACATCGATGAATGGCTCACAAGCAATGAACCAACCCCGCAAGAAACACGTCCACCAGAAAACAACGCACGAGTGACCGGCCATGGCGACCGACCCTGTACGCGAGGCCCTCGATTACCTCAAGGCCCACAAGCTGCTGCTGACCACCGCAGAATCCTGCACGGCCGGCGCCATGGTTGCGCTGCTGGCGGCAGTACCCGGTACCGGCGAGGTGCTGGAAAGCGGCTACGTGGTGTACTCGCCAAGTGCCAAGAAACGCCTGCTCGGCGTCAATCCCCAGACTATCGAACGCTACGGTCTGACCAGCGAGGCCGTAGCCTGGGAGATGGCGCTTGGCGCCTTGAAAGACAGCGACGCCACCGTCGCCATCGCCAGCACGGGTGTCGCCGGGCCGGAGCCGCAGGATGCCATCGCCCCAGGCACCGTGTGCTTCGCCTGGGCATTTGCCGGCGAGCCGCTGGCCGTGTTCACTCGCAGCCAGCGCTTTTTTGGCGAGCGCGCGGAGGTCATGCGCCAGGGTGCACTCTACGGGTTGTCGCACCTGGCCCATTACCACCAACGCTGGCTGCGCGGTGAGCGCGCCTGAGGGGGCTGCGAGCATGGACGAAGAGGAGCTGGTTTCAAGGCGCCATCCCGTCAAGGAAGACATGCGGATGCAGCAGCGGGTGTGGCGTTTCGAACGGGTCGGATGGTATGCCCTGGTGCTGATCGTGCTGCTGGCCCTGGCCGGGTTGTTCGGTAACGGCCCGCTCAGTGACGCACAGGTCTCGAGTGAAGACGGCCGGGTACAGGTGGACTATCAGCGTCTCAGCCGCAGCGGCACCACCGACAAACTGCGTATCACGGTTCGCGGCACCGCAGGGGAGCCTGTGATGTTGTTGCTCGGGGGCACCCTGCTGCGCGAAGCCAGCATCGAAACGCTGCAGCCACAACCGCAAGCATCGCGCTCCCAAGGCCGGTCGCTCCTGCTCCAGCTTGGTACCAGCAAAGAAGGGATCACCACTCTTTATCTGACCCTGCGCAGCGAATACGTCGGCACGCTCGAAGGTGTTGTCAGGGCTGGCCCGAGCAGCACAGTGCATTTCTCGACCTTTCTCTACCCCTAGGAGCGCGACATGGACTCCATTCTCCGTGCGGCAGGCATGTATATCGCGCTGATGCTGCTGTTTCGCGTGGCTGGCAGGCGCTCGCTGGCCGACCTGACCACCTTCGACTTCGTCCTGCTGCTGATCATTGGAGAGGCGACCCAGCAGGCCTTGCTGGGCGAGGACTTCTCATTCACCAACGCCATGCTGGTGATCGCCACGCTGATCGTTCTGGATGTCGGCCTGTCACTGGCCAAGCTCAACTCCAGGCGCCTGGCCCGGCTGGTCGATGGCCACGCGACACTGGTCGTGGATCAGGGGCGCTTTCTCCACCACCGAATGCGGCGGGCACGGCTGACCGAAGACGACATTCTCGAATCAGCCCGGGACAGCCAGGGTATCGAAAGCGTCGGGCAGATCAAGTTCGCCATCGTCGAGCGCAACGGCAAGATCTCGATCATCCCGCAGGAGTGACCCTACCTGCCGGGTACAAGGCAGCTGCGGCCCGGTACGTTGATCATCCGCTTTGAACCTTGTCGCACGCGCCTTACTCCATCGAAGGCAATCGTGATTTTTCCAACCCTGAAGAGGTGTTTCATGAACGCTATCGAACTGCTGATCCAGGATCATGAGCTGGTGAAAAAGCTGCTGGAGGAACTCTCCTCCACCACCGAGCGCGCGGTGAAGAAGCGCGCCGAGCTGCTCGAACGCATCAAGCAGGAAGTGACCATCCATACCGCGCTGGAAGAAGAAATCTTGTACCCGGCCATCAAGCAGGCCGGCGGCAAGGAAGAAGCGAAAATGTATTACGAAGCCAAGGAGGAGCACCGCACCGTCGACTCGCTGGTGCTGCCGGACCTGCTGCAGACCGAGACCGGCACCGTCGAGTTCGCCGGGCGGGTCAAGGTCATGAAGGAACTGCTGGAACACCATATCGAGGAAGAAGAAAGCGAGCTGTTCCCGACCGCCCGCAAACTACTGGGCAAACAGGAACTGGACAAGCTCGGACAGGCCATGGAGGCGCAGAAAAAGCTGCTCAAGGGCGAACAGCGTGCCGCGTGATGGAGGACTGGATCGACTTGCTTGACTGGCCGGCCATGGCCCTGACGGTGCTTGCCGCCTGGTGCATCGGTTCGCGGCGCCCTGGCCGGCGCAAGCTGGGTTTCTGCTGCTTCATCGCCAGCAATGTGCTGTGGGCCATCTGGGGGTGGCAGGCGCAAGCCTGGGCGCTGATCCTCCTGCAGGGTTGCCTGTGCGCCATGAACCTGCGGGGCTGGAAGAAAAATGCTGCTGTGGAGTCGGGCTGACGCCCGCTCACAAACCCGAGAGCCCAACGGCGAGGGACCAAACCATGATCGAACCCGACAACCCTGACCCTTACGTGGACGACATACCGCACAACCCGGGCGAACCTGTACCTGAACCAGAACAGGAGCAGGAAGCACCCGACTGGCCCGAAGGCCAGGTGCCGCCGGAGGAACAGTCTGACGGCTGAGGCTCAACCATCGAGCGGCGTTGTCTGCTTCGCCGGCAATGCCGCCCCCAGTCACCCAATCCTGCGCAAGGAGGCAAGCGTCTCCCGCTCCAGCCAGGCCAGCAGTGCCGGCAGTCGGCTACGAATGCCGTTGATGTTGAACGTGGCAATCTTCAGCGCTTTCATGCGTCGGGGTCGCTGACGTGGGCCTGCACGGCATCTTCCAGAGCACGTACATGGGCGTCATCGGCCAATGCCTTGAGTGCGAGCCAGTCGTCCCAATCGATGGCCCCATCGTCGCGCAGGGCCTCGGCGGTGCGCAGCAGTTCATGGTGGTAGGCATCCGGCGACTCACGGCGGTAACTGATGTCGTCGTACTGGGCGTACCAGGCCTCGAGCTCGGGGATGCTGCGGTCAATGCTCATGATGGGGCCCTCAAGGTGTCCTTTGCATTAAGAGCCTCCACCACGCAGCGACGTTCAAATTCAACGCCATTGGCCTGTCTTGTATGGCCATGTCGAGATCCTGAAGTTGCCCGCCCAGCCTCGGCGCATGAAACGAGCTTGCCGCGAACCAGGTTTCCCGGTTCACGGCGTATTTGAAGCGTTACTCAGGCAATCAGGTAGGAATGCCAGCCAGTCGCCACACAGGCGCTTGAACCGGTTCGGCCTGGCTGCGGTTGCGTGCCCACTGGGTCAGGGCAGCCATCATGGCAAAGCCGAGCAGGATCATCACCGGATAGGCCAGCAGCAACTCGGTCAGCGAGTATTTCCAGGCCAGTGGGCGACCGACGCCCAGCATCGCCGCATACAGCCAGGACACACCCGACAGTGCGCCGGAGAACAGCGCGAACATCCGCACGCCGAAATTCAGGTCGAGCAAGTTTCCCGCTTTGAGCAGGGCAGGCAAAACATAGCGATGCAACAACATGCCGTTAAAGGTCAACAACATGACGATAATGATTTTCGCTTGAAGTTTGGGATTGGCAAAATAGTTCATACCTTTATCAAGGTAGTCAATTCCAATCACTGCGGCGCCCGTGAGCCACAGGAATATCAGGGCATTGGCCACGGACTTCTGCAAGCGCGTCATATGCTGACTGTCATGCCCGGCCCCTTTATGGCCTTTCAACAAGTTCCTGACCATCTCGGCGTCACTGGCGAATACCAGGCCGATGGCAATGCAACAGGCCAGTAAATGAA
>Ga0247821_10000341_pt1 | contig 25917 bp, 28 predicted proteins | sample 13C_Glycerol_Day_FD_192481 | JGI IMG/M metagenome (GOLD analysis project Ga0247821, IMG submission 192481) | Soil microbial communities from agricultural site in Penn Yan, New York, United States - 13C_Glycerol_Day14 | ecosystem: Environmental > Terrestrial > Soil > Agricultural land | place... | reverse complement strand
ACGCGCGCCTTGCGCAGCCTTTCCACACACTTGCGAGGAACGACGAGATGCATGAAATCCCGAATCTTCCCTTCCCAAGCCTGAACCCAGAAGAGCAGACACCTGCCACTCACAGCGCCGAGCCAGCACAGACTGACTACGACGGCGACGAAACCTCCAGCGCCGACCAGGAATAATCGCGCACCGATCAGACTGTGTGAAAACGGCCGATGCAGGAACCCTTTCCTCAACACGTTTTCACACTGTCAAGAACTCCCCTCCGATAAAAGTCTCCCCATGCCCGACTCACCGCGCCCCCTTGCGGTCACCCTGCAAGTCGTCTCCATCGTCCTGTTCACCTTTATCGGTTACCTGAATATCGGCATTCCGCTGGCGGTACTGCCCGGCTATGTCCATGACGACCTGGGCTTCGGTGCCGTGGTCGCCGGGCTTGTGATCAGCGTGCAGTACCTGGCCACCCTGCTCAGCCGCCCCACGGCCAGCCGCATCATCGACAACCTGGGCAGCAAGCGTGCCGTGATGTACGGCCTGGCCGGATGCGGCCTGAGCGGCGTGTTCATGCTAATGTCCGCCAGCTTGCAGTCCGTGCCCTGGGCGAGCCTGGCCAGCCTGCTGGTCGGTCGCCTGGTGCTGGGCAGTGCCGAGAGCCTGGTGGGGTCAGGGTCCATTGGCTGGGGGATCGGCCGGGTGGGCGCCCAGCACACCGCCAAGGTGATTTCCTGGAACGGCATCGCCAGCTATGGCGCACTGGCCATCGGCGCGCCACTGGGCGTGCTGCTGGTACAACGGTTCGGCTTGTGGAGCATGGGCGCCAGCATCGTGCTGCTGTGTCTGCTGGGCTTGCTGCTGGCCTGGCCGAAGACGGCCGCCCCCGTGGTGACCGGTGAGCGCCTGCCGTTCGTGCATGTCCTGGGCCGGGTGTTCGGCCATGGCTCGGCGCTGGCCCTGGGCTCGATCGGCTTTGGCACCATCGCCACCTTCATCACCCTCTACTACGCCAGCCATGCCTGGAACAACGCAGCACTGTGCCTGAGCCTGTTCGGCGCCTGTTTCATCGGTGCGCGACTGTTGTTCGGCAACCTGATCAACCGTATCGGCGGTTACCGGGTGGCCATCGCTTGCCTGACGGTGGAAGCCCTGGGCCTGCTGATGCTCTGGCAGGCCCCCAGCGCCGAACTGGCCCTGGCCGGCGCGGCCCTGAGCGGCTTCGGTTTCTCGCTGGTATTCCCGGCACTGGGCGTTGAAGCGGTCAATCTGGTGCCTGCCGCCAACCGCGGCGCGGCGGTGGGCGCCTACTCGCTGTTCATCGACCTGTCACTGGGGATCACCGGACCGCTGGCAGGCGCAGTCGCCGCCGGGTTCGGCTTTGCGTCGATCTTCGTCTTCGCTGCCGGCGCCGCCCTCTGTGGCTTGCTGCTGAGCCTCTACCTGTATCGCCAGGCCCGCAGGTAGTCAGCGCACCTCAGTAGTCGACCTTGCCGCGACCGGCCTTGATCGCGCCGCGTTTGCTCTTGGTTTCCAGCCGCCGGGTTTTCGAACCCAGGGTCGGGCGGGTCGGACGACGCGCCTTCTCGACCTTGACCGCTGCCAGGATCAACTCGCGCAGACGCTCCAGCGCGTCGGCACGATTCTGCTCCTGGGTGCGGTACTGCTGCGCCTTGATGATGATCACCCCGTCGCGGGTGATGCGGCTGTCGTGCAGTGCCAGCAGGCGTTCCTTGTAGAACGGTGGCAAGGACGAGGCCTGGCTGTCAAAGCGCAGGTGCACGGCACTGGAGACCTTGTTGACGTTCTGGCCCCCGGCGCCCTGGGCACGGATCGCCGTCAGCTCGATCTCGTCGTCCGATATCTGTACGGCATTCGATAGTTGCAACATCACACACCCTTTGGGGAAAACAATACGCCAGCGCAGCAGTGTTCAATGCATTTCGCCACCGGCCACTCCAGCAGTGCGGCACAGCACCTCGACAATGCGCAGTACACGCCTCTGGTCCGCAGGTGACAACTGACGGAACAATGCCAGCAGATCGCGCTCGGCATGGCTCAGGGCCCCGATAGACGAAGCCTCACCCATCATGCCTGGTACACCGGTCTCAAGCTCCGACATCATCACGCTTCCCTAACGCCCCTGAAAACAGCGACGCTACGGGTAAAAATCGGCGATCGATCCTTGCAAGGTCTGAAAACCTTGTAGGAAAAAGAACCGACAGGCCTGGTTTCAGCTTTTCACGCCATGCATGGCCTCGACGACCCGCTGCACAATTTCCTGGTCACTGACGGCCAGGGCCCGATATCGGGCCAGTAATCGCTGCTCGGCTTCGCCCAACCAAACCCCATCATCGACCGAACGTATCCCGGTGATGACGTAACGCACATCGACGCCCTGCGTGGCAACGGCAGCCAGGTAAGCGACATCGGGGTTACGTTCGCCCTTCTCATAGCTGCCCTGGGTGTTGCGGTTGACGCCACCGAGCCGGGCCAGATCATCCTGTCGAAGCCCCAGTCGCGCACGCTCCTGACGCAATCGCTCACCGCTGCCTGCCGGCTCCAACGCAGCGCCTGCACAACTTTTCAAGCATACCACCTTTACATGAATGATTTTTTGGGCATAATCGGCATCCGAATCACACGGGTGCGGCTGCCGAGCCAAGCAAAGCACACAAAAGCAGACATTCGCACCCCTTATCCACTACACAGTGCGTAAAAAGACCGTCACGGATGACACAGGATCAGGGACACCCCTGATAACCGGCGAAGCAGCCTGCCTGCGGCGCCTGCAGCGAGATCCGTTGCCTGCCGGCAACGGCGCGGTGCTTCCTTCATTCTTCAAAGGACCGAACGATGTACAGCACGCCGTCGTGCACACTCACCGCCTTACTGACCCTTGTCAGCGCTGGCGCAAGCGCCAGTACCACGGATGTCAATATCAGCGGTGTCCTGACCCCTTCTGCATGCACACCTGCGCTTTCGAGCAATGGCCAGGTCGATTTCGGCAACATCGCCATGCCGGAACTCGATCCCCAGCCCGGCCTGCCCGATCACTCGATCCTTGCGCCGCGCCACCTGACCTTCACCGTCATGTGCGACCGCCCCACCCGCTTTGCCCTGGTCGCCACGGGCAATCGTCGTGACAGTACCTCGATCCCGCTGCCCGGTGCCTTCGGCCTGGGCACCACCAGCAGCGGGCAGGCCATCGGTTTCTACAGCGCAATCTGGGCCGAGGATGACGCCAGCCTGGACAGCGCGCCCGCCGACACCCTTTATTCCGAGGACAAGGGCAGCACCTGGACGCGCGTGCCGGGTGGCAGTTTCGAGCACCTGGGCGACAAACCGGACTCACGCCTGGGCTTTGCCCGACACGGCCAGAACAGCCCGTCGCCAGCAACGCTGCTGACTCTCAGGCTGCAAGTCTCCGGCTGGCTACGCAACGACATGCCCCACGTGGACGAAGCCTTGCTTGATGGCCACATGACCATCGAGTTGCAGTACCTCTGACGCCAGCAACCACATAACAGCTTCCCGTCGCCCCCATCCGGCCAGGGACGGCCGACTGCGCCCGCGAAACGGAACGCCCGCGCCATCAACACCCACACTCATAAGGATATCGCTGTGAAAAAGCCCGTACTGTCCCTCGCCGTGCTTCTGGGCCTGGCCACCGCCAACGCGGTGGCGGCCACTACCGACCTGACGATCACCGGCACCATTACACCCGTTGCCTGCACACCGACACTGAGCAATGGCGGACTGGTTGACTACGGCGTGCTGTCGCTGACCGAGCTCGAGGTGGGCGTGACAACCTACAGGCTGCCGGCAAAGAGCCTGAACCTCACCATCGACTGCAGTGCGCCGGCCACTATCGCCGTGATCGCCACCGACAATCGCCGCGACAGTTCACACGAATACCCCTGGCAGTTCGGGCTGGGCCTGTACGACGATCGAGCGATCGGTTTCTACACCCTGCAATGGCGCAACAGCGAGACCGCCGTCGACGGCGGCAATGGCTACAACCTGTTGTCGCAGGACGGCGGTTCCACCTGGACCCCCTCCTCGCCGATCAATCTCCAGGACGCCGGCAAGGTGCCGGATTTCCGGGCCTCGTTCGCCAACGTCGATGGCCGCTCACCGACAGCGGTCACCCACGTGACCGCCACCGTGAACGTCCTGGGCTACATCCACAACTACCTGACGCTCAACGACAACGCCGACCTCGACGGGAGCGCGACTATCGAGATCGTCTATCTCTGATCGGCACCCTCGGCCGGGGGCGTGAACCCGAAAGGTTCTTCCCCCTCCCTGACACCCGGCTTGCGCCCCGCCCCGAACCTGCTCGATCGAAGCAGCACAGGGGCGCCGGGCGCCAACGCCCGATACCGAACAACAACCATGATCAAAGCGTGCAAATCCATTGCAGGCCCCCTGCTGCCTGCGTTTCTCTGCTGCGCCTTGCCCCAGGCACAAGCCGACGGCATGGTACCCAGAACCTCCGTGGTCATCGTCGAGGAGGCCCGCACCAACGGCAGCGACTTCGTGGTGACCAATACCGATCCGCACGCCGCCCTGCTGGCAGTGTTCATCGAGAACCCGGCCGAAGACGACGACAACCTGCTGGTGGTGCAACCCACGGTAGCGCGGGTGGAAGCCGGCAAGGAGCAGCAGGTGATTTTCCACTACGTGGGCCAGCAACCGCTGCAAAGCCAGCGCTTGCGCCGGGTGATTTTCGAAGGTATTCGCGAGAACCGACCCGGCACCGGCAACAACATGCGGGTCAACTTTGGCGTGCGCCAGAACCTGCCGGTGATCCTCCACCCCAAGGGCCTGGCACGCAACAGCGAACCCTGGAAAGGCTTGCAGTGGCGCGTGCAAGGCAAGCAACTGCGCGTGGAAAACAACACCCCCTACGTCGTGCGCCTGGCCCAGGAGCTGCAACTACTGCCCGGCCAGCATCCACTGGACCTGGGTCGCAATTACGTCCTGGCCCACGAAACCATCACCCTCGACGTGCCCGATGCCGCTGCCGGGGCCAGCACCGTGCGCTTTCAACCCGCCACGGTCTATGGCTTCGCGGTCGATCCTTTCGAGGCAAGCATCCAGTGAGCAGGCTTGCTGATGCCTTGGGCCGACCCCGCCCGCGTGAGCCATTGGTCCTCGGCCTGTGCCTTGCCCTGCTGGGCCTCGATACCCTCAAGCCGGTGCAGGCGTCCGATCACAGCGTGTTCGACCAGGAAGTGCTGCGCCAGCGTGGCATCGACCCGAAACTGGCAGCCCTGTTCAGCCAGCAGCCCCGCTTTGCGCCCGGTCACCAGCAGATCACGCTGACGGTCAACGGCCATGACAAGGGCACCACCCGGGCACGCTTCAGCCCGAACGGCAGCTTGTGTTTCGACGATGCATTGCTGGCGTTTGCCGGAATCCAGCGCCCGGCCCAATGGCCTGTCACCCTGGACGACCAGGAAACACCTGAAGCGCCCGGCTGCCTGCAACTGGACGAGGCCTTCCCCCACGCCCAGATCGAACTGCATCCGGGTCAGCATCGCGTCGTAATAGTGGTCCCCGACCAGGCACTGCTTGCCCAGCGCCAGCCAGCGCATGACTACAGCCAGGGCGGCGTTGCCGGGCTGTTGAACTATGACCTGTTCGACACCTTCAACCGTTACGACGGCCAGACCAGCCGTTACGCGGCGGCCAACACCGAACTGGGCCTGAACCTGGACAACTGGATCCTGCGCAGCCGCCAGGTGCACAGCCGCTTCGACGGCCGGACGCACAGTGAAATGCTCGACACTTATGCACAACGCAGCTTCGCCGAGCAGCGCAGCCTGTTCCAGGCCGGCGAGATCAGCCTGGTCAATCCGGTGCTCAACGGCGCGCAAATCGTCGGCGCGCAACTCACCCCCGAATACGGCCTGCTCGCGCAACTGGACAACGCCAGCGTGCAAGGCATCGCCAACAGCCAGGCACGGGTCGAGGTCCACCAGAACGGCGCGCTGCTGTACAGCACCGTGGTCCAACCCGGACCTTTCACCCTCAACAACATCCCGCGCATCACCTCGCGTTCGGATCTTGAGGTCACGGTGACCGAGACCAACGGCGAACAACGGCGCTTTCGCGTACCAGCCAACCTGACCGCCAGCGTTCGCCCGCAATCCGGTTACAGCGTCGGCGCCGGGGTGGTGCGCAGCCATGGCCATGACACCGACGCCCCGGCAGTGGCGAGCCTGGGGTACACGGGGACACTGGGCCAGCGCTCGAGCCTCAGCGGTGGCCTGATCCTGGCCCAGAGCTATCGTGGCCTGGGTGCCAGCCTGGGCACGGCCCTTACCCCGCAGCTCAGTGGCGAGATTGCAGCCCTTGGCTCGCAGGCAACCACGCTGGATAACAGCGGTGCGCAACTTGGAGGGCAACTCAGTTGGCAAATGGACGAGCAATGGTCGAGCCTGGTGGGCGGCAATCACCGCACCCGCGGCTACCGTGAACTGCTCGACAGCACCTTCAGTGACAACGAGCAGAACGACGCCAGCTACCGCGACCAGCTGAGCACCAGCCTGCGCTGGGCCGGTGGCGAGCTGGGCAGCTTCAACCTCGGCTATACGCAAACCCGCTACTACGTGCACGACAGCAACCAGCGCCTGTTTCTGTCCTGGGGCAACAGCTATGGTGGCCTGACGCTGTCCGCCAGCGTGGAAAAGTCCATCGGCACAAGCAATGGCTACAACGACGACGCCCTGTACCTCAGCGCCAGCATTCCCCTGGGCAGCAAGCGCCGCTTGCGCAGCAGTGTCCGCCATAACGATTCAGGCACCACCAGTACCCTGGCCTACAACGAGCAGGTCAGCGACAGCTTCGGCTATCGCCTGGGCGCCGAACACCGCTCAGGCGATTCCAGCAGCCTGGCCAGTGCCGGCCTGTCGGCCTTGCCGCGCTACACCCAAGTGGACCTCAATTACAGCGGCGATGGCGACAACAGCAACTACAACCTCGGCCTGCGCGGCGGCATTGCCCTGCACTCCACGGGGATCACACCGACGCCGTACCCGATCCGCGACACCTTCGCCATCCTCTCGGTCACCGACACCCCGGGAGTCAAGGCCAGCACACCCAGCGGCCCGGTGTGGACCGACCATGCCGGCAACGCGGTCATCCCGGCGCTGGCCGCCTACAGCCGCAGCCCGGTACAGATCGACCCCCAGAGCCTGCCGATCAACATCAATGTCGATGAAGGCGCAGCCACGCTACGCGCCCACCGGGGCGCGGTACCCCGCCTGAGCTTCAGGGCCTGGAGCACCCGCCGGTTACTCTTGACCCTGTTCGACGGCAGCGGCCAACCCTTGGCCAGCGGCGCTTCGGTGTTCGATGACCGTGGCCGCTTCATCAACCTGGTGCAACCGGGCGGACTGGTCTTCATCGATAACGGCGCCGAGATCAGCCACCTGATCGTCAGTGACCACCAGGCCAGGGAATGCCGGATCACCCTGGAGCCCGATACCGGCAACACCACCGAGAATTTCTACACCCGGGCACAGCACACCTGCGGCTGAGCCACCCCAGGTGTCGTCCCCTATTGAGCGCCTCGGCGAGGCTGGGTCAAACCATGAACACCCTACACATCTCCCTGCTCGTGTTATTCGCCTCACCCTTGACGGCCATGGCGGCCGACTGCCGGATGCAGCTCGGCCCCGCCCCCATCGACTACGGCACCTTGGACCGCAGTCGCCTGGAGCCTGGCAGCCCCGGTTTGCCACTGGCAAAGAAAACCGCACAGCTGACCCTCAGCTGCGCCAGCAACGCAGACCTGAGCCTCTTCTATACAGCCCCGGCCGTGGATAATCAGCGCTTCGAGCTCTCTGCATCGGGTTACTACCGGTTGCAGGCCAGTCACGCCCTGGTCGATGGTGAACAGGTCGAACTGGCCCGCCTCGACCACCCGGGGGCGGCACCTGGCCCCGCCATGGCAATCCTGGACTGGCATCCACGCGCCGGCATCCTTCCCCTGAAGGCCGGCAAGCCCGTGCAGGGACGCAGCCTGACCCTGACCCTGACAGTGGAAGGCGAACTCGGCGCCAGGGCCTTCGAGGTACGCGAAGCGAAGCCGTTGCGCGCAACCGGCCAGTTCCATGCACCGCAGCCGGGCAGCACGACTGAACTGGCCCTGCACTGGCGGATCGAGCCGGCAGCCTGTACACCGACCCTGTCCCAGGGCGGTGTGGTGGACTATGGCAGGATCACCACCCAAAGCCTGAACAGCGACAGGCGCACCCGCCTGCCCACCCGCCAGTTGGGCCTGTCGATCCAGTGCGACAGCCCGGCGCGCTATGCCTTGCGCATGCACGACAACCGCGACGGCAGCTCGCTGGTCAATTCGCTGATCTTCTACGGCCTTGGGCGCGATGCCAGTGACAACAGGATCGGCCTGTATGAAGTGCAGTTCGATCCGCAGCACATCACCGCCGACCAGCTACCGAGGGTATTCCTCACCCAGTCCACCGCCGGCGGCATCGGCTGGAGCGATTCGGGCAGCGCGCCCAGGAGCATCGCCAATACCACCGTGCTCGGCTTCAGCGATGAAGCCATGACCACCAAGGGGCCGGTGGCGATCCGCAGCCTGAATGCGACGCTCAACATCCTGCCGGTGATCGCCCCGACCGATGAGCTGGATAACCGCCAGGACATCCCGCTCGACGGCTCGGGCACCCTGGAGATCATCTACCTGTAAATGAAAACGCCCCGAGGACCGGGGCGTTTTTTTACAACCGTTGCACTCAGCGCTTGAGCGAAGCCGCCGGGCTGGCTGCAGCGGCTTTGCCGCGATTGGTCTTGAGGCTGTAGCACACGCCCATCACCAGCAGCCAGACCGGAATGGCATAGACCGACACCTGGATGCCCGGGATCTGCAGCATGATGCCCAGGATCAGCACCACGAAGGCCAGGCAGATGTAGTTGCCGTAGGGGTACCACAGCGCCTTGAACAGCGGCTTCTGACCGGTCTTGTTCATGTACTGGCGGAACTTGAGGTGCGAGTAGCTGATCATCGCCCAGTTGATCACCAGGGCAGCCACCACCAGCGACATCAGCAGCTCCAGGGCGTGCTGCGGCACGAAGTAGTTGAGCAGCACCGCCACCAGGGTCACGGCAGCCGAGGCCAGGATCGAACGTACCGGTACACCGCGCTTGTCGATCTTCGCCAGGCCTGCCGGGGCATCGCCCTGTTCGGCCATGCCGTAGAGCATACGGGCGTTGCAGTAGGTGCCGCTGTTGTAGACCGACAGCGCCGCGGTCAGGACCACGAAGTTGAGGATATGCGCAGCCACATCGCTACCCAGCAGCGAGAACACTTGGACGAACGGGCTGGCGCCGTAGGTACCGCCGGCGGCGTCGAGGCTGGTCACCAGGCTGTCCCATGGGGTCAGCGACAGCAGGACCACCAGGGCACCGATGTAGAAAATCAGGATGCGGTAGATAACCTGGTTGATCGCCTTGGGGATCACGGTTTTCGGCTTGTCGGCCTCGGCTGCGGTGAAACCGAGCATTTCCAGGCCGCCGAAGGAGAACATGATGATCGCCAGGGCCATGACCAGGCCGCTCACGCCATTGGGGAAGAAGCCGCCGTGTTCCCACAGGTTGCTGACCGACGCCTGCGGGCCGCCCGTGCCGCTGACCAGCATGTAGCTGCCCAGGGCGATCATGCCGACGATGGCCAGGACCTTGATGATCGCGAACCAGAACTCGGCCTCGCCGAACACCTTGACGTTGGCCAGGTTGATCGCGTTGATCAGGATGAAGAAGGCGGCTGCCGAGGCCCAGGTCGGGATCTCCGGCCACCAGTAGTGAACGTATTTACCGACGGCGGTCAGCTCCGACATGCCGACCAGGATGTACAGCACCCAGCAGTTCCAGCCCGACAGGAAGCCGGCGAAACCGCCCCAGTATTTGTGGGCAAAGTGACTGAAGGAACCTGCCACCGGCTCTTCGACGATCATCTCGCCGAGCTGGCGCATGATCATGAAGGCGATGAAGCCACAGATCGCATAGCCGAGGATCATCGACGGGCCTGCCGATTTCATGACGCCGGCCGACCCCAGGAACAGCCCGGTACCAATTGCGCCGCCCAGGGCGATCAACTGGATATGGCGATTTTTCAGGCCGCGTTTCAGCTCGCCTGAATGTGTGTTTTGTCCACTCATGAACGAAGTCACCTGCTTGTTTTTATCTGTGACGGAATCGGACCCACCGCGCTCGTGGCGCAGCGGAATTAACAAGGTGGTTACCTTGAGGGTCTTGACCGACTGCTGCCCGTCCAGGGCAGTAGCCGTGGGCGAATCAGCCGGGTGTCAGCAAGAGTGCGCGGTACGCATTGGGGTCACAGGTAAAACGCGGCGCATTGTATACCCCTGAAGACGCGCAGGGGTCAACACGTTGCGTGACTGTCTGACGACAAAACGCACCGGTCCTGGGGAAGGGATCTAGCCTGGGGGGGTAATCGGCGTACATGGCGCCTCCATTTGTTCTTATTGAATGCCCGGCTCTCCGGCCCTGGCTTTGCACACGGCAATGGCGCACATCTCACCGCTCCAGCGGCCTGCGGGCAAGCACTTGACGTCTACGGAAACAGCCCTGGCCCGGGCATTGCGGAAAGTTTTGTTTACAACCACCGCGGGTGGCGGAAGGCACCGGGCATTCGGGGACTCTTTGTAACGTTTTATTTACGAGATGGTGCAAAAACTTGCCAATACTTCCTTGGATTCGCGTAAGGCACGGTTTTTAAAGGCAAAAAAAAAAGCCAACCCGAAGGTTGGCTATTTTCTTACCTGCTCTGTAGGAGCGGGCTCAGTATTACGAACGAGGCTTGCCCGGACGCTTGGGTGCCGGCTTGCCACGCTTGTTCATCTCGCTTGGACGTTCAGCCACGGTACTGCGACCCCGACCGGCTTCCTTGCGCGGAGCTTCGCCACGCGGCTGACGGGCGGGACGCTCGGCTTCGCCACGCGGCTGGCGGGCAGGTGCCTCGGCGCCAGCGGCGTCCTTGGCCGGACGCAGCGTGCGTACGCGCTCGCCACGGCCCAGCGGACGGGTGGATTTGCGCTGCAGGCGCTCCAGCTTGTCCTTGGACTTATGGTTGAGCACCGGCATGGCCACCGGGGTCAGGCCCACTTCGGCCGCCAGGATGTCCACTTCCTGCTGGCTCATTTCGCGCCAGCGGCCCATCGGCAGGTCGGAGTTGAGGAACACCGGACCGAAACGCACGCGCTTCAGGCGGCTGACCACCAGGCCCTGGGATTCCCACAGGCGACGTACTTCACGGTTGCGGCCTTCCATCACCACGCAGTGGTACCAGTGGTTGAAGCCTTCACCGCCCGGCGCTTCCTGGATGTCGGTGAAACGCGCAGGGCCGTCTTCGAGCACGACACCGGCCTTGAGGCGGGCGATCATGTCTTCGTCGACTTCGCCGCGCACGCGCACGGCGTACTCACGGTCCATCTCGTAGGAGGGGTGCATCAGACGGTTGGCCAGCTCACCATCGGTGGTGAACATCAGCAGGCCAGTGGTGTTGATGTCCAGGCGGCCGATATTGATCCAGCGGCCTTCTTTCGGCCGTGGCAGGCGATCGAACACGGTCGGACGGCCTTCCGGGTCGTCACGGGTGCAGATCTCGCCGTCGGGCTTGTTGTACATGATCACCCGGCGCACGGTCTCGGCGGACTCTTCACGCTTGATCAGGCGACCGTCGACGGAAATCGCGTCATGCAGGTCGACACGCTGGCCGAGGGTGGCATCGACGCCATTGACCTTGATCCGGCCCTGGCCGATCCAGGCCTCGACATCGCGGCGCGAGCCCACGCCGATACGCGCGAGCACTTTTTGCAGCTTCTCGCCTGATGGCGGCAATGGCTGGGTTTCTTGCAGGTCTTTATCACTCATCTGGGCACCTCCCGGTGTAGGAATGGAAAACTGGCTTTGGCGCACACGCGCCAAAAGGGTCGCGAATCATACGCCGATCGCGACCGGAGCGCACCTGAGACTAGTCGAATTCGTCAAAGTTGCCGGCACTTTCCGCCCGAAGGCCGGGCTATTGCCGGGGCGTCTCGGGTTCGACTTCCAGCGGCTCGCAGGCGTCCTCGGCCGGAGGCTCGTCGAGCAGGTCGTCAAAATCGGTCTTGAGCCCCTCCTCCATGGCATCCAGCTCGGTCAACAGGGTGCGGAAGCTGGTCTCCTCCGGCGCGGGCTCAGGCTCGGCGCTGGCGTCGGCCAGGGCCTGCAGGTGGGCAGGTACCGGGGCATCGTCCAGGTCCAGCACCGGTGCAGGCTCGGGCTCCATCTCGCGCAACTCGGCCAGCGGTGGCAGCTCGTCGAGGTTCTTCAGGTTGAAATGGTCAAGGAATGCCTTGGTGGTGGCAAACATCGCCGGCTTGCCCGGCACTTCCCGGTAACCGACGATTCGGATCCACTCGCGTTCGAGCAGGGTCTTGATGATGTTGCTGTTGACCGCAACGCCGCGCACGTCTTCGATTTCGCCACGGGTGATGGGCTGGCGGTAGGCGATCAATGCCATGGTTTCCAGCAGGGCGCGGGAGTAACGCTGCGGACGCTCTTCCCACAAGCGCCCGACCCAGGGCGCGTAGTCCTCGCGGATCTGCAAGCGGTAGCCGGACGCCACCTCCTTGAGCTCGAAGGCGCGGCCGCTGCAGGACTTGCGCAGCACCTCCAGGGCCTTCTTGAACACCGCAGGCTCCGGGCGCTCGGCTTCCTCGAACAGTTCGAAAAGGCGTTCCAGGGACTGCGGTTTGCCCGAGGCCAGCAGAAAGGCTTCGAGCAGGGGCGCCAGGTCGCGCGGGTCATTCAGGTTCATGGCGTTACTTGCTTACTCGACGCGGGCGCGGACGTGGATCGGCGCAAAGGGTTCATTTTGCACCAGTTCGATCAGGGATTCCTTCACCAGTTCGAGAATGGCCATGAAGGTCACCACGACGCCGAGCTTGCCTTCCTCGGCGCTGAACAGCTCGACGAAAGGCACGAAGCCACCGCCCTTGAGGCGTTCGAGCACTTCGCTCATGCGCTCGCGGGTCGACAGCGCCTCGCGGCTGACCTGGTGGCTTTCGAACAGGTCGCCACGGCGCAGCACCTCGGCCATGGACACCAGCAGCTCTTCCAGGCTGACCTCCGGCAACAGCTTGCGCACCTTGGCCTGGGGTGCGTCCAGGCGCGGCACCACGACCTCGCGGCCCACCCGGCTCAAGCCATCGATACCTTCGGCTGCGGCCTTGAAGCGTTCATATTCCTGCAAGCGGCGGATCAGCTCGGCGCGCGGGTCGCCCTCTTCCTCCTCGACCTCGGCCGAACGCGGCAAGAGCATGCGCGACTTGATCTCGGCCAGCATCGCGGCCATCACCAGGTACTCGGCGGCCAGTTCCAGGCGCACGGTTTTCATCAGCTCGACATAGCCCATGTACTGGCGGGTGATTTCCGCCACGGGGATGTCGAGGATGTCGACGTTCTGCTTGCGGATCAGGTACAGCAACAGGTCCAGCGGGCCTTCGAAGGCCTCCAGGAACACTTCCAGGGCATCCGGCGGGATGTACAGGTCCACAGGCATCTCGGTCAGGGCCTGGCCGTAGACCAGCACCAGCGGCAGCTCCTGCTGGGCGCCTGCTTGCGGGTCGATGACCGGTTCGCTGGTAGGTGCCTGGCTCACGCTTCGACCATGAAGGGTGCAGGGTCGCCACAACCGACGCGGACCACTTCCGGCTCGTCGCCGGTCAGGTCGATCACGGTGGATGCCTTGAGGTCGCCGAAGCCGCCATCGATGATCAGGTCGACGTGGTGTTCGAGGCGCTGGCGGATCTCATAGGGATCGGTCATCGGTTCCTCGTCCCCCGGCAGGATCAGGCTGACGCTCATCAAGGGCTCGCCGAGTTCTTCCAGCAGCGCCAGCAGGATGGGGTTCTGCGGCACGCGCAGGCCGATGGTGCGGCGTTTCTCGTGCAGCAGCAGCCGCGGTACTTCGCGGGTACCGTTGAGGATGAAGGTGTAAGGCCCCGGCACATGGGCCTTGAGCAGGCGGAACGTGGAGGTATCGATCTTGGCGAACAGTCCCATTTGCGACAGGTCGCAGCAGATCAGTGTGAAGTTGTGGTTCTTGTCCAGCTGGCGCAGGCGGCGAACCCGTTCCACGGCGTTCTTGTCACCGATCTGGCAGCCCATGGCGTAGGCCGAGTCGGTGGGATACACCACCACCCCACCCTTGCGGATGATCTCGACGGCCTGTTTGATCAGGCGCGATTGCGGGTTCTCCGCATGAATCTGGAAAAATTGACTCACATTCTCATCCTGGTCAGACGGCCGCGATAGGCTGCTCATGTTTGAATCGACGCCACAGCGGTGGCAGGTCCTCCGGCAATGGCCGGTAGGCACCGATCTCGCCCCAGGTGCCTGGGCCATGGAAATCACTGCCGGCGCTGGCCAGCAGACCGAACTCACGGGCGAGGATGGACATGGTCCCCACCTGCTCGGCCGGCATCATCCCGTTGACCACTTCCAGTGCCTGGCCGCCTGCTTGAATATAGTCGGCAATCAGCCGGCGGCGCTTGCTGCGTGTTAATTCATAGTGCATCGGATGGGCCAGGCTCACCCAGGCGTCGGCGTTGCGCAGGGTCTGCACGGTGTCGTCCAGGCTCGGCCAGTGCAGTTTGACATCGCCCAGCTTGCCGGCGCCCAGCCACTTGCGAAACGCCTCGGCGCGGTCTCGGACGTGGCCTGCACGCACCAGGTACTCGGCGAAATGCGGGCGCGCCGGGGCATTGCCGCTGTCGCCCAGCTCCTGCTGGATGGCCCGGGCACCGTCCAGCGCGCCGGGCATGCCCTTGAGGCCCAACCGTCGGTCGATTTCTTCGGCGCGCAACCAGCGGCCACGGTGCAACGACTCGATCGCCTCCAGCAACGGGGCGGCATCGAGGGCGAAGTTGTAGCCCAGCACATGGATGGTCGCGCCCCCCCAGGTGCACGACAACTCCACCCCGCTGACCCACTGCATGCCCAGCGCCTGGGTGGCGGCGCGGGCCTCGAGCTGGCCGTCGAGGGTGTCGTGGTCGGTCAGCGAGAGCATCCGCACGCCGTGCTCATGGGCCCGGGCGACCAGTGCCGTTGGCGTCAGGGCGCCGTCGGAGGCCGTACTGTGGCAGTGCAGATCAACATTCATAGGTGGCGCTTTCGCTGTCTTTGATGTTTGTTATTATGCCGTCACATCCTGCTTCTGGCTGCCACTGTGAAACAATTCATCGATTTCATCCCGCTGCTCCTGTTCTTCATCGTCTACAAGCTTGAGCCCCGTGCCGTCGAATTCGCCGGCCACAGCTTCGAGCTGGGCGGCATCTACAGCGCCACGGCCATGCTGATCCTCAGCTCCCTGGTGGTCTACGGCGCCCTGTTCATCCGCCAGCGCAAGCTGGAAAAGGGCCAATGGCTGACCCTGGTCGCCTGCCTGGTGTTCGGTGGCCTGACCCTGGCCTTCCACAGCGAAACTTTCCTCAAGTGGAAGGCACCGGTGGTCAACTGGTTGTTCGCCCTGGCCTTTGCCGGCAGCCACTTCGTCGGTGACCGGGTGCTGATCAAGCGCATCATGGGCCATGCCGTCAGCCTGCCAGAGATCGTCTGGAGCCGCCTGAACCTGGCCTGGATCGGATTTTTCCTGTTCTGCGGCGCGGCCAACCTGTTCGTTGCCTTCACCTTCCAGGACATCTGGGTCGACTTCAAGGTGTTCGGCAGCCTGGGCATGACCGTACTGTTCCTGGTGGCCCAGGGCGTTTACCTGTCGCGCCACCTGCACGACAGCGACCCCACCACGCCGCCTTCAACCCCGAAGCAAGAGGACTGACATGCTCTACGCCATCATCGCCAGCGACGTTGCCAACTCCCTGGAAAAACGCCTGGCCGCCCGCCCGGCGCATATCGAACGCCTGCAACAGCTCAAGGCCGAAGGTCGCGTAGTGCTGGCCGGCCCGCACCCGGCCATCGACAGCAACGACCCGGGCGAGGCCGGCTTCAGCGGCAGCCTGATCGTCGCCGAGTTCGACTCCCTGGCCGCAGCCAAGGACTGGGCCGATGCCGATCCGTACATTGCCGCCGGTGTCTACGACCAGGTCGTGGTCAAGCCGTTCAAGCAAGTCCTGCCCTGATCCGCTTCACACGGTGCGCCACCGGGCGCACCGTCCCCGCCTTTTACCTGCGCAATTGCTCATTATTCTCGTCTGCCAGCCGACAACCTGCTGAATCGACAAGAATCAGGAGTTCCCATGCGTCAAGGTCCGTTGTCCCTGTTGCTGTGCCTGTTGCTGCTGAGCCCGCTTGCCCAGGCTGAGGAGCCGACCGCCAGCACCCCGCTGTCGCTCAGTGCCGGCAGCCAGATCACCGACTTGCAGCAGCGCCTGAAGGAAAGCGAGCGCCTGCGCGAAGCGTTGACCCAGCAACTGCACAACACCGACAGCGAGCGCGAGAGTGCCCAGCTGACCCGCCTGCGCCAGGAGAACCAGCGATTGAAGCTGACCCTCAAGGAACTGCAGGCCAGCGCCCCGACACGATTGCTCTCCGATCAGCAGCAATGGTTCCTGATTGGCGGCGCAGTTGCCCTGTTGGCCGCACTCTGCGGTATCTTTGCCAGCGGCGGACACAGAAAGCGTCGGCAATGGTTGAATTGAGTGAGTCATGAGCGAGCTGTTACTGATTGATGATGACGAGGAACTCTGCGAGCTGCTGGGCAGCTGGCTGACCCAGGAAGGATTCGTGGTGCGTGCCTGCCACGATGGCCAGAGCGCGCGCAAGGCCCTGGCCACGCAGGCGCCGGCCGCCGTGGTGCTGGACGTGATGTTGCCCGATGGCAGCGGCCTGGAGCTGCTCAAGCAACTGCGCAGCGAGCATGCCGACCTGCCGGTGCTGATGCTCTCGGCCCGTGGCGAGCCACTGGACCGCATCCTCGGCCTGGAACTGGGCGCCGATGACTACCTGGCCAAACCTTGCGATCCGCGCGAGCTTACCGCCCGCCTGCGCGCCGTGCTGCGCCGCAGCCACCCCAGCACCCCGCCCAGCCAGCTGGAAATCGGCGACCTGTGCTTCAGCCCGGCACGTGGCGTGGTCAGCATCGACCAGCATGAGCTGACCCTGACCCTCTCCGAAAGCCGCATTCTCGAAGCCCTGCTGCGCCAGCCGGGCGAACCGCTGGACAAACAGGAACTGGCACAGCTCGCCCTGGGCCGCAAGCTGACCCTGTACGACCGCAGCCTGGACATGCACGTCAGCAACCTGCGCAAGAAGATCGGCCCGCACCCCGATGGCCGTCCACGCATCGTCGCCCTGCGCAGCCGCGGCTATTACTACAGCCGGTAATGTCAGCAATGCGAGTGGGCATCTTTACTCAAGCTTTACGCTTGCCTGACCGCCGTTGACCTTGATCTCCCTAGACTGGGCACATCCGGTAATCACCGGCCCCTGAAAGGAGAGACACCATGCGCAAGACCCTTATCGCCCTGATGTTCGCTGCCGCACTGCCGACCGTCGCCATGGCCATGCCAGAAGACGGCTCGCGCCATGGCGATCACCACCGCGGTGGAGCGCCTTTCGCCCAGCTGGACCTGAGCCGTGAACAGCGCCAACAGATCCGCACGCTGATGGGCGAGCAGATGAAGAGCCGTCAGGAAATCACCCAGCGCTACCTGGAAAAACTCCCGGCAGCCGACCAGAAAGCCCTGAAGGACGAACTGCAGGCCAAGAAGGCCAAGACCCAGGCTGACATTCGCGCCCTGCTCAAGCCTGACCAGCAGAAGAAGTTCGACGAGCTGAAGAAAGAACAGGACGCCCGTAGCGCCGAATGGAACGAGTTCAAGGCCTGGAAGGCTGAAAAAGCCACCAAGGCCCAGTAAGCTGTCCGCCACCCGCCCGACCTGCCCCCGGCAGGCCGGGCTTTTTGCCGTTGAAGGAGCCTCCCTTGCGTTCATTGTTCTGGCGCATCCTGGCCAGTTTCTGGCTGGCCATCGCCCTGGTCGCCGGCCTGTCGATCCTGCTCGGGCACATGCTCAACCAGGACGCCTGGATCCTCAGTCGCCATCCGGGCCTCAACACCCTGGCGCAGAAGTGGACCCAACGCTACGAGCAGGAAGGCCCGGACTCGGCGCAGCATTTTCTTGAGCGGCGTAAACGCCACTACAACATCGACGTACAGGTGCTCAACGACAGCGGCGACGCCGTGGTGCCCGGCACCTTTCCGCGCCGCGCGGCCGTCTTCGAAGCACGCCGCAACAACGACGAGCGGCGCCTGCCCTGGCGGCGGCTGACCGAGGAATACACCAGCCCCGAGAGCGGTGAAACCTACCTGCTGATCTACCGCATCCCGCACCCGGAGCTGGACGCCTGGCACCGCGACAGCCTGCTCTGGCCGCTGAGTGCCCTGGGAATTGCCCTGGTGGTGCTGACCCTGTTCAGCCTGATGGTGACCCTCTCCATCACCCGCCCGCTGAGCCGCCTGCGCGGGGCGGTGCACGACCTGGGCCAGACCAGTTACCAGCAGAACAGCCTGGCGCGCCTGGCCAACCGCCGCGATGAGTTCGGCGTGCTGGCCAATGACTTCAACCGCATGGGCGCGCGACTGCAGAGCCTGATCGGCAGCCAGCGCCAGTTGTTACGCGACGTGTCCCATGAACTGCGCTCGCCCCTGGCGCGCCTGCGCATTGCCCTGGCCCTGGCCGAGCGGGCCGAGCCTGAGCAGCGACAGGCGCTGTGGCCGCGCCTGACCCGTGAGTGCGACCGGCTCGAAGCGCTGATCAGCGAGATCCTGGTGCTGGCCCGGGTCGATGCCGAGCAGGCGCGGGCCGAGCCGGTGGACCTGGATGCCGTGCTGCAGAGCGTGCACAAGGATGCCCAACTCAGTGCGCCGGAGCAGGATATCCAGTTACGCCACGACAGCGGCCTGAACCTGCAGGGCTGGCCGACGCTGGTCGAGCGGGCGCTGGACAATCTGCTGCGCAATGCCCTGCGCTTCAACCCGCCGGGGCAGCCGATTGAAATCAGTGGCGTGCGCGATAACGACCGTATCGTGCTCAGCGTGCGTGACCATGGCCCCGGAGTGGCCGATGAACACCTGGCGCAGCTGGGCGAGCCGTTCTTCCGCGCCCCCGGCCAAAGCGCCGCAGGCCATGGCCTGGGCCTGGCGATTGCGCGCAAGGCGGCGGAGCGGCATGGGGGAAACTTGAGCCTGGCCAATCACCCTGAGGGGGGATTCGTGGCGCGCCTGGAGCTGCCGCTGGCCGGGCCGGGCAGTGCCTGACTTTAGATAGGGGCAGCCTCAATCGCTGGCTTTGCCAGCTCCCACAAGGGCCAATGCCGGCGCATATTTGTGGGAGCCGGCATAGCCGGCGATGAGGCCGGCACAGCCGCTAAATAACCTTACTCGCCCCAGGCACTGACGAAGTCGGCAGTGGCCAGCACCGGTGCGGTGCGTGGCTCGCTGTGCGGGGTGCCGAGGTAGAGGAAACCAATGATCTCTTCACCCTCGGCCAGCCCCAGCCCCTTGGCCACATGAGGGCTGTAGGCCAGGTCACCGGTACGCCACATCGCCCCCACACCCTGGGCATAGGCCGCCAGCAGAATGCCGTGGGCGGCACAGGCTGCCGCCAGGCGCTGCTCGGACTGGGGGATCTTGAAGTGATCCTGCAAACGGGCGATCGCCACCACCAGCAACGGCGCCCGCAGCGGCATGGCCCGGGCCTTGTCCAGGGCCGCCTCGCTGGCATCACCTTTGGCCTGCACCGCGTCGGCCAGCAATTGCCCGAGCTTTTCCCGCGCCGCCCCCTCGACCGTCAGGAACCGCCAGGGCCGCAACTGGCCGTGGTCCGGGGCGCGCAAGGCGGCCTGGAACAAGGCCTCGCGCTGCGCGGCATTGGGTGCGGGCTCCACCAGGCGTGGTACGGAAACACGGTTGAGCAATGCGTCGAGAGCCTCCATCGGCTACCCCCTGAAGAGAAATGTGCAGCTATTCTAGCGTTTACTTAAAGAGGTCCATAGGTAGAATGGCGCCCTTCCGTTACGAGTCAGAGCAGATCACATGGCGTTGCCGACCTTAAGGATCATTGGTTTCATCATCGGCATCTTCCTGATCACGCTCGCGATCAGCATGGTCGTGCCCATGGCCACCCTGGTGATCTTCGATCGCACCAGTGACCTGCCGTCGTTCCTCTGGTCGAGCATGATCACCTTCATCGCCGGCCTTGCCCTGGTGCTGCAGGGCAAACCCGAGCACGTGCACCTGCGCCCGCGCGATATGTACCTGCTGACGGTCAGCAGCTGGCTGGTGGTGTGCGTCTTCGCCGCCCTGCCCTTCCTGCTGACCCAGCACATCAGCTACACCGACGCCTTCTTCGAAAGCATGTCCGGGATCACCGCCACCGGCGCCACGGTGCTCAGCGGCCTGGACACCATGTCGCCGGGCATCCTGATGTGGCGCTCGTTGCTGCACTGGCTGGGCGGTATCGGTTTTATCGCCATGGCCGTGGCGATCCTGCCGCTGCTGCGCATCGGTGGCATGCGACTGTTCCAGACCGAGTCCTCGGACCGCTCGGAGAAGGTCATGCCCCGCTCGCACATGGTCGCCAAGTCGATCGTGGCGGTGTACATCGGCATCACTGCCGTGGGCAGCCTGGCCTTCTGGCTGGCGGGCATGAACACCTTCGATGCCATCAACCATGCCATGTCGGCGATTTCCACCGGCGGTTTCTCCACCTCCGACCAGTCCCTGGCCAAGTGGCAGCAGCCGGCGGTGCACTGGGTGGCGGTGGTGGTGATGATCCTCGGCAGCCTGCCTTTCGCGCTTTATGTCTCCACCGTGCGCGGCAACCGCAAGGCGCTGATCAAGGACCAGCAGGTCCAGGGCCTGCTGGCCATGCTGCTGGTCACCTGGCTGGTGCTGGGCACCTGGTACTGGGCCACCACCAAGCTGCACTGGCTCGAGGCCCTGCGCCACGTGGCCCTGAACGTGACTTCGGTGGTCACTACCACAGGCTTTGCCCTGGGTGACTACAGCCTGTGGGGCAACTTCTCGCTGATGCTGTTCTTCTACCTGGGCTTCGTCGGTGGCTGCTCCGGCTCGACCGCCGGCGGCATCAAGACCTTCCGCTTCCAGGTCGCCTACATCCTGCTCAAGGCCAACCTCAATCAGCTGATCCACCCGCGCGCGGTGATCAAGCAGAAGTACAACGGTCACCGCCTGGACGAAGAGATTGTCCGCTCGATCCTGACGTTCTCGTTCTTCTTCGCCATCACCATCTGCGTGATCGCCCTGCTGCTGTCGCTGCTCGGGGTCGACTGGATGACCGCCCTGACCGGCGCCGCCAGCACCGTGTCGGGTGTCGGTCCGGGCCTGGGCGAAACCATCGGCCCGGCCGGCAACTTCGCCAGCCTGCCGGATGCGGCCAAGTGGATCCTGGCCGCCGGCATGCTGCTCGGCCGCCTGGAGATCATTACCGTACTGGTCCTCTTCATGCCAGCATTCTGGCGTCACTGACCGGCAATCACGCCCTGTGACTGGGGCACCTGGGCGGCGACACCTGCGCCCAGGCGCACCCGGTACTCCCCTGGGGTGACATCGAACCAGCGGCGAAACGCCCGGAAAAAATTGCTCGGGTCGGCAAAGCCGAGCAGGTAGGCGGTTTCCAGCAAGGTCATGTTCGGTTGCGCCAGGTACTGCTCGGCCAGTTCCCGACGGGTGTCGTCGAGCAAGGTCTGGAAACTGGTGCCTTCTTCCTGCAGGCGCCGCTGCAAGGTGCGCTGCGACAGGTGCAGGGACTGGGCCACGGTCTCGCGCTTGGGCTCACCCTGGGGCAGTATCCGACACAGCACCTGGCGGGCACGGTGGGTCACCCGGCTTTCGGAAAACCGCGCCAGGTATTCACCGGCAAAACGGTCATGCAACGTGGCCATGGCCTCGTTGGCCGTGGGCAGCGGCGCTTCCATGTCGGCGCGCTCGAACACCAGCGCATCATAGGGCGCGCCGAACACCAGCGGCGCGTGGAAGGCGGTCTTGTACGGCGCAAGGTCCGCCGGCTGTGCGCCCTGGATCAGCACCCGCCGGGGCTGGATCACCCGCCCGCTGAGCCAGCTGCACAATGACAACGCACAGGCGAGCGAAGCTTCGGCGCTGTGCCGGGTCGGTGGCAGGTGGTCGCCATGGACGGTCAGGATCAGGGCATAGCCGTCCGGCTCCAGGCGGAAACTCAAGTCCGAGCTTTCGGCGATGATGCGCTGGTAACGCACCAGACGCTCGAAGCCTTCGGCCAGGGTACGGCTCGACATCAAGGCATAGCCGACCACATGGAAGGACGCCGGGCGCACCACCCGCGCCATGTTCAGGCCGATGGCCTGGTTGCCGGACAGATCGACCGCCAGTTGCCACAGGCGGGTCATGGAATCCTGGGTAAAACGGGCGTCGGGGTCGTCCAGCGCGGCGAAATCGAGGCCGAGCTGTTTGAACATGGCACGGCAATCCAGCCCTTCCAGCTCGAGTGCCTTGACGATCCCTGATGCCCAGCTTGCTGACGTGGTTCTCTCGCTCATGGCTGGCTTCTTATGTTCGAACTGTCCGCTCCTGCGGCGAACTCAAAGGATAGTCAATTGGCGCCTATTGTCACTGCCCTGCAGTGTCACTCACTCTAGACTCGGATCAGGCTCCACGCCGTGTATCTTCGTCAGCATCGACAGACACAGGAGCAGCGTCGTGAACAGTCCTCAGCAATTTCGCAGTTTTGCCGAGTTCTATCCCTTCTACCTGGAAGAACATCGCAACCCCACCTGCCGTCGCCTGCACTTCGTCGGTACCAGCCTGGTCATCGCCCTGCTCGCCTACACCCTGGGCAGCGGCCAGTGGGCCGTGCTGCTGGCAGTGCCTGTCGCCGGTTACGGCTTTGCCTGGATCGGTCACTTCTTTTTCGAGAAGAACCGCCCGGCCACCTTCAAACATCCCCTCTACAGCCTGATCGGCGACTTCGCCATGTACCGCGACATGCTGCGCGGCAAAGTGTCCTTCTGATTTCGGCCCGCAAGGTCAGCAAGCCGTCCTCGGCGGCCACTGTTCCGACAGGCGGTCACGCTACAGTGGTTTTGCCTACCGCACCCCTGGAGCGCCGATGAACCAGCAGGCCCGTTTCACCCACATGCAGGATGGCACCCAGCAGGACTGGGCGATCATCGCCAGTGACTTCAGGGCCTATGCCAGCCAGCTGGCCGAGCGCATCCTGGCCCACCTGCGCCTGCTCGACGGCGATTTTGGTGGCTTCCCCATCGACCGCCTGAGCCACTCGCTGCAAACCGCCACCCGCGCCTGGCGCGACGGGCGCGACGAGGAATACGTGATCTGCGCGCTGCTGCATGACATCGGCGACACCCTGGGCAGCTACAACCACCCGGACATCGCCGCCGCCATCCTCAAGCCCTTCGTCAGCCCGGAAAACCTGTGGATGGTGGAGAAGCACGGGATCTTCCAGGGCTATTACTTCTTCCATCACCTGGGCATGGATCGGCATTTACGTGAGCAATTCCAGGACCATCCGCAGTACCAGCAAACCATCGAATTCTGCGCGCGCTACGACGCCGCCGCCTTCGACCCGGCCTACGACAACCTGCCCCTGAGCTTTTTCGAACCCATGCTCAAGCGCCTGTTCGCCCAGCCGCGCCAGTCGATCTACAAGGCCGCCCTGCAGTCGATGACCGACACCGCCTGAGTCAACCCGGCCCGGCCAGCTCCAGCCCCGCCAGTCGCCGGGCCTGGCGCGCCTGGTCATCGGCCAGGCGGTAGAGTTCGATGGTGCCGTCCCAGTGTTCGATCAGCGCCGTGCATGACTCGACCCAGTCGCCACAGTTGAGGTAGTCCACTGCACCGACCTTGCGGATTTCGGCGTGGTGAATGTGCCCGCAGACCACACCATGAAAGCCGCGCTTGACGCACTCATGGGCGATCGCCTCCTCGAAGTCGCTGATGAAGCTGACCGCCGACTTGACCTTGTGCTTGAGGTAGGCCGACAGCGACCAGTAGCCATAGCCATAACGGGCGCGCCAATGATTGAGCCAGCGATTGAGGATCAGGGTGAACTCATAGGCCGAGTCGCCCAGGAATGCCAACCAGCGGTGGTAACGGGTGATGACATCGAACTGGTCGCCGTGGATGACCAGCAGGCGCCGACCATCGGCGGTCAGGTGCTCGGCCTGGTCGACCAGCTGGATGTTGCCCAGCACCAGCTTCGAATAGCGCCGCAGGAATTCGTCGTGGTTGCCGGTGACGTAGATCACCTCGGTACCGCGCTTGCTCATGGTCAGCAGGCGACGGATCACGTTGCTGTGTGCCTGCGGCCAGTACATGCCGCTGCGCAGCTTCCAGCCATCGATGATGTCGCCGACCAGGTAGATGCGGTCGGTCTGGTAGCCCTTGAGGAACTGCGACAGGTGCTCGGCCTGGCAGTCCCGGGTGCCCAGGTGTACATCGGAAATCCACAAGGTGCGCACGCGCTGCTTGCGCGACGGTTTGACAAGCTCGGCATGGCTCATGGGCAGGCTCCGGGGTGGTTTTTTCGAGCGTGCCAGCGGGCAGTGAAGCGCAAGTGACGAAACCGCGTCCATCCGATGACATGCCGGCGGCCGGCCTCAGCCTGTACACTGCCGGCACTGCCTGGAGGATTCGGCAATGAGCAGCGCCTCGATACTTTCCCTGCGCCACTACCGTCACGACCTGATCGCCCACAGCCACGAGCACCCGCAACTGGTGTTCGGCCTGCGTGGGCAACTGGATTTCGAGGTCGACGGTCGCGGCGGCCGGGTCGATCGCCAGGGCCTGATGGTGGTGCCTGCCGGCGCTCACCATAGCTGCGGCAGCCCCAGCGGCAGTCATTGCCTGGTGCTCGATGTGCCAGGCGACACCTGGCTCGCGCACAGCCTGGGTGCCCATGCCTCGGCCAGCCAGCGCCTGCTCGAACAACCCGGTTCCCTGAACCTGGACAGCCGCCAGCAACAACTGGTCGACTGGCTGGCGGCAAGCCCGGTGGCCGACCCGTTGATCGCCCAGCAAGGCGCCGTGCTGCTGCTTGCCAGCCTGAGCCAGGCAAGCCCGGCCGCTGTCGTGCACAACGTGCTGCCCTATACGGCCTTCGACGCGCATATCGACCAGTATGCGGCCTACCCATTGCAGGTCGCAGACCTTGCGCGCCTGGCCGGCCTGTCCAGCGCCCGTCTGCACGCACGCTTCATCAGCGAAGCCGGTGTGACGCCCATGGACTACATCCGCCAGCGTCGCCTGCTGCAGGGGCGCAGGCTGCTGGTGGAGACAGACCTGGCCATCGGCGAGGTCGCCAGCCGGGTCGGCTACAGCTCACAGAGCGCCTTTTCCGCCGCCATGCTCAAGGCCTTCGGCTGCTCGCCTCGGGCCCTGAGGCGCGAGTCTGGCGACAACTGACGCGAGGAACGCGACAGACAGCCGCGGCCACGGCTTCGTACACTGGCCGGGCTGTCCTGCCTCTATCAAGGATCACCATGAACCACCGTACCGCACTCGGTGCCCTGCACATCGGCGCACTGTTCTTCGGCCTGACCGGCGTCTTCGGCAAGCTGGCCCAGGCCGCACCTTCGCTCATCGTCTTCGGTCGCGCCGCCTTTGCCGTGCTGGCCCTGGGGATTTTCGCCCGCTGCGCCGGCAAGGGCTGGCAGGCACTGCAAGGTCAGGACTGGCGCCGCCTGTTGCTCGGCGGCGTGCTGCTGGCCGGGCACTGGGTGAGTTTTTTCATTGCGGTCAAGGTCGCCGGCGTGGCCATTGCCACCCTGGGCTTTGCCAGCTTCCCGGCCTTCACCGTGATTCTCGAAGGCCTGCTGTTTCGCGAGCGCATTCGCAGCAACGAGATCGTCCTGGTG
>Ga0247821_10000336_pt1 | contig 26095 bp, 12 predicted proteins | sample 13C_Glycerol_Day_FD_192481 | JGI IMG/M metagenome (GOLD analysis project Ga0247821, IMG submission 192481) | Soil microbial communities from agricultural site in Penn Yan, New York, United States - 13C_Glycerol_Day14 | ecosystem: Environmental > Terrestrial > Soil > Agricultural land | place... | reverse complement strand
AGCAGGTACAGGCCAAGGGTTTTCGCCGTACCGCACTGATCCTGGTCGGCCGGGTACTGGCCAGTGACAGCTTTTCCGAGTCGGCGCTGTACCGCGCCAGCCATGCCCATCTCTATCGGCCCTGAGGGTCTCACCTCAAGCCCCCCTCTCAGCAGTTGCCATCGGCCCGCAATCGGTCGGGCAGCGCTCATTCAATTGACATGTACACGCCACCAGCCTCCAGTGGCGTGTACAGCCAGTTCGTTCGCTCAAATTTGAATAATCGCGTTAACCCTGCACGCCACTAGCCCTCATGTAAGTCTGAGCCGGTCAGATAACTCCCTGACGGTCAGAACATGTTTAATAGTTGATCGAAGCCAAAGATATCTCCCACCTATTTTTGGGAAACTGTTCCTACATACGCCTATGTTCTTTTGAGCGAGAATTACCGAACACTTCCCATGCACTCAACTTCGCAACACCTTTTAAACAGCAATCATACCTTCGCACTTAAACACCACTCTAAACACCTATAAGCCACGCATACAAGCTACTGACGACATTTCTAAAGGGTGAACCCAATGACAAAAGGACATGTCGACTGGCTGATAAAACCGATCGGCTATCAACCTATAACCAAGCGCTGCCCATCGTGCGAAATCAAAAAACTATTCATACCCGCTGGCACATTCAGGGTGAACGCCCAGAAAAAGACACTCGACGTTTGGAGTATCTACAAATGCGAAAAGTGTCATTACACTTGGAACATCGACATCTACGCCAGAATCAACACTCAAAAACTTGAACCCGAACTTCACCAGCGCTTCCTGCACAACGACCTTGAAGAAGTTCGCCGCTACGCTTACGATTTTGCCCTATTGAAACGAAACAATGCCGAACTGGGGCCGACACCTGCCTATGAGATCCATGGACCCTCTCCGTACTCTCTCGGGCATATCGAACAACTGACGATCAGCATCGACTTCGAACAAGCCATCCCGGTGCGCCTGATCAACATCCTCACCCGCAAACTCTGCCTGTCCCGCAACCAGGTCGTTCGTTTGTTGGAAGAAGGCGTACTGCGTGACCTATCTCCCTCTGACCTCAATCGAAAAATAAAACAAAGCAAAACCTTACGCATGGACCTAGCGCGTCTATACCTGCTCACCCCGCCCTTCATGACCCCCATGGCCGAGGTTGAGGTTTCCTGAAATCGATGATCAATAGTGACCTGCGGTTTTCTCGGACGAGGACCTTGTCATGCTATTCCCTAAGCAAGCTGACCCGGAAAAACTAAACCTTCTCTGTTTTCCCTATGCCGGTGGAAATGCCGACTTCTACAACCGTTGGAACCGTGTGACGAAAAATGAACTCGTCATCCATCCCATTCAGCTCCCAGGACGAGGGCAGCACATCAACCTGCCACTCATCAGCAGCATGGCGTTACTGACCGAACTGCTTGTCAATGAAATCCATCACTTTCGTGATTGCCGCTTTGCCCTGCTCGGTACCAGCATGGGTGGATGGTTGATTTACCAACTTGCCCAACAACTCAAGTATCTGAACAGTACAGCAGAACCCGAGTGTCTGATCATATGCTCAACAGCCCACCCCGCGTTCAGGAGGCACTTGCCACAGATCAATGATATCGACAGAAACACAGCCATCAAACGCCTGGGTGAATTCAACCCCTCATGCCTGAAGACATTGGAAAATCCCGAGCTGGCTTCATTGTTCCTGCCTATTTTGCAATCCGACTTCGCACTTTGTAGAAACTGGCAGTTCAACGAAACACTAAAAGTGGGCTGCCCCATACTTACCTTTCACGGCATTCGAGACAGTATCGTCAGTCATGACATGATGCTGCCGTGGAGAGCTCTGACATCGGGTGCTTTCCGGTTGAACTCTGTCGACGGCGATCATTTCTTCACCGAGAACCCACCTCCAGGATTTCTCGATCAACTCTTACACCTGCTACGTGTCACTGCGCGTCAGCCTCTCACATCACGTTGAAACGCGCCGGCATCCACTGCCGGCGCTGCTCTTAACGTTGTGCGTCCACCTCCCCGACCATGTCCTGAATCTGTCGACGAACATGCGCGAACAACTTCTGGCCGATATCGGCACTCGATGCGGATGTCTTCGATAGCACCCCCTGGGTCGAAGCATCCGCCCGCAACGGTAGCTGGTACACGCCACAACGAGGTGGATGCTCATGATCCGGGCGCTGAGCGTGGACAAGCTGCGGGTGAAGGTGCAGCATCAGGCTGGTTTCCGTGATGCCAGCATGCTCTGCGTGCCAACCTGGAAATTCCGGTAGTTGCTCGGCTACCCATCGTTCATCAACCATGCTCCACCAACTGAACGCAAGCACCGAGCGCTGACCAAAGCCACCCTGCGCCCTGACTTTATCGAGCGCCTCGAAGATGAACCCTTCATTCTCGTAATGACCGTTGATGATCACCAGTTGTCGAAACGGCAGGCTCGCCAAACTTCGTAGTGATTGCTCCAGGTAGTCGATGAAGGTCCCACCCTCGACGAACACCGTGCCAGGGAACTGCAGGCCTCCACCACTTTGCGGCAGGGACCGCACAGAAATGGGTAGCAACGGCAGCATGATCGCTTCGTGATCAAGGCATAGCGCCTTGGCGAATGCCTCGGGGATCAAGGCATCCACATTCAGCGGAAGATGAGGGCCATGCTGTTCAATACCACCAATAGGCCAGACCAGTATCCTACCCTCAACAGCTTGCCGGACATTCTGACTGGTCAACTCGCAGAACCGCTCCACGTTTTCCTGGCTCATACCATCGCCCTCTTCGCTGACACCTGGCGAAGCTCAAGGTACTGGTCGGTGATACGTTTGAGCGTCCCGAACATGTCCTGATGCAGTGCGGAATAGACCTGGACCGTCTGGGCTCCTGCCAGCAGATACTCATGCACATCCCGCCCCTGCCCGACGCCACCGCATCCCATGATCGGCAGGTCAAGGCCACGCCGGCGCAGTTCATAGATCGCCGCAAGCACCAGCGGCTTGATCCCGGCGCCGGAATAGCCGCACACACCGCCCAGTGCGACATCCTGCCGATCGTGATCGAATGCAAGCCCCGACACCGTATCGCTGAGGGTCAACGCCGAAGCTCCACTGTGCTGTGCGGCCTGGGCACGCTCGTACAGGTGCTGGCCCAAAGAGAGCTTGACGGCAAATGGTGAGTCCGTCCGTTGCTTGACAGCTCGCGCATAGGCGTCAACGCGCTCTGGCGTATCTTCGGTGAAATCGTCCGCATGCAAGCAAGAAATGCCCAGTTCCAAAGGGCAGTCGCTGACCTCGGCGACTTGCGCGGCCAGCTCACCCAATCCTTCAGGTGTGGCGGCATGGATGGAGGCGATGATAGCCAGGTCTTCGCGCTTGAACTGCGCCAACAGCGTCAACCAGTCCGCGACCGAGCGTTTGGAGTACGTGGTGTTGTTCAACATCCCGGTATCGATGCAATAGATTCGCTCGGCATGGGTTTTCTCGCACCCCGGGAAGATGGTCTTGGTGACCACTGCACCGGCACCATGTGCCAGCAATTGCCTGATGTTCCTGGCCTGATCGGACAAAAGCCCCGAACCGACGATAAGCGGTGACCTCAACTGCAAGCCAAGCACTGTGTATGCGGCGTGTTGTTCGTCATTGTTCATCACTGCATCCTTGTGTTCCAAGTCGATGAAGCGGGTTGTGAGCAGGCGCTCACGCCTGTTCGGGGCACACCTGCCCCGTGAGCATCCCCTGGAGGATCTCGCCGATTTGCCAGGGGTTGGCGCGAAATTCCCGAACATCGAGCTTGGAGACCTTGCAGATATACTCGAGCCCTTTGAGCAGATGGCTACCGTTGTCCACGATCGGCAACTCAGTCACCATCAGCACCGGGCGCCGTAACGCCGATGCCCAGCCCAGTTCTATGTGAGTGCCATCGGTACGCAGCAGCTCTCGATTGGGCAGTACCGGAAGAATCGGCATGAACACATCGCATTCCTGCATCCAGGCGAAATCACGTCGCGACACCATCTCGGGCGTGAACACCGGGGTGTCTACACCGAATTTCTCGGTCAAATGGGCGGACAGGACCTGACCGTTAAGGTCTTTGACAGCTTCTACCGCAAGCTCGATGAGCTGCTTGAGTTCGTGATGGAAACCGTCTGGATGAATGGCGAACTGGATTGGCCCACCGATAAATACCTTCAGATTGCGCAATGGCATATGAACATTCCTTGTTGGCTTTCGAATCGAAAGTCCGGTGATGGCCGAGCCCGACCATCACCGGGCGGACTAGATCAATGCTTGGCTTCTCAGTTCTTCGAAGCTGTCGGCAAATGCCTGGTAGACCTGCTCCAGATGCCGATCCTCATGGGCCGCACTGAGGAACCAGCAGCGCCACTCCCAGATGTATACGCCGCGAAGAATCAGGTTGTAGTAGAGAAGGTCCATGTTCTCCCGATGGACCAAGCGCATGAAGGACGCAAAACTGCGCGCCTCGATAGCCACCCGATAGCTGGCGAAGAGCTCGTTCAACCGCGCGGCGAAGCTGCGCATCCGCTCATTGAGTGCTTCAGTGAAATCGATTCCCCGGCGCCTGACTTCGATCAGCGAAGCCTTGGCAGTTGCCATGGCCAACGGGTGCTGAAAGAACGTGCCGCCGAAGAAGGTCGGCTCCACCGCAGGATAGCTATCATCGCCGTATTGCCAGGGGCCACCGTCGATGGCGTCCAGGGTACCCTTACGGCCGGCGATCACACCGAGTGGCATGCCGCCGCCGATGGTCTTGCCATACGTCACGATGTCAGCCTCGATACCGAATAGCCCTTGCACACCTGCAGGATGTGCGCGAAACCCGGTGACGATTTCATCGAAGATCAGCAGTGCACCCACTGAACGGGAAGCCTCGCGCAACGCGCGCAAGTAGGTAGGGTCGACGAGCCCCGGATCACGGGTCGGCACAGGCTCGATCAGTACCGCAGCCACCTGCTCGCCATGGCTGGCAAGAAATTCCAGTGCGGCCTGCGAACCGAACTCGAACACCGAGACGTCGGCTACCATGCCCTGCGGGATGCCAATCGATACCGCACTGGTCGTCCCCGACCGCAGCGGGTCTGCGCTGGCCAGGACTGCATCCCAGTGACCGTGATAGCTGCTGGAAAACATCAGTACATGGTTACGCCGTGTCGCCGCCCGTGCCGCACGCACGGCGTTCATGATCGCCTCGGTTCCACTGTTGACGAATGCCACCCTGTCCATGCCCGTGATCTCGCACAACAGCTCAGCAACCTCCAGCGCAGTGTCGGTGCGTGCTCCCAGACCGAACCCGTGTTCAAGCTGCCGGGCAAGCGCCAGCTTGATGAAAGCCGGTGCATGGCCGAACAAATGCGTACCGAACCCCATGGTCATGTCGATGTAGTCGTTGCCATCGAGGTCCTTCACCTTGGCACCGTCATACTCGTTACAGACCAGCGGATACAGCAGTTCTTTCGTAGTTCCCTTGAATCCGATCCCCGAGCGACTGTCGGCGATCCGTTGTCGAACAGCCTTGGCATGGGCCTTGGATTGTCCCGTTCGCTGGTTGTAGCGAGGAATAAAGCTCGCCAGGTAGCGTTGACGGGTATCGGTCTCGACCGGCTCGGCACTGCGGCGCATCCACTTGAATACGCCCTTCTCGGGAATATCCGATATAGCCTCAGCGCCGTGGTGAATGGATTGCTCGTGCAGGTAGTCGAATAGCTTGCGGATGGTCTGCAGTTCGGCGAAGAACTGCCGAACGGATAGCTTGACACCGAACTGCTGCTGGAGCGGCACCAGCACCTCGAACAGCTGCAGTGAGTCAGCGCCCATTTCAGTGAGTGGCACATCGATATCGACGGACTGCGCTGGCAGGCCAAACGCCTCGGCGAACACCTCGATCAGTTCCTGTTCCCTGGCTTGTATTTGCATAGGTGATTCTCTCCTTGAATGACAATCAGCATTTGAATTCACACAGACGCGACACGCCGCCAGACTATTGTCCTGACGCAGATGCCCCGCCTATGACGACATGCACATTGGTGCCACCGATGCCAAATGAACTGACACCCGCCAAGCGCGCCTGAACGGCTCGATTCCAAACCCGGCTTCGACCATTCACATCGAAGGGCGATAGCGGGTCGAGCAGTTCGGCGCACGGGTGTTCACAATTGACGGTGGGCGGCAGGACGCCCCAGCGCACGGCCTGTATGGCCTTGATCAGGCCAACGATGCCCGAGGCGCAGTCGGCGTGCCCGAGGGTTGCCTTGACTGACCCCAAGGCACAGCTGCCCGGCGCCACGCCCTCGAAGATCCGCGACAGGGCCCGCAGCTCTACGGCATCCCCCACTGGTGTACCGGTACCATGCGCCTCGATAAGCCCGAGCTGCTCAGGCCGCACATCGGCGCGCCGCATCGCCTCGCGAATCACTTGCTCCTGGGCTTTGACGTTGGGTGCGGTGTAGCCTGCTTTTTCAACACCGTCATTGTTGACTGCGGACCCCTTGATCAGCGCCAGCACCGGAGCCCCATCGCGCACCGCGTCCTGCCATCGGCGTAGGCCAACGAAGGCCGCCGCGTCGGCGAACAGCGTGCCATCGGCACGTACGTCGAAGGCCCTGACACGGCCGAAACGGGACAAGATACCGCCGTCGTGAGGGACATAGCCGACATGTGCCGGATAACGCACACAAACACCGCCAGCCAGAGCCAGGTCGCACTCCCCAGACCTCAGGCTAGCGCAGGCGAGGTGCACTGCCAGCAGCGAACCGGAACAGAAGTTCGCCACGTTGATTGCCGGCCCGGTACAGTCGAGCTTGTAGGCCACCCGCGTGGCCATGGCATCGCTGCTGCGACCACCAAGGGTAAGCATCGCGTCGGAGGCAGTGCAGTCTTGATAGCTTGCCTGCTGGTCATGCCACGTATCGGCGCGTGTGCCGACAAACACCCCACAATGGCCAGCCTCTCGTCCCGAGCGGTATCCTGCACCTTGCAATGCGGCGTGACAAAGCGTCAGGCATTGGCGCTGCTGCGGATCCATGCGTGATGCCTCGCGGGGTGTATAGCGGAAAAAGGCATGATCGAACTGCTCAGGCGCCTCAAGAAATGCCCCGCGCGGCACAACGAGCTCGCCGCCGTCCTCCACTTGCATCGGGTGATAGGTGGCGATCAGCTCCCTACCCTCCTTGATCGCCTGCCACAGTGCTTCACAATCCTGCGCCCCCGGAAAGCGTCCGGCCATGCTGACCACTGCAATGTCATCCGTGCTATTGATGGGTGTGTTCATCGTTCACCTTCTCCTTCATCGTGCTACCGCACACTGGCGGGCCAGCACTTGCCGGGCCAACGCCTGGACGCTGGAAGATTCGAACAGATCAATCATCGACAGGCTCACGGCAAAGCGTGCGTTCACCAGGCGGATCAACTCGGCCCCCACCAGCGAATCGCCACCCAGATCGAAGAAATTGGCATCGACGCTCACCGCGCAACGCAGCACGTCCTGCCACAGTGCCTTCATGCGCTCAACATCGCAGGCCTCCCTATCTTGGCTTTCCTGCGCAAGTTCAACGGTCTGCTCCTTGTCCGCCTGCAATGTGTGTTGCAGCCGTGATGCCAGCGGACTGCTGGAGATGACGAACCGTGAGTAGCGGCCAAGCGCAGCGAAGATCGAATCGAGCAATAAGTCGACCTCGCGCTGCACCAGCCCCGAACTGCGACCTTCGGCATACCGCATGCCCTCGCTATGCTCCCAGCCTTCCCAACCGTCCCAGTCAATGGCGAAGTAAGGCGTTTGCTCGGTACAACGGTTGCTCCAGTAGGCACAAGCTTCATTCGCCGCCGCATAGGGCCCCAGGCCAAGACCACCCGCCAGCACTGCCAGCGAGGAGACGAAGCAACCAAAGCGCAGCGGCTGATCAGTGAACCATTCGTGCAGAAGACAGGCACCCTGCCATTTTGGTGCCATCAGGCGCTGCCACTGCTCTTGCGTAGAGCGCAGCAACCACTGTTGAGTGCGATTTCCAGAGAGACCGGCTGCATGCACGAAGGCATTCGGTTTGACGCCAGTGGCCTGTAGTCGAGTGAGTGCGGAAAATAGCGCATCGCGGTCAGTGACATCGGCAAGCACAACATCAACGCGTGCCCCCATATCGCGCAAAGCCTGCAGACGTTCTAGCCGCTCCTGCTGGCTGGCGCTGTTGTCAGCGCCGGGCCGTTGCACAAGTACCAGATCGGCCCTCAGGTGACGTGCCAGGTAGCTGGCCATGCCGAAGCCCACCGTGCCCAGACCACCGGTGACCAGGCAAACCAGTGGCTGTGCTACACCAACCTCGCCGGCATCCTGCTCCAATACGTCATGTGCCCGCGTCCATATCCTCCCCTCGCGCAATGCGCAAAGCTTCGGCAGCGAGTGCAAGCGGACCAGCATCTGAGCCAAGACCTTGGCCTGTCGAGGCCCGTCGATGAGCGCCGATGGCACATCGACAACCTTGATCCGTATACCCGGGTGCTCATGACCGATGGCAGCGACACAGGCCAATGCGGCGCTGAGGCCTGCTTTCACGTTGCCGCAAACCAGTGGATCGACGAAACCGGCACCGACCAGCGCCAACTCTAGACGCTGACAGCCTTGCTCGATGAACTGCTTGATCGTCTCGCACAACTGCCATGAAAATGCGGGATCGTCCATCAAGGATGAGTCCCCCTGCAGCAGCCAGATCACCCGCTCGCTCGCAAGCCCACGCTCAGCGTCGGCGACGACAAGCTGCCCCAAACTTTCGAGAGAATCCTGCAGGGCCACCCTCAGATCCGAATCGCCGCCAAGAATCTGCAAGCGTTCAGACCCAATCGTTGACGCAAAGCCTGACAGCCGACCCTGCTGCCGCCACTGCTCCACGTACACTGCCGGGGCTCGGTCATGCTCGGTTACTGAGGGCCGGCTATACCAGCAGCGCCTCGGTCGTAGTGGCGCAAACGGTAGTTCCTGGTGCAACACACGCCGGCCCGCCCGCAGGAATGTCCAGTCCACCTGCCCGCCAAGTGACCAGAAGCGCCCTAACCAGGCGCCCAGTGACGTTCCGCAAATCTGCAGATCCATACGCTCGGCGCCTACCAAGTCACCATCGTCAAGGCGCAAACGCTCGGCGATTGCAGCATCACGGTCGTCCAACGCGAAGGCCAGCAAGTGACCGGGCAGCAACCGTCTCAGGCACTGGATCAGTGCCGTGATTCGCAGCTCGCGCTCAGGCTCCGTGACGCCACTGTGAACAGGCGTCTGCTCACGCAATTGTTCTAGAATCCCCTGATAGGCCGGTTCCAGCGCCAATGTCTGCAACAGTTCATCATTCACAACCACACGCACCGTTCGCGGCTCATTATCGACGCGAGCCACGTTAAAACTTCGGCTCCCCAGGGCTCGCCCCAACTGCTTGGCGTCAGCAGCGAAGATCGTGGTACGCCACGGCAAGTGGGCACGCCCCTCGGCCAGTCCTCGGGCTACCTCTTCGAGCATCAGCTCCGGTTCGCGTGCTATCCGCTCATGAAGGACGTCCACCAGGGCGTCCACAGCCTGTTCATCGCGTCCGCTGAGCACGACTGACTGCGGCTGCCCCAAGGCGACCTGGACAGGCCGCGGCGGTGCTTGCTCAAGCACCATGTGAACGTTGCTCCCCCCCGCGCCGAAGGAACTCAAGCCCGCCCTGCGCACCTCGGCGCGATGCCAATCCAGCGGCTGGGTATTGATCATGAACGGGCTACGCTCAAGTTCACAGGCTGGATTGGCACGTGTGAAGCTTGGATGGGGCGGGATGCAGGCGTGGCGCAAGGACAACACCGCCCTGGCAAGTCCGGCGAAACCTGCCGCTGCGGCCAGATGCCCCAGATTGGCCTTCACCGACCCCAATGCACAGTACGCTCTGCGGTCCGTCTGCTGGGCGAAGGCGCGGCACAGGGCATCGAACTCCACCGGATCGCCCAACTGCGTGCCGGTGCCGTGAGCCTCCACCATACCGAGGGTTTCCGGGTGCACCTGAGCGAGCGCCTGTGCCTGCAGGATCAATTGCTGCTGTCCGTCTACCCCCGGTGCAGTGAAACCGGCACGTCCGGCGCCATCGTTGTTGGCTGCCGATCCGAGGATCACCGCCTGAATGCTGTCGCCGGCGAGCATTGCGTCCTCCAGCGGACGCAATGCCACCAGACCAACGCCGTCACCGAAAAAGGTCCCGCTGGCCTGCGCGTCGAAGGGACGGCAAGTGCCGTCGCGGGAGAACATCAGGTCAGGCTGATAGAGGTAGCCGGGGCGCGCCAGGGCATGAAACGAAACCCCACCGGCGAACGCCACCTCGCACTCGCCTAACAACAGGCTATTGACCGCCAGGTGCACGGCCGTCAGGGAAGACGAACAGCCTGTCTGTACGCAGATACTCGGCCCATCCAGTCCCAGCTTGTAGGAGACGCGCGCCGTCATGTAGTCCTTGTCGTTGGCAAGCATCCGCTCGGTGCCCGTGGCAGACATCAGGTCACATTCCCCACCAATCACATTGACGTGATAGGTATTCATCGAGCACCCGGCGAACAGCCCGATTCTAGGGCGGTGCATGGGGTTGGCCAATCCGGTCGTCTGTGTCAGCTCCCAGGCACACTCGAGCATCAGCCGATGTTGCGGATCGAGTAATTCCGCCTCTCGTTGGCTCATAGCGAAAAACTCGGGGTCGAACTGGTCGGCATCGATCAGACGAGCATCGACCGGGACGAAGCGAGGGTCACCGATCAGGGCCTCGCTGACGCCCATACGCCGCAGTTGTGCTGCGTCGTAGCGGGTAGAACAGACCTTACCTTGCAGCAGGTTGAGCCATAGTGACTGGGGATCACGAGCACCCGGTAGGCGGCAGCTCATGCCGATGACGGCAATGGCTTGGTCATTCATGGTCGCCTCCTTGGGCAAGACTGCTCTCATTGCACTGTCGGCGACGCAGTACCCGCTCACGGCGCCGTCGCGGGTCCTGGACCTCACGGGTGCTACCACAATCACTGCCCTCCTGCAGGGCATCGCTTAACATCCGTGGGGTGATCAGCCGGAATAGATCCGAAGGGCGCAGATGTTGCCCCTCAGGCCATTGCTGCAATCGCGCATGTACTTGCAACAAGGTCATCGAGTTGCCACCCAGGTCGAAGAAGGTGTCGTCCAGTCCCACCTGAGTGCGCCCTAGCACCTCGGCCCAGATCGCCTTCACCCGTTCGCGCCAGCTATCGCCGAGTGCAAGCGCTGGTCCCGCCACCGGACCCAGTGCTTCCAACAGTCGCCGGGCCGCCTTGCGATCGAGTTTTGCGTGCCGGTTCAGAGGCAGGCTCGGCACGGCAAGCAATCGTGTGGGCAGCATGTAGGCGGGCAACCTGCGTCGCAGGTGCTCGCGCAGGGCTTTCTCGTCGAAGGCCGCTTGCTCATCGCCCCATTGCACGAGCGCTACCAGACGCGGCTGCCCCCCGACCTCCTCAAGCAACGCCGCGGCCTGGTGCACCTGCACCGCTAGCTCCAGGCAGCGTTCTATTTCAGCCAATTCGATGCGGTAGCCATTGAGTTTCACCTGCTCGTCGACACGCCCGGCAAAGCGCAGGCGCTCACCATCCCAACTGGCCAGATCTCCCGTCCGGTAGGAAGTCGCGCCCGCCCGGCCGGGATCGGCGATAAAGCGTTCGCGGGTGTGCTGATCCAGCCCGACGTAACCAAGCGATACGCCGGCACCGCCGATCACGATTTCGCCCACTGCGCCCAAAGCAGGGCAACCCTCGCCCATGCGCAGTTGAATTGAGGCGAATGCCAGCGGACGACCGATGGGCACAACCGCCTCTTCAGCCAGCGCCGGGGTGACGCGCTCGATACTGGCGAACACCGTGGTTTCAGCCGGGCCATAGAGGTTCCAGAGATCCCAACGATCACTCAGATAATGCCTGGCCGTGGCGCCTGGAAGTGCCTCACCACATATGACCCAATGCCGAGCGGCAAGCAGCGGTGGGTGCTTGAGAAAATCGCCTTGCAGTTGCCGCAGCCCGGAGGGGGTCTGGGTGATGACATTGACCTGGTGGTGGCTCAACAACGCCATCAACCTGTCTGGACGCGAGCGTATGTCTTGTGGCACCACTATCAGAGAACCCGCGGTACACAGTGCCCCCCAGATTTCCCATACCGAAAGGTCGAAACTGGCAGCGTGCGACCAGCTCCAGACCAACCGCTCTGGTATCTGCAGGGCTGCGTACATCGACTCGAGCAACGCCACCACATTGCGTTGAGCTACGTCGATACCTTTAGGCTCACCCGTTGAGCCAGAGGTGAACACACTGTAAGCGCAGGTATCGGCCCCACTCAGGTTAAATACAGATTCCGACAGTTGCGCGCCGCCCGTGCATAAAGCGTCGATGTTGCAGAACCGAGCATCCCGATCAGTGCCCCAAGAGCTCCGCACATCGCCAACCACCAGGTTTATCGCCGACTGGTGGACGATATGATCGAGACGTTCGGCCGGCAACGCAGGATCGAGAGGAACATAGGCTGCGCCTGCACGCATGATCGCAAGCATTGTGACCACGGCATTGACACCTGGTGCCAGCAGCAATCCGATTCGCTCGCCGGGTGTGGCCCCGAGCTCGAGCAGATACCGGGCCAACTGCACACTGCGGTCCTGCAAGCTGCGATAGTTCAGCACGCAGACAGAATCCTGCACTGCCACTGCATCAGGGTAGCGAGCTGCATGGCTGTCGAACCAGGCAACCAGCGAAGGCATTCGCGTTGCCAAGGTCGGCACGGCATTCAAGGCCTGCGGAACCTGATTGTAATCATCACCAGGTTTTGCGTGCGAAGTGCCACTAGGCAACGCCCTTTCATCCAGCAACGCATCAACAATGTTCAGCCAGTGCACCGCGAACCGCTCGAGCCCGGTGGTGGAGAAACAGCGCAGGTCTGCCTTGATCACACAACGCAGACTGTCTTGCGCGTCAACGAACTCCAGGGCGATATCCACTTGGCCTTGCTGCTGCTCCAGCGGCCAGGGTGCGGCATGTAACCCTGCCCACTGAACGTGCACCTGTGGCGTTGCCATCTGCAGCGTCAGCCAGCGCGAATGTCCCACCTCGCCGAGCAGGTTGACGGTGGTCTGGAACAAGGGATTGCGTCCCTCCGGACGCGGTACGGCCAGCGTTTCAAGCGTGTCTGCCAAATCGAACTGCCGATGATCCAGTGCCTCGTGCAGGTCCTTGCGGATGGTCCTTAACAACTCGCGCAGAGAGCCGGTCACACGCACCCGCAACGGCAGTACATTGAACAGGCTGCCAAGGGTATGGGCGAAATTCGAGTCACGCATCGACACCGGCATGCCGACCACCACATCGGCCTGCGCACAAGCCCCCGACACCGCCACGGCCCAGGTACCGAGGATCACCGCGTACAACGAAGCGCCCGTTTCTCCGGCCAGTTGCCTGAGGCGCTGTAACCGTTCACCGTCCAGGGACAGATAATGACTCGCAGCGGCCGTCACACCTTGTCGCCAATGATCGGGCCAGTTCAACGGCGCAGGCAGCTGATCCAGGTAGCGATGCCAATATGCCTGGCTTGATCTGACCTCTGCGCTGTCCGAATCGCAGACCTGGCGCCGATACGCGGCAAAAGATACGGGAGTGTCGCGCCAGTGCTCTGCCCCACTGCCGATCTCGTCCAGATACAGCGACTCCAGTTGCTCCAGCAGCAGGCCCAGCGAGGTGAAATCGGCAATGATGTGGTGCGCGCACACCACCAGTATGTGCTCCTGCCTACCCCGAACGAAGCAGCCCAGGCGTAGACAGGGGCCATGGAGCAGGTCGAAGGGCGAATTTAACCAGCTCTGGATACGCACCTTGATGGTCTCATCGTCCAGACCTTGTCCATCGATGACCGACAACGGAACCTCAAGGCTCAGGTTGCAGATGGCCACGGCCCTGCCTTGGTCTTCGCCATAGGTCGTGCGCAAGATCTCATTGCCTGCCACCAGCCGTTGCAGCGCGAACCGAAGCGCGTCGCGGTCCAGCTCGCCTTTGATCAGCAGGCCGAGGCCGATGTTATAGCGGGTGTCTTCGGGATGCATTCTGGCCATCAGCCATTGCGCATTCTGCTGAGTTGTCAAAGCCGTCGGCAGTTTTTCCGGATTGTCCATAAGCGGTGCAAACTCCTTGTAGTGGGCCGTATTCGAATCAGCCGTGTGCCAGCAGCTTGGTCACGACGTCAGCCAACGAATGGCTGTCGAAGAACGCGGTGATTGGCAGGGTCTTTCCGGTGCGCTGGCGGATGCGCTGCACGATGGCCACCGCTCCCAGCGAGTCCAGGCCTAATTCGTCCAGCGGCGTCTCAGCTGTCGGGGCATTACCACGTGTAGCCTTGGCCAGTTCCTCGATCACCAACCGGGTCATGGCCGCCTGTAATTGCTCGAAGCTGCCGTGCAACGCCACAGGAGCACCCGGTTGCTCATCAAGCGTCACCGCGGCCTGGCCACCCAGGCGCAACAGCTTTTCCAGCACAATGGGCGACACCTTGGCGACCAGCGTGATCGCTTGGGTGCCAAGCACAGAGCTCAATGCCCAATGCACGACCTCGTCGAGGTTCATCTGCCCGAGCCCCTGCGCCTCCAGGTGCTGCTGATGCTCTGCAGAGAGTCGTGCCGTCATACCTGCGGACCAGGGGCCCCAGGCGATTGCGTGACCTACCTGGCCCGATGCATTGCGCTGGGCCATCAATGCCTGGGCGAATGCGTTGGCTGCCGCATAGGCTGCCTGCCCTGCCATGCCGATACAGGCCGACAGCGACGAAAACACGACGAACCATTGCAATGGATGGCCTTGCACAGCCTGGTGCAAATTGACCGTACCTGTGACCTTGGGCGCCAGGACCCGGCTGACCGCCTGGGCGTCCAGCCGTACCAGCAGCCCATCTTCGACAACCCCGGCCAGATGCATCACCCCCATGAGCGGCCGCCCCTTGCGCGCCACATGACGCATCAGCGCCTCGACATCGGCAACGTTCGCCAGATCACCTTGGAACAGATGGACATCCAGGCCCTGCTGGTTCAGGCGTCGGGCTTGCTCGACCAACGGCTGCGGTGGTCGCCCCCGCCCCATCAAGGTGACGCAACGCGCGCCGCGCTCGATCAAGCCGTGCAGCATCGCTTGACCGGTGTCTGCGAAGCCACCGGTGATCAGGTAGCGACCCTGCGGCTGTACCGGGAGTGTTCCGGCCGTTTCAAGCGGGGTGCTTTTCGCCACCTGCGCGAAAACCAGCCCCCGCTCGATCCGCAGCAGGTTGTTAGCCGCAGACGACTGGTTCAAAAGCGACACCAAAGTATCCAGGTCACCCTCCGCCGACGGCCATGGCGCAGGCAGGTCGATTGCCTGGCAGCGGATCGCTGGAAACTCCGTGGCAATCACCCGCAGTACGGCGAGTGTCGCTGCGGCCAACAGATGCTGCGCCCCGGCCTGAGGATCGTGAGCCGCAAGCGTCACCACACTGAGACGCGCCTCATCGACACCAGCCGCTTCGATTCGCTCGCACAGACCGCGCATCAGCTCAAGCTGCTGAGCAATTGCCGACGACCAGTCCGTTACTTCACCTGGCGTGCCCATCAAGGTGTAGACCCACTGCACGGCCGGAGCACCCGGTCTGGCCGCCGTCGCTACCTCCTGTCCCGCCTGCTGAAGCCTGGTGGCCAGCAGGTCCGCCAGAGGATCATTGCCGATCAGCACATGGCATAGCGTTGCCTCGGGGGTCTCGGGCAACGCCACCTCAAGCCAATCGAAGGAGCAGGCCTGGATAACCCTGTCCCGTTCGGTATTGAGTAGGGCAGCACGTTCTGCTCGCTTGAGTTGCACATTACGCAACGACGCAACCATCGTGCCCTGTTCGTCGCGCAGAGCAATATCGCCCTGAATGATCTGGCTATGGGGATCGAAGCGGGAGGTAGTTAACCGGATTGTCGCGTGAAGCACACCATGCACTGCGCTGGCGAGCGACATCTCCCCCACTGCCAACGGGATGTACAAGTCCATCTCCGGGCACTGCCACCAGTAGCCGGCGAACAACGCCTGGAAACAAGCATCGAGCACGCCAGGATCCACTACCAGGCCTTCATTGCGAGCCTCATCACAGCAGGGAAGCAAGCGTACCTGCATGAGCTGTGCATGTTCATCCAGGCACATGGCGTCGATCCGTCGGAACAGCGGCCCCAATTGCAAGCCGCACGCTTTGGCCCTGTCATAAAACGCATCGCAGTCAAAGTCGGTGGCCCCTGCCCCAGTCGCTGGCCATTGCTCGCTGAAGTCCAGGCGCGTAGACCCGAGCGCCTGTACCGTGCCGCACGAAAGCGATTGGCGTGAGCCATCCACTTCCACGGCAACGGCCACATCGTATTCAACGTCCTCCGTTGCACGGTTCCACTCGATGAAAACTTGACGCTGCTGCCCGTGGGGCATGAGCAGAGGGCGCAGGAACTCCATGTCGCGTATGTGCACGCCAGACATACGCATACGCCCCAGAGCCTGGGTGGCGATGGCACTCAAGTGCATTGCCCCCGGCACTACCACCCGGTCGAACATGCAATGATCGGCCAACAACCCGGTGCCACACCAGCGTGCCTCGAACACCAGCCGCTGCAGCTCATTGGTGACGATGTCGCCGGCAAGGGTGTGCCCTGCCCGAGGTGAGCAAGCATCGAGGGCAGGCAGCTCGAAGGTCGAGTGTTGCCAAACGTGATGCCTGGACACGGTATCCAGCTCGCTATCAAGCGTTTGCCCTGCCTCGTACAGGCCGGCAAGCAACTCGTTGAGCGATTGCTGCAGAGGTTTGTGACGATTGAGCACCGCCATTGTTCGAAGGCCAGGCTGCGCATCGCCCAGACACCGCTGGATATGCTGAACCAGCGAGGCATGAGGGCCAAGCTCGACGAAGGTATCGCAACCCAGCTCCGCCAGCCGTTCGATGGCCAGGTCGAAACGTACCGGGCGCAAGGCGTTGCGCACCCAGTAACTGGCATCCCGCGGTATCGCATCCTCTCCCTCAGAATGACTGGAGGACACGAAGGTCAACACTCCCTGCCGATGCTGCAAATGCGCGAAGGCCTCCTGCAACTCCACTTGCAACGTCTCGAGCTGGTTGCAATGGAAAGGGTAATGCGCGTTGACTGTCACGGGCTCGACTCCCGCTTTCGCACAGTGCTGCTGGAAACTCGCCAGCGATGCCGTCGAAACCGAGACAATGCTGGCGGCAGGGCTGTTGTAAGCGGAAATGGAAGCCGCTCCAAAGCCGTCCAGAATCTGCCGGACGACATCCGGCGCGGCCAGCAGCGCATGCATGCTGCCTTGCCCATGCAGCACAGCCATGCAACGTCCCCGCAAAAGCGCGGCCCGAAGCGTCTGCTCGCGGTCCAGGATCCCGGCACAACAGGCGGCAGACAGCTCACCAATGCTGTGCCCGGTGACCGCCGCAGGTTCGATCCCCCAACTGACAAGCATGTCGAACAGCGCCAATTGGATCGCCACGATGCTGGGCTGCGCCCATTGCGTGAGCGCCAGATCGCACTCGCTTCGGGCAGCGATGGCCTGCATCAATGACCATCCACCCAATCGCTGGATCACAGTCTCGCTCTGCTGCAGGCTGCGTCGGAACACAGCGTCCTGCGCCAGCAACTGGTCGACCATTCCAGGCCACTGGCTACCTTGGCCGGAAAACACCAGCGCGAGCTTTTCTCCCGGCCCAGACGGCTCGACATCGCGTTCCAGCCATCGGCGCATGTCACTCGCCAGCGTACTGGCCGTCCCAGCCACGAATGCCTTGCGAAACCCGCCGGTACTTGAAGGTGCCGCAAGTTCGACCACCGTGTCGGCAGGTACTTCAGCCAGCGCGGCGCATGCCCTTGTCACCGCTTCACGCAGGGCGTTGGCCGTCGGGGCCGCCAGCTTCAACAACGGTGCAGACAACACCGGTTGGCGCGTGGGCCCGCTGCCAATAATCAGCTGGGCGTTGGTACCCGACCAGCCAAAGGAGCTGACAAGCCCGAACAATGGTTTGCCGTCCACCTCGGGCCAGGGCTGAGTGGTTTGCGCAAACATCAGGGCATTTGTCTGCCCATCAATATGGCGGTTGAGCGTCCTCAGGTCGGCGAACCCAGGCACACTTCGATGCTGCAAACAAAGCACAGTCTTGATTAACGATGCGATACCGGCGGCCGCCTCGCAGTGGCCGATATTGCCTTTGACCGAGCCGATCAGACAGGGCGGCACTCCCGCTCTGGCGCCCAGGACATTGGCCAAGGCCGACACCTCGATAGGGTCCCCCAGTTTCGTCCCCGTCCCGTGCGCCTCGACGTAACCCAGGCTGTCGGCGGACATCCCGGCTCGCCCCAGCAGCCTGCGCAACAGGGCTTCCTGGGCGAGGCCGTTGGGCGCGGTCATGCCGTTGGTCCGTCCATCCTGGTTGACAGCCGACGCCTGGATGACTGCGAGCACCCGGTCACCATCGCGTGTGGCATCGCTCAGGCGCTTGAGTACGATCACTCCACAACCATCGCTGCGCACGATGCCATCGGCGCGCTCATCGAATGGTTTGCAGCGACCGTCGGCAGCCATCAGCCCCATGCGCGAAGTCGCCACGCTGAAGTCCGGACTCAGGATCAGGTTCACTCCTCCTGCGATAGCCTGATCGCATTCATTGCTGCGCAGGCTCTGGCAGGCCTGGTGCACCGCGACCAGCGACGACGAGCAGGCAGTGTCGATCGCCAGACTTGGCCCCTTCAGATCGAACAGATAGGACAAACGCCCCGCCAGCACACTGTTGGACACCCCAGGGCCACTGAAAGCGTTGATCCGATCGATATCGCTGAACAGGCGGCGCGCGTAGCCATCGTTGTAGTTGACCACGCCGACGTAGACACCGGTCTGGCTTCCTCGCAGGCGTTCACGGGTCTGCCCGGCATGCACCAAGGCTTCCCAGGCGACTTCCAGAAACACCCGCTGTTGAGCGTCCATGTGCGCCGCCTCGGCGTCGCTGATGCCAAAAAAGCCTGCGTCGAAACCACATTCATCGATTACCCCGGCCCAGCGCGTGCTGAGCTTGCCTTGAACCATCGGGTCGGGATCGTAAAGCCGGGCGCTGCTCCAGCGTGTGGCAGGCACCTCCTCGATGGCATCGCGCTGTTGCGCCATCAGCGACCAGAACGCCTCCAGCGAGTCGGCCCCAGGCAAGCGGCACGCCGCACCGATGATGGCTATGGGTTCTTCACTGCGCTGCAACGCGGCCTTCAACTCGCGCGCACTCACCAATGCCTGTTGTAATGCCGATGCCGTATCGGACTTGGCTGACCGTTCCATCAATGCACCTCTCCACTGAACTTGTCCTTGATCGTGGCCAGCTCCCTCAACAATTCCGCCATCAGGGCGTCATCATCAGGGGCTGTTTCCTCTTCGCTCCGGCTGCCGTGCTCGGCACCGGGCGGCCACAGCAACGGTTCCAGGTAAGTCGCCAACGCCTCGATGGTCGGGTAGTTCCACAACACCGTCGCGGGCATTCGCACGTGCAACTCAGTCTGCAGCCGGTTACGGATTTCGACGCCCAACAGTGAGCTGACACCCAGGTCACTCAGTGGTGCGTCTACTGGTATGTGTTCAGCCGGTATCTGCAGCAGCGACGCCACAAAGCGGCCAATAATTGCGCACAGCTGCGTGTGTCGATCTCCGGTGTTTGCCATTACCCCGACGTGAGCCCGCAACGCGGGCAGGCTCCGAGCCAGTGCGTCAGGGCCGCGATAGCACATGATCACGGGATGCCCGCAGCGGTCGCCCCATTGCTGCAGGCAACGCAACCCCTCCTCCATGTCAATACCAGGCAGGTGTTCGAAGACCCGCTGTCCCTCGTCGGTTGCCAGCAGGCCTTGGTCATTGAAGGGCCCGAACATTGCGCTGGTGGCTGGCAATCCCTGACTCATGCGGTAGTCAGCCAGACCATCCAGATAAGCATTGCCGCTGGCGTAGGCGGCATGGCCAGGAAAGCCGAACAGGCTCGATACGGACGACACCAGCAGGAACCGGCGCACCGGCCAGTGCAAGCTGATCCGATGCAGATTCCAGGTACCTTGGCGCTTGGCGCGCACAGCATCGTAGAAACTCGCAAGTGTCATCTGCTCCAGTGCCCCGCCGTGCAGTGCTCCTGCGCCATGGCTAATGGCGGTCAACGGTCCAAGCCGCGTAGCGGTGCGTTCGACTGCCTCGGCAAGTGCACGGTGTTCGGCAACGTCGAGGGCTTCAACGACGATCATCGCGCCTTGCTGGCGCAAAGCTTCAATTGCCCGCGCGACCTCAGTACTGGGCGGCCTGCGCCCTACAAGCAGGAAACGACGCTCGCCCTGCCCGATACGCCAGCGCAGCATTGCCTGGCCCAGGGCACCCAGGCCACCGGTAATCAGATGGAATCCCTCGTTGGACAGCGTTACCGTTACCGCTTGCGATTCGGCCCCCTCCGGCATAGCACTTTGCAACACCGGCGTGTACCGCACACCGGCGCGCCAGGCGCTCTGGCTCAAGGGTGAACCGATGCTGGCCAGTACCGCATGCGCTATGCCACGATCAGGATCCTTGGCAACTGGCCAGCCTTCGATATCGGTAATGCACAGACATTGGTCGCCCAACTCCAGCTGAGCCGTTCTGAGCAGCCCCCAGAGCATGGAGGCATCCGGCGCCACCTCGCGGTCCATTGGCAAGCGCTGAGCCGCGCATGTCATCACATGCAGCTCAGGAGGCACTCGCCGTACCTCGCGCAGAGCCTGCAACAAGCCCAGCACGGACGCGACCAGACACGCTCCTTCGCCCGTCGATTCGACAAGCAGCACGACCCTGTTGAATGCTTCGGATTCGAGCAGTTCGATGAAGGCAAGGCGCTGCTGTTCATGAGGTCTATCGAGTTGCAGGCCATACCATTGAGCACGCGCGAAGCCCGCATGGGCCTGTAACGCCAGCAAACTGGCTGCGTGACCGATGACCAGTAGGCCGTGGCTGTCACAATCAGCTGAATGGACAGCCTCGACAGGCTGCCAGACCAGCCGATGGATGTTGGCTGCCCCCTCTCTAGCGCAGAACCGGGTCGACCGCGTTGCCGGCAAGACCAGGGGGGGCTGCTTCAGCACAAAGTTACTGGTCAATGTAGTCCCAGCCCTGAAGCACCGGGCGATCAGCTCTGCCAGCAAGAGCCCGGCATCACCACCTTTAATGCCCTCGAAACACAGCAGCGCGTCACTTTGCTGGCCCACTGCATCGCGCTCGGAGGGCTCCTCCACTACCAGGTCTCGCGCGGCCTGAACCAGCACGCAGAGCCCGGAGCGTCCGGCTAGCAGATCTTCGACACTACCCTGCACACTACCTGCCTGGTAGTGCGAGATCAGAATGCCTTCGCCGCGCAACAGTTCAACGCAACCGATGTAGGTCGCCACGCTTTCCAACGAGTCAGCTTCGATACCCAGTTCTTCGGCTATTTGCATGACCCGGGAATAGCCACCGGCGAAATTTGCCAGGCTCAGCAGCGCATTGCGTTGGACAACGCAGAACGGTGTGTCTGCAGAAACGCGCAGTATCGGAGAGCTGCGGGGCTTGACATCATTGGCGGCCAACTGCTGTGGCGAGACCGAACGCAAACGAACCACGGCCTGCTCACGGGAATCGACCACCCATGCCAAGCGAAAGCGCTCATGGCCGGCGACGCTGCGCAAGGCCTGCGCGCAATCAGCCAGGCTCAGGGTAACGTCGTGCTCGATCCACTGGGCAATGCTGGTGCAACGCGCAAGCAGCGCCTCATGGCTGTGGGCGCAAAGCAACAGTACTTGCGGGCTTGTTGCAACTGGAGGCGGGCTGACGTCGCAGCAGTGCTTCAGCACCTGCTCCATTGCAGTGCTATCACATCCGCCCCGACAAGCGCTGATCAAAAAGCCCCCGGCAGGTGCGCAAGTCTCAATGGCCCGCCGCAGGCTACCCAGGAGCACAGGATGGCTCGATACCTCCACCACGACCCCATCGGTCGCCCGCAGAGCCGTGCGAAGCGCATCGAACCAACGTATCGGCCTAGCCACCACATCGGCCCAGTAGTGCGTAGACGAAGGCCAGTCTCCTGCTCCCCCATGAAACGTCAGATGAGGGCTGCACGGCACGATATCCTCCATGGCCTCGCACAGACTCAGATAATCCTGTTCGTCGACCTCGGCATGGACCGCCACTTCGCTTCGGACCCGGCTCAGACGTATACCGCGCTGCAAGCAATGGCGCTGCACCGACTCAATGGCATCGACGGAGCCGGTAATGACGGTGGCCTGGTCGCTATGCTGGATCGCCACGCTGGCGTCTACCTGAAGCGTTGCCAGCAGCTCGCGCACTGGCTCCCAGTCCAGCTCGAGCAAGGCCATGGCGCCTGGATGCCGAGAGGCCCAGCGCGCCTGAGCAAGAATGACTCGCAACGCATCACGCAGGGTCAATAGCCCTGCAACATGCGCAGCCGCCACCTCTCCGATGCTATGACCGATTACCGCAGTCGGTCGCAGCCCTTTGGCGATCCACACCTGCGCCAGCGCCACTTGCACGGCGAAGTGGCAGGGCCAGGCCACTTCGACATGACTAAAGGTTTCGTCGCTGTCATAAAGACGTTCTGCCAACGACCAACCCGCCAATTCCATAAACATCTGGTCGCACCTGGCTACACTGGCCCTGAACGCCGGATCCAGCCGTGCAAGGTGCAGCCCCATGCCCTGCCATTGTGCCCCCTGACCGGAAAACACCAGCACGGCGCCCGGCGCTCTACTGGCCGGTTGCAGCACGCTCAGCGAAGTGTCCACGCAGTGTTCTTCATTATTTTCAGGCAGAACGGCCGGCCACTGCCGACCGATGATCACATGGGCATTGGTGCCACCGAAACCGAAGGAACTCAACCCCGCCAGCGGCTGCGGCGAAGACCAGGGCGTATTCTCAAGGACTGGTTGAAGCGACAGACGCGCCCAGTCGATCGCCGGGTTCGGTGTCTGGTAGTTGAGGTGCGCAGGTATCACACCGTGCTGCAACGCCAGCAACACCTTGATCAACCCAGCCATCCCAGCGGCCGCCTCACCGTGACCGATGTTGGTCTTCACCGAACCGATCAACAACGGCAGCTGGCGGGCACCACGCGGGCAATACGCCGCAGCGATGGCCGTTGCCTCTATCGGGTCGCCCATGGCGGTCCCGGTACCATGGGCCTCCACGTATTCCACTTCGCCTGGTGCAACATCGGCCAGACGCAGGGCCTCGGCCAGCAACGCCTGCTGGGCCTGCATGGAGGGTGCGGTGAGACTGTTGTGGAAGCCATTGTTATTGACTACCGATGAACGAACGACACCCCAGATCGGTGATGCCGCCGCGAGTGCATCGGGCAGCCTGCGCAGCACCACGACACCCGCTCCCTCAGCCCTGACATAGCCATCGGCGTCGGCATCGAAGGTATGACACTGCGAGGTATCCGAAAGCCCGCCAAAGCGGCGCATGGCAGTGAAACTGTGCGACGCCAGCATAAGGTTCACCCCGCCGACGATGGCGAAGTCACATTCACCCTGCTTGAGCGCCTGACATGCCAGATGTAACGCAACCAACGAGGACGAACACGCCGTATTGACAGTCAGGCTTGGACCATTGAGCCCCAGGGTAAAGGAGATCCGCGCCGACAGGATGCTGGTATCCAGCCCCGTAGCGCTCTGCGCGGTCATCTGCTGCGGCGCAACATGATGGGCAAAGTCCGACCACATGGCCCCGACATAGACCCCTCCGCGTTGCCCGCGCAATGTGGCGGGAGGCATGCCGGCCTGCTCGAGGGCAGACCAGGTCAAGGTCAGCAGCAGCCGCTGCTGAGGGTCCATCTGACTTGCCTCATGCGCACTCAGGCCAAAGCGCTCATGGTCGAACTCACACGTGTCGTCAAGGAATCCACCCACCTCATCCGGCGCCACATGCCAGGGGCTTTGTGACTGCTCGACAAAATGGGAACCACCCACAGGACCAACGCCGCTTCGACCTTCTTTGAGCAACCGCCAGAATGCCAGGCTGTCCTCGGCCCCGGGGAAACGGCAGGCCAACCCCGTAATAGCCAAGGGTTGCGCGCAATGAGCGGGCATTGACGACACAGGCGTCGCGGGGTTGTCCTCGGGGTTGCAAAGGTATCGACACAGCTGTGACGCGGTCGCGAACCGCCAGAACAGGGTCGGGTCCAGGTCACGCTCCAATTGCAATCCCAGACTGGCCATTAATCCAGTCACCTCGATCGAGTCCAGGCCGAGACTGCCAAGTCGCTGCTCTTCATCCAGCCGTTCGACGCCACACGCCGACGCTAACTGCGCCAACACGATAGCCAGCACTTGCTCGTATCCGGCACTCATGAAAGTTCCCTTTTCAGTTCGCCACGAACGTCCTTCATGGCTGATAAACGGCAGCGCTCAGCAGCTAGCTGCCGCCATTGATTGCACACGTTCGAACAATTGCTCGACCAAAGCGCCGACCGGTAATTGCCGCTCCACTTCAGGCGCGGCAAGGACTGAAATCCGCAAGGTCTGTGCGTATATCTCGGCTTCGAAACTCAAGGGCAAGTCAGCCATTTGCCCTGGATCGCGGTCGATACGTGCCTGCTCGGGGGCGAGCCGGTAGCCGATCAGCCTGCCATCGGGCCTTGGTGATGAAATGAAATTGAATCCGATGCCAGGTAGACAGGGCCTCCGCGCACCGGCCACACCAGAAAAGTGCCGGATAGCGAAATCCTGTGCCGAATCCATCGCCCGCTGAACTTGGAGCGCAGCCAGACTTGCAGCGCTCTGCTGAGAGCACGCAGCATCGAGGCTAAAGCTGGCTGGTATCGGAAAGGACACCGAACCGACTAACTCAGCGACGGGTGTGCTCCACTCCCCAACGAAATGCGGGCTGACCCACATCATCAGATTCACCGTGCCCTGCGGCTGAGCCAGGCTCAACGCCTGCAACCAGCAGCCCAGCAAACAGTCGCTCAAACCGACTTGCCAAGCAGCAGCGCAGCGTCTCAAACATTCGAGTGCATCGGACTCCAGCTGCAGACGGTACTGCGTCAACGTGCACAACGTAGCCTTGCCAACCTGCTCAAGCGTCACCCGATCCAGAACGCCCGAGGTACATTGACCCGCTGAAGGCAGCGGCCCCCTTATCACCTGTTCCCGATAGCGCCCAGCAAGCTCCTCGGCGAACTCCGGATAGCTGGTGCAGACTTCAGTACTCAAAGGACAGCCCTGCACCGACGCCCGATACGCTCTGGACAGATCTCGCCACAGTATCCGGCTGGAAATGCCATCACAGACCAGATGATGAAACATCACCACCAAGCGCTGCGCGTCGGCGTGATTGGCGTCGAACAGTGCGTACCGCAACAAGGGCGGCGTCATCGACGACGATGCCAGCACCTCATCGATGAATACTTGAATATCAACATCAGTCGACGACCCGGAACGGGGTGCGAAGACTTGCAGTGCATCATTGATATCGAACTCGTCGGGCTGTAAAAAATGCATCCGCCACTCTCCTTCGACTTGTGTAAAACACGTTCGAAGTGCCGGATACTTATTCACGATAAAACGTACAGCCTGACGCAGATGAAAGGCGTCAAGATGCTCTTGTGGTATCAGAGTTTCGCCAACATAAAGTTTTTCAAGGCACTGCGCCGTATGAAAATCATACAACTGCCCCATTAGCAGACGCATGACATACCCTCAGACCAATTAAAAATCTTGGAATTTCTCAACCGGAACAACCTGAGCGGATAGTTCCAACTCGAAGCCTTTGATTACTTACTGAGAAATTTGTTGTTCGACGGATACAGCCGGATACCGTCTAAAGTTCAAAAAGACAATTGCGGCGATCACTACAAGTACAACCATGGTGGCCGTCATCACCGAGAATACGGCATGGTCGAAAGCCAGCCTTGCCTGGGCAGCCATTTCGTTCCCAAGCGTTCCAGGTAGCTCGGCTGCGGCGATCAAGGCGCTGTCGATCCCGTCGCGC
>Ga0247821_10000334_pt1 | contig 26143 bp, 26 predicted proteins | sample 13C_Glycerol_Day_FD_192481 | JGI IMG/M metagenome (GOLD analysis project Ga0247821, IMG submission 192481) | Soil microbial communities from agricultural site in Penn Yan, New York, United States - 13C_Glycerol_Day14 | ecosystem: Environmental > Terrestrial > Soil > Agricultural land | place... | reverse complement strand
GCCACCAAGCGTCGACGCTCACCTCGTCTTGAGTGGTGGACTCACGCCTGCAAACGTGGCCGATGGCATCGTGCAAGTGCGGCCGCGTTGCAGGACGCTGGCCGTTGATGTGAGCTCCGGGGTCGAAGCCGCCAAGGGCGTCAAGGACCCGGAAAAGATCCATCAGTTCGTCGCGGCCGTGCGGGCCGCCGACGTGCTTCTTGCAAGGTCTCCCGATGCCCTCCTATCAGCAACCTGACCCGTCCGGCCACTTCGGCCCTTACGGCGGCAGCTTCGTCAGCGAGACGCTGACCCACGCGATCGAACAGCTGCGCGAGGCCTACGCGCGCTGGCAGAACGACCCCGAGTTCCTGGCCGAATTCCGCTACGAGCTGGCCCACTTCGTCGGCCGCCCTTCGCCGATCTACCACGCGCAGCGCATGAGCCGCGAGCTCGGCGGCGCGCAGGTGTACCTCAAGCGCGAGGACCTCAACCACACCGGCGCGCACAAGATCAACAACGTGATCGGCCAGGCGATGCTGGCCAAGCGCATGGGCAAGCCGCGCGTGATCGCCGAGACCGGCGCCGGCCAGCACGGCGTGGCCACCGCCACGATCTGCGCGCGCTACGGCCTGGAATGCGTGGTGTACATGGGCAGCGAGGACGTCAAGCGCCAGAGCCCCAACGTCTACCGCATGAACCTGCTGGGCGCCAGTGTGGTGCCGGTGGAATCGGGCAGCAAGACGCTGAAGGACGCGCTCAACGAGGCCATGCGCGACTGGGTCACCAACGTCGAGAACACCTTCTACATCATCGGCACCGTCGCGGGCCCGCATCCCTACCCGATGATGGTGCGCGACTTCCAGAGCGTGATCGGCAACGAATGCCTGGAGCAGATGCCGAGGATGGCGGGCCGCCAGCCCGACGCCGTGATCGCCTGCGTGGGCGGCGGCAGCAACGCGATGGGCATCTTCCATCCCTACATCCCGCATGAATCGACGCGCCTGATCGGCGTGGAAGCCGCCGGCGAAGGCCTGGACAGCGGCAAGCACTCGGCCTCGCTGCAGCGCGGCAGCCCGGGCGTGCTGCACGGCAACCGCACCTACATCCTGCAGGACGACAACGGCCAGATCACCGAGACGCACAGCGTCAGCGCGGGTCTGGACTATCCCGGCGTGGGTCCCGAGCACTCCTGGCTCAAGGACATCGGCCGCGCCGAGTACGTCGGCATCACCGACCGGGAAGCGCTGGAGGCCTTCCACTACCTCTGCCGCACCGAGGGCATCATCCCCGCGCTGGAGTCGAGCCACGCCGTGGCCTATGCGATGAAGCTCGCGCCGACGATGCGCGCCGACCAGCACATCCTGGTCAACCTCTCCGGCCGCGGCGACAAGGACATCGGAACGGTGGCCGACCTGGCCGGCGTGGACTTCTACGACCGCCCCTCGATGCGCGGCCTGAAGCTGAAGGGCGGCAAATGAGCCGCATCTCCGCCACCTTCGCCCGCCTCGCCTCGCAGAAGCGCAAGGCCCTCATCCCGTATGTCACCGCCGGCTTTCCGTTCGCCGACATCACGCCGCAGCTGATGCACGGCATGGTGGAAGCGGGCGCCGACGTCATCGAGCTCGGCGTCCCCTTCTCCGACCCGATGGCCGACGGCCCCGTCATCCAGAAGGCCGGCGAGAAGGCGCTCAGCCTGGGCATCGGCATGGCCCAGGTGCTGGCCATGGTCTGCGCCTTCCGCGAGCACGACAGCGAAACCCCCGTGGTCCTGATGGGCTACGCCAACCCGGTGGAGCGTTACGACCTCAAGCACGGCCAGGGCGCCTTCATCCGCGACGCGGCGTCGTCGGGCGTGGACGGCGTGCTGATCGTCGACTACCCGCCCGAGGAATGCACCCAGTTCGCGGCCGACCTGAAGAAGGCCGGCCTCGACCTGATCTTCCTCCTGGCACCCACCAGCACCGCGCAGCGCATGCAGCAGGTCGCGCGGGTCGCCAGCGGCTACGTCTACTACGTCTCGCTCAAGGGCGTCACCGGCGCCGGCCACCTGGACACCACGGCGGTCGAGCAGGCGCTGCCGCGCATCCGCGAACACGTGAAGGTGCCGGTCGGGGTGGGCTTCGGCATCCGCGACGCCGCCACCGCCCAAGCCATTGGCCGAGTAGCCGACGCCGTGGTCATCGGCACCAAGCTCATCCAGCTCATCGAGGAGCAGCCGCGCGACCGCGTGGTGCCCGAGGCGAGCGCCTTCCTGCGCGGCATCCGCCAGGCCCTGGACCAATAGAATCCCGCACAACACAACGGAGCACCTCCCCATGAGCTGGCTCGAAAAACTCCTTCCTCCCAAGATCCAACCCACCGACCCGACCGAGCGCCGCAGCGTGCCCGAGGGCTTGTGGGTCAAGTGCCCCAGCTGCGAGACGGTTCTCTACAAGACCGACCTCGAGCAGAACCAGAACGTCTGCCCCAGCTGCAGCCACCACCACCGCATCGGCGCGCGCGGCCGCCTCAACGGCTTCCTCGACGCCGAGGGCCGCTGGGAGATCGGCCAGGAAGTGCTGCCGGTCGACGCGCTCAAGTTCAAGGACAGCCGCCGCTATCCGGAACGCCTGAAGGAAGCGCTGGAGAACACCGGCGAGACCGACGCGCTGGTGGTCATGGGCGGGGCGGTGCACGGCATCAGCCTGGTGGCCGCCGCCTTCGAATTCGATTTCATGGGCGGCAGCATGGGCAGCGTGGTCGGCGAGCGCTTCGTGCGCGGCGTTGAGAGCGCGCTCGAGCAGAAGGTGCCGTTCGTCTGCTTCACCGCCACCGGCGGCGCGCGCATGCAGGAAGGCCTGCTGTCACTGATGCAGATGGCCAAGACCAACGCCGCTCTCACGCGCCTGGCCAAGAAGGGCCTGCCCTACATCAGCGTGCTGACCGACCCGACCATGGGCGGCGTGAGCGCCGGCTTCGCCTTCATGGGCGACGTGGTGATCGCCGAGCCCAAGGCGCTGATCGGCTTCGCCGGCCCGCGCGTGATCGAGTCCACCGTGCGCGTCACGCTGCCGGAAGGCTTCCAGCGCGCCGAGTTCCTGCAGCAGAAGGGCGCGGTCGACTTCATCTGCGACCGTCGCGAACTGCGCCAGAAGGTGGCGCACACGCTGGCCATGCTGCTGCGCCAGCCCGCCGACGCGGTGATCTGAGCGCTCGGCGTCAGAACGCGCCGCGCATCGCGGCGCGCAGCACCATCCCCAGCACCTGCAGCACGACCAGCGCCACCAGTGGCGACAGGTCGATGCCGCCCACCAGCGGGATCGCGCGGCGGATCGGCCGCAGGATGGGCGAAGCCAGGCGATCGATCACGTCGGTGATCGGCGAATCGCTCTGCACCCACGACAGGATCGCGTAGACGATCAGCAGCGCGGTCAGCGCCGAAATCACCAGCTGCAGCAGGCCGAACAGCGCGACCACCGGCACGGCCGCGTAGCCGCCCCCGCCGAACGCCGCCCAGAGGATGCTGTACTGCGCCAGCTGGATCAGGTAGGCCGCGACGAGACTGGCGGTGTCGATGCGACGCACCGACGGCAGCACGCGCCGCAGCGGCAGCACGATCCAGTCGCTGACCGCGAACACGAAGCGCCCCACCGGATTGCCGAACGGCACGCGCTGGTGCTGCATGTACAGGCGCAGCAGGCAGGCACCGGCTATCAGGCCGGCGACGACGTCCAGCAGGAAAGAAAGGATTTCGTGCGCCATCGGCCCCGCCTTGTTGAATCGCGTGGGATGATAGCGGCGTCTCCCCGGTACCTCTTCTTGGCCACCGCCCTCACCCTGCAGTCGCTGCCGCTCTTTCCGCTGGGGACCGTGCTCTTTCCCGGCGGACTGCTGCCGCTGCGCATCTTCGAAGTCCGCTACCTCGACATGATCGGCCGCTGCCACAAGGCCGGGGCGCCGTTCGGCGTGGTCTCGCTCACTCAGGGCCAGGAAGTGCGCCAGCCCGGCAACGGGCCGGAAGCCTTCGCCAAGGTCGGGACGCTGGCCACCATCGAAGCGCTGGAACATCCGCGGCCGGGCCTGATGATGATTCGAGCCCTCGGCCAGCAGCGCTTCCGCATCCGCGCGAGCGACCAGCTCAAGCATGGGCTGTGGGTGGCCGATGTCGAGCAGGTCGACATCGACCAGCTAGTGCCGGTGCCCGACGACCTGCAGGCCACCGCCGATGCCCTGCGCAAGGTGCTGCATTCGCTGCGCGAGCGCGCCGACTCGCCGCAGCAGATGCCCGTGGCCGATCCCTGGCGCCTGGATGATTGCGGCTGGGTGGCCAACCGCTGGTGCGAACTGCTGCCGCTGCCGGTGGCCCTCAAGCAGCGCCTGATGGAGCTGGACAACCCGCTGGTGCGCCTGGAACTCGTGAGCGACGTGCTCGTGAAGACCGGGATCTCGACCTAGACGGCCGAGGTCGGGACCACACCGCGCGGCGTGTACTCCGGCACCTGCGCGCGCAGCCACTGCCGCAAGGCATCCTGTCCGGGCGCCGCGCCCGACGCCTCGATCCAGCCCATCACGACCTCCACGTCCGGCAACGCGCCGCCCGACTTCGCCACACGCAACTTCGGATGCGGCGTGGGCACCGTCGTTTCGTCGTCGGCCAGCAGCTCCTCGTACAGCTTCTCGCCGGGACGCAAGCCCGTGTAGGTGATCGGCACTTCCTGCTCGGTGTGGCCCGACAGCCGGATCAGCATGCGGGCCAGTTCCACGATGCGCACCGGCTCGCCCATGTCCAGCACGAAGATCTCGCCCGACCGCCCCATCAGCCCGGCCTGCAGTACCAGCTGCGCGGCCTCGGGGATGGTCATGAAGTAGCGCACGATTTCCGGGTGCGTGACGGTCACCGGCCCGCCGCGCGCGATCTGCGCGCTGAACAGCGGCACCACCGAGCCGCTGGAGCCGAGCACGTTGCCGAAGCGCACCGACACGAAGCTCGTGTCCGGATAGCGGCCGGCGACCGACTGCACCATCAGCTCGGCCAGCCGCTTGCTCGCGCCCATCACGTTGGTCGGATTGACCGCCTTGTCGGTGGAGATCATCACGAAGCGGCGCGCGCCGCACTCGCCCGCGACCCGCGCCGCGTTGAGCGTGCCGACCACGTTGGTGCGCAGCGCTTCGATCTCGTTGAGTTCCTCCATCAGCGGCACGTGCTTGTACGCGGCCGCGTGGAAGACGACGGCAGGCCGGTGCCGCTGAGCGATCGCGGCCAGCCGCGCCAGCTCACGCACGTTGCCCGTGTAGTAGAGCGCCTGCAGTTGCGGATGGCTGGCGCGCAACTCCTGCTCGAGCTGGTAGATCGCGAACTCCGACACGTCCACGCACACCAGGCGCGCCGCGCCGAATCTTGCGATCTGCCGACAGAGTTCGGAGCCGATCGAGCCGCCCGCGCCCGTCACGAGCACGGTCTGGCCGGAGAACAGGTCCGACAGGCGCGCAACGTCCAGCTGCACCGGCGCGCGGCCGAGCAGGTCTTCCAGTTCCACCTTGCGCGGGCCGGCGCCCTGCGCGCGCAGCCACTCGTCGGGGCGCGGCAGCGTCAGCAGCGGGATGCCCGCGTCGGTGGCGCCGAGCAGGGCCCGGCGGCGTTCCTCGGAGCCGGGCGGGCTGGCCACGATGGCCGTCTGCGCGTCCACCTGGGCGCAGGCCTCGGCCATCGCGTCCAGGCCGGCGAGCACCGGCACGTCCTGGATCGAGCGGCCGACCTCGGTGGCCACCGGGCTGACGATGCCCACCGGCAGCCACTGCCGCGAACCCTTGAGGGCCCGCACCGCATCGGCCGCATCCTGCAGCGTGCCCACGACCACCACGCGCCGGCCACCGCCGTTCGTGGTGCGCCGCTCCACCAGCGTTCGCTTGGCGGCGCGCGCCGCACCCAGCAGCACCAGGGCGAGCAGCGGTTGCAGCAGCAGCACCGAGCGCGGGAACTGCGGCAGCCGCAGGGCGAGCACCGCCGCCGCCGTGAAGAGGGCACCCAGGGCGATGCCCAGCACCAGCCGCCGCAGCTCGGGCAGGCCTACGTAGCTCCAGACGGGGCGCCAGGCGTCGGTGACCGCCAGCGCCGCCGCGTACGCGACCACGCTCAGTCCCAGGCCCTGGAGCGCGACGTCCAGGAATGCCTCGGGCGGATCCAGGTTGAACCGCAGCCAGAACGAGAGCCCCCACGCCACCACCACCAGCGCAAGGTCCAGCGCGACCGCGGCGACGCGCCTAGGCCAGTGCATGCCGAAGGTGCTCGATCACGCGCTCATGCTGCGCGGCGCTGAGGTTGGAGCCGGAGGGCAGGCACAGGCCCGCTTCGAACAGCCCCGCTGACACGTCCGTGCCTTCGGCGTGCGGGAAGTACGGCGCGCCGGCGAACAGCGGTTGCAGCTGCATCGGCTTCCACACCGGCCGCGCCTCGATCGCGTGGCGTTCCAGGCGATGCAGGACAGCGTCGCGCCGCGACCGCGCATCCGGCCCGCGCAGCTGCATGCAACTGAGCCAGCGCGTCGACAGGCAGCCGGCGGGCTCGGGCATCCACTCGATGTCTTCGCGATCCGCCAGCGCCTGCCGGTAACCCTCGAACACCTCGCGCCGCCGCTGCACGCGCTGCGGCAGCACCTTGAGCTGGCCGCGGCCTATGCCGGCCAGCACGTTGCTCATGCGGTAGTTGAAGCCGACCTCGCTGTGCTCGTAGTGCGCCGCCGGCTCGCGCGCCTGGGTCGAGAGCTTGCGCGCGCGCGCCACCAGCGCGCCGTCGTCGCTCACCAGCATGCCGCCGCCCGAGGTCGTGATGATCTTGTTGCCGTTGAACGAGAACACGCCCACGTCGCCGAAGCTGCCGCTGGCCCGACCGCGCCAGGTGGCGCCCAGCGATTCGGCCGCGTCTTCCAGCACCGGCACGCCGTGGCGCCGGCAGATCGGCAGCAGCGCGTCCATGTCCGCGTTCTGTCCGTAGAGATTGACGACGACCACGCAGCGCGGCAGCCGGTTCTCGCGGCGCGCCCAGTCGAACGCGCGCTCCAGCGCCGCCGGCGACATGTTCCAGCTGCCCGGCTCTGAATCGATGAACACCGGCCTGGCGCCGCAGTACAGGATGGGATTGCAGCTACCGACGAAGGTGAGCCCGGAGCAGAACACCGTGTCGCCTGGTTGCACGCCGAGCAGCAACAGGCCGAGGTGGATCGCGGCGGTGCCCGAGCTCAGCGCAGCGGCATGGCCCACACCGGTGTAGGCCGCGACTTCGCGCTCGAAGCCGTCCACGTGCGGGCCGAGCGGAGCGATCCAGTTGGTGCGGAACGCCTCCTCGACGAAGGCGGTTTCCTCCTCGCCCAGGTGCGGCGAAGAGAGCCAGATGCGGCCGGCGAGTTCGCGGCTGTGGATCAGGTCCACGGGCCGGCCGCGCGCATCGACCACCGGCACGTGGCTGATGCGGTGCTGCTCCATCAGCTGGCGCGCCGCCGATGCGTCGGCGTCCTCGCCCACGCAGATCGGCGGGTTCGCGGGCAGGTCGGCCAGCGTGGCGCCGGGCGCGGCCGAGGCCAGCATCGCGCGGCGCAGGTCGCCGTCGGTGACGGTGCGGCGCAGCACGCCCTGCTCGTCCACCGCCAACAGGATGCCCTCGCTCTCGCGGTCCATGCGCTGCATCGCCTCGGGCCAGGCCAGCGACAGCGGCACCCGCAGGCGCGCGACCAAGGGGCTGGCGGTGTCAGTAGGCATTGGTCTTGTCCAGCAGGCTGCGGGGCAGCGGATGCGTGGCGAGCAGTTTCGCGATGCGCTCGCCGGCGTGGCCGTCGCCGTAGACGTTCTCGCGGGCGTAGCGTCCTTGTCGCAGGGACTCGCGCAGCGCAGCGGCGATGGCCGGAGCCTCGGCTTCGCAGTCGAGGGTGTTGGCGTTGCGCTGGCGCAGCCGCTGGCGCGAGCCCACGTTCACCACCGGCGTGCCGAACGACGCGGCCTCGATGATCCCGGAGGAGGAATTGCCCAGCAGCACTTCGGCACCCTGCAGCGCGTCGAGGTAGTCCTCGCGCGGCAGGTGCGTGATGCAGCGCAGGCGATCGGCGGACGCGCGCCGCATCTCCTCGACGATGGCGGCCGAGCCCGCATCGGCGTTCGGCGCCAGCCACACGGCGTGCAGGCCCTGGGCCAGTGCTTCTTTGCGCAACGCTTGCACCAGGGCGCGCGTCTGTTCGCCGGCTTGCTGCGCTTCCTGGACGACGGGATGGAAAAGAACCAGCGCGTAACGCGCATCGGACGGCAAGCCCAGTCGCTGCAGCAGCGCCGCGCGTGCGACCGGTGGGCGCCCGACGATGTCGTCCAGGCTGGGCGCGCCGACCACGTGCACCTGCTCCGGCGACTCGCCCATTCGCACCACGCGATCGCGCGATTCCTCGCTCGCGACCAGGTGCACATGGCTCAGCTTGGTGATCGCATGGCGGATCGGCTCGTCCACCGTGCCGGAGCGTTCGCCCCCGTGCAGGTGCGCGATCGGGATGCCCAGGTGCAGCGCCGCGATGGCACCGGCGAGCATCTCGCCGCGGTCACCGAGCACGATCAGCAGGTCGGGGCGGTGCACCGACAGCGCCTGCGTCAGTCCCTGGACGGCCTGGCCGATGGCCTTGGCCATCGCTTCCGGCGTGCGCTCGTCGATGCTGATCGGCACGCTGGCCGCGATCGGCAAACCCGAGGCTTCGACCTCGCGCACCGTGTCGCCGTACGCCGCGCTCAGGTGCATGCCGGTGACGAACACGGTCACCTCCACACCCGGCGTGGCCTGCAGCCGCCGCAGCGTGGACAGCATCAGGCCGAAGTCGGCCCGAGTGCCGGTGAGGTAGGCGATGCGGCGCATCAGGCGCCTTCCTCCAGCATCGACCACTCCAGCGGCACGTCGGCCGCGACGGCTTCGCGCAGGCGTCGGCCCGGCAGCGATTCGATGCGGTCCGGCGCGATGCCTGTACCGGGACGCCGCAGGGCGAGGTCGTCCTCCGTGAGCACATGTCCCGCCGGCAGCGCGCGGGTGCTGACCACGCTGCGGCGCGCCACGGCGCGCGTGTTCTCCTCGACCGGATGCGGGCGCTTGACGCCGTCGCCCAGCATCGGTTCGAGCCGGCGCAACGCGGCGACCAGAGCTGCGAACTCGGCGGGATCGGCCGAGGCGCGGTGGTCGGGGCCGGGCAGCGACTTGTCGAGCGTGAGGTGCTTCTCGATCACCGTCGCGCCGAGCGCGACCGCGGCCAGCGCGGCTTCTATGCCCTGGCTGTGGTCCGAATAGCCGACCGGGAGCTCGGGGAACGCTTCGGCCAGCGCGCGGACGGCGCGCAGGTTCAACGCGTCGGCCGGCGCGGGATAAGCGGACGTGCAATGCAGCACGACCAGCGCCGGCGATGCGGCGGGCCGCTGGCCTCTCCCCCAGACCTGCTCGATCCAGCCCACCGCCGTGCGCACCTCGTCCAGCGTGGACATGCCGGTGGACAGCAGCAGCGGCAAGCCCGTGTGCGCGGCCTTCTGCAGCAGCGGCCGGTTGGTGATCTCGCCCGACGGCAGCTTGAGGCGGCGCACGCCCAGGCCCATCAGCAGGTCCACGGCCTGCGGCGAGAACGGCGTGGAGAAGAACTCGATGCCGATGCGCCCGCAGTGCCGCGCCACCGCGCGATGGCCCTCCTCGTCGAGCTCCAGCGCCTTGATCATCTCGAACTGGCTGGTGGCGCCGGTGTTCGTGCGCTGGTAGTCGGCGGTGGGCGCGCTGGCGCTGACCACGTCCTCGGCGCGGAAGGTCTGGAACTTGACGGCGTCGGCGCCGGCCGCGAGCGCGGCGTCGGCCAGCGCGATCGCCATCGCGGGATCGCCGTTGTGGTTGACGCCGGCTTCGGCGATGACGAAGGTTTTGCGCGGGTTCATGCGTCGCTCCGCTGCAGCAACCACTGCGCCAGTTCGAAATCCTCGAGGTCGTCGATGTCCACCGAGCGACGGCGCGGCATTGCATACGGCTTGGCGCGCACGCTCCAGAAGCCTTCGGCGATCGCTTTCGTCAGGGCCGCGCGCCGCCACACATAGATGGAGCCGTTCAGGCCCCACACGGCCGGTGCATCCTGCCGCCGCGCGAACCCGGCCGGTTTGCTCAGCTGCAGCCGGCCCTCGGCATCGGCCTCGGCCAGCGTGTAGTACGGGTTGTGCGAAGGCTCGGTGACGCTCACGACCAGGTCGGCGTCATCCAGCAAGGCGAGCGCGGCCTCGATGTCCTCGGGCCTGCGCAACGGAGAAGTGGGCTGCAGGTCCACCACGGTGTCGACGCTCATGCCGCTGCGTTCCAGGTGCGCGACCAGGTGCCCGATCGCCGGCAGCTTGGGCGCTTCGTCGGTGGCCAGTTCGGCGGGACGCAGGTACGGCACCTGCGCGCCGGCGCGCTGCGCGACCTCGGCGATCTGCTCGTCATCGGTGGACACGAACACGCCATCGATGCCGCGGCAAGCGAGCGCGTGCTCGATGGTGTGCACGATCAGCGGCTTGCCGGCCAGCGGACGCAGGTTCTTGCCAGGCAGGGCCTTGCTGCCGCCCCGCGCGCAGATCGTGGCGATGACGCGTGGCATCCGCTCAGTCCTTCACCGCGCTCACGACCCACTCGCGCACGACGTGGGCCCGGTTGCCCATGGTGCGCGAGACCTCTTCGATCTGCTCGATGCGCCAGTCGGCCAGCAGCTCGCGCAGCTCGTCCTCGGTCGCGAAGCGGACCACGCCGGTGCCGGCGAACGGGCCCTCGGCGCATTCCCACTGGCCGCGGCCGCGCGGCGTGCCGGTGCCCTCGCCCCAGGTGCCCGCGGCCGGCGTGCGCACGTAGAGGCGGCCGCCGGGCTTGGCGACGCGGTGCAGCTCTCGATACAGCGCGCGGGCTTCCTCATGGCTGTTGCAGGTGGCCGCGTCGCTGTCCAGCACCGCATCGAAACTGGCGTCGGCCCAGGGCAGCGGTTTGCAGATGTCTCCCACTCGCAGCTGCGCGCCGTGGTCGCGCCACCCGGGCACTTCCGCGTCGAGCCGAGCGGCGGCGACTTCGCAGCCGGCCTGCGCGCCTTCGAGCCCGAACACCGTGAAGCCCTCGCGTGCCGCGTACCAGAGGTTGGCGCCGGTACCGAAGCCGGCCTCGAACACCTTCACTTCATGCCGCGCGGGATGGCGATAGAAGCTCGCCGCCATGAAGCGGATGAACTCCTCCGGCGGGTACTTGCCCCAGGCGCGGGTGCGGAAGATCTCTTCCCAGCGGAGGTCGAGGGCCATGGCGGCAGGACGCTCTCTTTCAGTCGAACAGCAGGTTGGTCGGTGCGCTCTCCCGATCGTACCCGCGCGAGCGCGCGAAGGCGTCGTACAGCGCCTCGTCGTGGACCGCGTTGCCCACGTGGAAGACGCGCTCGCGGCGCGAGAACGCGCGCTTGTAGAACAGCAGCGGATCGTCGGCGTCCGTGCGGGTCCCGCCGCCCAGGTAGAGCTGGATCATCCCGCGGGCAGCGCCTTCCGTGGCCGCGGCGTACTGGAGCCGATAGGCGCTGCCGATCGCGTGGCCGGCTTCGCTGCTCGCGCCCAGGTGGTACTCCAGCGTGCCGCCGGGTTGTTGATCTCCCGGCAGGGCGCGCTGGAACAGGTAGACGCCGGCGGAGAGCCAGTCGGCGCCCTCGCCGCAGATGCACAGCTCCGCGCCGTCGAGCCCGGCGATCGCGGCGAAATAGTCGTCGCCGAAGTGGTAACGCTCGTGCGCGCCCATCGCGGCCATCGCGCGGCGGTAGAACTCCCCGAAGGTCCGCCAGTCGTCCGCGTGCCGCGACCAGCGTACCGGCATGTCGGCCGTGCGCTTGAGCTTGCGCCGGGCGAGCGTGTTGAACTGCGATTCCAGCGGCTTCAGCTGCAGGTCCACGCTGATGGTGGCGCGATTGGCGCGCACGTCGCCGAGGAAGAAACGCTGGTGCGGCGTCTCGGGATGGAAGCGGCAGAACTCCCCGAGCACCGCGCGGCTGCGCGCCCAGGCCTGGCAGGCGTCCCAGGCGCGGCGGATGAAGGCGGGATCCTCGCTGTTGCACACCGGCCCGCCATAGCCGTACGGCGAGATCGCCGCCCACCCGAATCCGGGCACCGAGCGCAGGTGCAGCGTGTGCAGCCAGCGCGCTTCGTCCTGTTCGAAACCCACGTGCACGCACGAGAGCCCCGCTGCGCGATGGGTGTCGGCCTGGCCGAAGTCGGGCGCCAGGCTGCGCAGGCGCTGGTCCTGCGGCAGGGTGTCGAACCAGGCCAGGGCCTCGGCGACCGGCAGCTCGAGGGCCGCGCTCACAGCCACGGCGAAAGCGCCTCCAGCACGCGTGGCGCCGCCGGCTCCAGGTCCGCTGCGGGCCGGCGTGCGGGCGCCGCATCGATGGCGGCTTCGAGTCCTTCCAGCGGCACCGCCGCATCGGCGATGCCGTAGGCCAGGTAAGGCGCGTCCGGCGTGTACAGCGAGCCAGTGACCTGCACGACGGCGCAGCCCGCCATGCTCGCTTCCAGCCCGACGGTGGAGGTGAGCACCACCACGCCGTCGCAGGCCTGCAGCAACTCGTGCAGGTTCTCGGTGCGCGGCGAGAGCGATTGCCTCGGCCCGGGTTCGATGCGGTACTCGCCTTCGGAAGGGTGCGGGCGGATCACCAGTTCCATGTCCGGCCGCGCCTGCGTGATGCGCTGCAGCTCGTTCGCGATGCGCATCGGCAGCAAGGTGTCGCCGCGACCGGGCTGGCACGGATGGCTTTCCGGTTCCACCTGCGACGCCCAGAGCCAGACGCGGCGACCGTCCCAGCCGCGCGACTTTCGCAGCGCCACGCCACGCTCGCGCACCGCGGGATCGAGCAGGCCGTCGAAGGCGGGGTTGCCCGTGACGATCACTTCATCGGCGCGCCGACCGGCATCGACGATGCGATCGCGGACCCGCTCGTTCAGCACGCAGATGCGATCGGCAAAGCCCGGCTCGCGCAACCACTCGATCTCGTAGGCGGCGAAGAGATCGACCAGGCACACGGCGGGCACGCCGAGGCGGCGCGCGGCGACGAAGCTCGCGCGTTCGGCGCGCGGGGCGCTGGTGGCCACGAGCAGATCGGGCTTCACCCGCGAAACGATGCGCTCCAGCGTCGCGACCGGCAGGAAGGCCTGTCGGCCGTGGGCGGCATGGAGCGCCGCCGCGCGTTCGGCGCCGTGCTCGCGCACCAGGTCGGCGTACGAGAGACCGAGGTAGGCCGCGCTCTCCTCGAAGCTGATCGCGTGCGAGCCGAGCTGCGCCGCGAGCGCGCGGCCCTGCTCCAGCGCAGCGGCATCGCCTTCATCGATGAAGTCCGTGAAGCCCAGGCAGGGAAAGCCTGCCGCCTCGACTTCCGCTCGCGCGGTGGTCAGGCCGAGGAACACCGGCTCGGCCAGGCCACGTTCACGCAGCAGCCGCGCGACCGGCAGCAGCATGCGCACATGCCCGCCGCCGTAGCCGACGAACAGCACGCGCGTCACCCGTGCACTCCCCGGTGCCACAGCGCCAGCGCCGCGAGAGCGCGCAGCTCGCGCGTGCGATTGGCGCTGCCGGAGCGATGCGCCTCCAGCAGCTCGTCGATGCGCGCCGGCTCGAACAGCTGCCGCAGCAGCTCATCGCCGCGCAGCAGCTCGGCCAGCCAGCCGTGCAGCTCGCGGCGGAACCACTCGCCCACCGGCACCGTGAACATCTGCTTGCGCCGGTACGCGAGGTCCTCACCGATCAGCGGAGCGGCCGCGCGCTTGTACCAGTGCTTCTTGTCGCCGTCCGGGGAGAGCTTGGTCGACCCGGGCGAGCGGAAGGCGAACTCCATCACCCGCCAGTCGAGGAAAGGCGTGCGCGCCTCGATCGACACCGCCATCCCCATGCGGTCCGGCTTGACCAGGTTGTTGCCCGAGAGCAGCAGCTGCATGTCCAGGTAGAGCGCCTGGTTCACGCGGTCGAAGTGGCCGGCCTCTTCCAGCCAGGGCAGGGCCGCGGCGGCGAAGCTGTCGATGCCGGCGAGCTGGCGTGCGACTTCCGGCCGGTAGAGCGCGACCTTGTCGTCGGGCGAGAACAGCGAGATCGAATCGAAGTAGCGGCGGCGGAACCCGCCATCGTCGAGGCCGGCCGCGCCGGGCCGCGCGAAGAAGTCGGCGTACTTCTCGTAGCCGGCGAAGAGCTCGTCGCCACCGTCGCCGGTCAGCACCACTTTCACGTGCCGCGCCGCGAGTTCGCTCACCCGCAGGGTCGGCATGAAGGAAGCGTCGCCATGCGGCTGGTCCAGGTGGTGCAGCACGTGGGGCCAGCGGTCCAGCATGTTCGGCTCCACGATCTCCATCGTGTGGTCGCAGCCGAAGCGTTGCGCGGCCTGCGCCGCGTACGGCGATTCGTCGAAGCGCGGATCGTCGAAGCCGATGCAGAAGGTGCGCACCGGCTGCGCGACGTGCCGGGCCATCAGCGCGACGATGGTGCTGGAGTCCACGCCCCCGGAGAGGAAGGCGCCCCAGGGCACGTCGGCGCGCAGGCGGATCCGGGTGGCATCGTCCAGCAGGGCCAGGAACTCTTCCGACCACGCCTCGAACGGCATCGCCTGCTCGCGCTGGTCCGCCAGGTTCCACCAGCGCTGCGTGCTCGCGCCGGTGCGCGTGAACTTCATCCAGGTGCCCGGCATGACATGGCGCAGGCCCTGCCACACGGTCCACGGCGCGGGGATGTAGTTGAACGTCAGGTAGTGGTGGATCGCTTCCAGGTCCAGCGCGGGCGGCGTGCCTCGCGCGCGCAGCACCGGCAGCATCGCCTTGAGTTCGGAGGCGAACAGCACGTCGCGGCCGTCGTCCTTCCAGTACAGCGGCTTGACGCCGATGCGGTCGCGCGCGAGGTACATCGCGTCCTCGCGCGCGTCGTCGATGGCGATGGCGAACATGCCGTTGAGCCGGCGCAGGAAAGCGATGCCTTCGCGCTCGTACAGGCGCAGCAGCACCTCGGTGTCGGAGTTCGTGCGCAGTTGCACGCCCTGCGCGCGCAGCTCAGCCGCGAGCTCGACGTAGTTGAAGATCTCGCCGTTCTGCACCAGCGCGACCTGGCCGTCGTCGGAGACGAAGGGCTGGTGGCCACCGGCGATGTCGATGATGGACAGGCGCCGGTTCCCCAGCACCACGCCGCGGCCGGGGGGCTGCCACACGCCCTGGTCGTCCGGACCGCGATGCACCAGCGACTTCGCCATCGCGTCCACCTGCGCGGGCGGCATCGCCCGCCGCTCGCGGCTCCAGTGGCCGAAGATGCCGCACATCAGTTGGCTCCGGCGCCGCCCAGGCGGCGCATGGTCAGCAGCAGGATGCGCAGGTCGGCCGCGAGCGAGGGACGGCGCACGTAGGCCAGGTCGGCCGCCAGCCGCTGCTCGGGCGTGGCCTGCGAGCGCAGCGTGGCCTGCGCCAGGCCGGTGAGCCCCGGGCGCACGCTGCAGCGCAGGGCCCAGTCCTCGGGGCGGTAGTCGCCGGCTTGCACGGGCAGGTCGGGACGCGGGCCGACCAGGCTCATGTCGCCGCGCAGCACGTTGAGCAGTTGCGGCAGTTCGTCGATGCTGCTGCGGCGCAGGAAGCGGCCCACCCGCGTGATGCGCGGATCGTCCCCGGCCGTGTAGTGCGGTCCGCGCGAAGCGGCGTCATTGACCATGCTGCGGAACTTGAGCATTTCGAAGGTCCGGCCGCCAAGGCCCACGCGCTGCTGGCGGAACAGCACCGGCCGGCCGCTTTCCAGCGCCACCGCCAGCGCCGCGCCCAGCAGCAGCGGCGACAGCAGCACCAGCGCGAGCAGCGCGACCGCCACGTCGAACCCCCGCTTCATGCGCGCCGGGGCAGGCGCGCCGCGATCGCCTGGATGTTCGCGGCGATCCGGCCCGCATCGGCCTGCACCTGGTCGGGCGTGCGCCGCGCCAGTTCGGCTTCGGCTTCGCGCAGCGCCCGCACCTCGCGCTCGAAGCGGTCCCCGCCTTCGTCCTCGTCCGGGCGGTTGAAGGTGCGCGAGAGGATCACCGCGCGCGAACCCAGCCGCAGGTGCTCGGCCAGCACGTCGCGCCCGGGCAGCAGGCCTTCGTCCACGCGCGCGATGCCGCCGAAGCCGAAGCGCAGGTCCTGCGCGCGCGTGGCCTCGGCAACCCGATCGACCAGGCCCTCGGGCAGCGGCTCGAACATGAAGCGAAGGCCCAGCGAGAGGTGAAGGTCGTTCAGGCCCACGAAGACCTCGTGCAGGCCGGGCGTGGCGATCCACTCGTCCAGCGTGTCCAGCGCCGCCGCCGTCTCCAGCAGCGCGACGATGGGCGCGCGGCCGTCCACGATCCGCGCGAAGTCGCGCAACTGCGCGGCGCGATGGAACATCGGCAGCATCAGCAGGTCGGCGCCTTCCGCAAGCACGGCATCGACCTCCTCGGCCGTGCCCTCGTTCAGGGGGTTCACGCGGACCATCAGCCGGCTGCGCTGCGCGGCGGCGCGGATGCGGCCGACGTCGGCCACGGTGTGGGCGCTGATGAAGGTGTCGCGGCCGGCCTGGCGCTCGGCCTTGCCCAGCCGCTCGAGGTCCACGAACAGGCGCATGCCCTCGAGCGCGTCGCAGCGGCAGGCGAACGCCGGATCGTTGGTGATCTGGATCAGATCGAGCATGGACTGGCCAAAATTATCGCCGCAGGGCCTGGCGCAGATCGCCGCTGCGCCAGAGCGTGAGCAGCAGCAACAAGGCCGCGGCGACGGCGGCGGCGAGCAGCGGCGCGAGCAGCGCGCCGTCGCGCCAGGCTGCCGGCAGCGCGAAGTGGATCGCGAGCACCACGGCCAGGCCCGCCGCCGACCAGCCCATGGTGGCGCCGGGCAGCCACGCCAGGCCTTCGCGGCCGAGCGCGACCACGCAGACGACCGCCACCAGCGTGTAGCCGGCATTCAGCACCTGCATGAGCAGCAGCCCATCCGAGACGCCCGCCGCCGCGGCCGCCAGCAGCAGGAGGAAGGCCGCGCCATACGCGGCGACCGCGGGCCGCATCTTGCGGCGTGCCGCAAGCACCGTCAGCGCCACCGCCGCGACGGCCTGCGGCAGCAAACCCCAGCTGCCCGCCAGGCCCCAGCGCCAGACCTGCTCCAGCGCCGCGGCGTCCATCCGGCCCCATCCGAACAGCAGCCGGGCCAGCGCGGGCGCGCCGACCGCCAGCGCGGCGATGGCGGCGCAGGCCAGGGTCCAGGCCAGGGCGAAGGCCTGTCGCACGGGCGCGGCGGCCGAAGCCCCGCCCGCCGACAGCGCCCGGGCGATCGCCGGGAAGGCCAGCGATGCCACCAGCTGGATCGCCAGCACCAGCGGCAGCTCCACCAGCTTCCAGGCGTAGTTGAAGGTGGCAAGGGCGCCCTCGCCCGCCTGCGAGGCCGCCGAGCGCGCCGCGAACGGCAGGGCCAGCGGCAGGCCGGCGCCGAGGACCGCCCAGAGCCACACCGGCGGCGCCGGAACGGCCACTTCGCGCGTCGCCGGCGCCGGCGCCGACGGAAGGCGGACCCGCAACCACAGCAGTCGCAACGCCATCGCCGCGAGCAGCCCCAGCCCCAGGACCCTCACCGCGCCCGGCGACGAACCGCTGAGCCCGGCCGCGGCGATGGCCGCGATCAGCGTGGCGTTGACGACGAGGTTGGCGCCGTACAGGCCGGTGAAGTCGCGCTCGTGCTGGGCGCGCGTGGCCCAGAGCGAGGCCAGCAGGGCCAGCGGAACCGCTGCGGCGCTCCACCACAGGGCCTGGATCGCGAGCGGCTGCATCGCTACCGGCACGCCCGCCGCCAGCGCCCGCGCCACGGGGCCGCCGATCAGCGCGAGCACGAGCGCCAGCACGACCCCGCCGCCCACCAGCGCGCGGGCCACCTTCCGCTGCAGGGCCGCGACGGCGGGAGGGTCCTGCGCCGCCCAGGCCGGAAGCAGCACGTAGGCCAGGGCGCCGCTGGCGATGACGGAGGCGATCCAGTCCGGCAGCGACAGCGCCAGGATCGCGAGGTCGGCCAGCCCGCTGCTGCCGAAGGCCGCGGCCAGCGAGGACTCGCGCGCCACCCCCAGCAGCCGGCTGGCCAGCAGCAAGGCCAGGGACAGGGCACCCGCGCGGAGGAACATGGGCGCCGATGATACGAAGCGCGGCAGTCAGGACTGCGCAAAAAATTAGAATCAGCGGTTTGCCCCCAGCCGCAAGGTCCCGCCCTTCATGTCCCAGCCGAACACGCCCGCGACGCCCGCCGCCGCTCCCGCCGACGAGAACCAGCTGATCGCCGAGCGCCGCGAGAAACTCAAGGCCCTGCGCGAGGCGCAGCGCCAGGGCAAGGGCGTGGCCTTCCCGAACGATTTCAAGCCCGGCGACCACGCCACCGACCTGCACGGCGCGCACGGCGAGAAGCCGGCCGAGCAGCTGGAAGCCGAAGGCACGGTGGCCCGCGTGGCCGGCCGGATGATGCTCAAGCGCGTGATGGGCAAGGCCAGCTTCGCGACGCTGCAGGACCAGAGCGGCCGCATCCAGATCTACGTCACCCGCGACGCGGTGGGCGAAGAGGCCTATGCCGCCTTCAAGCACTGGGACCTGGGCGACATCGTGGGCGCCGAGGGCAAGTTGTTCAAGACGCGCACCGGCGAGCTGTCGCTGCACGCCACGTCGATCCGCCTCCTGACCAAGAGCCTGCGGCCGATGCCGGACAAGTTCCACGGCGTGGCCGACCAGGAGGTGAAGTACCGCCAGCGCTACGTGGACCTGATGACGGACGAGGACGCGCGCAAGCGTTTCGTCGCGCGCAGCAAGGCGATCTCGGGCATCCGCGAGTTCATGGTGCAGCACGGCTTCCTGGAGGTGGAGACGCCGATGCTCCACCCGATCCCCGGCGGCGCCAACGCGCGTCCCTTCGTCACGCACCACAACGCGCTGGACCAGGAGATGTTCCTGCGCATCGCGCCGGAGCTGTTCCTGAAGCGCCTGGTGGTGGGCGGCTTCGAGCGCGTGTTCGAGATCAACCGCAACTTCCGCAACGAAGGCATCTCGGTGCGCCACAACCCCGAGTTCACGATGATGGAGTTCTATGCGGCGTACTGGAACTACCGCGACCTGATGGACTTCACCGAGGCGCTGATCCGCGACGCCGCCCAGAAGGCCGTGGGCACGCTGCAGCTGAGCTACGCGGACAAGCCGGTGGACCTGGCCGCGCCGTTCGAGCGCCTGACCATCCGCGAAGCCATCGTGAAGCACACGGAAGCGGGCGCCCATGTGGACGACCGCGAGTGGCTGATCGCCGCGCTGCGCAAGCTCGGCCTCTCCGAGGAGAAGAACCGGCTGTCCGGACGCTCGCTCGCCGGCCTGCAGGTGCTGTACTTCGAGGAGACGGTGGAAGAGAAGCTCTGGCAGCCCACCTTCATCATGGAGCACCCGACCGAGATCTCGCCGCTGGCGCGCGCCAACGACGAGCGCCCCGAGGTCACCGAGCGCTTCGAGCTCTACATCACGGGCCGCGAGTTCGGCAACGGCTTCTCGGAGCTGAACGACGCCGAGGACCAGGCCGCGCGCTTCGCCGCCCAGGTGAACGCCAAGGATGCCGGCGACGACGAAGCCATGTTCTACGACCACGACTTCGTGCGCGCGCTGGAATACGGCATGCCGCCCACGGGCGGCTGCGGCATCGGCATCGACCGCCTGATGATGCTGCTGACCGACAGCCCCAGCATCCGCGACGTGATCCTGTTCCCGGCGCTGCGCCGGGAATGACGGCCGCCCCCAGCCCCGTCCTCGGCATCGATTTCGGCACCTCCAATTCAGCGGCGGCCGTCGTCGGCGAGGACGGTTCGGCCCGGTTGCTGCCGCTCGAGGGCGGCGCCACGACGCTGCCCACGGCCATCTTCTTCAACGCCGAGGACAAGACCGTCCACTTCGGCCGCGACGCGATGGCGCTGTACCTGCAGGGCGTCGATGGGCGCCTGATGCGCTCGCTCAAGAGCCTGTTGGGCAGCGCCCTGATGCGCGAGCACACGGCCATCGGCTGGGGATCGCTGTCGTTCCAGGACATCGTCTCCCGCTTCATCTCCGAGCTGGCCGAGCGCGCGCGCCGGCAGCTCGGCACGCTCGCGCCGCGGGTGCTGCTGGGCCGGCCCGTCCACTTCGTCGACGATTCGCCCGAGCGCGACCTCCACGCGCAGGAGGCGCTGCGGCAGGCGGCGTTGGCCGCCGGCTTCGCCGAGGTCGGCTTCGAGTTGGAGCCGATCGCCGCAGCGTTCGACTACGAGCGCCGGCTGGACCGCGAGGCGCTCGTGCTGATCGTGGACGTGGGGGGCGGCACCTCGGACTTCACCGTCGCCCGGCTCGGCCCCGCCCGGATCGGCCGCGCCTCGCGCGAGACGGACATCCTGGCCGCGGCCGGCGTGCACATCGGCGGCACCGATTTCGATCGCCGCTTGAACCTTTCCCAGGTGATGCCGCTGCTGGGCCTGGGCCACGCCGGCCCCGACGGGCGCCCCGTGCCCAGCCCCCTCTACGCCGACCTGGCCACGTGGCACCTGATCAACTTCGTGTACGCGCCGCAGCGGATGGCGCAAGCGCAGGCCCTTCGCAGCAACTTCGCCGACCCGCGGCTGCATCGCAGGCTGATGGCGGTGCTGGAGCAGCGGCTGGGACATCAGCTCGCCAGCGAGGTCGAGCAGGCCAAGATCCGCTGCTCCGAGGGAGGCGCGCCGGCGCGCATCGCCCTGGACGCAGTCGAGTCCGGCCTCGAAGCCGCGCTGGCGCCGGCAGCGATGGCGACGGAACTGGCAGGCCTGCTGGACCAGGTGGCCGACCGCGCCGAAGCCTGCGTGCGGCAGGCCGGCATCGCGGCGGCGCGGCTGGGCGCTGTCTATCTCACGGGCGGCTCGTCGGCTCTCGCCACGCTGCAGCAGCGCCTGCGCCAGCGCTTTGCCGGCGTGCCATTGGTGGAGGGTGACCTGTTCGGCGGCGTGGCCGCGGGCCTGGCCTACGCAGCGCGCGCCTGAAGCGGCATCAGGGCAGCAGCCGCAGCGCCTGCATGTAGCGCGGCTGCACCATCAGGTCGTCCCACGCGGGCGACTCGCCCACCGGCAGCAGCGCCAGGCGGCGCTGCTCGCTGACCGGGTCGCCCTGCCACTGGCCCTTGAGCTGGGACTCGGCCAGGCCGTCCAGCAGCTCATCGACGGGCCTGCCCTCGCCCACCGACTGGTTGCACAGCAGCACCATGTCGCAGCCGGCGTTGAGCGCGGCCACCGCGGCCTCGGTGTAGCTGACCACCTTGTCTTCGATGCGGCGCGCGCCTTCCATGCTGAGGTCGTCGCTGAAGATGGCGCCCTGGAAACCCAGGCTTTCGCGCAGGATGGCCTGCAGCCAGCGTGGCGAGAAGCCCGCGGGCAGGCTGTCGACCTTGGGATAGATCACGTGCGCCGGCATCAGGCTGCTGAGAGTGGTGTTGAGCCAGCCGTAGGGCGCCGCATCTTCCGACAGGATGGCCCGCAGCGCCCGCTTGTCGACCGGGATCTCGGTGTGCGAGTCCGCCTTGACGAAGCCGTGCCCCGGGAAGTGCTTGCCGCAGTTGGCCATGCCCGCCTGCAGCAGGCCGTGCATCAGGCTCTTGGCGAGCATGGACACGACCCGCGCGTCGCGGTGGAAGGCGCGGTCGCCGATGACGCCGGATTCGCCCCAGTCCAGGTCGAGCACCGGCGTGAAGCTGAAGTCGACGCCGCAGGCGCGCAGCTCCGACGCCAGCACGTAGCCGGCGGCGGTGGCGGCGTTGGTGGCGCCCAGCGCGTCGCGCATCCACTGCTCGCCGAACACGCGCATCGGCGGCAGGTGGGTGAACCCGCCCTGGCGGAAGCGCTGCACGCGGCCGCCCTCGTGGTCGACGCAGATCAGCAGGTCGGCGCGAACGGCCTTGATGTCGGCGCACAGGCGGGTGAGCTGCTCGCGGTCCTGCCAGTTGCGCGAGAAAAGGATCAGGCCGCCGGTCAGCGGGTTGCTCAGGCGGCGGCGGTCGACGTCGGTGAGTTCGGTGCCGGCGATGTCGAGGATCAGGGGGGCGTGTTCGTTCATCGTGTTTCTTGTTTGCGCTCCACCACCACGAAGCTGGCGGCGTAGTCGGTTTCGTCGGTGACGCTGACGTGGGCGACGAGGCCGCGCGCGTCGAACCATTCCTTGAGCGCGCCGTGCAGCACGATCACCGGCTGGCCACTGGGCAGCTTGGACACTTCGCAGCTGCGCCACGTCATCGGCATGCGCATGCCCATGCCCACGGCCTTGCTGAAGGCCTCCTTGGCGGAGAAGCGGGTGGCGAGGTAGCGCACGCCGCGCTCGGGCCAGCGGGCGCTGCGGCTGCGCCAGGTGGCGAGCTCGGCCTCGGAAAGGATCTTGAGGGCGAAGCGGTCGCCGTGCTTGTCGAGCGACGCGCGGATGCGTCGCACGTCGCAGACGTCGGTGCCGATGCCGTACACCATGCGGGCGCTCCGGCGGTCAGGCGGACGCGGAATCGATGCAGGCCAGGTAGGCCTTCACCGTCGCTTCGTAGCCGAGCTCCAGGGCATCGGCGATCAGGGCATGGCCGATGGAGACTTCGCGCACGCCCGGCACGGCCCGCAGGAAGTCGGCCAGGTTGTCGCGGTTGAGATCGTGGCCGGCGTTGACCTCCAGGCCCGCCGACTGCGCGGCGCGCGCCGCTTCGGCGAACTGGCGCAGCACCTCGTCCTGCCGCACCGTGCCCCAGGCGCGCGCGTAGCTCTCGGTGTAGAGCTCGACGCGGTCGGCGCCGACGTCGCGCACCGCCGCCATCGACTCCGGGCGCGGGTCCATGAACAGGCTGACGCGCACGCCGAGCGCGCGCGCCTCCTGGATGAGCGGACGCAGCCGGCCGGCGTCCGCGGGGAAGTCCCAGCCGTGGTCGCTGGTGAACTGGCCTTCCGCGTCGGGCACGAACGTGCACTGGTGCGGCCTCAGGCGCCGCACGAACTCCATGAGGTTGTGGAACGGGTTGCCCTCGATGTTGAACTCGGCGCCGGCGTGGTGGCCGACCAGTTCGCCGAGCGCGGGCACGTCGTCGCCGCGGATGTGGCGGCCGTCCGGGCGGGGATGCACGGTGATGCCGTGCGCGCCGGCCTGCAGGCAGATGGAGGCGGCGCGGACCAGGCTGGGGATGCCCAGGTGACGCGTGTTGCGCACCAGCGCGACCTTGTTCAGGTTGACGGAGAGCGCCGTCTTGGGAGCGGTCATAGGGATTGCAGGTCCAGCATCAGCTGGCGCGTGCGCAGCGTGGAGACGCCGCAATGGTAGTGCAGCAGGTGGCGCAGCTGCGGCTTGAGCTCGGCGGGTTCGGCGGCGGCGCGCAGGGTGGCGGTGAACGGTGCGACGTCGTCCAGCGCCGACTGCAGCAGCAGCCACTGGGCGCCGGTGAGCGCGGCGCGGTCGGGCGCGGCGGCGACGAGGCCGCTTTCGGGCAGCAGCGAGTAGCGGCCCTGCGGGTCGAGCGACGCCAGCGTCAGGGTCTCGGTGTCCAGCGAGGGCAGCAGGCCGACCTCGCGCAGGAGCAGCAGCTCGAACGCGCGCAGCGCCGGTTGCAGCGCCTCACCGTGTTCGGACGCGAGGACGCCGACCGCCTGGGCGTAGGCATCGAACAGGCGTGGATGCGGATCGTCGCGCGCCAGCAGGCGCAGCAGCAGCTCGTTGAGGTAGTAGCCCGACAGCAGCGCGTCGCCGGTCGGCATCACCTGCCCGCCCACCCACTCGGCGCCCTTGAGCGTGCGGATCTCGGCGTCGCCGCCGAACGCCAGGCGCAGCGGCTGCAGCGGCAGCAGCACGGGGCGGAAGTTGGAGCTGGGGCGCTTGGCGCCCTTGGCGACGAGAGCGAGGCGACCGTGGTGGCGGGAAAAGACCTCGACGATCAGGCTGGACTCGCTCCAGTCGTAGCGATGGAGAACGAAGGACGGCTCGTCCGAGATCCTTCGGCTACTCGTAGCCAAAGCTGCGCACCCGCGCCTCGTCGTCGGCCCAGCCCGTGCGCACCTTGACCCACAGCTCGATGAAGACCTTGGCGCCGAGCAGCTTCTCCAGTTCCTGGCGCGTCTCGGTGCCGATGCGCTTGAGGCGCTCGCCCTTGTCGCCGATGACCATGGCCTTGTGGCTGTCGCGCTCGACCACGATGGTGGCGGCGATCTTCACGAAGCGGCCGTGCTTCGGGCTGGGTTCTTCCTCGAACTTGTCGATCACCACGGTCGAGGTGTAGGGCAGCTCCTCGCCGGTCAGGCGGAACAGCTTCTCGCGCACCGTCTCGCCCGCGAGGAACTTCTCGCTGCGGTCGGTGAGCTCGTCCTCGGCGTACCACCAGGGCTGCTCGGGCAGGTACTTGTCGCAGATGCCGAACAGGCGCTCGATGTCCTTGGCGTTCTTGGCCGACATGGGCACGAATTCGGCGAAGGCGTGGCGCTCCTGCATGTCGCGCAGCCAGGGCGCGATCTCGGCGCGGCGGTGCACCTGATCCAGCTTGTTGGCCACCAGCAGCGCCGGCACGCCGGGCTTCAGGAGCGACAGCACCTTGGCGTCGCCCAGCGTGAACTTGCCGGCCTCGACCACGAACAGCACGAGGTCGACGTCCCCCACCGCGCCCATCACGGTCTTGTTCAGCGAGCGGTTCAGCGCGGTGGCGTGGCGGGTCTGGAAGCCCGGCGTGTCGACGAACACGAACTGGGTGGCGCCCAGCGTGCGGATGCCGGTGATGCGGTGCCGCGTGGTCTGCGCCTTGCGCGAGGTGATGCTGATCTTCTGCCCCACCAGCGCGTTGAGCAGCGTGGACTTGCCCACGTTGGGCTTGCCGACGATGGCGATCAGGCCGCAACGCTGCGCGGCGGCGGGGGCGGCGCCGGCCTCGCCCGGGGTGGCGGCCGGTTCCTGCGACTCGGGATTCATTTATTTCAGGTTCGACTTCAGCTTCTGCAGCATGGCGGCCGCGGCCGCCTGTTCGCCCGCCCGGCGCGAGGGCCCGATGCCGCGCTCGGAAGCGCCCAGCTCGGGGATCTCGCACTCGACGTCGAAGGTCTGCTTGTGGGCGGCGCCCAGCACGCCCGCGACGCGGTAGACGGGAAGCTTCATTTTGCGTCCCTGCAGCCATTCCTGCAGTTCCGTCTTCGGATCCTTGGCGGCCGCCTGCATGCCGGGGTTGATCTCGACGTCACGGTAGAGCCGGTGCACCAGCGCTTCGGCAGCGCCGTAGCCGGCATCCAGGTGCACCGCGCCGATGATGGCTTCGAGGGCGTCGGCCAGGATGGACGGGCGCTTGTGGCCGCCGGAGCGGGACTCGCCCTCGCCCAGCCTGAGCACGTCGGAAAGGCCCAGCCCGACCGCCAGCTGGTGCAGCGTGTCCTGCTTGACGAGGTTGGCGCGCACTCGGGAGAGATCGCCTTCGGGCAGCTTGCCCAGGCGCTCGTAGAGCAGCGCCGCCACGGCGAGGTTGAGGACCGAGTCGCCCAGGAATTCGAGGCGCTCGTTGTGCTCGGAGGAAAAGCTGCGGTGGGTCAGCGCCCGCGCCAGCAGCTTCGGTTGCGAGAATTGGTGTTGCAGCCGCGCTTGCAGGGCGGCCAGGGCAGGCGCATCGCCGTCCACGCCGGCGCTACTTGGTCTGGTAGGCGTACTTGAGCAGCAGGTACGCGGGGCCGAACATGTGGATCTGCTTGTCGTAGGCGAACTTCACGACGTTGCGACCGTCGACGGCGGTGATCTCCAGGTCGCGACCTCTGATCGACTTGATGTCGTCGATCGAGGCGGCCTTGTCGAAATCGACACGGATCTGCGGCGGGGTGCCCGCGTCCTTTGACCGCTCGACCGCTTTCACGGTCGCCTGGTACTCCAGGGCACTCGGCAGTGCCTGCGCGGCCACCAGGCCGACCGCTGCGAGCACGATCATCACGATGATCAGGCCGAAGAACGAGATCCCGGCCTGACGGCCCTTCGAACTGCGCTTCATGTCTGTCTACCCCTCTTCTTTCCAACCACTTTTTTATTCGAAGGAACCGATCCGCCCGAGGTCGCCGAAATTCATCCAGATGAAGAAGGCCTTGCCGACGATGTTGCGGTCCGGCACGAAGCCCCAGAACCGCGAGTCGAGCGAGTTGTCCCGGTTGTCC
>Ga0247821_10000326_pt1 | contig 26447 bp, 24 predicted proteins | sample 13C_Glycerol_Day_FD_192481 | JGI IMG/M metagenome (GOLD analysis project Ga0247821, IMG submission 192481) | Soil microbial communities from agricultural site in Penn Yan, New York, United States - 13C_Glycerol_Day14 | ecosystem: Environmental > Terrestrial > Soil > Agricultural land | place... | reverse complement strand
GCCCAGCCAATCGAAGGAAAACCTGCATGACCCGCATTTGCCCTCGGGCGCCCCGCCCTCTGGTTCGCGCCGTTCACCTGGCGCTGTTCGGCCTGACCCTGGCACCGCTACCGATGCTGGCGCTGCTGCCGACGCACGCCCAGGCGCAGAGCGTCAGTAAAGACTTCCAGATTGCGCCGGGGGCATTGGGGACCAACCTGAGCCTGTTCGCCACCCGTGCCAACATCACCCTGTCGTTTGATGCACGTCAAACCCAGGGCCGCCAGTCGGCTGGGCTGCAAGGCAACTACTCGGTGGAAGAAGGATTGGCGCGCCTGCTCCAGGGCAGTGGCTTGCAGGCCCAACGCCAGAGCAATGGCGGCTATGTGCTGGTGCCGATCAGCAGCGACGGCACAGTGGAACTGGGCGCCACTAGCATTAATGGGCAATTTCTCGGCGAAACCACGGAAAACACCGGATCCTACACCACTGCCGTGACCCGCACCGCCTCCAAACTGCCCTTGTCGATCCGTGAAACACCGCAATCGGTCACCGTCATTACCCGACAGTTGATGGACGACCAAGGCGCCCAGAGCATCTCCGATGTGTTGCGCAACACCCCGGGTATTTCTTCGCAAACTTATGACAGCGACCGCACCGAGTTCACCAGCCGCGGCCTGGTAATCACCAACTATCAATACGATGGCGTCAACACCATCTATGACGGTGTGTATGACGAAGGCACCGCCCACGTCGACATGTCGATCTATGACCGGGTTGAAGTACTCAAAGGCGCAACCGGTCTGATGACCGGCTCCGGCGACCCTTCGGCGACGGTGAACCTGATCCGCAAGAAACCTACCGCGCAGTTCCAGGCCTCGCTCACCGGCAGTGCCGGCAGTTGGGATGACTACCGTGGCCAAGGTGATGTTTCCGGGCCATTGAACAGCACCGGCACCCTGCGTGGGCGATTCGTTGGTGCGCAGCAGGACAAGCAGGGCTACCAGGACCACTACGAGCAAAAGAAAGAGGTGTACTACGGTATTCTCGAAGCCGACATCACCCCTGACACCTTGCTGACGGTCGGCATCGATCAACAGGACACCACTCCGCGCGGCACCTCCTGGACCGGTAACCCGGTGTACTACACCGATGGCGGTCGTACCGACTTCTCCCGCTCGTTCAACCCCGGGGCCGACTGGAGTCGACGCGACTTTCAGAACCGCACCTACTTCGCCTCCCTGGAGCAGGCCCTGGCCAATGACTGGTCGCTCAAGCTCAGCGTCAACCAATTGCAGAGCGACCACGACACTCGCCTGGCATCGGCCAGTGGCGGTGCCCCTGACCGTGACGGCAACGGCATGTATTTCTTCTGGGGTCGCTGGGAAGGCCATCGGGTTCAGAACACTGCCGACCTGAACCTCTCTGGCCCGTTCAGCCTGTTTGGCCGCGAGCATGATCTGGTAGTCGGCTATAACGCCTCGTATTCACGCCAAACCGGCGCCACCTGGGACACCAGCGAATTCGCCATGGTGCCGGGCAGTATCTTTGACTGGAAGGGCCACATCGGCGTCCCCGACTTCCCGAAGAACGGCAAGTATGAGCAAAAGAAAAGCCAGACTGGCGCCTATATTGCCACCCGCCTGCGTCCAACCGATGACCTTTCGGTGATCCTCGGCACCCGCGTCAGCACCTTCAAGTACGACGACAATTATGACTATGACGGCCTGAACCCACTGTTCCCGGACAGCCAGGCCAGTTACAAGCAACATGGTGTGGTCACGCCCTACGCCGGTGTCGTGTACGACCTCAACGATACCTACTCGGTATACGCCAGCTACACCTCGATCTATCAACCGCAGAGCAATAAGGACAGTAATGGCAGCACGCTTGACCCGGTCGAAGGCGACAGCTACGAAACTGGTCTGAAAGCCGCCTACTTGGAGGGTAAGCTCAATGCCAGCCTGGCACTGTTCCGCACCGAACAAGACAATGTAGCGGAGCAGATCGGTACCAACCCGGCGACCAACGAAGGCATTTTCAAGGCCACCAGTGGGGCAACCACTGAGGGTGTGGAGCTGGAACTGAGCGGTGAGTTGCAGGAAGGCTGGAACCTGTCGGCCGGCTACACCTACGCCCGCACCCGCGATGCCGACGAACAGCGCATGTACGGGTTCCCGATGAGCACCAGCAAGCCTGAACATCTGGTACGTGTGTTCACCACTTATCGCCTGCCAGGGGTAATGGACAAGGTCACCGTCGGTGGCGGGGTGAATTGGCAGAGCGCGTTCTACGGCAAGATCTACAACCGATCAGTCAACGACTACACCTTTATCAAACAAGGCGGCTACACCCTGGTCGACCTGATGAGCCGCTACCAGTACAACGAACACCTGAGCTTTACCGTCAACGCCAACAACGTGTTCGACAAACGCTACCTGTCCGGGCTGGGTAACTTCGACACCACCTACTACGGCGAGCCGCGCAATATGATGTTGACCACGCGCTGGGATTTCTGAGAAGTGATCGCGGGCTTGTCCCGCGATTACCAACTCACTGGTTAAGCAATACCTGCAATGCCCGGCAATCCGCCGCATGCCAGTCGGTCAACTCCGGCCAGGGGTTGTCCGGCAGGTTGACCAGGACAGTCCTGGCCCCCGCCGCACGACCGCAATCGAGATCAAAACGATAGTCACCAACCATGACCATCTCGCTCGGCTGCACCTGCCAGGCGTTGGCCAGTTTCAGTAGGCCGCCAGGATGCGGCTTTGGTGGTGCCTCATCACGTCCCAGTACGTACGGCTCGGCGAAGCATTCAGCCAGGCCAATGGCTTCCAGCGTCACATGCGCCAACTCCAGCGCATTACGGGTAAGGATGCCTAACTGGCAGCCACGCCCAGCCAGCTCGCGCACCAACTCCACTGCACCGACCGCCGCCTGCGAGCCGATCGCCAGATCACGTTCGTGCTCCAGCAACCAGGCGTGCTTGGCCGCCGCTTCAGCAGCGGGCAACGCGGCCAGGTGGGTAAGGATGTCGTCCGCCGGTGGAATTTCCAGGGCCTCACGAATCGCCGCGAAATCATGCACGGCGACAGTCAAGGTGCCATCCATGTCGAACACCCAATGACGAATATCCTTGAGGCTCATGCCCAATCCTTGCGATGGCGAATCAACCCTTCCTGGCAAGACGAAGCCACCAACTGCCCGGCCTGGTTGTAGATGTTGCCGCGGGAGAATCCACGCGCATTGCCAGCCCACGGACTGTCCATGGCATACAGCAGCCACTCGTCAGCACGCAGATTGCCGTGAAACCACAGCGCATGGTCAAGGCTGGCGATCTGCATGTCCTTCTGCCACACCGATTTGCCATGGGGCAACAGCGAGGTAGTCAACAGGCCGAAGTCCGAGGCGTAGGCGAGCATGTACTTGTGCAGCGCCGGCACGTCCGGCAAGGTGCCATCGGCGCGGAACCAGATGTACTTCACCGGATCACCCGGCTTGGGGTCGAACGGATCTTCTTCCGTGACCGGGCGCATCTCGATCGGCTTGGCGCAGAGCATCTTGTCGCGGATCGTTTCCGGCAGGCGGTCAGCGATGCGCTGGAACAGCTCCACTTCCGAAGGCAGGTTCTGCGGGCCAACCACCGCCGGCATCTGCGTCTGGTGTTCAAAACCCTCTTCGTCGTATTGAAACGAAGCGCTGCAGGTAAAGATCGGCTGGCCCTTCTGAATCGCCGTCACCCGCCGGGTGCTGAAACTGCCACCGTCGCGAACCCGGTCAACCGAGTAGACCACCGGCATCGCCGCATCACCTGGGCGCAGGAAGTAACCGTGCAAGGAATGCACATGACGCGCTTCTTCAACCGTCTGGCTGGCCGCCGACAACGACTGACCCAGTACCTGGCCGCCATACAACTGACGAAAACCCAGGTCCTGACTGCGTCCGCGGAACAGATTTTCCTCGATGGCTTCCAGACTCAGCAGGTCAACCAGATCGTCCAACACGTGGCTCATTCAAGATTCTCCAAAGCAATGCGCAACTGCGACAAATGATACAGGGTTTGTCATAGCTCACCCGTATGTCGTGCAATTCAGCCGCGCAGGGTCTGTTGCCACTGGGCTCGGTTGATGCGGTACAGCACATGCGGCCGCAAGGGATGAAACTCGGGCAGTTTCGGGTGCAAGAAGCTGCCCTTCAGGTCTTGCTGCATGCCAATGGCTTGCATGACTTTCTGTGATGGCAAGTTGCTCTCGGTGGTGAAGGACACTACCTGCTCCAGGCCCAACTGGGCGAAGGCGCAGCGCAAGCTGGTCCAGGCTGCTTCGCTGGCAAAACCCAAGCCCCAGTGGCGACGGGCCAGACGCCAGCCAATTTCTACTGCGGGGGTGAAATCGGCGTCGAAATTAACGTTGAGCAGACCCGTCATGCCAATGAAGGCGCCGCTGTCTTTGCGCTCTAACGCCCACAGTCCAAAACCATATTCATTGAAATGACCACGGATACGGCCGATCAGGGCAGCGCTTTCCAGGCGAGTCAGGGGGGCAGGAAAATAGCGCATGACGTGTGGATCGGTGCACATGGCGGCGAATTCGCCGAGATCGTCGTCCTGCCATTGGCGCAGCACCAGGCGGGCGCTTTCCAGTTCAAGTATGGGGGTCATTGCCTGCTCCTCGACACATCCCCTGCAGTTTATAGCGTAGGCACCTGCAGAAAAATCGCGATTCAAACAGATAAAGACTTTTTTCACATTCGCTTCACCTGCTCTGCACAGGCCACTTTCTAAAGTGCCGCCATTCTCACCGCACCCATCGTCCTGGTTGCTACCCGATCCAATTACCCGCACGGAGTATTGTTGTTGCCAAACACCGCTGAGAACCTCGTTCTGTCCCCCTCCAAACGACGACGTTTATCCACACTCAAAACGCTGTGCATCGGGCTGAGTGTGATGCTTGCACTCGCCACCCTCAGCGCCTGGGCGTCAACGAGAACACATATCGTGGACTTGAGCAGAGACAATCGAATGTACAGCAGCGGCGTGTACCGTGAATGGTCCAAGGGCAAGGTGATCGTGCTGATCCGTCATGCCGAGCGCTGTGACCGTTCAAGCAGTACCTGCCTCAGCGACCCGAGCGGCATCACGGTGGCAGGCAGTCAGGTTGCTACAGACGTCGGAGACGGTCTGCAACATCTAGGGCTGGGCGATGCAGATGTGCTAAGCAGCCCACAAGTAAGGACCCGCCAAACGGCGCACTATATCTTTGGTAAAGCCATTAAAAGTGAAGAGTGGGTACAGCAATGCGACGAGGGCTTCGCCGAATCGGCCCTGGCGCATAAAGCTACCGATCACAATCTGGTGCTGGTCACCCATAGTGGTTGCATTGACCACCTGGAGCGTCAGCTGAATGTCCCTGGTGGTCAGCGCTCCAGCGACTATGCCAGCGCTTTGTTCGTCTCGGTCGCTGCCGATGGGAAACCGAGAATTCTCGGCAAAATGAACGCCGACCAATGGCAAAGGCTACTGGATAGCACAAACAGCTGAGCAGTTGTGCCAGCGAGTCGACACCATCAAACAACTCATAAAGTAGCGCAACGGCGCCAGCAACTGGCAAGATCAGCCTCTGTCCCGCTCAAGAATCTGTCATGCCGCTGCCGCTGATCTACCACGACGACTACAGTCCGGAATTTCCCGCTGATCACCGCTTTCCGATGGACAAGTTCCGTCTGCTGCGCGATCACCTGGTCGACAGCGGCTTGACCAGTGAGCAGGCGCTGCTACGTCCGCAGATCTGCCCCAACGACATCCTCGCCCTTGCCCATGACCGCGATTACATCGAGCGCTATATGAATGGCGAGTTGTCACACGAAGACCAGCGACGCCTCGGTCTACCCTGGAGCGAAGCACTGGCCCGACGTACGGTGCGCGCAGTGGGCGGCTCCTTGCTGGCGGCGGAACAGGCCCTGGAACATGGCATCGCCTGTCACCTGGCCGGTGGCACTCATCATGCGCACTATGACCACCCAGCCGGCTTTTGTATCTTCAACGACCTGGCCGTCATCAGCCATTACCTGCTGGAAGCCGGTCGCGTGCACAAGGTGCTGATCTTCGACTGCGATGTTCACCAGGGCGATGGTACCGCGCGGATTCTCCACGACACCCCGGACGCCATCACGGTGTCCTTGCACTGCGAGCAAAACTTCCCGGCACGCAAGGCCCAGAGCGACTGGGATATTCCGTTGCCACGGGGCATGGGTGACCAGGCCTACCTGAAAGTGGTCGAGGACGCGCTCAACTACCTGTTGCCGTTGTACCGTCCGGACCTGGTGCTCTATGACGCTGGAGTCGATGTGCACAAGGACGATGCCCTCGGCTATTTACAGCTGACCGATGAAGGCGTCGCCGCCCGTGACGAGCAGGTGCTGCGCCAGTGCCTGGGCCGCGATATTCCGGTGGTCGGGGTAATTGGCGGCGGCTACAGCAAGGACCGCCAAGCCCTGGCACGCCGTCATGGCATTCTCCATCACAGCGCCAGCCGAGTCTTGGGTTACTCACAATGACTGTGGAGCTGCCTGTGGATAACCTGAGCGAAAGCCACTGAAGCCCTTTGCCCGCTTGGCTTTGAGACGACTGTACGTTTTTTGCTCAGTGTTTCCACCTGCCCTGCTAGGGTAGAATGCCGGCTCTTTTTCCCAGCTTGCAGCCGACCATGACCGACACCCGTTCCGCCAACCGCCCACACGTTGCCATTATCGGAGGCGGGCCGGCCGGGCTGATGGCCGCCGAAGTGCTCGGCCAGGCCGGGGTCGCAGTGGACCTGTACGACGCAATGCCTTCAGTTGGACGAAAATTCCTTCTGGCTGGCGTCGGTGGCATGAACATCACCCATTCCGAACCTTACCCGGCCTTCGTCTCCCGTTACGCCGAACGCTCTGGCGAAATTGCCGGGTTGCTCGAAGGCTTTAACGCTGATGCACTGCGCCAGTGGATTCACGACCTGGGCATCGAGACGTTTGTCGGCAGCTCTGGCCGGGTTTTCCCCCGCGATATGAAAGCCGCCCCGCTGCTGCGTGCCTGGCTCAAGCGCCTGCGCGACAACGGGGTAGTTATCCACACCCGTCATCGCTGGCTCGGCTGGAATAGCGATGGCAGCCTGCGGTTGGCTTATCCACAAGGCGAACTGGCACTCAAACCTGACGCGACCCTGCTGGCGTTGGGCGGCGGCAGCTGGGCACGCTTGGGTTCCGATGCGGCCTGGGTATCTTGGTTTGTGGATAAAGGCGTGCAGGTCGCACCATTGCAGGCCGCTAACAGTGGCTTCGAGGTGCAGGCCTGGAGCGATCTGCTTAAGGCCAAATTCGCGGGTGCGCCGCTGAAGAACATCGCTCTGAGCCTTGCCGGTCAAACGCCGCGCCTGGGTGAGTGCATTGTCACAGCTCAAGGGCTGGAGGGTAGCCTGGTGTATGCCTGGTCGGCGCAGATTCGTGAGGCGATCAACCGGGCAGGCAGTGCCACTGTGCTGCTCGACCTATTGCCCAATCGCACTGTGGATAACATTCAAGCGGCCCTGGCAAAACCACGCGGCTCGCGCTCAATGGCCAAGCACTTGCACAGCCAGTTGGGTCTGGATGGCGTCAAGGCGGCATTGCTGCGTGAGCTGACCGACGCACAGTGCTTTGCTGATCCGCAATTACTGGCCCAATTGATCAAAGCCCTGCCTATTGTGCTGGTGCGCCCTCGCCCGCTGGATGAAGCGATCAGCAGCGCGGGCGGCGTAGCGTTCGAAGCACTGAACGAGGGCTTGATGCTCAAGCAACTGCCGAGCGTGTTTTGCGCTGGGGAAATGCTCGACTGGGAGGCGCCGACAGGTGGCTACCTGCTGACAGCGTGTTTTGCCAGCGGACGTAAGGCGGGTCTTGGGATTCTGGACTGGCTGAAACGCTAAGGAAAGCCAGCTCCCAGTATTACCGGTGGGAGCCGGTCTTGCCGGCGATGGGCCGCAAGGCGGCCCTAGGCGCTCAAGGCTTACGCTTGCGCGGCCCGGTATTGAACGTCGGCACCTTGCGCACCGGCTTGGCCGCAGGCGCTGCCGCCGGTGCCTCACCGCTGTCCATCCAGCGCCCCAGGCTACGTTTGCTGCTGCTTTCCTTGGGCTTCTTCGGTTTCTTGGGCTTCTTCAGCACCTGACCATTGGCATCGGTCATCGGCACCTTGTGATCAGGAATGAAGTCCGGCTCTTCGTGGCGCGGCAAGGTTTTGCGGGTCAGGGTCTCGATCGCCGACAGCAGCTGCACTTCATCAGCGCACACCAGCGAAATCGCCTCACCGGTATTGCCCTTACGGCCGGTACGACCGATACGGTGGATGTAGTCTTCGGCGACGATCGGCAGGTCAAAATTGACCACCAATGGCAGGTCGTCAATGTCCAAGCCGCGCGCTGCCACGTCGGTGGCCACGAGGATCTGGATTTCCCGCGCCTTGAAACTGTCCAGGGCACGCTGACGCGTCGCCTGGGGTTTGTCGCCATGGATGCCGTCGGCGTTCACGCCCAGGCCACGCAAGCGCTCAACCAGCTGATCGACCCCATTACGGGTCTTGGCAAACACCAGCACCTGCTTCCAGCGCTGCTTGCGCAACAGATGGCTGAACAGCTCCGGCTTGCGCTTCTTGTCCACCGGGACGATCCATTGCTTGACCGTGCTGGCGGTGACGTTACGCGGGCTGACTTCGATGCTCAGGGGATCATTCAGGGTCTGCCCGGCGAGCTGGCGGATCTCGTCAGAGAAGGTCGCCGAGAACAGCAACGTTTGCCGACGGGCCGGCAAGGCGGCATACACGGCGCGCAGTTCTTCGGCAAACCCCAGGTCGAGCATGCGGTCGGCTTCGTCGAGTACCAAAGCCTGCAATTGATTGAACTTCACCGCATTCTGGCGGAACAGATCGAGCAGGCGCCCGGGTGTCGCCACCAACAGATCGATGCCCTTGCGCAGCTTCATCATCTGCGGGTTGATACTCACCCCGCCGTACACTGCGTAGGTACTCAGGGGCAGGTGTTCGGCGTACTCGCGGATGTTGCTGTGGACCTGTTCGGCCAGCTCGCGGGTGGGCACCAGCACCAGGGCGCGCACCGAGTTGCTGGCAACCTTGGCGCCTTCGAGGGTCAGGCGCTGCAGCAGCGGCAGGGCGAAACCTGCGGTCTTGCCGGTACCGGTCTGGGCCGCGGCCATCAGGTCACGCCCGGCCAGCACGGCAGGAATGGCCTGGGCCTGGACCGGCGTCGGGGTGTTGTAGTCCAGGCGCTCAAGCGCGCGCAGCAAAGGTTCAATCAGGCCAAGTTTGGCGAATGTCATGGCAGTACCGTCAGGGGAATTCAGCAATGGCGGCAGTTTACCTTGTTCCGCCAGCACCTTCCTGACAAACCGCTGCCTCGCTCACATGCGCTTGCGGCTTACTGACCACCGTTGTCGGTTTGCGCCACTGTGGCAGGCCAATCAACACCACTGCACCAATGATCACCGCCATGGCCACGCACTCCTCAAAGCCGATCTGCTCACCGGCAAACAGGATCCCCAGCAACACCGCCACAGCCGGGTTGACATAGGCGTAGCTGGTAGCCGCTGCCGGACGCACATGCTTGAGCAAGTACATATAGGCGCTGAAGGCCAGGATCGAACCGAACACCACCAAATACGCCAACGCCCCCCAACCGGCAGCCGTAGGCATCTGGGTCATGCGCTCACCGCTCAGGGCGCTGCCCAGCAGCAAGACGCCACCGCCCACCAGCATCTCTGCGGCACTGGCCATAGGCCCTTGGGGCAACGGCAGGCTTTTGCTCCAGACCGAGCCAAACGCCCACGAGGCGGCGGCAAACAGGATCAACGCGGCGCCCATCGGGCTGGCCTGCAGGTTTGACCCTAGGTTGAGCATGGCAATGCCGATCAGCCCGAGCAGGATCCCAGCCCATTCCAGGCGGGTGTTGCGCTGGCCCCAGAACAAGCCGAACAACAGGGTAAACAGCGGTACGGTGGCCACGGCCAACGCGGCAACCCCGGAGGCAACGCCTGCATGTTCGGCCAGGGTCACGCCCCCATTGCCACAACTGAGCAACAGTACACCGATCACCCCAGCTGCACGCCATTGTGGCCAGGTCGGTGCCGGCACCCCGCGCCAGCGCAAGAAGCCGTACAGCAGCGTTCCGGCAATCAAAAAGCGCACGCCTGCCATCAGGAGCGGTGGCCAGGACTCGACACCAATGCGAATAACCAGGTAGGTCGAGCCCCATACCAGGTACAGCGCGAGAAAGGCGCCGATCAAAACCAGGGGAAAGCGACGAGGGGCAGACATGGGAGGCTCGAATTCTGTTAACGGGAGGTTTAGTTTAGAAAGGCATATGCGTAAACATAAGTTACAAAACCTGTTTAAACGAACCATACACTTTTGAAACAACGGTTCTTCTAACCCTTAACCTTTGATTCAGCATGACCTTGAGAAATGCCATGGACAAGTACGATCGAATACTCCTCAGTGCCTTGCTGGAAAACGGCCGCGCCTCGTTTGCCGAGCTTGCGCGCAAGGTCAACCTGTCTGCTCCAGCAGTCGCCGAACGAGTGGCCAAACTTGAGGCCAGCGGTGTGATCACCGGCTACCAGGCAAAGGTCGATCTGGAGAAAATCGGCTTGCCAATCCAGTGCGTTATTGAACTGCGCTTGGCCAGTCATGGTAATCAGCAGACGTACGAAGAGCTCACCCAGATCCCGCAATTGACCGAATGCCACCGGGTCACTGGCGATCCTTGTGTGATCATGAAGGCCGCAGTGAGCTCAATGCCGGAGCTGGAAGCGTTGATCAACCGCATCGCCCAATTCGGGTTCAGCAAGACCTCGATCATTCTCTCCAGCGCAGTGGAACAGCGCTTGCCGCTGGGCCACCTTGAGCACAACGGCAGAAAAACCTAGCGGTAGGTCTGTAGCGCTTGAGCCACCTTCGCTGCCGGGACCTTCTGCAAACGGCACAGCAACTGGTGGGACACCGCATTGACGCCTTGCGCACGCAACTGCCCAGCCAGGTGTTGAGCGAGGTTGGCGGCCATTTCCGCATCCGCCATGGCCCGGTGCGCGGTGCCGGTGTCTGGCAAGCCAGCCCAGCGGGTCAGGGTGCCAAGCTTGTGGTTGGGTGCTGTCGGCATCAAGCGTCGAGCCAACAACATCGAACAGGCAAAGTGTTGATTGCGACTGCGACCGATCTGCGCCAGCTCGTAGTCCCAGAACTTCTGGTCGAACGACGCGTTGTGCGCCAGCATCGGCGTTTCCCCGACGAACTCGGCCACTTCGTTCATCACCCGGGCAATCGGCGGGGCGCTGCGCAGCATGGACGTGGTGATGCCGGTAAGGCTCGCTACAAAAGCCGGCACTGACAACCCTGCGTTCATCAGGCTCTGGTAGCGTTCGACGATGCGCCCCTGCTCAAGCATGACCACTGCCACTTCAGTGGCGCGGCAATTGGCCCCCGGCGAAATGCCCGTGGTTTCAAAGTCGATGACAGCAATACGTTCCAAAACAAAACCTCAGTAAAACCTAGTGCCTGAGCAACAGGCCGCCCTCGATGGGCACATAACGACTGGCAGCGCGAATCAGTGAATTGGCGGTCAGGCCTGGAACGCCATAGGCAACGGCTTCGATGCCGTGACGACTGATTACCCGCTCCAGCAACAGGTCAAAATCTCCGTCACCGGACGCCAGCACCACTTCATCGACCCGTGCGGCGGCGTCGATCACGTCCAGGGTGATACCCACATCCCAATCGCCCTTGGCCGAGCCATCGCTGCGTTGAATGTAAGGTTTGAGTTTGACCGTGAAACCGAGGTTACGCAGGATCTGCTGAAACTGCTGCTGCTTGCTGTCGCCGCGATCGATGGCATAGGCCACCGCCTCGACAATCTGCCCATGCTGGCTGATGTCAGCCCAGAGCGCGGCATAATTGAAATGACAGCCATAGGCCTGGCGCACGGTGTAGTAGAGGTTCTGCACGTCGGCGAATACCGCGATCTTCTTCACCGTTTTTCCTCATGGCGCCGCGGCGCGGTTGCCGGCCTCCGCACACCGGGGCCGTTTCGGCGCCCAGTATGCCAGCCTGGAGGCGGTGCGGGTATGTGCGCTCAGACGAAGCTGTCGTCGCCGTCGAAGAAACCGCTGTCATCACTGCCGTAATCAGCGTCCATGAAGCCACCCTGATCGCTGCCGTAGTCACTGTTGTCGGCGGTCAGACGCTGGTCATCATTGCTGCCCCAGCCACCACTGTCGCTGGCAGGTGCAGGCTCTTCCTTGATCACCTCCACCACCTCTTCTGGCTGCGCGTTATGGTTGAACAGGCTGCTAATACCCTGGGCCAGCATGACGCCGCCTGCCACGCCCGCAGCGGTCTGCAGCGCACCCCCAAGGAAACTGCTCGCACCACCGCGTGGTGCCTGGGCAGGCGCTGCGTTAAAACCCTGCTGGCCGGTGAAACCTGGCTGATTGAACGAACGCGACGGTTCACGCCAGCCGCCACGGCTTGAGGCACTGGCCGGCGCTTGTGACTGCAGCGGCTGCGGATCACGAGAGCCACTGCCGAAGATACTCGACAGAAAACCACCACTGTTGCTCGGCGCAGTGGCCGCGACTTGCGCCTTGGCCTGCTTCAGTTCGGCCTGCAGTTGCTTGTTCTGCTCGTCCAGACGTTTGAGTGCAGCCTCCTGAACCAAAATCGCCTGGGCCATGTAATAAGGTGCCGAAGGTTGCTGTTGCAGGTGCTCGGCGATTCGCGCCTGGGCCTGAGCGTCGCGGGGCACGGCTGGGTCTTCGGCTTGCCTGAGTCGGCCGAACAGGCCATCGATCAGGGTTTGTTCTTCACTGTTCATGGGCAACCTCATACAAAAGCCGGGGAATTCAGGTTCACTGAAAATGGGGTGTCTGGGCCGTGGATTCAACACAAGGCGCGATGAAACTTTCTTCAGGTTAAGTGCCAGCTGGGCTAAAGTTACGCCCTGCTTTTTGCCAATACGATATCGACCGATGAATCCGCTCAGTGTTTTGCGTGACTCCCTGTATTTCTTTCGCCGCCACCTGCTGAGCATTGTTCAGCTCTGCCTGCCACTGGTGGTGCTCGAAGCCCTGTTCACCCAGTTGCTCTACCAGCAACTGGGCAAGGACGCGTCACAGGCCTACGGCATGCTCGCCAGCCTGTTGTTCTACCCACTGTACAGTGCCGCACTGATTCTCTACCTCGACACCCGCAGCAACGGTTACACCCCACTCAAGCGCAACCTGCTGGCCATGGCGTTGCGCCTGTGGCCATCGTTTGCCCTGATGGTGATGCTCAGTTCGCTGCTGATCATGGCCGGTGCTGCACTGTTTATCCTTCCCGGCATCTGGGTGATGGTCAACCTGGTGTTCGCCGAGTACCTGCTGGTGCTGCGCGGCTTGCCACCGATTGCCGCGATGCGCGAAAGTTTTCAGATGACCACCGGCAATTTCTGGCGAATCCTCACCTGTATCCTCGGCGTTCTTGCGCCGTTGTGGCTGGTTGATGGCCTGAGCCAGATGCTCGTCCCTGAGCCGTCGCCCTTGCTAGAACTGGCGCTGGACAGCGGCAACAGCTTCTTACAGCTGTTCAGTACCGTGGTGATGTTCCGTCTGTTCATGCTGATCAGCGAGCCTGCCGAGCAGCCGTCAACGTCCTGAGAAGGAAAGTTTTCGGTCTCCAATATCCGCTCACCGGATCTCACAATGCGTGCGCTGCAGCCAAGCGCTGCGCGCACCTCTGAAACCCGAAAGTTGAAAGGATAAGGAAATCACCATGACCGAAACTCATACCCCAATGCTGTACGCCGAAGAGATCTCGTCATTTCAAGGCAGAATCTACCTCCTCGACGCCGGACGCAAAATCCCCCTGCGCCTCAGTCAATCTTCTGACAAGTTCACCTGGGGCATCACCCCTGAAAGCGACTGGCTCCAGGCAGGCGGCAAAGAAGAATCACCCGTGCTCAACTTCGTCTTTCATTCCCAGACCGAAAATCGTCTGCACTTCAATATCTCCGGCACAGGGCGAAATGCTGCGAAGAAACTTGGCATCAGCCGTAATGGCTACTTGGGACTGTACGAACAAGCGCAGGTCACGGATTTCTGGAAGTTCGAGCCGTTGGCCTGGACAGAGAACGGGCTGGTGTGTCGCTGGCGCGATCACCAGGGGCATCAGGTCAAAACGATCCTCGATGCCCCTCATCACGAACGAGGAACGTTCTTCCTCCTGAACGTCAAAGATGGTGAAACCCATGAGTTTCTGGTCGAACGAATCGGCTGACGGAATCGTTATGGGCTCATTGCAGTAGTGTACAAACCAGCCATCAGACCAGGTCGCCTGATGGCTGTCCGTCCTTCGCTCTCACCAAGAACGCAAGCTTCAGGTTCGCCGTGGCTTTGCTCGTGCTGTTGCCTCTGCCACCAGGGGATCATCCGGCCAATAGTGTTTCGGATAGCGGCCCTTGAGGTCCTTTTTCACGTCGGCATACGTCGTGCGCCAGAAGTTGGCCAGGTCCTGGGTTACTTGCACCGGCCGACGCGCCGGCGACAACAAGTGCAGCAGTACTTGCTGGCGACCTTGAGCAATGCGCGGGGTGTCGGCCAGGCCGAACAACTCCTGCAGACGCACGGCGAGAATAGGGGGCGTTGCACTGTAATCCAGGCGGATGTTCGACCCCGAAGGCACACTCAAGTGTGCCGGTGCCCACTCATCCAGTCGCTGAGGCAAGGGCCAGGGCAGCAGATTCCGCAGGATTGATGACAGGTCGAGTTGGGCGAAATGACTCAGGCGAGTGACTTTACCCAGGTAGGGTTGTAGCCAGTCCTGCAAACTCGCCAACAACGCGCAATCACTCAGGTCTGGCCATTCACTGCTGTTTCCGGCCTGCAGATCCAGCTGGCGCAGCAGCGCCACACGCGCCTGCCATTGGCGCAATTCCGGGGTCCAGGACAGCAGCTCCAAGCCCTTGCGCCGCACCAACGCCAACAGTGCTCGGGCGCGAGCGTCTTCGTCCAAGCCGGTCAACGGCTCCCGGCTGAGCACCAGCTCACCGACTTTGCGCTGACGCTCGGCGCGCAGCACATTCTCGCGTTCATCCCAATCGAGGATGTCCAGGCTTCGCACTTGTTCGGCCAGCACCCCGTCGAACAAGGCCGGATCGAACTCGGCGGCCAAATAGATACGTTCCTCACGCTGGCCCTGACGGCTGCCCAGGTCGGCGACCACCAGCCACGGGCACTTCATCAGTGCATCAGGCTCGCCAAACAGCGCCGCACGACCGTTGGCCAAGCGGTACTCAGCACCGCCCGCCCGACGTTGCTGGGCGACACGGTCCGGATAGGCTAGCGCCAACAGGGCTCCCAACCAGCGCGGATGTTCAGGGTCGACAACCGCTGAGCGTGCACTGCCACGCAGGTAACCGCGATACTGCCGGGCCAATTGTCGGGCACGCTGCAACCCGCCCTGCCCGCCTTTGCTCGCCCGGGTTTCACCACTGAGCAAGGCCAGGCGGTTGTGCAGGTCTGCGCCCCCACCACGTAGAATATCGCGCTCGCCGAGTAGCGCGGCCACCTCACACGCCATGCCTGCCAGGCCCAAGTCCTGACCACGCAGCAACAGATGGGCGATGCGCGGATGCGCCGGCAGTTCGGCCATGGCCTGACCATGGTCACTGAGGTTGTCTTTACTGTCAGCTTTGAACGCCCCCAGACGCTGCAACAAGTCCAGGGCTTGGGCGAAAGCGGCGGGCGGTGGCTGATCAAGCCAGCGCAGTTGATCAGGCGTTACCCCCCAACGCGATAGCTGCAAAGCCAACCCGGCGAGGTCCGCCTGGAGGATTTCTGCTGTGCCATAAGCCGCAAATTGATCGTGCTGAGCCTCAGACCACAATCGATAGCACACACCGGGCTCAAGGCGCCCCGCACGCCCGGCACGCTGGGTGGCACTGGCGCGAGAAATACGCTGGGTGTCGAGTCGGGTCATGCCGCTGCCCGGATCAAAACGCGGCACCCGCGCCAGCCCAGCATCCACCACCACCCGCACGCCATCAATAGTCAAACTGGTCTCAGCGATGTTGGTGGCCAATACCACTTTGCGTTTACCTGCTGGTGCAGCATCAATAGCCGCCCGCTGGGCATTGAGGTCCAGTTCACCGTGCAAGGGGCACAGGAGCAGGTCCTGGCGATCAGTCAGCGCCTCCTGCAAGTGCTGGTGGACCCGACGAATTTCAGCCTGGCCAGGAAGAAACACCAGCACACTACCCGACTCATCGGCGATAGCCTGCAACACGCAATCAACCACCCGCGGCTCGATGAATTCGCCGGGCTGGAACGGCCGCCCCCAGCGTACCTCGACCGGGTACATACGCCCCTCACTGCTGATCACCGGCGCGTCACCCAGCAAGCTCGACAAGCGCTCGCCTTCGAGCGTTGCCGACATCAACAGAATCTTCAGCGGCGGGTCATCTCGCAGCAGTTCTCGGCCATTGAGGCTCAAGGCCAGAGCAAGGTCAGCATCAAGGCTACGCTCATGAAACTCGTCGAAGATCAGCAGACCAACGCCTTCAAGTGCAGGGTCAGCCTGCAAGCGGCGGGTGAGGATACCTTCGGTCACTACTTCGATGCGGGTAGTGGGGCCGACCTTACTCTCGAGGCGAATTCGATAGCCTACCGTTTGCCCGACCTGCTCACCCAGCTCACTGGCCAGGCGCTCTGCGGCAGCCCGTGCGGCCAGACGGCGTGGTTCGAGCATGAGAATGGTCTGCCCTGCCAGCCATGGCTCATTGAGTAGTGCCAGCGGTACACGAGTGGTCTTACCGGCTCCTGGCGGTGCCTCCAGCACGGTTTCATGGCGCAGGTTCAGCGCTTCACGCAAGGCTGGAATTACAGCATCGATAGGTAACGAAATCATGGTAGCCCTCAAACAATGCGCCGAGTATAACGGCGAACCGAGTCCGGCCTATCATGGTCTTAGCTGTAGATACCGGCTCATTGCCTGTATCTTTGTGGCCCTCATTCCGGAGATTTCCATGCGTATTCCTTCTCGTGTCATTGGCAGCGTTCTGGTTGCCACCCTGCTGACCCAACTGACGGCCTGTGGCACGATCTTCTACCCCGACCGGCGCGGCCAAATTGAGGGCAAGATTGATCCGGTGGTCGCCGCCATGGATGCTATTGGTATCTTGTTCTATGTACTGCCAGGCCTGATTGCGTTCGGTGTCGACTTCGCCACAGGCGCCATCTACCTGCCAGGGGGTAAATCGGCTCAGGTCGCGCCCGAGAAGCTCAACCAAGCGATCAGTGCCGACGGCAAGGTCGACAACCGCAAGCTGCAGGCTATCCTCGAAAGCGAACTGGGCCAGCGCCTGCCGCTGAACGACCCACGTCTGATCATGCATAAGGGCAGCGTTGAACAACTGGCGATGTACGGCCTCAAGCCCACCGCCTGAATTCACAGAGGAAGCTACCAGCAGCATGACACCCTCGGCTGAACATCAACGCCTGCTGCGCTTGGCCACCCGCGCGTCGTTGGCCGTGGCCAGTATCCTGATCCTGACCAAGGCGGTGGCCTGGTGGCTCAGTGGCTCGGTCAGCTTGCTGGCCGGCTTGACCGACTCGGCCCTCGATGGCGTCGCTTCGTTCCTCAACTTGCTCGCCGTGCATTACGCCTTGCGTCCAGCAGATGACGATCACCTTTACGGCCACGGCAAGGCTGAAGCCATGGCGGGAATGGCCCAGGCGCTGTTCATTGGTGTCAGCGCCGTGTTGATTGGTGTGCAGGCAGTGGAGCGTTTGCAGAACCCGCAGCCGCTAGGCGACACCGCCATCGGCATTGCCGTGATGCTGCTGTCATTGGCGCTGACTGTGGCCTTACTGATGCTACAGGCCCGGGTGGTACGAATCACCGGCTCCACGGCGGTGCGTGCCGACTCATTGCACTACCGTTCCGACTTACTGCTCAATGCCAGTATCCTGCTTGCCCTGGTACTTGCGCGCCTGGGCTGGCCACAACTGGATGCTTTCTTCGGCCTGGGGATTGCCCTGTACATCCTCTGGAGCGCGCTGCAGATCGCCCGGGAAAGCTCGGCGATCCTGATGGATCAGGCTCTTCCTGGCGATATCAGTGAACAGATGCTGGCGCTGGCCTGCAGTGTGCCCGGTGTACGCGGTGCGCATGACTTGCGCACTCGGGTCTCGGGCAGCCATTGGTTCGTGCAGGTGCACCTGGAATTGCCTGGCGACTTGCCGCTGACCCAGGCCCATGCCCTGTGTGATCAGGCAGCGGCGGCAATCCAGGGCAAGTACCCAAAGGCAGAAGTGCTGGTGCACGCTGATCCGGTGCAATAGGACCGTTGTGGAAACCGGCCTTGCCGGCGATGGCATCGGCGTGGTGCCGGTTGTTACGCGGTGCCTGCATCACTGGCAAGGCCAGCTCCCACAAAAACAGACCAAGGCATCTGCACTTCATGGCCCGACGCAGTCAGTTGACAGTGTACCCGCGACCACTCAAGCAAGCACCCAATGCCCGCCGATAGCTGTCCGCCACCTGGGCCGCCGGTGCATAGCGTGCTTTCGCCGGGTCGAAGCCAGTCTGTTGCACCGCCCAGCGATGGCACTCATAGCGGTCACGGTCGACTTGCTCAGGGTACTGCCCCGTAGCCGGGTAGGCGATCACATCATAACCATCCCTCGCCTGAACCGGCGGGTGGACCACAACGTACTCACGACTGTGCTCCAGATACTGATAAAACGTGCCCGCTGCCTGAAAGAACAAGACATTCCCGACCCACACCTCACGGGCGTTGCGTGGCAAACGTTTAACCCGCGCACCATAAGGCGGCGGCATGTAGCCGTGATCTTGCCGGCCATGGCTTTCATAGCGCCGAGGAATGTCCTGGTAGTAGCCGGTACGCGGCTCCTGGGTCTGGTGCACCTCATCCGGGCGCGACTGCAGCGGTGAACCGCCCTGCTCTTCAGCCAATACCGGCAGGCTGCTGCATAACAAACCTATCCCGAGCAAATGCCAGATAGTCGACTTCATGCTGTTCCTCTGGGCATGTTGAAGGTCGCCTGGGTCAATCGATCAGGCTGTCTGACAAGGGATATCGGCCGCAGAAGTAAAAATCGCAGGCAATAAAAAAGGGAGACCTGAGGTCTCCCTTTGAGAATTTTGTCCGTGCTCGACGCTTGTGACGTCGGCTCACCTCACGCTGTCTTGTGAACAGTGTGTAGCCCGGGGGCCAAGCACAACCCTGTTGGGTTGCTGGCCGCAGCTGCCCCGATAAGGCCAGCTGCACTGGACTGATGTCCGGGCAGTGATTCTGTGTGTAAGCATAGGGCTAGAGCGGCGGCAGAGGATTGCTAAGATTGCTCAATCAAATACCACTTGCGCAATTTTTACCCAAGGATTGATAATTCAACGCAATCGAAACAGAAAAGGCATGTTCCATGAGCAAACTGGACCGCTACGACCTGAGCATTCTTGCCGAATTGCAACGCGATGCGCGTATCTCCAACCAGGAGTTGGCCGAGCGCATTGGCCTGTCGCCCTCACCCTGCTCACGCCGAGTCAAGCAACTGGAAGATGATGGCTACATCGCCCGCCAAGTAGCCTTGCTGGACCGCAAGAAGCTGGGCTTGAGCCTTACGGCTTATGTCCTGATCGGCATGGACCGCCACACCCCCGAGCGTTTCGAAGCGTTCGAAACAGCCATCCGCAACCTGCCCCAGGTGCTTGAATGCAGCCTGGTTACCGGGATGGATGCCGACTATCAGCTCAAGGTTGTGGTGCCGGACATGGATCACTATCAGAAGCTGCTGCTGGGCCACCTGACCCGCATAGAAGGCGTCACCAGCGTGCGTTCAAGCTTTGTGCTTAATCAGGTGCTGGCCAGCACCGAACTACCGCTGACGCACCTGCGTTAGTCAGACCTGCAGCCGAGGCGTATAATTGCGCGCCTCAACTTGCCGGAGAGTATCGATGGATCCTGCGTTGTTCGAAGAGTGGATGATGACCATCCTGGTCACCATCCTGATTGGTTTCATGGGTTTTATCGTCTGGGACCTGGCGAAGAAATCCAAGGCCGGTAAGTTCGGCACTTTCATCCTGTTTTTCGTACTGGGCCTGGGCATCCTCGCCTTCATCATCAAGAGCGTGGTGATCGGCTACATCGAAGGCGTCTAGCGCCTGGCTGGCACTTCCCGCCACTGCCCTTGGTCAAGACCCTCCAGGGTCCAGTCGCCGATCCGCACCCGAACCAGGCGCAGGGTCGGCAGACCGACAGCGGCGGTCATGCGCCGTACCTGACGGTTACGCCCTTCCTTGATCACCAATTCCAGCCAACTGGTCGGCACGCTCTTGCGAAAGCGCACCGGTGGGTTGCGTGGCCACAGCTGCGGTTCTTCGAGCTGCCGGGCCTGGGCAGGCAAGGTGGGGCCATCGTTGAGGTCGACGCCATCGCGCAAACGCTGCAACTGCTCCTCGCTTGGCTCTCCCTCCACCTGCACCCAATAGGTTTTCGCCAACTTGTGCTTGGGGTCGGCAATGCGCGCCTGTAGCTGGCCGTCATTGGTCAGTAACAGCAAACCTTCACTGTCACGATCCAGACGCCCGGCCGGATAGACGCCGGGAATATCAATAAAGTCCTTGAGTGTCGCGCGCCCTTCGCCATCACTGAACTGGGTCAGGACGTCGAATGGTTTGTTGAATAGGATCAACCGCGGCTCGGCCGGCGGCGCCTTGGGTAGGCGACGCGGGCCGAGGGGTTTGGCCGCAGGTTTACGCGGCTTGGAGCGTGGGGGTAACGGCATGGGGCCTCAGCGGAACGGCGGCTCGTCAAAACTGCGCAGTTTACGCGAGTGCAGCGAATGCAGCTCGGTGCGCAGCAAGTCGAGGGCGGCGATACCGATTTTCAGGTGCTGGCTGACGGCCCGATTGTAGAAGGCATTCGCTGCACCTGGCAGCTTGATTTCACTGTGCAACGGCTTGTCGGAAACGCAGAGCAAGGTCCCATACGGTACCCGCAAGCGGTAACCCTGAGCAGCAATGGTGCCGCTTTCCATGTCGACCGCCACCGCACGCGACAGGTTGATCAGCGGCCGTTCCTGAGCCCAGCGCAACTCCCAGTTACGATCATCGTAGGTCAGCACGGTGCCGGTCCGCAGGCGTTTCTTCAGCTCCTCGCCGCGCTCGCCAGTGACTTGCGCCGCCGCTTCCTGCAGTGCCAATTGCACCTCGGCCAGGGCCGGAATCGGGATATGCGGCGGCACCACCCGATCAAGAATGCCGTCACGACGCATGTACGCATGGGCCAACACGTAATCGCCAATGGTCTGCGACTGCCGCAAGCCGCCGCAGTGACCGATCATCAACCAGCAATGCGGGCGCAGTACCGCCAGGTGGTCGGTGATGTTCTTGGCGTTGGAAGGGCCGACGCCGATATTGACCAGGGTGATGCCATCGCCATCGGCGGCGATCAGGTGATAAGCCGGCATCTGATAGCGGTGCCAGACCACGCCCGCTACCAGCGCCTGGGCCTCACCGTTGTCCATAGCCTTTTCAATGATCACATTGCCCGGCAGCACCATGCGCACGAACCGTGGGTCATCACGCAGGCGTTCCAGGCCATGGCTGACGAACTGGTCGACATAGCGGTGGTAGTTGGTCAGCAGGATCCAGGGCTGCACATGGCGCCAGTCGCTGCCGGTGTAGTGCACCAGGCGGCGCAAGGAGAAGTCCACCCGCGCCGCATCGAACAGTGCCAGCGGCAAAGGATCAACGTTAGCCCAGTCATACAAACCATCGGCGATGCCATCAGTGGCGGCCGACAGATCGGTGCTCGGGAAAACCCGTGCCAGCGCCGCTGCGGTAATGCCGGTACCCGCCAGCTCATCACCCTGTTCGACCACATAGGGATAGGGGATGTTCTGCTGACTGACGCCGACTTCGACAGTGACGGTAAAGTCGCGCATCAGCGGCTTAAGCTGCTCCAGCAGATAGCCACGGAAAGCGCCGGGATGGGTGACGGTGACACTGTAGGTGCCCGGCAACTGAACCTTGGCGTAGGCGCGGGTAATCGCCGGCACCTCACCATGGTACTGATAGGTCAGACGCAGTTCCGGGTAACGAAACAACGCGCGCTCTTCGCCAGTGGGTTCGGTGCGGTCCTTGAGGTAGCGCTTGAGCGCCAGGCTCAAGGCCGCAGTGGATTGCTCGTGCAGGCTGGCCAAACGATCGACAGCCTGCTCGGCGGTTTCTACGACAACGAAGACTTCATCAGTACGGCTCACAATGTACTTCCTGTCTGACATGCATGCGCCCATCTTGCCTATATATTCAGGCAAAGGCACGCATGTTAGAGCGGCCAGTTTGGCGTCGAGCGTGCCACCAGTTCGCCAACATTGATGCCTCGTGGCAGCACGCCATAGACGCGGCCACTACCGCTTAGGCGGCTGCCGATGAACGCATCGCTGACGGTGGCATTGCCGGCCTCAAGCAACAACTTGGCCTGCAGGCCCAAAGCGATGTCTTCGGTGAGCTGGCGGGCGCGGTATTGGATATCACCCGTGTCGGTAAACGCCGCCTTGAGGTTGCCAATGTGCGCGGCCAGCCGGGGATCGCCATGCCCGTCACCCAGCTCATCGAACAAGGCATCCAGCACACCTGGTTCCTTGGACAGGGCGCGCAGCACATCCAGGCATTGCACATTGCCCGAGCCTTCCCAGGTCGAGTTGACCGGGGCCTCACGGTACAAGCGCGGCAGGATGCTGTCTTCGACATAACCAGCACCACCCATGCACTCAGCGGCTTCGTTGATCATGGCCGGCGCACGCTTGCAGATCCAATATTTACCCACCGCAGTTACCAGGCGGGCAAAGCGTGCTTGCTGGGCGTCATCCGGCTGATCAAGGGCATGCCCCATGCGCAGGCTCAGAGCCAGCGCCGCTTCGCTCTCCAGGGCCAGATCGGCGAGGACATTCTGCATCAATGGCTGTTCGGCCAGCAGGCGTCCACCGACCTGGCGATGGGCACAGTGGTGCGCCGCCTGGGTCAGGGCCTGGCGCATCAGCGCGCTGGAGCCGACCATGCAATCGAAACGGGTCATGGCCACCATTTCGATGATGGTCGGCACCCCGCGGCCTTCCTCACCAATCATCCAGGCCAAGGCGCCGCGGAATTCCACTTCGCTGGAGGCATTGGAACAGTTGCCGAGCTTGTTCTTCAGACGCTGAATGTAGAACTGGTTGCGGTTGTCATCCGGGCGATGGCGCGGCAATAAGAAACAACTCAGGCCTTTGTCAGTCTGCGCCAAGGTCAGAAAGGCATCGCACATCGGTGCCGAACAGAACCATTTATGCCCAACCAGTTCGTACGCCTGCCCCGGCCCCGGCGTCCCCACGGGATAGGCGCGAGTGGTATTGGCGCGGACATCGGTGCCGCCCTGTTTTTCGGTCATGGCCATGCCCAGGGTAACCCCGACCTTGTGCCGGTCACCGATGTTGCGTGGGTCGTACTCGGTAGCCAGTACCTTAGGCAGCCAATATTCGGCCAGTTCCGGCTGCAATTTAAGCGCGGGTACGGCGGCAAAGGTCATGGTCAGCGGACAGCCGCTGCCCGCTTCGGCCTGGCTGTGCAGATAGGTCATTGAGGCGCGGGTAACATGAGCACCTTGGCGCGGTTCGGTCCAAGGCAGCGACGGCAAGCCGTGTTCGATGGCGGTGCGCATAAGCTCGTGGTAGGCCGGATGAAACTCCACCAGATCAATTCGGTGACCATAGCGGTCATGACTGCTGAACTGCGGCTTGTGTTGATTGGCCAAAAAACCTGCTGCCATCAACGGCCCGCCAGCCAGTGCCCCGTACGCATCAATCCGAGCCTCAGCCCAGCCTGCCCCATAGTGCCGCGACCATTGCTGCAACGGCAGGTCGATGCGATAGAGGTTGGCGCCATCCAGCGCTGGCGGCTGGTTGGTGACTTCATGGGTTTCAGCGTACTGGTGCAGGTTCATCAGGGGGCCTCCTGGATCTGACGTGACTGAAAATTCAGTGAATCACGCCCCGCCCCCCGGTCAAAGTGACAAAAACGCCTAACTAGCTGCGATTTAGCCCTGGCCTGGCCAGTGCATGCGGTTGGCTCAAGGCCAGACTCAGGCCCAGTTCAAAGCGGCTGCCCTGCCCTGGGTTGGACTCATGTTGCAGACGCGCGCCGATCAGTTCGGCCAGTTGCCGGCAAATAGCCAAACCGATACCCAGGCCACCGTATTGGCGGCTCATCGAACCATCAACCTGGAAGAAACGTTGATATAGCCCCGGCTCGGCCAAACGGTCGAAACCAATGCCACTGTCGCTGACGCTGATGGTTAGACCAAGCAGATCGGGCCCTTGCAAGCGCCCACGAACCTGCAGCATCACCCCACCCTGATGGGTGAATTTGATCCCGTTGTCGAGCAGATAACTGATACAGAGGGCCAGCTTGTGCCGGTCACCAACCAGCATCTCGGGCAAATCGGCTGGTGTGTCCAGTGTCAGGTACAGCCCCTTGCTCAATGCCGCAGCCGCGTACTTGGCACGTAACTCCTGCAGGAGGCTGCGTAGACCAAACGGCGCATTCTGCGCACTCAAACGTCCGGCCTGCAGTTCGGTGAGGATGAGGATGTCGTCGACCATACCCATCATGTCCTGGGCGGCGGAGCTGGCGGTGTGCTGGTAATGAGCCAACTCGCCGCCCATGGGCACGGTCTGCATCAGCTCCAGCGAACCGATCACACCATTCATCGGCGTGCGCAGCTCATGGGTCACGGTGGCGAGGAATTCGTCCTTCAAACGGTTGCTGTTGGCCAATTGCTGGTTGAGCACCTCCAGCGCCCGCCCGGTATCGCGCAAAGCCTGGGCCTGCTGATTACGCATGCTGTTGATGCGATCGGCCAGCGCCAACGACAGCAGGCACACTTCCAACGCCGAGCCGATCTGGCTGGCATACATCGTCAGGAACACATTGGGCAGGTAACCCAACACCATCAACGTGTTGAGCAGCCCCCCGAGCAGGAAGGCTGACCAGGCGATGATAAAGTAACGCGCCACCCGCAGGCCACGCCACCAGGCGTACACCCCGGCAGCGAAGATACTCACGGTAAACACCAAGGCCAGGGCCGTGGCCAGGCGCAGGGCGATGCCGTAACTGCTGATCAGCGACAGCAGCATAACCAGGGCACCGCTGGCCATCAGCACTTTGAGCAGGCCATCGAACGCCCGACTGTGCTGAGCCATTTGCAGGAAGCTACGAGCGAACTGGCAACCGAACAACCCCGAGGCGCCGATGAACAGAGGCGTGGCGGCATTTGCCCACCAGGGGTTGTCAGGCCAGAAGTACGCGACAGCGGCGCCGTTGACCGACACCTGGTAAAGGCCGAAAGAGGCGATATAGAGGATGTAATAGAGGTAGCTGGTGTCGCGTACGCTCAGGTAGATGAACAGGTTGTAGACCAGCATCCCCAGCAACACGCCATAGATCAGTCCGAGGACATACAGGCGTGTCGGCTGCGCTTCCAGATACGCGTCGGTGGACCACAAGGTCAGCGGCGCCTGGACCGAACCTTGGCTGTGCAAGCGTAAATACGCGGTGGTGGTTTGCCCTGGATTAAAGGGCAACTCGAACAGGTAGTTGTTCTGCTCGATCTGGCGACTGGCATAAGGCAGTGCGTCACCGGTGCGCTGCGCGAGCCGGAAGGCCCCCGTGCTGTCCGGCAGGTACAGCTCCAGATGATCGAGCGGTGGGTAGGCCAGCTCCAGCAACCAGCTGCGCGGCGCGGCGCCAGGCAAGGCGTTGTAACGCAGGTCGAGGCGTATCCAGAACACCGAAGTTGAGTAACCGGCATTCAACACGTCAGAGTGATGGGGGCGGAAATGCTCGCTGAACGACGGGGCGCTCACCTGCGCAATACTGGCATTGCCATCGCGATCCTCAAACACCTGCATCACCCGCCCCAAGGGCAGGCTGCGCGTTGAGTCGTCGAAATCGACCGCTGTGGCCAGGAGTGGCAACCAGCTCAGCACAACAATCAGCAAATAGCGCATACAGCCCCAGCATGGTCTATTCCGGTCGTGTCGCGGTGGCCTCCTGTCCGTTTGAGGTGACGCGATCCGGATTAACCGTTATCGGTTTATTCGAGCACTCTAGCATAGCTTTTCAGGGCTGCCAGAAGCCACTTAAAATTTTAAACAAAAGGCTCTAGCACGGCACTTTCAGCGATTACAAAAACATTTTCCTGACCACTTGATCAAAAAAGCTTGGCGCCGGGGCAGACCCGACAAAAGCGTTTGGTGGTAAGCTCGCGCACCATGAATACCTACAGCTCCCGCCCCGTTGTCCTCTGTCTCTCCGGCCACGACCCCAGTGGCGGCGCCGGCTTGCAGGCAGATAT
>Ga0247821_10000325_pt1 | contig 26464 bp, 26 predicted proteins | sample 13C_Glycerol_Day_FD_192481 | JGI IMG/M metagenome (GOLD analysis project Ga0247821, IMG submission 192481) | Soil microbial communities from agricultural site in Penn Yan, New York, United States - 13C_Glycerol_Day14 | ecosystem: Environmental > Terrestrial > Soil > Agricultural land | place... | reverse complement strand
CGTATTCTACAACTTCCAGATCGAATCCGGATATCGCATTGAACTTCATTGGCGAACTCATCAGGCGCATTTTGCGTACGCCCAGGTCGCGCAGAATCTGCGAACCGGCACCGACGGTGCTGTAGGTGGTCGGGGTCTTGACCGGCGAAGCGTCGGCGCTTTCGCGGATATGCGCCAGCAGCACGTCGCCTTCGAGCGGGTGACCGAGCAGCAGCACGACACCGCTGCCGGCCTCGGCAACCGCGCTCATGGCGGCGCGCAGGCTCCAGCGGCCTGGTTGCTTGACCATCAGCAGGTCGCGCAGCGGGTCCATGTTGTGCACCCGCACCAGGGTCGGTTCTTCGGCGCAGATGGTGCCCAGGGTCAGGGCCATGTGCACGTCGCCTTCGACCGAATCACGGTAGGTGACCAGGTTGAAATGACCCAGTTCGCTGTCCAGCGGCTGCTCGGAAACCCGCTGAACGGTACGTTCGTGGATCATCCGGTAGTGGATCAGGTCGGCGATGGTGCCGATCTTGATGTTGTGTTCGGCCGCGAAGGCTTCCAGTTCCGGGCGACGGGACATGGTGCCGTCGTCGTTCATCACCTCGCAGATCACCCCGCTCGGCTCGAAACCGGCCATGCGCGCCAGGTCGCAGGCTGCTTCGGTGTGGCCGGCACGGGCCAGGGTGCCGCCTGGCTGGGCCATCAACGGGAAGATGTGGCCGGGGCTGACGATGTCTTCAGCCTTGGCGTCGCGAGCGGCAGCGGCCTGGACGGTGCGGGCACGGTCCGCGGCGGAGATGCCGGTGGTCACGCCTTCGGCCGCTTCGATCGAGACGGTGAACTTGGTGCCGAAGCCCGAGCCGTTGCGCGGCGCCATCAGTGGCAGCTTGAGCGTTTCGCAACGCTCGCGCGACATCGGCATACAGATCAGGCCGCGGGCGTGCTTGGCCATGAAGTTGATGTGTTCGGCCTTGCAGCACTCGGCGGCCATGATCAGGTCGCCTTCGTTCTCGCGGTCTTCGTCATCCATCAGGATGACCATTTTGCCCTGGCGGATGTCTTCTACCAGTTCTTCGATGCTGTTGAGCGCCACGCGGCACCCCCTTTCAAATCAGGATTTCAGGTAGCCGTTGGCGGCCAGGAAACTTTCAGTGATGCCGCTGCCTTTGTTCGGCTCGGCGGCCTTGTCACCCAGCAGCAGACGCTCCAGGTAACGGGCCAGCAGGTCGACCTCAAGGTTCACCCGACGACCGGGACGGTAGTCGGCCATGATGGTTTCGGCCAGTGTATGCGGAACGATGGTCAGCTCGAACTCGGCGCCATCGACCAGGTTCACCGTCAGGCTGGTGCCGTCGACGGTGATCGAGCCCTTGTGGGCAATGTACTTGGCCAGCTCCTTGGGTGCACGAATGCGGAACTGGATGGCGCGGGCGTTATCGCTGCGCGAGACCACTTCGCCGACACCGTCGACATGGCCGCTGACCAGATGGCCGCCCAGGCGGGTGGTCGGGGTCAGGGCCTTTTCCAGGTTGACCCGGCTGCCGCTCTTGAGGTCGTCGAAGGCGGTGCACTCCAGGGTTTCGCGGCTGACGTCGGCCCAGAAGCCATCGCCAGGCAGCTCGACCGCGGTCAGGCACACCCCGTTGACGGCGATGCTGTCACCGAGCTTGACGTCGCCCAGGTCCAGCTTGCCGGTTTCGACATACACCCGCACGTCGCCGCCTTTGGGGGTCAGGGTGCGGATGCTGCCTATGGATTCGATGATGCCGGTGAACATGAGTCCTCCTCGAGAACGGGGCTGCGCGTGGCTAGCCTGGAATTATACGCCGGGCGCCGGTACAGGGATCGCAGTGACTCGCCAGTCATCGCCTACCGCACGCATTTCAGTGATTTTCAGCTGTGCCGCCTCGCTCATGCGCTCCAGCGGCCAGTCCAGCAAAGGCCGGGCAGTGGAGCCGAGGAACTTGGCGGCGACAAAGATCTGGTATTCGTCGATCAGGCCGTGCCTGGCAAAGGCGCCGACCAGGCCGGCCCCGGCTTCGAGCAGCACTTCGCTGGCGCCACGGGCCGCCAGTTCGCGCAGCAGCGCCTGCAGGTCGACCCGACCGCCCTCGCCCGGCAGGCTCAGCAACTCGTGGCCGGCCTCGGCGTAGCGGCTGTCGACGGCGCCGGCGGTGACCACCAGCGCAGGCCCGGCAGCGAAGAACGGCGCATCCAGCGGCAGGCGCAGGCGCCCGTCGATCAGCACGCGCAAGGGCGGACGCGCCAGGGCCAGGACCGTGGTCTGCGGGTCGAGGCCCAGTTCTTCAGCGCGCACGGTCATCCGTGCATTGTCGGCCAGCACGCTCTGGGCACTGGTCAACACCACGCTGGAGCGGGCCCGCAAGCGCTGCACGGCGCTACGCGCGGCAGGACCTGTGATCCACTGGCTTTCGCCGCTGGCCATGGCGGTGCGGCCATCCAGGCTCATCGCCAGCTTGGCGCGAACGAACGGCAGGCCGGACTCCATGCGTTTCAGAAAGCCCGGATTGAGGGCCCGCGCTTCGGCTTCCAGCACCCCGCTGGCAACCTCGATACCGGCATCGGCCAGGCGCTTGAGGCCCTGCCCCGCCACTTGCGGGTTGGGGTCCTGCATGGCCGCGACCACACGCGCCACACCGGCCTTGACCAGCGCCTCGGCACAGGGTGGTGTGCGCCCGTAGTGGCTGCAGGGTTCAAGGGTGACATAGGCACAGGCACCGCGGGCCAGCTCACCGGCCTGACGCAGGGCATGCACTTCGGCATGGGGCTCGCCGGCACGCACGTGCCAGCCTTCGCCGACCACCTGGCCATCGCGGACGATCACGCAGCCGACGCGCGGGTTCGGGTGGGTCGAATACAGGCCCTTGCGGGCCAGTTCCAGGGCCCGGGCCATGTAATGGGCATCAAGTACCGCGCGTTCGCTGGACATGTTCACTCTTTAGCCGGCTCACGGGCCAGGCGATCGATTTCTTCACGGAACTCGTCGAGGTCCTGGAAGCGCCGGTAGACGGAGGCAAAGCGGATGTAGGCCACTTCGTCGAGCTTCTGCAGCTCGGCCATGACCATCTCGCCGACGACCAGCGACTTGACCTCGCGCTCGCCGGTGGCCCGCAGCTTGTGCTTGATGTGCGCCAGCGCCGCTTCCAGGCGCTCGACGCTCACCGGGCGTTTTTCCAGGGCGCGCTGCATGCCGGCGCGCAGCTTCTCTTCATCGAAGGGCTGGCGACTGCCGTCCTGCTTGATCAGCCGGGGCAGGACCAGCTCGGCGGTTTCGAAGGTGGTAAAGCGCTCGCCGCAGGCGACGCATTCGCGCCGACGGCGCACTTGCTCGCCCTCGGCAACCAGTCGCGAGTCGATGACCTTGGTGTCGTTGGCACCGCAGAAGGGACAGTGCATGGTGGCAGGCAACAAAAAAAGGGAGGGCCATGGTAGCGCATCCCACTGGCAAGACAAGCCAAAGGGGGTACCATCCACAGTGGAAAAATGCCGCGAAGGAATTCCCCATGCCATTTCGAGCGCTCGTTGTGCTCAGTTTTGCCGCCTTGCTGGTGGCCTGCAGCAGCGACAAACCCCAGCCTGCACCGGCCCCGAAAGCCCCGGTGGCGAGCAAGACCGCCAAGGACCTGGGTCCATTGCCGGCCTATCAACGCGAATTGAGCGGCACCCTGCTCAACATTCCGGCCGGCGCCGAAGTCGAGCTGGCCCTGCTGGTCATCGATGACCGTGGCCGCCCGCAACGCCTGCTGGCCAGCAGCACCCTGAGCGGCAACGGCCTGGACCTGCCTTATCAGTTGCGCTTCAGCCCCGAGGCCTTCCCGGCCGGCGCCCGGGTCGAACTGCGCGGACGGGCCAGCCAGTCCGGCCAGTTGATCCTGCATTTGTCGCCGGTACGCATCACCCAGGCCCAGAACCAGGCCACCGGCCCGCTGCGCTTTGAAAAGGCGCCATGATGGCGCCAGCCCCCCTGCAACAGGCACTGGGCGAACTGCTCGGTGATGCCCGGCTGGTGGTCAGCGAGCTGCCCGAGTGTGCACTCAAGCTGTGGCTGATCGATGCGCAGAACATGGACCGCGAGTTCACGCCCGATGAAACCCGGCGCATCCTTCACGAGCCGCCGTACTGGAGTTTCTGCTGGGCCAGCGGCCTGGCCATGGCCCGCTACCTGGACGCACATCGCCACTGGGTCGAAGGCAAGCGTGTGCTGGATTTTGGCGCCGGCTCCGGCATTGCCGGGATCGCCGCCGCCCGCGCCGGCGCCCTCGAAGTGGTGGCCTGCGACCTCGATCCCCTGGCCCTGCAGGCTTGCCAGGCCAACGCCGAGCTCAATGGTGTGGAGCTGAGCTACTCCAGCGACTTTTTCCAGGAGGCCGATCGTTTCGACCTGATCCTGGTGGCCGACGTGCTGTACGACCGGGCCAACCTGCCGCTGCTCGACGCGTTCCTCAGCCGTGGCCGCCAGGCCCTGGTGGCGGATTCGCGGGTGCGCGACTTCAGCCACCCGCTGTACCAGTCCCTGGGCGTGCTCGAAGCCCTGACCCTGCCGGACCTGGCCGAGCCCCACGAATTCCGCCGGGTCAGCCTGTACCACGCCAGCCGCCAGCCTTTATAGTGATGCCATTCACGGATTTTCGAGAGTCGCGATGAGCCCTGCCACCCCGTACATTTTCGACGCAACTGCCGCCGACTTCGATCAGTCGGTCATCCAGAACTCCTTCCACAAGCCGGTGCTGGTCGACTTCTGGGCCGAGTGGTGCGCCCCCTGCAAGGCACTGATGCCGCTGCTGGCACAAATCACCGAGAGCTACCAGGGCGAGCTGCTGCTGGCCAAGGTCAACTGCGACATCGAACAGGACATCGTTGCCCGCTTCGGCATCCGCAGCCTGCCGACCGTGGTGCTGTTCAAGGATGGCCAGCCGGTTGACGGTTTTGCCGGCGCCCAGCCCGAATCGGCCATCCGCACCCTGCTCGAACCGCATGTACAGATGCCGCCACCGGCCGCCGCCGCGCCGCTGGAAATCGCCCAGGCGCAGTTTGCCGAGGGCCGTTTCAGTGAAGCCGAAGCCACCCTCAAGGCCCTGCTGGGCGAAGACAACAGCAACGCTGCGGCACTGATCCTGTATGCCCGTTGCCTGGCCGAACGGGGTGAACTGGGTGAGGCCCAGGTCGTTCTCGATGCGGTCAAGACCGATGAGCACAAGGCCGCCCTGGCGGGCGCCAAGGCCCAGCTGACCTTCCTGCGCCAGGCCGCCAGCCTGCCGGAAGTCGCCGACCTCAAGGCGCGCCTCGCCCAGGATGGCGAAGACGACGAGGCCGCCTACCAGCTGTGCATCCAGCAGTTGTCGCGCCAGCAGTACGAAGCGGCGCTGGACGGCTTGCTCAAGCTGTTTACCCGCAACCGGGGCTATGAAGGCGGCTTGCCGCACAAGACCTTGCTGCAGGTGTTCGAACTGCTGGGTAACGATCATCCGCTGGTCGGGACCTACCGGCGCAAGTTGTTCGCGGCCTTGTATTGAGCCCTCCAGGGCTGCTTCGCAGCCCATCGCTGGCGTTGCCAGCTCCCACAAATGGCACCTCTGTGGGAGCCGGCAACGCCGGCGATGAGGCCAACACAAGCGCCCTCATAGCATTACCCCACCCAGTGATACACCGGCGCATCCGCCCCGCTTTCCACCTTCACCTCGGCACTGTGGCGCAACCGCACCAGTAGGCGCTTGCCCGCCGCGACATTGCCCGCCAGCCCTTCCAGGTGTTCGAGCAGTTCCGGCCCGTTGAGCTGTCCGGCCTGGCGCAACACATCACGCGCCGCCTGCCAGAGTGCATCATCCGCCCGTGCAACCGGCACTGCCGCCGCGCTGTTCGCAACGGGCGTCACTTGCGCCAGCTGTCCACCCAGCTGCGCCCACTCCGCCGGCTCCAGCTCCAGGGTCAAATCCACCGGCCAGTCGCCGATATGTCCACGAATTCGCACGGTCATTTCCTCTGCACAGTGACAGGCTCCATGCTCCCACGGGGACGACCCGGCGCCAAGCAACGCTGGCATCGCAAGAATAAGTTGTTATAACATTACCAAATCAAATCCCGTGCTCTCGTGGAGTCCTGCTCATGCGTCGTCTGTTGCTTGCCTTGCCGTTCGCCTTGCTGCCCCTGGCCATCGCCCATGCCCACGAGGAGCACGACCATGATCACGACCACGCCCATGGCAGCCTGGGTGCCCACGAGCACGGGGCTGCCCGGGTCAATGCGGTGCTCGATGGCAAGGCCCTTGAGCTTGAGCTGGACAGCCCGGCGATGAACCTGGTCGGTTTCGAACACGCCGCCAGCAGCGATGCCGACAAGGCCAGGGTCGCCGCCGTGCGCGCCCAGCTGGAAAAGCCCCTGGCGCTGTTCGCCCTGCCCCGGGCAGCGAACTGCAGCGAGACGGACCAGGAACTGCAAAGCCCGCTGTTCGGCGAAAAACCGGCAGCTGATGACGACGGCGATGAGGCGGGTCACGACCACAGTGACATCCACGCCCATTACCGGCTGCTCTGCGAGAACCCCGAACAGCTCAAGACCCTCGACCTCGGCCCGCTGTTCAAGGCCTTCCCCGCCACCCGGAAAATTCAGCTACAACTGATCGGGCCCAACGGCCAGCAGGGTGTCGAAGCGACCCCGGCCAATGCCACGATCACCTTCTGACCGCCACATTGCAGCGAAGCGCCCGGGGTAACCCGGGCGTGAATTTATGAGCCAGGCACTGATTGAACTGACCGACCTGGGCTTTGCCTGGCCGGGGCAAGCCCCTCTGCTGGATATTCCGGCCTTGCGCCTGGAACCCGGCGAATCCCTGTTTCTCAAAGGCCCGAGCGGCAGTGGCAAGACCACCCTGCTCGGCCTGCTCGGCGGCGTGCAAAAGCCCGACCGCGGCCATATCCGCCTGCTCGGCCAGGACCTTGGCGAATTGAAGCTGGCAGCCCGGGACCGTTTTCGCGTCGACCACACCGGCTACATCTTCCAGCAATTCAACCTCCTGCCGTTTCTTTCGGTACGGGAAAACGTCGAACTACCCTGCCGCTTCTCGCCCATCCGCGCGCGTCGCGCCAGCGAGCGCCACGGCAGCATCGACCAGGCTGCCGCCACCCTGCTCGCCCACCTGGGTTTGAACGACCCGGCACTGCTCGCACGGCGTGCCGACAGCCTGTCCATCGGCCAGCAGCAACGGGTCGCGGCTGCCCGCGCGCTGATCGGCCAGCCGGAACTGGTGATCGCCGACGAACCGACCTCGGCGCTCGATGCCGACACCCGCGAGGCCTTCATCCGCCTGCTCTTCACCGAATGCCGCGACGCCGGCGCAAGCTTGCTGTTCGTCAGCCACGACCAGAGCCTGGCGCCGCTGTTCGACCGCCAGCTGTCGCTGCTTGAACTCAACCGCGCGGCCCGCCCGGCCAGTGACCTGGAGGCCTGATGTACCTGCTCCGCCTTGCCCTGGCCAGCCTGGCCAACCGCCGCTTCACCGCCTTCCTGACCGCGTTTGCCATCGCCCTGTCGGTGTGCCTGCTGTTGGCCGTGGAGCGGGTCCGCACCGAAGCCCGCGCCAGCTTCGCCAGCACCATCAGCGGCACCGACCTGATCGTCGGCGCCCGCTCCGGCTCGGTGAACCTGCTGCTCTACTCGGTATTTCGCATCGGCAATGCCACCAACAACATCCGCTGGGACAGTTACGAGCACTACGCCAACGACAAGCGGGTGAAATGGGCGATCCCCATTTCCCTGGGTGACTCCCATCGCGGTTACCGGGTGATGGGCACCACCACCAGCTACTTCGAGCATTACCAGTACGGCCGCCGGCAGAACCTGCAACTGGCCCAGGGCCGGGCATTCGCCAGCGACCCGTTCGAAGTGGTGCTGGGCGCGGAAGTGGCCGAAGCCCTGCACTACAAGCTCGGCGACCCGCTGGTGCTGGCCCACGGCGTGGCTGCCGTCAGCCTGGTCAAGCATGACGACAAGCCCTTCACGGTGGTGGGTGTGCTGCAGCGCACCGGCACACCTGTCGACCGCACCCTGCATATCAGCCTGGCGGGCATGGAAGCGATCCACATCGACTGGCACAACGGCATACCGGCCCGCGGCGCGGGCAAGGTCAGTGCCGAGCAGGCCCGCCACATGGACCTCAAGCCCGCCGCCATCACCGCCGTCATGCTGGGCTTGAACAACAAGATCGCCACCTTCAGCCTGCAACGGGAGATCAACGAATACCGCAACGAGCCCTTGCTGGCGATCCTGCCCGGGGTCGCCCTGCAGGAGCTCTGGAGCCTGATGGGCACCGCCGAACAGGCGCTGTTCGTGGTCTCCCTGTTCGTGGTGCTGACCGGCCTGATCGGCATGCTCACGGCCATCCTCACCAGCCTCAACGAACGCCGTCGGGAGATGGCGATCCTGCGCTCGGTTGGCGCCCGCCCCTGGCACATCGCCGGGCTGCTGGTACTCGAAGCACTGGCCCTGGCGGTGGCCGGCATCCTCGCAGGTCTTGGCTTGTTGTACCTGGGCATCGCCCTGGCCCAGGGCTACGTGCAGGCCAACTACGGCCTGTTCCTGCCCCTGGCCTGGCCCAGCGCGCAGGAGTGGAACCTGCTCGCGATCATCCTCGGTGCCGCGCTGCTGATGGGGAGCGTGCCGGCCTGGCGTGCCTACCGGCAGTCCCTGGCGGACGGCCTGTCCATTCACCTGTGAGAATTTCCATGCCCCGCGTTCTGCTGTCGCTGTTACTGCTGGTGGTCACGCCGTTATGGGCCAGCGAGCCCCGCACCCTGGAGTGGTCGCAACTGGTCCCGCCGGGTGCGTCGCTGATCCGCCAGGCACTGGCGCCGATGCACGACCTGTCGCAACTGGGCGACGCCCTGGCCGCAGAATCTGCCCCGGCTGCCCGCCAGCAGGTGCCCAATGCCCCGGTGGTCAAGGCGCTCGATGGCCAGCAGGTCCGGTTGCCGGGCTACATCGTGCCGCTGGAAGTCAGTGAAGAAGGTCGCACCACCGAGTTTCTGCTGGTGCCGTACTACGGCGCCTGCATCCATGTGCCACCACCGCCGTCGAACCAGATCGTACATATCGTCAGTGAGATGGGCGTGCGTGTCGAAGACCTCTATCAGCCTTACTGGATCGAAGGGCGGCTGCAGGTGAAAAGCACCAGCAGCGAGCTGGCCGATGCCGGTTACCAGATGGACGCCGAGAAAATCTACGCCTATGAACTAGAATGAATGGCCTCTAATGCGGCTTTGACGCTTTCATTGAGCTGTGTCAAATCGCCAGTTTTACAGCTCCTTACCATTGGCCCCATCCAATTCTAAACGTCCTTTGGGAGCTTCCATGAACAAGTCCTTGCTCGGCGCCTCGCTCATTGCCCTGGCGCTTGCAGCCCCTGTTGCCCAGGCCCACAAGGCTGGCGACATCATCATGCGTGCCGGCGCAATCACCACCGCTCCCAATGAGGACAGCGGCGATATCAAACTCGACGGCACCAAGGTGTCCGGCACCAAGGCAACCCTGGACAGCGACACCCAACTGGGCCTGACATTCGCCTACATGCTGACCGACCACGTCGGCCTGGAACTGCTGGCCGCCACCCCGTTCCAGCACACCGTCGGCGTCAAGGGCCTGGGCGCTGGCCTGGACGGCAAACTGGGCGACATCAAGCAACTGCCACCGACCCTGTCGCTGCAGTACTACCCGATGGAACCGAGCTCGAAGTTCCAGCCGTACGCCGGTATCGGCCTGAACTACACCATGTTCTTCGACGAAGACCTGAGCAGCAACCGCAAGGCCCAGGGCTTCAGCAACCTGAAACTCAAGGACTCGTTCGGCCTGGCCGGCCAACTGGGTATGGACTACATGATCACCGACCATTTCCTGGTCAACGCCGCAGTCTGGTACGTGGACATCGACACCAAGGCCACCATCGACGGCCCGAGCGCCCTGGGTGTGGGCAAGACCAAGGTCGACGTGGATGTCGATCCATGGGTCTACATGGTGGGTGTGGGTTACAAGTTCTGAGTCAGCGTTCAGCGTAAATCGCGGGGCAAGCCCGCTCCTGTAGGAGCGGGCTTGCCCCGCGCTGCATTCCAGAGCCTAGCGCCCCAACAACCGCGCCAGCCCCTCGGCCATCGGCGTCGGCTCGGGGAATTTGAAGCGTGTCAGCAACCGCTGGTTGCTCGCCCGCGAATGCCGGATATCGCCCGGACGCGCCGGCCCATGGCTGATCGCCGGCAACTCGCCCACGACCGACTTCAACGCTGCCAGCAACTGGTTCAGCGATGTGGCCTTGCTCAGGCCGATGTTCACTGCGCCCTCTTCGACCTGCGCCTGCTCCAGGGCCTGGACCATCACCGTGACCAGGTCACCGACATAGACGAAGTCACGGGTCTGCTCACCGTCGCCGAACAGGGTGATGGGTTGTCCTTTCAGGGCCCGCTCGCAAAAGATGCTGATCACGCCCGAGTACGGCGATGACGGATCCTGGCGCGGACCGAAGATGTTGAAGAAGCGGAACACCACCGGCTCCAGGCCGTGCTGGCGACGGTAGAAATCCAGGTACTGCTCACCCGCCAGCTTGTCCACCGCATAGGGGGTCAAGGGTGCCTTGGGGGTATCTTCGTCGATCGCCAGGCCTTCACCGTTGTTGCCGTAGACGGCCGCGCTCGAAGCGAACAGCACTCGCTTGATGCCGTTGATGCGCAGGGCCTCGCAGACATTCAAGGTACCGATGAAGTTGCTCTGGTGGGTTTTCACCGGGTCGTCCACCGACGCCTGCACCGAGGCCACCGCCGCCAGGTGCACCACCGCCCGGCAGCCAGCTGCCGCGCGCTGGACCAGGCCGGCATCGGCCACGTCGCCTTCGATCAGTTCGAGCCTGGGGTTGTCCATCTGCAGGTTACCGGGCTTGCCGGTGGACAGGTCATCGAGGATGCGTACCGCGTAGCCCTTTTCCAGCAACGCGTCACTGAGGTGGGAACCGATGAAGCCTGCGCCACCGGTAATCAGAATTGGAGCATCAGCCATGTCGATAGAATCGATCCAGTAGGGGCGGCAAACCGGCACGCCAGGCGCGGGGTTTGATGCCGAAAGTGTGCAGAATTTTCTTGCAGGCCAGCACCGCGTGCTGCGGTTCCTCGCTGGCATCCGGTCGCGCGGCATGGGCCTGCGCGGTCGGCGCCTCGACAGCCAGCTTGTGCAACTGGGATGCCTCAGTGAGGATAGCCTGTCCCAGCGCCAGCGGTGTGGTGGCTTCGTTGCCAGCGTAGTGATAGGTGCCCCACAGCGGCGCGGCGCAATCGAGCTGCTTGAGTACCGAGAGAATGACCCGCGCGGCGTCGTCCACCGGCGTCGGGTTGCCACGGCGGTCATCGGCCAGCAGCAGTTCCTGGGGTTGTTCGGCGCGGGTCAGGAAGCGCCCGAGCACGCCATCGATGCTCTCGTCGAGCAGCCAGCCGAAACGCAGCATCACATGCTGCGGACAGGTGGCCCGCACGCTCTGCTCGATGCGCCACAGCGCCTGGCCACGCAGGCCCAGGGGCACCGGCTCGTCCTTTTCGCTGTAGGCCGTGGCCCGCGAGCCATCGAACACCCGGTAGCTCGACGGCTGGACCAGGATGATGTTGTGGTGCTGGCACAGCTCGGCCAGGCGTTCCACCGAGCGTTCCTGCAGGGCCAGGCGCTGTTCGCTGACCGACTCGGCCTGGAACCAGTCGAAGTAATAGGCCAGGTTCACCAACGCATCGGGGCGGGTGTCATCCAGCAACTGGGTCAGGCTGGCCGGATCCCAGCCGTTTTCCGGCGGACGCGGTGCCAGAAAGCCGATGTCTTCCTCGGCCCCGAGGCGAATCAGCGCTTGCCCGAGGGCATTTCCACCACCCAACAGCATCAGGCGCATTCGCATAGAGTCAGCAGGTCCGATCAGGTTGATTGAGGCAATGGCGCATTTTGCGGTTTCCGGCGGGGGAAGTCCAACGCAGGGCCAGTGCAGCTTTCAGGATACTGCTTATACTTGGCCCGGAATCAGCTGACTGTTGCGCAGACGAAGACCGGGTTAAAAGTTAGCTCATTCGTTCACGCGGGCGAGTGGCGGCTTCATCATTCCCTCCAGGCGGTATTCATGCACTTTGAAACGATTTCGACCCAGCGCTCCACCTGGCAATACGACGAGCCCTGCTCCGGCCAGGAGCAGTTCATCACCGAGTCCTTCGGTGATTACCAACAACAGGCCCGCTTGCTGATCCCCGACCATGAACGCGCCGCGCCGGTGTTCGTCGTCGGTGGCGCGCGCTCGGACTTCACCCGGCTCAACCCGCTGCTGTACCGCCTGCAGCAGCTGGGCATCGGTTCACTCACCGGCAACCTGTCCGGCCACAGCCTGGCCAGCGAGCCAGGGGCGCGCGAACCATCGCTGGCCAGCAACCTTGAGGAGGCCCGGCGTTTTCACCGGCACATCGCGCCGCACTGTCGCACACTGATAGGCCACAGCCTGGGCGCTGCCATTGCGCTGAAGCTGGCGGCGCAAACGCCGGACATCGATACCCTGGTGCTGATCTGCCCGGCCATTTATCCCGACGCCGCCCACCAGGCGCCTTTCGGTCCGGCGTTCAAGGCGGCGATCAGCAAGCCTTACGGCTTTCTCGACTGCGACAGCTTCGAATTCCTGCGCCAGTTCCAGGGCCGTGTGCTGCTGGTGATGGGTGAATATGACGGGCTGAACTCGCACCGCTACGGGCAAGGCGCCGGCACCTCGGCCGGCACCCTGTGGCTGGCCGGCGCCGAGCGCTACAGCCCGATCCCGGAAGAAGTCACCCGCGGCCTGCTCAGCGCCGTGCCGCCACCGCACCTGGAATGCCTGCTGCTCGCCGATTGCGACCATGGCATCGCCGCGCACCTGCGCGGTGCGCCGGATGTGGCCGAGCAAGTGGCGACAATCGTCGCGCAGTGGTTGCTGGACTGAGCATCACTCGATCTCGAACAGCCCGTTGCTGATCGGCCCGACGGTCAGGCGCTCGCGCACATCTTCGTCGATGCGCGGATCGTCCGGACGATACAGCTTGACCTGGCGATAGGCATTGATGCGGTTGATCTCGGTACCCAGGTACTCCCAGACCACCCGGGTGCAGGCCGGCGTGCGCCGGTCGCCGCTGGACACGCCGGTTTTCAGGCCGTTGAGGCGGGTAATGCGGCTCTTGAAGCTGGGGATCAGGATGGTCTGGCTCATTTCGTTGACCGTCAGCGACTCGTAGTCGATGAGAAACAACCGATCCTGCAATTGGAAGGCCGCGCCCAGGTAGCGACAGCGCACCCAGTCCTCGGCCTGCACGTCGGTACTGCTTGAGCGTTCCTGGCGCTCCTGGCGCTCGAACAGGTAGCTGCCGCGCTCTTCGCGCAGGTGCACCAGCGACAGCAGGATGCTGCCCGGCACCGACATGCAGTTGGAGTATTCGAAGTAGTAACCGCAGTAACGCGACAGGTTGCCGCCCTGCTCGCGCAGCGGCCGCAGCAGCTCGCTGAGCGGATCTTCCTGTGTAGCCGTGACCGTCGCCGGATTGCGCGCGCCGATCAGGCGGGCGAACTGGTCGGGTGGTAAACCGAGCTCGTAGTCCTCGACGCCGAAGAAGTCGCCGATGCGTTTGAGATTGAAGGGTGTCGGCTGGCTTTGTCCGCTCAGGTACTTGTTGAACTGCGCGCGGTTGATGGAAAGCTGCCGGCAGACCTCCGAGATAGAGCGGTAGTGACTGCAGGCGAGTTTGAGATTGATGCCGAGGTTTTCGCTCATGCGAGCCGTCCAGGGTGATGCGACAGACGCCATTCTAGCATCAAGTCGCATCAACTCAGAGCAACCCGCGAAATTGTAACCATATTTATCTTGGCCAACCATGCGCGCAACGGATCCGGGTGCAACGACACCGGGCCAGTTGTCTTTTCATGCAAAGAATAAGAATCGAGGTTTTTCCATGCTCGAAGCGCTCAATGATTTCCTTTCGGGGAAACTTCTCATCGTGCTTATCGTCGGTCTCGGCGGTTACTTCACCATCCGCTCCCGTTTCGTCCAGTTCCGCCACTTCGGCCACATGTTCAGCGTGTTCAAGGAATCGCTGCGCGGCCAGGCTGGCCAGCTGAGCTCGTTCCAGGCGCTGATGCTGAGCCTGGCCGGTCGCGTCGGCGCCGGTAACATCGCCGGTGTCGGCATCGCCGTCACCCTGGGTGGCCCTGGCGCCGTCTTCTGGATGTGGGTCACCGCACTGGTGGGCATGTCCAGCAGCTTCTTCGAATGCACCCTGGCCCAGGTCTACAAGCGCAGCGACGGTGACGGCCTGTACCGTGGCGGCCCGGCCTACTACATCCAGCACGGCCTGAAGCTGCGCTGGCTGGCGGTGGTGTTCGCGATCCTGCTGCTGGTGACCTACGGCTTCACGTTCAACGGCCTGCAGTCCTACACCGTGACCCACTCGCTGCAGAATGCCTTCGGTTTCGAACCGAAATACACCGGCATCGCCCTCGCCGTCCTGCTGGGCCTGGTGTTCCTTGGCGGCATCAAGCGCATCGCCGCGGTGTCCGATCTGCTGGTGCCGGTCAAGACCCTGGCGTACATTGGTGTGACCCTGTATGTGATCTTCACCCAGATCGAACACGTGCCCGCCATGCTCGAAACCATCATCAAAAGCGCCTTCGGCCTCGACCCGGCCTTTGCCGGCCTGCTCGGCAGCGCCATTGTCATGGGCGTGAAGCGCGGCGTATTCGCCAACGAAGCCGGTCTTGGCAGTGCGCCGAACGTTGCTGCCGTAGCGGCAGTGAAACACCCGGCCGCGCAAGGCGTGGTGCAGGCGTTCAGCGTGTTCCTCGACACCTTCGTGATCTGCACCTGCACCGCCCTGCTGATCCTGCTGTCGGGCTTCTACACCCCGGGCTTCGAAGGTGACGGCATCGCCCTGACCCAGAACTCCCTGGCCGCGGTGGTCGGTGACTGGGGCCGGATCTTCGTCAGCGTGGCGCTGTCGCTGTTCGTCTTCACCTGCATCCTCTACAACTACTACCTGGGCGAGACCAGCCTGCAGTTCTTCACCCGCAACCGTGCGGTGCTGCTGGGCTACCGTGGCCTGGTGCTGCTGCTGATCCTCTGGGGCTCGGTGCAGAACCTGTCGACCGTGTTCGCCTTCGCCGACATCACCATGACCTGCCTGGCCTTCGTCAACCTGGTGGCCCTGGCCCTGCTGTTCAAGGTCGGCCTGCGGGTGATGCGCGACTACGACGAACAGCGCCGCGCCGGCATCCAGCAGCCAGTGTTCGACGCCGCACGTTTCGCCGACCTGGACCTGGACCGCGATGCCTGGCCGGTCAATCCGGTGAGCGAAGCCAAGACCGAAGTCCGCGCCGCCACTGCCCAGGTACAGAACTGAAATGCGCGCCGTCAAGAATCTGCTGGTCCTCTACACCGGAGGCACCATCGGCATGCTTGAGACGCCACAAGGCCTGGCGCCTGCCGGTGGTTTCGAGGCGCGCATGCGCGCCCACCTCGACCAGCAGGCGGATGCCCCGACGCTGAACTGGCGCCTGCACGAGCTGACGCCGTTGCTCGACAGCGCCAACATGCAGCAGGCCAACTGGCTGGCCATGCGTGATGCGATTGTCGAGGCGGTGGAGCGCGACGGCCATGACGGCGTCCTGCTGCTGCACGGCACCGACACCCTGGCCTACAGCGCCGCAGCCCTGTCGTTCCTGCTGCTGGGCCTGCCGGCGCCGGTGCTGCTGACCGGCTCGATGCTGCCGGCCGGCGCTCCGGACAGCGACGCCTGGGACAACCTGGGCGGCGCCCTGCAGCTGATGGCCACGGGCATCGACGACGGCGTGCACCTGTATTTCCACGGCCAGTTGCTGCACGGCGCCCGCACCTCGAAACTGCGCAGCGAAGCCTTCGATGCCTTCGCCAGCCTGCCGCGCCAGCGTGACGGTCAGCGCGTCGATGCGGTACCGGCGCGTCTGGACTACCGTCAGCCACGGCACACCGTGAACCTGGCCGTACTGCCGGTGTTCCCGGGCTTGCAGGTGAGTCATTTGCGCGCCCTGCTCGGCAGTGGAGTGCAAGGCCTGTTGCTGGAGTGCTATGGCAGCGGCACCGGGCCTTCCGATGACCAGGACCTGCTCGACGCCCTGCACGACGCCCGCGAGGGCGGCGTGCTGATCGCCGCCATCAGCCAGTGCCCGGAAGGCGCCGTGCATTTCGACACCTACGCCGCCGGTAGCCGCTTGCGCGATACCGGGCTGGTCAGTGGTGGCGGCATGACGCGCGAAGCCGCGCTGGGCAAGATGTTTGCCCTGCTGGGTGCGGGCCTTGATGTGCAGGCGGCCGAATACTGGTTCGCCATGGACCTGTGCGGGGAACGGGCGCAGTAGAAAGTGGCGGAAGGCAGCGGGAGTCGAACCTGCCCGGGAACGGCTGCCGTCCCCAACCGGGTTTGAAGCCCGGCCGCGCCACCGGGCGCGATTGCCTTCCTTGAACTCAGTGCCCTGGTGCTTGCGCCAGGGCATTGTCGGCACGGACCTGGCGCCGGTCACCGACTCGCCGGGTCAGACCGATTCGGTCGAAATACTCCAATACCTGGATGCTGCGTTTGCGGCCAATGCCCAGCACGTCACGAAAGGCCGTCACCTGCACCACCGGATCGTCACTGGCCAGCTGCAAGAGCATAGCTGCCATTTGTCGGATCGTGGCCTCAGGATAGAACAGATCGCGTACCACCTGGTGCACCTGTCCCAGTCTCGCCAGCTTGCGCAGCAACAATCGAACCTCAGCCTCATCTACCGCCGCCGCCCTGCCCAGGTCTCGCACCCAGGGTGGATCGAACCCACCTTGCTCCAGCAACGGCTGCAGCTGCTGCCAGAGTGCGGTATCGGCGTCGCTCAGGCGTACCTGATGCTCGGGTAGATGCAGCCAGGGCCCGTTGCCGACCACCGCCCCGCTGGCCAGCAAATCGTCGAGCAGGCTGATGAACGCCGGGCGCTCCAGTGGCAGCGCTGCAAAGCGGCGCAGACGATCGCGATCCGGGCCGAGCTGATCGGGCTCCTGTTCATGGAAGTGCGCCAACTGCGCCAGCACCGCCTGCTTCAGTGCCTGCCAGCGTGCGTCGGTGAACAACAAGGGCCCCTGGCGCGTGGCAATGACGCTCACATCGGCCGGCAGCTTCCAACTGCTGCGCAGGCGATTGAACTGACGCTCCAGGTGCTGCGGATCGAGCCCCGTCTCATCGTTGGCCAGCAATACCGGCAAGGCCTGCTCCAGGCTGTCGGCACTGGCCAGCCCCTGCAACTGGGCCAGGCGTGCTTCGCTGCGCCGCTGGCGTGCCGGGGCGAAGGGATCGAGCACCCGGCCGCCGCCGAGGGTGCGTTGTGCGCTGTGATCGCGCAGCACCAGGCGATCACCATGCACGGCCTGCAGCGGTGCATTGACCTGCAACTGGGCGAACATGCGCTCTCCGGGCAACAGTTGCTCACCCTGCAACAAGGCCACCCGTGCCGTGACATCCTGGGTGCCCAGGTGCACGTGTACCGGGCTGAAATGGACAAAGCTGCGGGGCTCGCTGGCCAGCAGTTGCAGCTCGATATCGACTCGCTGGGTCGGCGCGTGCAACCACTCGGCAAGCAGCCAGTCCCCCCGATGAATCTGCGCCAGCTCCAGGCGCTCGGCGCTGATGTTCAACGCCACTCGCTGCCCGGCCCAGGCCTCGGCCACCGCCTGGTTCTGGGCATGCAGTCCGCGCACCCGCACTGGCTTGGCGCCCCGGCTCAACACCAGCGTGTCACCCAACTGGACCTGCCCCTCCAGCGCCGTGCCGGTGACCACGATGCCCGCTCCGGCCACTGCAAAGGCGCGGTCTATCGCCAGGCGAAAGCCACCCCGTCGGCTGCGCTCGCGTACCTGGTCCTGGGCTTCGAGCAACGCCTGCCGCAAGCTATCGACCCCTTCGCCAGTCACGCTCGACAGTGGAAACTGCGCAGCATCTGCATAGGCCCCAGGCGCCAGCAAGGCGCTCACTTGTGCCTGAACCTCTCGTACCCGGTCCGGTTCGACCCGGTCGCACTTGCTGATGGCCACCAGCAAGCGGGGAATGCCCAGCAGTTCGACGATGGCCAGATGCTCGCGGGTCTGGGGCATCACCCCGTCATCCGCCGCCACCACCAGCAGCACCAGGTCAACGCCCTGGGCACCGGCCAACATGTTGTGGATAAACCGCTCGTGCCCCGGCACGTCGATAAAGCCGGTCAAGGGTGCCCCCTCTTCCAGCGGCGCATAGCGATAGCCCAGGTCGATGGTCATGCCGCGTTCGCGTTCTTCCCGGCGCTGGTCCCCGGCCTGCCCGGTCAGGGCTTCGAGCAAGGAGGTCTTGCCGTGGTCGATGTGCCCGGCGGTGCCGACGATCACCTCAAGGTCTCCGCCAGTTGCAGCCCGGGCAACTGCGCCAGCCAGCCCGCCTCGTCATCCAGCTGACGCAAATCCAGCCACAGGGCATCGTCATCGATGCGCCCGAGCACCGGGATCGGCAATTTGCGCAGCGCCTCTTCCAGGCCAAGCAGGCTACGGCCGCGCCAACGCCGGGCCTGTTGCGGGCGCAGGCACAACGCCGCGCTGGGCAACCGCGCGACAGGCTGGCTGCCGCTGCCGATCATGCTCAAGGCCGGCACGGCCGCCACTTGCCACTGCTCGCCCAGCACCTGCGCCAGCACGGGTGCCAGGCGCTGGGCCTGGGCGAGGATCTCGGCCTGGGGACGGGTCAGCAGGCGCAGGCTGGGCAAGCGTTGCGCCAGGCGGTCGGGATTGCGATACAGGCCCAGCACCGCCTCCAGGGCGGCCAGGGTCAGCTTGTCGACCCGCAGGGCGCGCTTGAGGGGGTTCTTCTTGATCCTGGTGATCAGCGCCTTGCGCCCGACGATGATGCCGGCCTGGGGCCCGCCCAGCAGCTTGTCGCCGCTGAAGGTGACGATGTCGGCACCGTCGGCCAGGGCCTGGCGCACCGTGGGCTCGGCAGGCAGGCCCCAGCGGGTGAGGTCGAGCAGACTACCGCTGCCCAGGTCTTCCAGCAGCGGCAGGTCGTGCCGATGCGCCAGTTGCGCAAGCTCTGCGGTCGCGACCTGGGTGGTGAAACCCTGGATGCTGTAGTTGCTGCAGTGCACGCGCATCAGCAGGCCGCTGCGCGGGCCGATGGCGGCCTCGTAGTCGCGGGCATGGGTGCGGTTGGTGGTGCCCACTTCATGCAGCTTGACCCCGGCCCGGGCCATGATGTCGGGAATGCGAAAGGCGCCGCCGATCTCGATCAGTTCGCCACGGGAGATGATGCCTTCCTTGCGCGCCCCCAGGCTGTTGAGCGCCAGCAACACCGCCGCGGCATTGTTGTTGACCACGGTGACGGCCTCGGCGCCGGTCAGTTCGCGGATCAGGCCTTCGATCAGGTCGTCGCGGTCGCCGCGCTTGCCGGTGGCCAGGTCGAATTCGAGGTTCAGCGGGTAGCGTGCGGCCATCTGCACGGCGTCGATGGCTTCCTCCGGCAGCAATGCCCGGCCAAGGTTGGTGTGCAGTACCGTGCCGGTGAGGTTGAACACGCGCCGTACCTGGCTGCGGTGCTGGGCCGCCAGGCGCTCGCCCGCTCGCCCGGCGAGTACCGGTGGCGCCAGCTCGGCCGCGTCCAGCTGGCCCTGGCGGGCCGGTTCGCGCAGGTCATCGAGCAACTGGCGCAGGGTGGCCAGCACCGCGTCACGACCATAGCGGTCGATCAGCGAAAGGCAGGCGGGATGGCGCAGCAGGGTGTCGATGGAAGGTAAGCGAGCAACAAGCGTCGTGACATTTGCAGGCATTCAAGGGCTCCGGCCATTCCACTGTGGGAGCCGGCATCGCCGGCGATGAGGCACGCCCGGGCGGCACAGGCTCTGCATCTGGATGACGACCGCTTCGCGGTCGATCGCAGGCTTCGCCAGCTCCCACAAGCGCCCACAAAAACCTGAGTGTAGACGCTAAGGCGCCAGCATCAGGTTCGGCGCCAGCCGCTGATAGCCCTCCTGGTCCAGGCGCAGGTCCAGGGCCAGACTCGCCAGGTCCGCCGACAAGGCTTCGGCATCAGCGTCGCACTCCAGGTAGAGCTGCTTGAGGTAAACCTTGCAGCCCGGACAACACTCGGCCCGAAGCGGCGCCTTGCCGGCGGCATGGCGGTCATCCTCGAGATTGAAGTACTCAAGCCCCTTGCTCTGCTCGCAGTAGATGCACTTGACCCGCACGGCATGCCACTCGCAGGCACACAGCGAGCACACCAGATAACGCAGGCCGTTGAACTTGCCCCGGTGGCGGATCACCCCGGCCATCGCCGGCGAGCCGCACGCAGGGCACTGGCAGAGGTTGTCGCCGGGCTTGAGCGCAGCATCTGGCAGGCTCAGCAGCCAGTGACTCCAGGCCGCCTGCAGGGCAGCGCCGAGAAAGGGCACCAAGGCTGCCGGCACGGCGTTGTATTGCCCGGTCAACAAGGCAATGCCCCAAAGCTTGCGCTGCTCGGCGCTGGCGTCGCCCAATGTGCTCAAGGCCGCCTTCAGTTCGCTGCCGGCAGGTGAAGGGAATCGCTGCAACAGAGCGTCCAGCCAGGCCAGCCACTGCCCCTCGCGCACCAGGCTATCGGCCGCCAGCGGTGGCAAGCCGTGCTCCAGGCACAAACGCTGGCGTTCGCTTTCCAGGGGCGCCGCCAGCGGCGGTTCATCCAGCAGGCTCTGCTGAATCCGGCACAGGCTGGCGATCAGCCGCAGGTAGTCGCCCAGCGCATGACCTGCAGCCAGGGTGTCCAGACGCGCGGCCCGCAGGGCGAACAGGTTCGCTGGCGGCAGGTGAAGAAACGGCGGCGCGCTGGCCGCCGCTTCGATCTGCCCGGGTTCGAGAATTGTGCTCAAGCCATCATCCTTTTTTGCTGATGTGCGAGTCCTGCGCGTCGTCGCGGGTCACTTCCCGATACCATAGCTCATGGTGCTTTTTCGCCCAGGCGCGGCTGACCCGGCCATGCAACATGGCACTCCCCGAGCCCTTGATCCAGATCCCGGCGTAGATGTGCACGATGATGCTCAGCACCAGCACGAAGGCCGCCAGGGCATGCAGCAAGCTGGCCAGGCGGATCGAGCCGATGCCGAAGTACTGGCTGAACCAGGCGCGCCAGATCACCACGCCGCTGAACAGCAGCACCAGCATGCACAGCAGCAAGGTCCAGAACAGCAGTTTCTGCCCCGGGTTGTACTTGCCGATCGGCGGCACACCCTCCTCCTCGTTGCGCATCACCCGGTCGATGCGCCGCAGCCACAGCCGGTCATTGCCGATGAAGACGTTGGCACGCCAGAAACGAATCACCAGGCCGAGGAAAAACACGAACATCGCCAGGCCCAGGAACGGGTGGAGAATCCGTGTCCAGGGCCCGCCACCGAACAGGTGGCTGAGCCAGAACAGCGCCGGATGGAACAGCGCCAGCCCCGACAGCCCGGCCAGGATGAACAGGATGGCCACCAACCAGTGGTTGCTGCGTTCATTGGCGTTGTAGCGCAGGATGGGTTTGTCGTTCATGGCCGCGTCTCCCCTGGCCCCGGTTTACCCGGGTCATACACATGCACTGCCGGATCGACGACATGCACGCTGGTGTCCGGCGCGCCTGGATGCTCGTCCTCCTCGACCCGCTGCGGGCCGACCCGCACATAGTGGAAGAACCCGGCCAGCACCGCCGCGCCCATGGCCAGCAGCGCCAGCGGTTTGCTCACACCTTTCCACAGCGCCACCATCGGGCTGATCACCGGCTGGTCCGGCAGGCCGGCGTACAGCTTCGGCTGATCGGCGTGGTGCAGCACGTACATCACATGGGTGCCACCGACGCCGTCGGGGTCGTACAGCCCGGCGTTGGCGAAGCCGCGCGACTTGAGGTCGACGATGCGGTCGGCGGCATGCTCCTTCATGTCCTCCTTGCTGCCGAAGACAATCGCCCCGGTCGGGCAGGTTTTCACGCAGGCCGGCTCCAGCCCCACCGCCACGCGGTCGGAACACAGGGTGCATTTGTAGGCCTTGTGGTCCTTCTGCGAAATCCGCGGGATGTTGAACGGACAACCGGTGATGCAGTAGCCGCAGCCGATGCAGTGGTCCTGGTTGAAGTCGACGATGCCATTGGCGTGCTTGATGATCGCCCCGGGGCTCGGGCAGGCCTTCAGGCAGCCGGGATCGGCGCAGTGCATGCAGCCATCCTTGCGGATCAGCCACTCCAGGTTGCCGTCGGCATTTTCATGCTCGGTGAAGCGCATCAGGGTCCAGGTCTCTGCGCTCAGGTCGTGGGGGTTGTCGTAGGTGCCGTAGCTGTGGCCGACCTCGTCACGCAGCTCGTTCCATTCCGAGCAGGCGACCTGGCAGGCCTTGCAGCCAATGCACTTGGTGGTGTCGATCAGCTTGGCCACCTCTTCCTGCTGGCGGATCGACGGCGGCGGCGTGGTGGTGGCCGAACGGGCGATGATGTCTTGGCTGGCCATCAGATTTTCTCCACGTTGACCAGGAACGACTTGGATTCCGGCGTCTGGGTATTACCGTCACCGAGGAACGGCACCAGGGTGTTGGTCAGGTAGCCGTGGCGGGTCACGCCGGTAAAGCCCCAGTGCAGCGGAATGCCGATCTGGTGCACGGTCTGGTTGTTGACCTGCAGCGGACGGATCCGCTTGGTCACCACCGCCACTGCCTCGATATGCCCGCGCTTGCAGCTGACACGCACGCGGTCGCCGGCGGCGATGCCTTTCTCCTTGGCCAGCGCCTCGCCGATCTCGACGAACTGCTCCGGCTGGGTCACGGCATTGATCGGGCAATGCTTGGTCCAGAAGTGGAAGTGCTCGGTCAAGCGGTAGCTGGTGGCGGCATACGGGAAGTCCTTGGCTTGCCCGAGGCTATCCCACACCGAATCGAACACGCGACCGGCCGGGTTGCTGGTCGCCTGCTTGTTGTTCGGGTGCAGGGGGTTGATGCCGATGGGCGTCTCGAACGGCTCGTAGTGCTCGGGGAACGGCCCTTCGGCCATCTTGTCCAGGGCGAAGAAGCGCGCCACGCCTTCCGGGTTCATGATGAACGGGTTCATCCCCGCTTCCGGCGCCACGTCGACCTTGTAGTCCGGCACGTCGGTACCCCCCCAGGCCTTGCCGTTCCACCACACCAGGCGCTTGTTCGGCGACCACGGCTTGCCTTGCAGGTCGGCCGAGGCGCGGTTGTAGAGGATCCGCCGGTTGGCCGGCCAGGCCCAGGCCCAGCCCGGGTTCTGCTTCATGCCGAACGGGTCGGCATTGTCGCGCCGGGCCATCTGGTTGCCCTGCTCGGTCCAGCTGCCGCAGAAGATCCAGCACCCCGAAGCGGTGCTGCCATCGTCCTTGAGCTGGCCGAAGCCGCCCAGTTGCTGCCCGGCCTTGATCGTCGCCCCGGTGGCGTCGGTGAGGTCGGCCACGGCATAGCCGTTGAACTCCTTGGCGATTTCCTCCGGCGAGGGCTCATGGGGCACCTTGTAGGGCCAGTTGAGCTTGAGGATCGATTCGGCCCAGGCCCCGCCCTCGCGCTGGTAACGCTCGCGCAGGCGCAGGAACAGCGCCGTCATGATCCATACGTCGGTACGGGCCTGTCCCGGCCCTTCGGCGCCCTTCCAGTGCCATTGCAGCCAGCGGCTGCTGTTGACCAGCGAGCCGTCCTCCTCGGCAAAGCAGGTGGTGGGCAGGCGGATCACCTCGGTCTGGATGCTGGCCGAGTCGACATCGTTGAACGGCCCGGCATTGCGCCAGAACTCCGAGGTCTCGGTGGCCAGCGGGTCCATCACCACCAGCCATTTGAGCTTGCTCAGGGCGGCGGTGACGCGGTTCTTGTCCGGCAAGGCGGCAATCGGGTTGAAGCCCTGGCAGAAGTAACCGTTGACCTGGTCCTTGGCCATCATGTCGAACATCTTCAACACGTCGTAACCGGCGATATCCAGCTTCGGCAGGTAGTCGTAGCCCCAATGGTTCTCGGCCGTGGCGTTGGCGCCGTACCAGGCCTTCATCAGGCTGACATGGAACTTGCCGTAGTTCTGCCAGTAGGACATCTGCCCCGGCCGTATCGGCTTGGACGCGCGCTTGGCGATGTAGGCGTCATAGTCCTGTTCGGCATCCGACGGCAGCGACAGGTAGCCCGGCAGCAGGTTGGACAGCAGCCCCAGGTCGGTAAGCCCCTGGATATTGGAGTGACCACGCAGGGCGTTGACCCCGCCACCCGGCATGCCGACATTGCCCAGCAGCAGCTGGACCATGGCCGCACTGCGGATGATCTGCGAGCCGATCGAATGCTGGGTCCAGCCCAGGGCATAGAGGATCGTCATGGTCTTGCCCGGTTGCGAGCAGGTGGCGATCTCTTCCCAGATCTTGCGCAGGCTGTCGACCGGCATGCCGCAGATCTGGCTGGCCAGCTCCAGGGTGTAGCGGCTGTAGTGCTGCTTCATCAGCTGATAGACGCAGCGCGGGTCTTGCAGGGTCGGGTCGACCTTGGCAAAACCATCCTCGCCCATCTCATAGCCCCAGCCGGACTTGTCGGTGTAGCTGCGCTTGGCCGCGTCATAACCACTGAACAGGCCATCTTCGAAGCTGAAACCGGCTTTGACGATGAACGACACATCGGTGTAGTTGCGCACGTATTCGTGCTGGATCTTGTCTTCGCTGAGCAGGTAGTTGATCAGACCGCCCATGAAGGCGATATCCGTGCCGGTACGGATCGGCGCGTAATAGTCGGCTACCGAAGCAGTTCGGGTAAAACGCGGGTCGACCACGATCAGCCGGGCCTGGTTGTGGGCCTTGGCCTCGGTCACCCATTTGAAGCCACAGGGGTGGGCTTCTGCAGCGTTGCCACCCATCACCAGGATCAGATTCGCGTTGGCGATATCGGTCCAGTGGTTGGTCATGGCTCCACGGCCATACGTCGGGGCAAGACTTGCCACCGTCGGGCCATGTCAGACACGTGCCTGGTTATCGAATCCCAGCATGCCGAGGCTGCGGATGACCTTGTGGGTCATGTAGCCGGCTTCGTTGGAGGACGCCGAAGCGGCCAGGAACCCTACGCTCAGCCAGCGGTTGACCGTCTGGCCCTGGGCATTTTTCTCGATGAAGTGGGCATCGCGGTCGGTCTTCATCAGGTCGGCGATACGATCGAGCGCCTCGTCCCAGGACACCCGGGTCCACTCCTGGCTGCCCGGCTTGCGCACCTGCGGGTACTGCAGGCGGTTGGGGCTGTGGATAAAGTCGAGCAGACCGGCGCCTTTCGGGCACAGGGTGCCGCGGTTCACCGGATGGTCGGCGTCGCCTTCGATGTGAATGATGTTCTGGGCTACGTTCTTCGCCGCGTCGCCCTGGCTGTACATGATCAGGCCGCAGCCGACCGAACAGTACGGACAGGTGTTACGGGTTTCCTTGCTGTGCGCCAGCTTGAAGTGACGCACCTGCTCGGCGAAGGCCGGTGTGGGGGCCATGCCCAACGCAGCCAGGCTCGAACCTCCAAGGCCGACAGCGGCGACCTTGAAGAACTGCCGACGGTTGAGATCCATCGTGCACTCCTGATCAGGTGGTGGACGCGCGGGACATTGCCGGCGTCTCGTGAACGATCACGGTGACGGCAGATTGATGGCCGTCACTTGATACTCTAGTCAAGATTTCCGGGAGTGCGATGAAAGCGGATTGCTGGTTACAACAACGCAAAACGCCCGATGCAGTGCACCGGGCGTTTTGAGGGTGTGGCGGTCAGCGGTTCGAATCAGAACGGAATATCGTCATCGAAGCTGTCGAAATCAGGTGCTGGCTGCGGAGCCGGCTGCTGTGGCGCCGGACGCTGAGGAGCCTGCTGAGGGCGCTGGGCCTGCTGGCGTGGCGCCTGGTTGTAGTTGCCGCCGCCCTGGTTGCCGCCCTGGTTGTACTGGTTGCCACCGTCCTGGTTCTGTGGACGGCCGCCCAGCAGCTGCATGGTGCCCTGCATGTCGACGATGATTTCGGTGGTGTAGCGTTTGATGCCGTCTTTTTCCCACTCGCGGGTCTGCAGCTTGCCTTCGATGTAGACCTGCGAACCCTTGCGCAGGTATTCGCCGGCGATCTCGGCAACCTTGCCGAACATCGATACGCGGTGCCACTCGGTGCGCTCGACCTTCTGGCCGGTCTGCTTGTCGGTCCACTGCTCGCTGGTGGCCAGGCTCAGGTTGGTCACGGCGTTACCGTTGGGCAGGTAGCGGACTTCGGGATCCTGACCGCAGGTACCGACCAGAATGACTTTGTTAACCCCACGGGCCATAACGTTCTCCTAGGCTTCGCACGCTTCGGAGGCCGGGTTTACCAGGCGCTCCAGGGTCGTGCGATCCAAAATTTGTGTATCAAGTTTGATATAGATGGCGGCTTCATCGGCCACCACCACTGCGTCGGT
>Ga0247821_10000322_pt1 | contig 26623 bp, 22 predicted proteins | sample 13C_Glycerol_Day_FD_192481 | JGI IMG/M metagenome (GOLD analysis project Ga0247821, IMG submission 192481) | Soil microbial communities from agricultural site in Penn Yan, New York, United States - 13C_Glycerol_Day14 | ecosystem: Environmental > Terrestrial > Soil > Agricultural land | place... | reverse complement strand
AGATGGCGCGACTGGGCGATGTGTTGCAACAGATTCAAGGGCAGGACTCGGTTATGATCGACTGACCGGGTTGTAGCTTTCTTGTAGTTATACTACATGACCGGCGACCCGCCCAGCTAAACGAACAGGAGAGTGGTGGTATTGACTATCCCTTGCGACATCATGGTATTTGGCGGCACGGGTGATCTGGCCCTGAACAAACTGCTTCCGGCGCTCTACCACCTGTATCGCGAGGGGCGCCTGCACAATGCCGTACGTATCATTGCCCTGGCGCGGCGCAATCTGCCACGCAGTGAATTTCTCAAGCTCGTCGAACGCCGCTGCCGGGCCCAGATCGCCCGCAACGACTTCGACGAGGATGTCTGGGCGCGTTTTTCCGCCCGCCTGGACTACTTCGCCATGGATGCCTCGCAGAGTGCCGACTTCGGCCGCCTGGCGCGTTTTCTCGGCGAGCCCGGCGGCTTGACCCGGGTCTACTACCTGGCCACCGCGCCCAACCTGTTCGTGCCCATCGCCAACCACATGAAAGTCGCCGGGCTGGCCGACAGCGAAGCGCGCATCGTCCTGGAGAAGCCCATCGGCCACTCCCTGGAATCGGCCACCGCGATCAATCAGGCGATCAGCGACGTATTCGACGAATCGCAGGTGTTTCGCATCGACCACTACCTGGGCAAGGAAACCGTGCAGAACCTCATGGCCCTGCGCTTTGCCAACGCCCTGCTGGAGCCGGTGTGGCGCAACAACCAGGTCGACCACGTACAGATCAGCGTCTGCGAAACCCTGGGCGTGGAAAACCGTGGCGCCTACTACGACCGTGCCGGGGCCACCCGCGACATGCTGCAGAACCACCTCTTGCAACTGCTCTGCCTGGTGGCCATGGAGCCGCCGGCGCAGTTCGAAGCCGAAGCGGTGCGCGATGAAAAGGTCAAGATCCTCAAGGCCCTCAAGCCCATTCGCGGCCAGGACGTGCAGGACAAGACCGTGCGCGGCCAGTACAGCGCCGGCAAGATCGGCGGCCAGGAAGTGCCGGCCTACTACTTCGAGAAAGATGTCGACAACGACAGCGATACCGAGACCTTCGTCGCCGTAGAAGCGCATATCGACAACTGGCGCTGGGCCGGCGTGCCCTTCTACCTGCGCACCGGCAAGCGCCTGGCCAAGCGCTCCTCGCAGATCGTCATCCAGTTCAAGCCGGTGCCCCATCGCCTGTTCGACGGCGACCAGGCCAACCAGTTGCTGATCCAGCTACAACCCGATGAACGCATCAGCTTGCAGATGATGACCAAGACCCCGGGCAAGGGCATGCGCCTGGAGCCGGTGGAGTTGAACTTGAACCTGGCCCAGGTGTTCGGCCAGACCCGCCGCTGGGACGCCTACGAGCGCCTGCTGCTGGACGTGCTGGAAGGCGACTCGACGCTGTTCATGCGCCGAGACGAAGTCGAGGCGGCCTGGGCCTGGATCGACCCGATCCTCACCGGCTGGCAGGAGCACTTCCAGGCCCCGCGGCCCTACCACGCCGGCACCCACGGGCCGGACCAGGCCCACAGCCTGCTGGCGCACCAGGGGCGCGCCTGGCACCTCTAGAAGCTGTAGTGCGCGGACATCAGGCCAACCAGCTCCATCGCCGGCACCGGTCGACTGATCAGGTAGCCCTGCACTTCATTGCAACCCTGCTCGCGCAGGAAATGCAGTTGCTCGGGGGTTTCCACACCCTCGGCAACCACCTTCAGGTTCAGGCTCTTGGCCATGACGATGATTGCCCGGGTGATGGCGGCATCTTCACTACCTTCTGCCAGGCCACGGATGAACGCCTGGTCGATCTTCACGTAGTCCACCGGAAAGCGCTTGAGGTAGCTGAGCGATGAATAACCGGTGCCGAAATCGTCGATGGCCAGCTTCACTCCCAGCTCATGCAACTGGCGGAAGGTGGCGATGATGTGCTCGACACTGTCGAGCAACTGGCTTTCGGTCAGTTCCAGTTCCAGCAAATGAGGCGCCAGGCCGCTTTCATCGAGGACCTGGCGCACCAGGCTGACCAGCTTGCCCTGGCGTAGCTGATAGACCGACAGGTTGACGGAAACGCGGATCGGCTCAAGCCCCTGGCGCTGCCATTCACAGGCCTGCCAGCAGGCCTGGCGCAGCACGAACTCGCCCATGGGCGCGATCAGCCCGGTTTCTTCGGCCAGGCCAATGAAATCCCCCGGCGGCACCATGCCCCACTGCGGATGCTGCCAGCGCACCAGCGCCTCGGCGGCGTGCAGGCGCCCGGTGGCCAGGCACAGCTTGGGCTGGTAGTAGACCTGCAACTGACGCGCTTCGATGGCCTTGCGCAGCTGGTTCTCCAGCTGCAGGCGCTGCAGGGTGCTGGCCTGCAGGCTTTCGGTGTAGAACTGGAAGTTGTCGCCACCCAGGTGCTTGGCGTGCTGCATGGCCATGTTGGCCTGGCTGACCAGTGCCGTGACGTCACGGCTGGTATCGGACAGCAGGCTGATGCCCACCGAGGCGCTGATCACCAGCTCGTGACCATCGACGCGCAACGGCACCCGCAGCTTGTCGAGCAAGCGGGTGGTCACCCGTACCAGGCTCGACAGGTTGGTATAGCCATCGAACAGCACCGAGAATTCATCTCCGGACAAACGTGCCACCGTATCGGCTTCGGGCATGGCGTTGCCGATGCGCTGGGCCATGCGCTTGAGCAACTGGTCGGCCATTTCATGGCCCAGGCTGTCGTTGAGCAGCTTGAAGCGGTCCAGGTCGATATGCAGCAAGGCCAGGCCCCGGCCACTCAGGCGCACGCGCTGGTTGGCCTCGTGCAGGCGCAGGCGGAACAGCGCGCGATTGGCGAGCCCGGTCAGTTCGTCGTAATGGGCCAGGTAGCGCAGGCGCTCTTCCGACTCGCGCCGGGCCGACAGGTCGGTGAAGAAACCGACAATGCTGCTGATAGTGCCGTGCGCGTCGCGTACGCCGTTGAGCTGCAGCCATTGAGGGTACAACTCGCCATTCTTGCGCGCCTCGACCAATTCGCCTTCCCAGCTGCCGTGCTGCTCCAGCGCCTGCTCGATCGCCTGGTAATGTCGCCAGGCATCGCGACTGCACGGCAGCTCCAGCAGCCTGCCTCCCAACAACTCTTCGCGAACATAGCCGGTGACCCGGCAGAACGCCTGATTGACCGCCAGCAGGCTGAAATCCGGGGCGAGGATGACGATGCCTTCGCGAGCGGCTTCGAACACCGTGGCCGCCAGCCGCTGTTGTTCCTCCTGGGCCTTGCGCGCGCTGATATCGCGGCGCGTGCCGAGCATGCGCAGCACTCGCCCGCTGGCATCGTGCTCGATCGCCCGGCCACGGTCCTCGATCCAGCACCAGTGGCCCTGGCCGTGGCGAATGCGGTATTCGATGCGATAGTCCTCGGTGCGCCCCTTCAGGTGCTCGACCAGGGTCCGTTTGAGCAGCGGCAGGTCCTGCGGGTGCAGACGAGGCTTGAGGTGCACTTCCATTTCCTGGACCAGCCCGGGGTCCAGGCCGAACAGTTCATGCAGCTGGGTATGGTGGATTTCATCGGTCTCCAGGTTCCAGTCCCACAGCCCCAGTTCGCTCGCCTCAAGGGCCTGGGCCAGGCGTTGCTCGCTCTTGCGCAGGGCCCGGTTGGCCTGGTCGAGCTCCTGGCTGCGCTGGGCGACCCGCGACTCCAGGCCCGCCTGGGCCTCGCGCAGTTGTTCTTCGATCAGCCGCCGCTGCTGCACTTCGCCGGCCAGGGCCTGGTTGAGCCGTTCGCTGCGCGCCTGGGCCGATTGCAGGTGGTCGATCAGTGCCTGGTTCTGGAATCGCCTGAGCAATCCGCCTTCGATCAGCCGATTGACCTGCCAGGCCACCACCAGCAAGGCGCCCAGCAGAATCAGGCCAAGCCAGCCCCAGCCTTGTTGACGTGGATCGCCCTGCCAGAACAGGAAAGCGATGGGCGGCAGCAGGCAGGGCAAGGTAAAGCTGAGAAAGGCAGGCAGGCTGACGGCGTAGGCGATACTGGCCGACAGGGCCGCCGCCCCCAGCAAGCCGAACACCCAGGCCTGCTGCACGAAGTTATCCACAGGGACCAGGGCAATCGCCGCGCTGGCCAGGGTCAGGCCGCTGAACGCCGAACCGAACAGGAACATGCGCCGCCAGATCGGCTGGGCCTGGCGCTCGGGCATGGCAGAATCGAAGGCGGCAACCTGAATGACCCGCAGTGCCACCAGAGCGGTCAACCAGACCACCCAGACGCTGACCAGCAGATAGCGCGCCGGGCTCCAGAGCAACCAGGCACAAACCAGACCGTTGAGCAGCATCAACAAGGTGGGCAGCAACGAGCCCTGGTAGAGCAAGCGGGTGCGCTCTACCGCCAGTTGCGTGGCGAACTGTTTGCGGATGCTTCCACGAGACTGCAGAGGCACGCCGACGGCGTCGCAAGCGGATGTCATAGGCAGTGTTCTTGTAATGGTTAGCCCTAAACGTGGACGGAGCATACACAAGCGAAGGCCTGCGCCAAACTGCTCTGGATCATTAATTCATCCGCGTAATTTTCCGACGACAAGCCTTCAAGCGCACAGGCTCTGGGCTGCAGCCGATGACCGGCCGGTCGTCAGGGGCAAGTTTTTCTACTGTATATTTGCCCAAGGGTTGTCCGCGCCCCTAAAATGGTCGGATGCGCGATGATCTCTCTCTCCTGTTGAACTCCCTCAACGATGCCCAACGCCAGGCGGTAGCCGCCTCCGTGGGTCGTCAGTTGGTCCTGGCCGGTGCCGGCTCCGGCAAGACCCGTGTGCTGGTGCACCGCATCGCCTGGTTGATCCAGGTCGAGCAGGCCTCGCCGCATTCGATCCTGTCGGTGACCTTCACCAACAAGGCCGCGGCCGAGATGCGCCAGCGTATCGAACAGCTGATGGGCATCAACCCGGCCGGCATGTGGGTGGGCACCTTCCACGGCCTGGCTCACCGCCTGCTGCGCGCGCACTGGCAGGAAGCCGGGCTGAACCAGAACTTCCAGATCCTCGACAGCGACGACCAGCAACGCCTGGTCAAGCGGGTGATCCGCGAGCTGGGCCTGGATGAACAGCGCTGGCCGGCACGCCAGGCCCAGTGGTTCATCAACGGCCAGAAAGACGAGGGCCTGCGCCCGCAGCACATCCAGGCCAGTGGCGACCTGTTCCTGGGCACCATGCGCAGCATCTATGAAGCCTACGAGGCAGCCTGCCAGCGGGCCGGCGTCATCGACTTCTCCGAGCTGCTGCTGCGCGCCCTGGACCTGTGGCGCGATCATCCCGGCCTGCTGGAGCATTACCAGCGCCGCTTCCGCCACCTGCTGGTGGACGAATTCCAGGACACCAACGCCGTGCAGTACGCCTGGTTGCGCCTGCTGGCCAAGGGTGGCGACAGCCTGATGGTGGTGGGCGACGACGACCAGTCCATCTACGGCTGGCGCGGCGCCAAGATCGAGAACATCCACCAGTACAGCGCCGACTTCCCCGACGCCGAACTGATCCGCCTGGAGCAGAACTACCGCTCCACCGCCGGCATCCTCAAGGCCGCCAACGCCCTGATCGCCAACAACAGCGGACGCCTGGGCAAGGAACTGTGGACCGACGGTGGCGACGGCGAGCCGTTGAGCCTGTACGCCGCCTTCAACGAACACGATGAAGCGCGCTACGTGGTCGAAACCATCGAAAGCGTGCTCAAGACCGGCCTGGCCCGCAGCGACATCGCCATCCTCTACCGTTCCAACGCCCAGTCGCGGGTTCTTGAAGAAGCCCTGCTGCGCGAGCGCATCCCCTACCGCATCTACGGTGGCCAGCGCTTCTTCGAACGTGCCGAGATCAAGAACGCCATGGCCTACCTGCGCCTGCTCGAAGGCCGTGGCAACGACGCGGCCCTGGAGCGGGTGATCAACGTGCCGCCACGGGGCATCGGCGAGAAAACCGTCGAGGCGATTCGCGACCATGCACGCCACGCCCAGGTGTCGATGTGGGAGTCGATGAGCCTGCTGCTCGCCAACAAGGCCCTCAAGGGCCGTGCCGCCGGCGCCCTGGCCGCGTTCATCGAGCTGATCGAGAACCTCGCCGCCAAGGTCCTGGACATGCCGCTGCACCTGATGACCCAGACCGTCATCGAGCAATCCGGGCTGATCATCTATCACCAGGAAGAGAAAGGTGAAAAGGGCCAGGCACGGGTAGAAAACCTTGAGGAACTGGTCAGCGCCGCGCGCAACTTCGAAAGCAGCGAAGACGACGCCGATCTGTCGCCATTGTCGGCGTTCCTCGGCCATGCCTCGCTTGAAGCCGGCGACGCCCAGGCCGACGAGCATGAAGACAGCATCCAGCTGATGACCCTGCACAGCGCCAAGGGCCTGGAATTCCCCCATGTGTTCCTGGTCGGCATGGAAGAGGGCCTGTTCCCGCACAAGATGAGCCTGGAAGAGCCCGGCCGTCTGGAAGAGGAACGCCGCCTGGCCTATGTGGGCATCACCCGGGCCATGCAGCAGCTGGTGATGACCTACGCCGAGACTCGTCGGCTGTATGGCAGCGAAACCTACAACAAGGTTTCGCGTTTCGTACGCGAGATTCCGGCGGGGCTGATCCAGGAAGTGCGTCTGTCCAACAGCGTCAGCCGCCCGTTCGGCGCGGCGCAAAAGACCAGCGCCAGCAGCCTGTTCGCCAACGCCAACATTCCGCAAACCGCCTTCAACCTGGGCCAGCGTGTGCAGCACGCGGTGTTCGGCGAGGGCGTGATCCTCAATTTCGAGGGCTCCGGCGCCCAGGCGCGGGTGCAGGTCAACTTCGCCGAAGGCAGCAAGTGGCTGATGCTCGGCTACGCCAAGCTGGAAGCCTTGTAGGAGCGGGCTTGCCCCGCGATCGCATGCGGTCGGCCGCATCCCATCGCGGGGCAAGCCCGCTCCTACAAGCAAAAGCTGGAAACATTATGGCGCTGGTCATGTGTCCTACAACCTGTGCACCATGACGCGCGTGCAATCCACAAAACGGGAATACCCTTCTATGCAACGTTTTCTCAGCATCGCCCTGGCGTTGTGCATCGGCCTGACGATGAGCCTCGACGCCAACGCCAAACGCTTGGGCGGCGGCAAAAGCTCGGGCGCCGCGCCTATCCACCAGACCCGCCAGGCTGCCCCGACCACACCAGCTGCCTCGCCAACCGCTCCTGGTCGCGCACCTGCCGCCGCCAGCGGCGCATCGAAATGGCTCGGCCCACTGGCCGGTATCGCCGCCGGTGGCCTGCTGGCCTCGATGTTCATGGGCGATGGCTTCGATGGCATGCAGATCTTCGACATCCTGATCATGGCGCTGATCGCCTTCCTGGTGTTCCGCTTCATCGCCGCCCGTCGCCGCAAGCAGCAGCCACAAATGGCCGCCGCCGGTCATGCGCCTTTCCAGCGTGAAGTGCACCAGCAGCCTGCCCAGCCGTCGGTCTTCGGTGGTTCGGCCGCCCCTGCCGCTGCCCGTCCGGTGATCAATGCTCCGGCCTGGTTCAACGAGCAGAACTTCCTGGCTGCCGCCCGTAATCACTTCCAGACGCTGCAGCAGCACTGGGACGCCAACGAAATGGACAAGATCGCCGAATTCGTTACCCCGCAAATGCTGCAGTTCCTCAAGCAGGAACGCGCCGCGCTGGGTGATGGCTTCCAGTCCACCTACATCGACGACCTGAATGTGCAACTTGAAGGCGTCGACGACCGCGCCGACAAGACCATCGCCACCCTGACCTTCAGCGGTGTGTCGAAGACCTCGCGTTTCGACCAGGGCGAAGTGTTCAGCGAAAGCTGGAACATGGAACGCGTGCAGGGCGAAAACCAGCCTTGGCTGGTTGCCGGTATCCGCCAGAACGGCTGATCCTGCGGCATTGCACAAAAAAACCCCGGGCTTGTCCCGGGGTTTTGCTTTTAGCGCAGCGGGCTACTAGGGTATAACGCGCAGCCGTCGTAAAGGTTAGAGGATAGAACCGTGGAAGAAGTCATCGAGCAACTCCGAGAAGCCAACGAACCCGTACCGGTGCCCCTGGAGTTGCCGGACGAAGACCAGTTGGTCGAAATCGAAGAAGAGTTGTTCATCAACATTCCATTCGTCTTCAAGGAATTCCTGCTGACGGTCAGCGATGTGGTGTACGGCAGCCTTGAGCCCGTCACCGTGACCGACCCGCAATCGCACACCTACTTGCCGGAAGTGGCGGCCAACGCCTGGGATGCCGGGGTGCCCCGCGACCTGATTCCGATCTGCCAGGACGGCGACGATTATTACTGCGTGGAAGAAGACGGCACCGTGGTGCTGTGGTCCGGCGAAGAAGAGATCGTCACCGAGGACAGCTGGGAGTCGGTCTGGCACTGGGCGCGGGATGTCTGGCTGGAAAGCTGAATGAGAAATATCCTCACAAAGTAATGGCTCTTCGCTATTAATGTTCGTAGAATCGCCTCGCATTCCTGTGCGTGGCGATTCGCTACCGCTCCATCCCCTCGGACATTCGACTCGTCCCGCGCAGGAAGCCTACTTTTCCCGCCCTCATCACCTCAGTGGTGATGCTCCTGATGGTTTTCCAGCGTTTCCAGCAAGGCGATCTGCATGCGCGTGTGCACGCGGATGAACCAGCGCCAGAGCAACGCTGCCACGCCCGCCGCCACCACCACGATCAGCACCAGCAACTCGCTGGTAGGCAGGATGCTGGCCGACAGCGCCGACAGCAGCAGGAAGATCACCAGCAAGGACAACAGCGGAATGACTTCGGCAATCACCCGCCGTACGCGCTGGGTATGACGCCCGGCCATTTCCGGCTTGACCCCAAGCTCGGCCAGGAGCATCGACAGGGCCTTGAGCTTGCGATAGGCGGCAATCAGGAACGGTAGCGACAGCAGCAATGCTGCGCCCCAGATCAGCGCCTTCTGCTGGCCTACATCACTGATCCACTCGCCCAGGTAGCTACCGATACGCTCGGCGAAATACCCGCCGCTGAAGAAAATCGCCACCACCAGGGCCAGGTTCACCCCCACCTGCAGCAGGATGCGCCGCACCATGGACGCCACCAGGGCGCCCTCGCCTTGTGGCTGGATGCTGCGCAGCCACTCGCCATACAACGACAGCACCCGCGCCAGGCGCCGCGGTACGACCTTGGCCAGCTTCAGCGACAGCGGATCGGCGCCGCGGATCAGGTAGGGCGTGAGCAGCGTGGTAATGGCCGAGACCGCCACTGCCACCGGGTAGAGGAAGTCGCTGGTGACCTGCAAGGTCATGCCCAAGGCGGCGATGATGAACGAGAACTCGCCGATCTGTGACAGGCCCATGCCCACCCGCAACGAGGTGCGCCCGTCATTGCCGGCGATAAAGGCCCCCATGCCGCACGACAGCATCTTGCCCAGCACCACCGCCACGGTAATCACCACGATCGGCCAGGCGTAATCGAGCAGCACCTGCGGGTCGATCATCATGCCGATGGCGACAAAGAAAATAGCACTGAACAGGTCGCGAACAGGTTCGACCAGGCGTTCAATTTTCAGCAATTGCCGCGACTCAGCCATGATCGCGCCGATCAGGAAGGCACCCAGCACCATGCTGTACTCCAGCTTGACCACCAGCAGGCAGAAGCCGAAACACAGCCCCAGCACGGTAATCAGCAGCATTTCATTGCTTTCGAAGCGCGCCACATAGGCCAGCAAGCGCGGCACCAGCAAAATGCCGATCACCAGCGCGACGATCATGAACAGCGACAGTTTGCCGACCGTGGAAAACACCTCGCCGGAACTGACCGAACCACTCACCGCGATCCCCGACAGCAGGGCGATGATGCCGATGCCGAGGATATCCTCGACGATCAGTACGCCGAAAATCAGCTGGGCGAAGCGCTCGTTCTTCATCTTCAGGTCGTTGAGCGCCTTGACAATGATGGTGGTCGAGGAGATGGCCAGGATGGCGCCGAGGAACAGCGAGTCCATGGTGCTCCAGCCAAACCAGCGGCCGATCTCGAAGCCGATCCAGATCATCAGCACGATTTCCAGGAACGCCGCGATAAAGGCGGTGGCGCCCACCTTGAACAGCTTGCGCAGGCTGAACTCCAGACCCAGGCAGAACATCAGGAAGATCACCCCCAGTTCGGCCAGGGTCTTGATGGTGTCTTCGTCGTGGATCAGACCGAAGGGGGGGGTGTGCGGGCCGATGATGAAGCCGGCGACGATATAGCCCAGCACCACCGGCTGCTTGAATCGGTGAAACAGGATTGTGACCACACCGGCGACCAGCATGATCACAGCCAGATCCTGGATAAAGCTTATGGCATGCATGGCGTGGTACTCCTTACCTCGTGACGAAGCCGCTACTCACCCAGGAATTGACTGATTGAGTCGCAGGCACATAGTGTTTTTAATGTAGGAAACCCACCTTGCATGGGCTTTGTCAGGTTAACACTGCGACCTGCCGCGAAAAGCCGATGCAATAAGTGGAAACAGATGGGCAAGATCAACGCCGCAAATGGCAAAAACAGCGTGACGGCAAGGCCGCTGTCAGCGTCCCGTCTCTAGATGGGAATCGTAATAGGGGAAAGAAGCGTGAATACCAGTCGCCACCCCGTCTCAGCGCAACCTAACCGTGAGCACACTATGGAACCTGGAAACGCCCAGCTGTCGATGACCGTCCTGATGACCCCGGACATGGCCAACTTTTCTGGCAATGTGCACGGCGGCACCCTGCTCAAGTACCTGGACGAAGTCGCCTATGCCTGCGCCAGCCGCTACGCCGGGCGCTACGTGGTCACCCTGTCGGTGGACCAGGTGGTCTTTCGCGAACCGGTGCACGTCGGTGAACTGGTGACCTTCCTCGCCTCGGTCAACTACACCGGCAACACCTCGATGGAGGTGGGCATCAAGGTCGTCACCGAAAACATTCGCGAGCGCTCGGTGCGCCACAGCAACAGCTGCTTCTTCACCATGGTCGCCGTCGATGACGACCGCAAGCCCGTGGCCGTTCCGCCACGCCAGCCGGAAACCAGTGAAGAAAAACGCCGCTACCTGCAAGGCAAGCAGCGCCGGCAGATCCGCCAGGAACTGGAAAAGCGCTACCAGGAGCTCAAGGGCGACGCGCTTTAACCGGCAAGACGCTTGGCTTCAAAGCGCACCCGTGGGTGCACGATGCGGTCCTGGGCCCGCACCAGCTCAAGTTCATAGCTGGCGCAGGCCTGGGTTTCCAGCAGCACCTCATGCACGGCGGCGGCGGTGAATTCGAACGCCGTCAGCCAGTCGTCGCCCAGCAGCACCCGGGCCAGGAACAGCCCCGAGGTCAGGTCGCCGACACCCACCGGGTGACGCGGGAAAGCCAGCAGCGGCCTGCGCAAGTGCCAGCTGCCTTCGGCAGTCACCAGCAGCATCTCGAAATCTTCCGGCCCACGCCCCGGGTACGCCAGGTGCTTGACCACAATGGCTTTCGGCCCCCGCGCCAGCAGGCTGCGCGCCATGGCGACGCAGTCTTCCAGGGACTCTGGCTGGCGATCACAGAAGCTGTTGAGCTCCAGTTGGTTCGGGCACAACACATCCGCAGCTGCCAGGGCTTCTTCGAGCAAGAAGACGCTGACCTCGGCCGGTACGATGCAGCCTTTCTCCGGATGGCCCATGACCGGGTCGCACAGATACAGGGCCTTGGGGTTGGCCGCCTTGATCCGCGCTACGCCACTGAGAATCGCCCGCCCCTGTTCGGCACTGCCCAGGTAGCCGGACAGTACCGCATCGCAGTTGCCCAGCTCACCGATCGTCGCAATACCTTCCACCAGCGCGGGGATTTGCGCTGGCGCAAGCACTTCCCCCGTCCACTGGCCATACTGAGTGTGATTGGAGAACTGCACCGTGTTGAGCGGCCAGACATTCACCCCGACCCGCTGCATAGGGAACACCGCCGCCGCATTACCGGCGTGGCCGAAAACCACATGGGACTGGATGGCGAGCAAATGCGGCGTACGTTTCATTCAGGACTTCCAGGCAAGAAAATGAAAAACACGGCGCGCAGTATGGCGCTAAATGCCACCTGTACGACAGACCGGAGAGGCAGTTAAGCTGGACGTACTTCGTTGGAGCCAATGTAAATGCTGACCCTGGGTAATCTCTTCGTGCTGATGTTGCTGGCCTCTGCCGGCGCCTGGCTATGGCACAACCACGGATTGCGTGAAAAGGCCCTGGAACGGGTCAAGCAGCACTGTGCAAAACTCGATCTGGAACTGCTCGACGGCAATGTGGCGCTCAAGCGTATCGGCTTTGTCCGCGATGCCGAGGGCCGCAAGCGCCTGGCCCGTGTGTATAACTTCGAATTCACCGTCACCGGTGAACAGCGCCACCCTGGCACCGTCACCCAGTTCGGTGCCCACAGCATGCATATCGAGCTGGCGCCCTACCCCTTCGAAATCAAACCCGCCCCGCACGCTGACAACGTCATCGAAATGAAGCAGTGGCGCCAGGACCACAACCGCTGGCGCAACTAGAGACGACAGGCCAGCATGGCCTGTTGCAGCGCCTGGCGATCCTGGGCGGCGGTAAAGATCAATTCGATGCGCGAGTCGCGTCGCCATTCGCTGGGCTGCCAGTGCAACCCGCCCTGCTGCGCCAGTGCATTGAGCGACTGCCAGCCTTGGGGGCTGTGGATAACCAGTTTCGCCCGGCGCCAGTTGAAATCAGCCAAAAACTTTTCCACACGCAGGTGATCAATCATCTGCCGGGGATGCCAGCGCCAGCCGATACTCCAGCCGTCCTCGCTGTCCTGAACACTGCACAGGGGCTCACGTGGATTTATCCACAAGGCAGTCAAAGGCTCGGTTTTGCTGGGCGAAATCAACTTATCCACAACCCCTGTTGCGGTCGTTTCAGGCATTCGAACGGGCAGTGCCGACAGGTCCAAGCGACCCTGCTCGGTCCAGCACAGCGGCTGATCCGGCAACCGGGAAGTTATCCACAGCCGCCGTTCGTCATCCACAGCCGCTGATTTGTTCAATACCAGCAGGCCTGCACTGGCCAGGGTTTCCTGCTGCGCTGCCGGCAAAGGGATGCCGGCGGCCAGTTGAGCGGCGTCCAGCACCATCACGGCCGGTTGCACGGCCAGGACGCCTCGCCATGGCGCCTGCTGCAGCTGCTTGAGCAATTGCAGCGGATGTCCCAAGCCCGAGGGTTCAATGAACAACCGATGCGGCCTGACCTTGCGCAACAGGCGACCAAGCCCGACCTGGAACGGCGCGCCATTGACGCAGCACACGCAGCCACCCGCCACTTCCGCCATGCCGATGCCCTGGTCGTCAGTGCTCAGCAACGCAGCATCCAGGCCAATCTGGCCGAACTCGTTGATCAGCACCGCCCAGCGCTCGTCGGGCGGGCGCTGGGCCAGCACGTGGCGGATCAGGCTGGTCTTGCCGGCCCCCAGCGGGCCGGCAATGACGTGAGTAGGAATGTTCTGGAGCATGTGGCGGTACGCACCCGGAGTTTGCGCCACTATGCCTTGATTGCAGGCCACCCCGTCAAGGTCAGGCGGCATCCTCCTCGTACCAGGGGCCAAACGGGTCCGGCAACTGACGCCAGCTTTCAGCGCCTTCGGCCATTTCCGCATCACTTAACAGGCAAGCCTCAAGCTCTGCATCGAGGCGGGCAAAGTCGATGTCCTGGCCGATGAACACCAACTCCTGGCGGCAATCACCGCACTCGCCGGTCCAGTTCTTGAGAATGGCGGCGGTGCTCTGTTCGTCCTGCGGCCAGTGCTCGCGTGGAACAAAGCGCCACCAACGCCCGGCAAAACCATAGCGCATCATGCCCCCGGCCTGGGACCAGCTGCCGGCGTCCTGGTGTTTGTTGGCCAGCCAGAAGAAACCTTTGGAGCGCAGCAGCCGGCCATTGCTCCAGGGGCCATTGATAAAGTCGAAGAAACGCTGCGGGTGAAGCGGTCGACGCGCCTGCCAGGTGCTGGCGGCGATGCCGTATTCCTCGGTTTCCGGCACATGCTCCCCGCGCATCTCCTGCAACCAGCCGGGCGCCTGCGCGGCGCGCTCGAAGTCGAACAGGCCGGTGTTGAGGATCGACGCCAAGGGCACCTGGCCCATGGTCATCGGGATGATCCGCGCCTGGGCATTGAGACGGCGCAAGATGGCGCAGAGCTCTTCCCGTTCATGACTGCTAATCAGGTCGATCTTGCTGAGCAGGATTACGTCGGCGAATTCCACTTGCTCGATCAGCAGGTCAGTGATCGAGCGCTGGTCCTCTTCCCCCAGGGTCTCGCCACGACTGGCCAGGCTGTCGGCAGCCTGGTAGTCACGCAGGAAATTGAGGCCATCGACCACCGTCACCATGGTGTCCAGGCGCGCCTGGTCAGCCAGGCTACGGCCCTGGTCATCACGGAAGGTAAAGGTCTCGGCTACCGGAAGCGGCTCGGAAATGCCGGTGGACTCGATCAGCAGGTAGTCGAAACGTCCCTCCCGGGCCAGCCGGCCCACTTCCTCAAGCAGGTCCTCGCGCAGGGTGCAGCAGATGCAACCGTTGCTCATCTCCACCAGTTTTTCTTCGGCGCGGTTGAGGCTGACATGGCGCTGCACCTCGCTGGCATCGATGTTGATTTCACTCATGTCGTTGACGATCACCGCGACCCGCAGGTTCTCGCGATTACGCAGCACGTGATTGAGCAAGGTGCTTTTTCCGGCACCGAGGAAGCCGGAAAGCACGGTAACGGGAAGGCGGGCGGGCATGGTCTGGTCCTCATCTGGGCAAGTGCATTCGAACGATGCATTGCGTAATGTTATATTATAACAATACAATTTTGCCAACCTGCTCCAACACGCCACCCGGAACATGAGCTGACCATGACTGCCTTTACGCTTCCCGATATCGCCGCTCAAGACATCCGCACTGCTTTGCCACTGGACTGGGTCGGCATGTGCAACATTGCCTTACCGCTGCTGTTCCAGGGCAACAGGCTACGAGCCAGTGCCGACGCTGGGGTCAGCCTGGATGATGGCAACGCTCGCGGAATCCATATGTCGCGCCTGTACCTGGCATTGGAGATGTTCGAACAGCAGCCGTTGAGCCCGCTGTTGATGCGCCAGGTTCTGGAGAGTTTTCTAGCCAGTCACGCCGGTTTATCAACCGCAGCCTATTTGAATCTACGCTTCGATCTGCTGCTTGAACGCCCGGCACTGGTCAGCCCTTTGGCCGGTTGGAAGGCCTATCCGATTACACTTTCCGCTCAGCTGAAAGATGAAATGTTCCACGTGGAACTATTTGTGGCGCTTGATTACTCCTCGACCTGCCCCTGCTCGGCTGCCCTGGCCAGGCAGTTGATTCAACAGCAGTTTCTGTCCGATTTCGGCAATCGCGCTGCTCTGAGCCACGACGCCGTGCTCAGTTGGTTAGGCAGCGCCCAGGGTGTGGTTGCTACCCCCCATAGCCAGCGCAGCGTGGCGAAACTGCAGGTTCGCTTGCGGGAAGGTCGTGATGAGTTGCCGATTGTCGAGCTGATCGATCAGGCCGAAGCAGCGCTAGGTACCGCTGTGCAAACAGCGGTGAAACGTGCGGATGAACAGGCCTTCGCCTTGGCCAACGGTCAGAACCTGATGTTCTGCGAGGATGCCGCGCGGCGGCTGCATCTGGCCCTGCGCCAACTGGAAGGGCTCAGCGGCTTCAAGCTGCGCGTGGAACATGCGGAAAGTCTGCATGCCCACGACGCGGTTGCCGAAAGCCGGTGGTGCTGGAGCGACTAGGTCCGTGGCTTGACCGTTCCACAGTCATTACCCAGCCACACTGCACGGGTGTTCATGCTGCCCTGCTGCTGGACACCTGACGCATTGAAGGTACCCGCGACCTCGGTGAGAAACTCCCGGTCACTGAGGAAGGTAGCTTGTCCTGCGCCCTGGGCCTTCGGGCAGGTGAAGGTGAATTTCCACACATTGCCACTGCGCTCGGTGATCTTCTGGGTGCAACCAGACTTCGGGTCCTGCAGCGGGATGTCGTTGGTCTTGACCTGTTCAGGGGTGAGGCACGAGCGCACGCCCTGACCGGCGATATTGATACCCTGCTTGGCCAGCCCCCCTTCGATCATTGCCCGTTGCTCGGGCGGCAGGTTCTTCAGCTGGCCGAGCATGAAGCCCATGTCCGGCAGCTGCTTGCCATCGACCTGCATATTGCTGGTAGTCAGTTCCCACAGCCCGGGTTGCAACATCTGTGCATGCACCAACGGGCTCGCCAGCCCCAGGACCAGTGCCAGCATCGGCAGACGACTCTTCATGTAATGGACTCCTCGAAACTCCAGCCCCAAGCTGGAACACAGCTTAGACGTCATTTTGTGCTTTCGGTTGCAAGGTCGGCCTCGAACATGCTCTGTTAGAGACAGTGCCCTTGGATAGCAGGATGCGTATGGATTACCACAGCCCCTTATTCTTCGGTTACCTCATCGGTGTGATACACCTGCTGGGCAGTATCGCCGCCGTGCATGCGGTACTTACCGTGCGCACCGCCCAAGGGGCGATTGCCTGGGCCCTGTCGCTGGTGTTCATTCCTTATTTCACCCTGATCCCCTACCTGGTGTTCGGCAGTCGTACCTTCGATGCCTACATCCATGCCCGCCGTCAGGCCAACCGTGAAATGCACGTGGCCATGGCCGACCTGAACTGGCGGCCCTGGGTCGAAGAGGCCCTGGCCGCGCGAAGCTCCGAGTCCTACAACTCGCTGCGGGCCATGCCCGGGTTGGGACGCATGCCTTGCCTGGCGAACAATCAGGTGCGCCTGCTGATCGATGGCAAGGCCACCTTCGATGCCATCTTCGCCGCCATCGAGCACGCACGGGACACGGTGCTGGTGCAGTTCTTCATCATCCATGACGACAACCTGGGCCGGGCATTGCAGGCATTGCTGCTGAAAAAAGCCGCCGAGGGGGTAAAGGTCTACGTGCTGTATGACCGGGTCGGCAGTCACGCCCTGCCCGCTGCCTATAGCCAGACCCTGCGTGATGGCGGCGTGAACGTCCGCGCCTTCGCCACCCGACGCGGCTGGTTCAACCGTTTCCAGGTCAACTTCCGCAACCACCGCAAGATCGTCGTAGTCGATGGCATGCAGGGTTTCGTAGGTGGTCACAACGTCGGCGACGAGTACCTGGGCAACAAGCCGAAACTCTCTCCCTGGCGCGACACCCATGTGCAGGTCAGCGGTCCGGTGCTGGCCTGCCTGCAAGAGTCCTTCGCCGAAGACTGGTACTGGGCTGCACGCAAACTGCCGCCCCTGCTCCTGCCCGATACCTACCCGGAAAACGGCGTGCTCTGCCAGGTGCTGGCCAGTGGTCCGGCCGACCCTCAGGAAACTTGTTCGCTATTCTTCGTCGAAGCCATTCATTCGGCCAAGGAGCGGGTGTGGATCACCAGCCCTTACTTCATCCCCGATGAAGCGGTATTCGCCGCCCTGCGCCTGGCGGTCTTGCGTGGCGTGGATGTGCGCATCCTCCTGCCCTCGCGCGCCGACCATCGCATCGTCTATGCCGCCTCCAGCCTGTACGCGTTCGAGGCCGTGCGCGCCGGGGTGAGGATGTTCCGCTATGGGCCGGGGTTCCTGCATCAGAAGGTGGTGCTGATCGATAACGAGATCAGCGCCATCGGCAGCGCCAACCTCGACAACCGCTCCTTCCGCCTGAACTTCGAAGTGATGCTGCTGACCGTCGACCGCGACTTCGCCGACCAGGTCGAAGCCATGCTGTTCCGCGACTTCGACCTGGCCCGGGAGATCACCGCCGAAGACAGCCAGGACACCCATCGCCTGCAACAACTGGGGATGCGTATTGCCCGGCTGATTTCACCGATTCTCTAGCGCTGCTCAGCGGTACAGATCGTCCCGGGTAAGCGGCAGGTCGTGATGCCCGTCGGCGAATGGCTTCACCGCGAGAATCTGGTGCAGGTTGATCCAGCCCTTGGCAAAAGCATAGGAGCAACCGGCCAGGTACAGGCGCCAGATGCGCAAGGCTTTCTCCGGTACCAGGGTCGAGGCTTTTTGCAGCTGGCTCTCCAGACGCTCGCTCCACAGGTGCAGCGTGCGCGCATAGTGCAGGCGCAGGCTTTCGACATCGACGACCTCAAGCCCCGCCTGGCTGATGCTGGCGGAGATCATCGACAAATGCGGCAACTCGCCGTGAGGGAATACATAACGGCCGATGAAACTGCCCGCGCCGCGACCGACCGGACGCCCGTCCACATGCTTGGCTGTGATGCCATGATTCATCACCAGGCCGCCCTCCCGCACCGCGCCAAACAGGCGCTGGCAATACAACGCCAGGTTGGCATGACCGACGTGCTCGAACATGCCGACACTGACCACTTTGTCGAAGCGACCGTCCTGGGGCAGGTCGCGGTAGTCGAGGATCTTCAGCTCCACCTGATCCTGCAGCCCCTCGGCCTTTACCCGTTCGCGACCCAGCTTGAGCTGCTCCTTGCTCAGGGTGATGCCCATCACCTTGGCGCCGAACTCGCGGGCGGCGAATCGTGACAGGCCACCCCAACCGCAGCCGACGTCCAGCAGGTAGTCGCCCTTCTGCAGGCGCAGCTTGCGACACAGGTGCTCGAACTTGTTCAGTTGGGCCTGCTCCAGGCTGTCCTGATCGGTCTTGAAGTAGGCGCAGGAGTAAGCCATCTCCTTGTCCAGCCAGAGCTGGTAGAAGTCGTTGGACAGGTCGTAGTGGTAGGAAATGGCCTCGGCATCGGTGTCTTTGTCATGCTCGCGACGCACCGGCTGGTGATCGGCCTCATCCTTGAGCAACGCCTCACTGAGTTCATCGCAAACCCGGATCACCTCACCGATGGTGCCCTCAAGCTCCAGCTTGCCCTCGACGAAAGCGGCGCCCAGTTCATCCAGGCTCGGGTGGGTCAGTTGGGTGATCAGCTGCGGATCCTTGACCAGGATGGTGACCTGGGGCTTGGGGCCCAGATCGAACTCATGACCATCCCACAGTCGCAGACGCAGCGGCAGTTGCAGGCTTTGCAGAACAAGTGGAAGTTGCGCAAGCATGAATGAGCCTCCCTTTTTCTTCGGACGTCACCGCCAAAGGGTAGTTCAGATATAGAAAGGTATAGCCCATTGCGACCATGGTCTGAGCCTGGCGCCCGCATTCCAGACCCTGCGGGCGCATCCGCAGGCCACTCGATAATTTGTATACAATCAGCCATCCCGCAGACTAATCTTGGCGCCATTGTCGATTCTTCATCCTGGAGTACAACAATGAAAACCTATGATGTGGTGATCATCGGCGGCGGCCCCGGCGGCTACAACGCAGCCATTCGCGCCGGCCAGCTGGGCCTGAGCGTAGCCTGCGTGGAAGGACGTTCTACCCTCGGCGGCACCTGCCTCAACGTTGGCTGCATGCCGTCCAAGGCGCTGCTGCATGCCTCCGAGCTGTACGAGGCGGCCGTGGGCAGTGAGTTCGCCAACCTGGGTATCGAGGTCACCCCGACCCTGAACCTCGCCCAGATGATGAAGCAGAAGGACGAAAGCGTGACCGGCCTGACCAAGGGCATCGAGTTCCTGTTCCGCAAGAACAAGGTCGACTGGATCAAGGGCTGGGGTCAGCTGGCCGGGCCTGGCCGGGTCAATGTCAGCGCCGCCGACGGCAGCGTCACCGAATTGCAGGCCAAGGACATCGTCATCGCCACCGGCTCCGAGCCCACCCCGCTGCCGGGCGTGACCATCGACAACCAGCGCATCATCGACTCCACCGGAGCCCTGTCGCTGCCCACCGTGCCCAAGCACCTGGTGGTGATCGGCGCCGGCGTGATCGGCCTGGAGCTGGGCTCGGTCTGGCGCCGCCTGGGCAGCCAGGTCACCGTGATCGAGTACCTGGACCGCATCTGCCCGGGCACCGACGAAGAAACCGCCAAGACCCTGCAACGCGCACTGGCCAAGCAAGGCATCACATTCAAGTTGGGCAGCAAGGTGACCCAGGCCACGGCCTCGGCCGATGCCGTCAGCCTGAGCCTGGAACCTGCCGCAGGCGGCGCCAGCGAGAACCTGGAAGCCGACTACGTACTGGTCGCCATTGGCCGTCGTCCCTACACCAAGGGCCTGGGCCTGGAGAGCGTCGGCCTCGAAACCGACAAGCGCGGCATGCTCGCCAACGAGCATCACCGCACCGCCGTACCGGGCGTCTGGGTCATCGGTGACGTCACCTCCGGCCCGATGCTCGCGCACAAGGCCGAAGACGAAGCGGTGGCCTGCATCGAGCGGATCGCCGGCAAGGCCCATGAGGTCAACTACAACCTGATTCCCGGGGTGATCTATACCCGCCCGGAACTGGCCAGTGTCGGCAAGACCGAAGAACAGCTCAAGGCCGAAGGCCGCGCCTACAAGGTCGGCAAGTTCCCCTTCACCGCCAACAGCCGGGCCAAGATCAACCACGAGACCGAAGGTTTCGCCAAGGTCCTGGCCGACGCCAACACCGATGAAGTGCTGGGCGTGCACCTGGTCGGCCCGAGCGTCAGCGAGATGATCGGCGAGTTCTGCGTGGCCATGGAGTTCTCGGCGTCGGCCGAAGACATCGCCCTGACCTGCCACCCGCACCCGACCCGTTCCGAAGCCTTGCGCCAGGCGGCCATGAACGTCGAAGGCATGGCCATGCAGATCTGACCTCAGTCGGTCTGCACCCCTGCCCTGCTCACCTGTGGCGCCGGTCGCCGCAGGTGCAGCAGCAGGTGCGCGAACAGACCGAAGATCAGCCCCCAGAAGGCAGCCGACAAGCCCAGGAATGACATCCCCGAGGCCGTCACCAGAAAGGTGATCAACGCCGCCTCGCGGTCAGCGGGCACACTCATCGCCCCGGCCAGCGCCCCACCGATGGCGCCGAACAGTGCCAGACCCGCCAGCGCCGCGATCAAGGCAGCGGGGAACGCGGTGAACAACGACACCAGCGTCGCGCCGAACACGCCCAACAGCAGATACAACACCCCACCGCAGACACCCGCCCAATAGCGTTTGCCCGGATCGTCGTGAGCTTCGCGACCAGTGCAGATCGCCGCCGTGATCGCCGCCAGGTTCAGGCCGTGACAGCCGAAGGGCGCCAGCAACAAACTGGTCAGGGCGTTGCTGGCAATGATCGGGCTGGCAGGCGTGGCATAGCCGTCGTTGCGCAGCACCGCGATGCCCGGCACGAACTGCCCGGTCAGGGCCACCATCACCAATGGCAAGCTGATACTCAGCACGGCATTCCAGGTGAACTCAGGTGTGGTCCACACCGGGGTGGCCAGCCCCACCACCAGCGCCGAGCTGTTCATTGCGCCACTGGCCACGGCAATGCTCACGCCGCAGACCAACACAGCCAGTACCGCATAGCGCGGCGCGATGCGCTTGAACACCAGGTAGCAGACGAACATCGCCAGCACCATCAGCGGTTGCGCTTTCAGCGACGTGAACAAACCGGTGCCGAAGCTGAACAGGATGCCCGCCAGCATGGCGGCGGAAATGGCTGGCGGCAGCTTGCCGACGATCCGGTCGAAGGCACCGGACAGGCCCACCAGCAGGATCACCAGGTTGGCGACGATATAGGCACCGACCGCCTCGGCGAAGGCGATGTCCGGCAACAGCGCCACCAGCAGGGCCGAGCCCGGTGCCGACCAGGCGATCACCAGCGGCACCTTGAAGCGCAGGCTGAGGATCACGCCCAGCACGCCACTGCCGATGGAAATGGCCCACACCCACGAAGACAGTTCGGCCGCCGACAGCTGTGCGCTGTGGGCGGCCTGGAAGATGATCACCAAGGGGCCGGCGTAGGAGATCAGGGTGGCGATAAAGCCGGCGACCAAGGCCGACAGGGAGAAGTCCTGGAGTATTGTTTTCATTGGATGATCCATTCGCTTCTGAAAAACATCGCGGGGCAAGCCCGCTCCCACAGAGGTAGGAGCGGGCTTGCCCCGCGATGAGTTCAACCCGGACTCAAGCGTCCTGCAACGCCCGCGGCCGCTTGCTGCGCTGCTCGCAGGCAGGCTTGGGTGCGCTCTGCAGCTGGAAGTCGAAGTCCATCTCGGCAAAACGCCCTTGTACACCACGGGCATCGGCCGCTTTCGCATCCTCGACGAATCGCAGTTCGCCGATCAGGCCATCGCGGGTAGCGTAGGCAAAGTCATCCCACAGGTACTGATCACCGGCCAGATTGATCTGGGTGGTCAGGTGGCGGAAGCCCGGCGCCGAGATGAAGAAATGGATGTGCGCCGGACGGTTGCCGTGACGGCCCAGGTGATCGAGCCATTCCTGGGTCGGACCATCGGCCGGGCAACCGTAGCCCGACGGCACGATGCTGCGGGCGCGGTAGCGGCCTTCGGCATCGGTGACGATACGGCGGCGCAGGTTGTATTCGGACTGGGTGCTGTCGAAATACGAGTAGGTGCCCTGGGTGTTGGCATGCCACAGGTCGACCACCGCGCCGGCCACCGGCTGGCCGTTGTCGTCCAGCACACGGCCCTGGAGGAACATCACGGTGCCCGGATCGCGGCCATCGTCCATCCGCACTTCACCTTCGGCCATCGGCGCGCCGGCCACATACAGCGGGCCTTCGATGGTCCGCGGAGTGCCACCGCCGATGCCGGCTTCGGCATCCTGGGCATCCAGTTGCAGGTCCAGGTAGTGCTCGATGCCGAGGCCGGCCACCACCAGGCCGGCTTCCTGGCGGGCACCCAGGCGGTTGAGGTAATCCACCGCCTTCCAGAATTCGTCGGGGGTCACTTGCAGGTCTTCGATGATGCGCGCCACATCGTTGACGATGCGGTTGGTCAGCAGTTTCAGGCGTGGGCTGCCCAGGTCGTTGTTCAGGCCACTGGCTTCTTCGAAGAATTTCTGGATATCGGCAGTGTGAGCAATCTTCACGGTCATGACAGGTACCTCGAATTGTTGTTATCGGTGTTCGGGTTTCAGCGATCGTCGCTATGGATCGAAGAAGGGTGGCGGCACAGGCCGTCGATCTCGATGTCCATGTAGGGGAACAGCGGCAGCTGCATCAGGGTGTCGTGCAGGGCCTCGACGCTGGGCAGGTCGAACACGCTGTAGTTGGCGTAGTGCCCGGCGATGCGCCACAGGTGGCGCCACTGGCCTTCGCGTTGCAGGCGCTGGGCCAGTTCCTTCTCGTCCGCCTTGAGCCGGGCGGCCAGGGCCGGGTCCATGTCGAGGGGCAACTTCACGGTCATCTTCACGTGGAACAACATGGCGTCTCTCCTTACTTGCGGCTGAAGAACGCCAGGCGCTCTTCGTCCAGGGTCAGGCCCAGGCCAGGGGTGCGTGGCACCTGCAGGGCAAAATCGCGGTACACCGGCGCCAGGGCGACGATCTCTTCGGTCAGCAGCAGCGGGCCGAACAGCTCGGTGTGCCAGGTCAGCTGGTTGAGGGTGACGAAGGCATGGGCCGCAGCCAGGGTGCCGATCGAGCCTTCGAGCATGGTGCCGCCGTACAGGGCGATACCGGCGGCTTCGGCGATCTGCGCGGTGCGCAGTACCGCCCGTGGGCCACCGTTCTTGGCGATCTTCAGGGCGAAAATGCTGGCGGCACCGTCGGCGGCCAGGCTGAAGGCGTCCTCGACGCTTTCGATCGACTCGTCGGCCATGATCGGCGCCGGGCTGCGCTGGTTCAGGCGCACCTGGCCGGCGCGGTTGATGCGCGAGATCGGCTGCTCGATCAGGTCGATGCCGTTATCGCCCAGCACCTGGCAGGCGCGAATCGCCTGGGACTCGTCCCAGTACTGATTGACGTCGACGCGCACGCTGGCGCGCTCGCCCAGGGCTTGCTTGATCGCGATGACGTGGCGCAGGTCGTGGGCCACTTCATTGGCACCGATCTTCAGCTTGAAGATGCGGTGGCGGCGCAGGTCGAGCATCTGCTCGGCTTCGGCGATGTCCCGTGCGGTGTCGCCACTGGCCAGGGTCCAGGCCACTTCCAGGCTGTCGCGTACACGCCCGCCGAGCAGTTCACTGACCGCCAGGCCCTGGCGCTTGCCCTGGGCATCGAGCAAGGCGCTCTCGATACCGGAACGGGCGAAGGTGTTGCCTTTGATCACCTTGTCCAGGCGCTGCATGGCGGCGTTGATGTTGCTGGCGTCCTGGCCGATCAGCAGCGGCGCGAAATAGCTGTCGATGTTCTGCTTGATGCTTTCCGGGCTTTCGTTGCCGTAGGCCAGGCCACCGATGGTGGTGGCCTCACCCAGGCCTTCGATGCCGTCGGAGCAGTGCAGGCGGATAATCACCAGGGTCTGCTTCTGCATGGTGTGCATCGCCAGCTTGTGCGGGCGGATGGTGGGCAAGTCGACGATCAGGGTCGAGATGCGTTCAATCAGGGGATGACTCATCGAGGTTCTCCAGGGGCGCTCAACCGAGGTCGCCGCCGCCGACCGGCAGCACCGTGCCGGTGATGTAGGAAGCCTCGTCGGAGGCCAGGAAAAGGATGGCGCCAACCTGCTCGTCGAGGTTGCCGTAGCGCTTCATCAGGCTGCTGTCGAGGGTCTGGTCGACGATCTGCTGGTACCAGACTTTCTCCTCGGCACTCTGCTCGGCGCTGTTGCGCGGCACCCGCCGTGGTGGTGCCTCGGTGCCACCCGGCGCCGTGGCATTGACCCGCACACCGCGGCCGGCAGTTTCGAAGGCCAGGCAGGCGGTCAGCGCATTCACGCCACCCTTGGCCGCACCGTAGGGCACGCGGTTGACGCTGCGGGTGGCAATCGAGGAAACGTTGACGATAGCCCCGCTGCCCTGCTCGAGCATGTACGGCAGCGCCGCATGGCAGCACCACAGGGTCGGAAACAGCGAGCGACGGACTTCGGCCTCGATCTGCGCCGCCTCATAGTGCTCGAAGGGCTTGGCCCAGATGGTGCCGCCGACGTTGTTGACCAGCACATCGAGCCGACCGAAACGTTCCACCGCCGCCGCCATCACCCGGCTGCAGTCGCTGTGTTGCTCAAGGTCGGCGGTCAGGGTCAGCACGCCCTCGCCTTGCAGTTCGTGAACCAGCTCCGAGCGGTCCACCGCCACCAGGGTCGCGCCTTCTTCGAGCAGACGCTCGCACAGACGACGGCCGATGCCCTGCGCCGCGCCGGTAACCAGCGCGACCTTGTTATCGAATCTGTTGTGCATGACAACCTCGAATAAAAAAGGGACCGACCGTACCCGCACGATGCGTCCGGCCCCATAAAACGGGTTCAGGCAGCGGCGGCGGCGAATTTTTCGTAGTAGAAGTTCGCCGGGGTGATGCCCTGTTCGCGGATGTACTGGCTGACCGCCTCGACCATCGGCGGTGGGCCGCACAGGTACACATCGACATCGCCTTCGTTGAGGTGGCGCGGCTCGATGTGCTGGGTGACGTAGCCCTTGAGCGGATGCTGGCTCTCGGGGTTGGCGACACAGGCGCTGAAGCTGAAGTTGGGGATGCGTTCGGCGAAGCCCTGCAGGCGATCCAGTTCGACCAGGTCGAAGTCGTTGGTCACGCCGTAGATCAGGTGCAGCGGATGCTCGCTGCCCTCTTCGGCGATCTTTTCCAGCATCGCGGTGAAGGGCGCCAGCCCCGTACCACCGGCCAGCAACAACAGCGGACGGCGGATATCACGCAGGTAGAAACTGCCCAGCGGGCCGGCCAGGGTCATGCTGTCGCCCGCCTTGGCCAAGCCTGTGAGGAAGCTGCTCATCAAGCCGCCCGGTACATTGCGGATCAGGAAGCTGACCTCGCCATCCTTCTGCAGCGAGCTGAAGGAATAGGCACGGGTCTGCTGGCTGCCGGGCACACCGAGGTTGACGTACTGCCCCGGCAGGAACGCCAGGCGGCTCAGGGCCTCGCCCTTGATCGACAGGGCGATGGTGCTGTCGGACAGCTGGCGCACGGCGCTGATGCTGGCCTGGTAGCTGGACTGTTCGGTCTTGCACACCTGGGACGAGGCCGGCACCCGCACCACGCAATCGCTCTCGGCGCGCATCTGGCAGGTCAGCACGTAACCCTGGGCCGCTTCTTCCTCGCTCAAGGCGTCTTCGATGTATTCCTGGCCCAGGTCGTAGCGACCGGCCTCGGCAAAGCACTTGCAGGTACCGCAGGCGCCGTCGCGGCAGTCCAGCGGAATGTTGATGCCCTGGCGGTAGGCGGCATCGGCCACGGTCTCGTCAGCGGTGGCGTCAATGAAACGGGTGACCCCGTCCTCGAAATTCAAGGCGATCTTGTGCATGGCACACCTCGCAGGAGAGCTGGATTCAGATGTGGTAAACGTCGATGACCTGACGTACGTAGTCGTTCTTGAGCACGACCTTCTTGGCCTTGATCAGCGGCCGTTCGCCGCGCACATCCAGGGTGTAGAAGCTGGTGCCGAAGTGACTGTCCACGGTCTTGTAGCGAAAGCTCAGGGTGTGCCAGTTGAAGCGCACCTTGCACAGGCCTTCGCCCTGCTCCAGCAGCTCGATGTTGCTGATGTTGTGCGAGGTCCGGGTGTCGGGCATGGTCGCACTGGAGCGTTCGGTCTTGATCCGGAACACCCGGTCTTCCAGGCCGCCACGGTTGCCGTACCAGATCAGCGAGATTTCCCGTTGCGGGTCTTCGGTGAGCTGGTCGTTGTCGTCCCAGGCCGGCATCCAGAAGGTGGCGTCGGCGGCGTAGCACTCCAGCCAGTTGTCC
>Ga0247821_10000319_pt1 | contig 26809 bp, 24 predicted proteins | sample 13C_Glycerol_Day_FD_192481 | JGI IMG/M metagenome (GOLD analysis project Ga0247821, IMG submission 192481) | Soil microbial communities from agricultural site in Penn Yan, New York, United States - 13C_Glycerol_Day14 | ecosystem: Environmental > Terrestrial > Soil > Agricultural land | place... | reverse complement strand
ATGTTGCGCTCACCTGTGGAAGGTCGGCGCACGACCAAGGGGCCGGGCTGCTCTGATTGTTTCAGGATCGGAGGGGCCTAGGGGTACAGGGAGTACCCCCGATGAGGGCCGGGTCGGGGTAAGCGGTAACGGAAGTTCCAGATCGGACGTCACCCTCAGAAGGAGATGTTTGATCTGACTTCCGTAGCGCTTTGGCAATCACCCTTCATTTTCCCCTCCTTTCTATTTATCTGTCATACGCGTCCTACGCATATTTCTGCGTGACCGTACATCGATATTTTTTCACCTCATCCTGGGGGGCGCTGCGAGGCAATTTCACGCATTCGGATTGTCGAACAACCATTGCCTGCACTCAGGTGGATACGTGCAAATCTGCCGGAATGTGGCGCTTTGGCCATCGTCGGAATTCCGAACGCCCTTCATTCAACCCTCTGGGACGCTCGTTTCGAGAGGAAAAGGTCATGCCGATTCGGCATGGGGTAGTCGTTTACGGCATTAGACGGCCCCCCCTCACGTGGGAATAGTTGCGCCTTTTTTCGCTGGCCTGAGCGTTCCTACGCTCGCTTGCGGTGACCTTTTACGGAGTCGCTTGCCGATAGCCCATAACGATCATTGATGCTGACAACAGCTCTGGGTCGCGGTTATCAGCCAGGGGCCCGTGTCCACTTGAAGAAAAGGTAACGACATGAAGAAGGCAAAGCTAAGCCTCGCCTGGCAGATCCTCATCGGTCTGGTACTGGGCATTGCGATCGGCGCTTTACTGAATCATTTCAGTGCAGAAAAGGCATGGTGGATCAGTAACGTCCTGCAACCTGCTGGTGACATCTTCATTCGCCTGATCAAGATGATCGTCATCCCGATCGTGATTTCGTCGCTGATCGTGGGTATCGCCGGGGTAGGCGACGCGAAAAAGCTGGGCAGTATCGGTCTGAAGACCATCATTTACTTCGAGGTGGTCACGACCATCGCGATCGTGGTCGGCCTGGTGTTGGCCAACCTGTTCCATCCGGGTGCCGGTATCGACATGAGTACCCTGGGTACCGTCGATATTTCCAAGTATCAAGCCACTGCGGCCGAGGTCCAGCATGAACACGCGTTCATCGAGACCATCCTCAACCTGATTCCGTCGAACATCTTCGCAGCGCTGATGCGTGGCGAAATGCTGCCGATCATCTTCTTCTCAGTGCTGTTCGGCCTGGGCTTGTCGAGCCTGCAGGCAGAAATTCGTGATCCGTTGGTGAAAACCTTCCAGGGCGTCTCCGAAGCCATGTTCAAGGTCACTCACATGATCATGAACTACGCGCCAATCGGTGTGTTTGCGCTGATCGCGGTGACCGTTGCCAACTTCGGTTTTGCTTCGCTGCTGCCATTGGCCAAACTGGTGTTGCTGGTGTACTTCGCCATCGCCTTCTTCGCCTTCATGGTGCTTGGCCTGATCGCTCGCCTGTTCGGCTTCTCGGTGATCAAACTGATGCGCATCTTCAAGGACGAACTGGTCCTGGCCTACTCCACCGCCAGTTCCGAGACCGTGCTGCCGCGCGTTATCGAGAAGATGGAAGCTTACGGTGCACCTAAAGCCATCTGCAGCTTCGTGGTACCGACCGGCTACTCGTTCAACCTTGACGGTTCGACCCTGTACCAAAGCATCGCGGCCATCTTTATCGCCCAGCTGTACGGTATTGACCTGTCGCTCAGCCAGCAGCTGCTGCTGGTGCTGACCCTGATGGTGACTTCCAAAGGTATCGCCGGTGTGCCAGGCGTGTCCTTCGTGGTACTGCTGGCCACCCTGGGCAGCGTCGGTATTCCGCTGGAAGGTCTGGCCTTCATCGCCGGTGTCGACCGTATCATGGACATGGCCCGTACCGCCCTGAACGTAATCGGCAACGCCCTGGCCGTGCTGGTTATCGCTCGCTGGGAAGGCATGTACGACGATGCCAAAGGCCAGCGCTACTGGAACTCGCTGCCGCACTGGCGCAGCAAAGAAGCTGCGCCTGCTGGCAAGACTGCCAATCACTAAGGTGCAGTCTGGCTAAACGAAAAGCCCCGACCTGGTCGGGGCTTTTTTATTGCCTGAAGCGCCTGGTGCGCCCACATTTATGGCACACACCCAAGCCACCCCGTTATCATTCGCCGCAACTGTGTGGGGGAACATCGGATGCTCAACGGCCTTTGGCTTGGATTTTTTGTGGTCGCGGCCATCTCCGCGCTGGCGCAATGGCTGATAGGCGGCAATGCCGGGATCTTCGCCGCAATGGTCGAAAGCATCTTCGCCATGGCCAAGCTGTCGGTCGAGGTCATGGTCTTGCTGTTCGGTACCCTGACACTGTGGCTGGGCTTTCTGAAAATCGCTGAAAAGGCCGGGGTCGTCGAATGGCTGGCTAAAGTGCTCGGCCCATTGTTTGCCCGCTTGATGCCCGAAGTCCCGCCCGGCCACCCGGCGCTGGGGCTGATTACCTTGAACTTCGCCGCCAATGGCCTGGGTCTGGACAATGCCGCTACACCCATTGGCCTGAAAGCCATGCGCGCGCTGCAGGAGCTGAACCCCAGTTCGACTACTGCCAGCAATGCGCAAATTCTGTTCCTGGTGCTTAACGCTTCATCGCTGACTTTGTTGCCGGTGACCATCTTCATGTACCGCGCCCAGCAAGGGGCAATGGACCCGACCCTGGTGTTCCTGCCGATCCTGCTGGCGACCAGTGCCTCGACCCTGGTTGGCCTGCTGTCGGTGGCCGTGATGCAACGCCTGCGGCTGTGGGATCCGGTGGTCCTTGCCTATCTGATACCGGGCGCTCTGCTGCTGGCCGGGTTCATGGCGTTTCTTGGCACCCTCTCGGCCACGGCGCTGGCCGGGTTGTCGTCGATCCTCGGTAACCTCACTCTGTTTGGCCTGATCATGCTGTTTCTACTAATTGGTGCGTTCAAGCGGGTGAAGGTCTATGAAACCTTCGTGGAAGGCGCCAGGGAGGGCTTTGACGTCGCCAAGAGCTTGTTGCCCTATCTGGTTGCCATGCTCTGCGCAGTCGGCGTGCTGCGCGCCTCAGGCGCCCTGGAGCTGAGCCTGGATGGCATCCGCCACGTCGTTGAGTGGCTGGGCATGGATACCCGCTTTGTCGAAGGGCTGCCCACGGCGCTGGTCAAACCGTTCTCCGGTAGTGCGGCGCGGGCAATGCTTATCGAGACCATGCAGACTCACGGCGTCGATAGCTTCCCGGCCTTGGTGGCGGCGACTATCCAGGGCAGTACCGAAACCACTTTCTACGTGTTAGCTGTGTACTTCGGTGCAGTCGGTATTCAGCGTGCCCGCCATGCGGTGGGCTGCGCCCTGCTTGCTGAGCTGTCCGGAGTGATTGCGGCCATCTTCGTCTGCTACTGGTTCTTTGCCTGAATCTGCGCCTGGTTGGCCTGGGCGAGGGTCCAGTCCACCAGCTGTGCCATCAGCCGGTCACTGGCACTGCCAAAGCCGCTGACCACGGCGGGTACTTGTTTGTCGCTCAACGGCTGTCGCACTTCAAAGCGGCGGCTGGCGAGGATGCGCTGGCTGCGCCCTTGCACCAGGCGTGCGTCATAGCGGATCACCACCGCCAGACCGTCGGCGCTGTACTCACTCTGGAATGCCTGCAGCTCGCCTGACAGCTCAAAGTCAGCTTGCAGGTTGCTGTCATCAGCGCTCAGTCGCGGAATTCGACCATCGCGCTGGAAGGCATCGAGCATGCGGTTACGCAGCAGCAAGGGGGCCGGGTCACTCCAGCGAACACCTTTGTAGCTGCTGATCAGATTGCCCTCGGGGACCACGGCAATTTTCGGGTTGTTCAGGGCATCACTGGCCAGTGGCTTGTTCAAGCGCAGCGACCAGCTGACTGCGGTGCTTTGCGGCACTGCACGGCTGCCTGGCGCTGAAGGCAGGCGATAGACGTCGGCAGGTTCTGCCTGAGGTAGGATCGAACAGGCACTGCCCAGGCTCAGGGCCACGGCCAAGGCGAAAAAGCGGCAGGTACGACTCATGGCGTGAACTCCTTGTTTGTCTCACGGCCGAGCAGATAGCCGCTGGGGTTGGCCTCCAGCCGTTGCGAAATAGCCTTCAGCGAGTTGAGGGTCTCGCGCAGCTCACGTATCGCCGGAGCCAGTTGGTTCAGGCCTTGGGCGCCACCGTCGAGGGCTTCGCGGTTGTCGTTGAGCAGGCTGTTGATGGTCGCCGTGCTTTGCGCCAGCGACTGCATGGCCTGCTCAGCGCTGCCAAAGGCCTGTTTGCCCTGGCTGTTGAGCAAGCCATTGGCGTTGCGCATCAGTGCACTGGTCTGCTCAAGCATGCTGCTGGCCTGATTACCGACCTGGGCCAGTTGCTGGAGCGCGGTACGGATATCACCACGCTGTTCGCTGAACGCCGCGGTGGTCTGCTCCAGATTTGCCAGGGTCTTGGTCAGGTTGGTGGCGTTGTCTTCGGAAAACAGGTTGTTTGCGTTGTGCACCAGCATGTTGATGTTGGTCAGCAGGTCGCTGCCGTCGTCGAGTAAACGGGCGATCGGCGACGGCGAAGCGACGATCACCGGCAGCTCGCCGTCCTTACCCTTGAGCTCGGGGCTTTGCGGCGTACCGCCGCTGAGTTGGATGAAAGAGGTGCCGGTAATGCCGGTCAAGGTCAACTTGGCTCGAGTGTCTTCTTTGACCGGCGTGTCGGCGCTCAAGCGTACTTGTGCCAGAACCCGGCGCGGGTCTTTTGGGTCCAGGCGCAGGCTGGTGACATCGCCGACCTTGATACCGCTGTACTGCACCGAGCTACCCCGGGACAAGCCCGAGACGGCTTCGTTGAACACCACTTCATAGTCCTTGAACGTGCTGTCGACGCTGGTCTTGGTCAGCCACAGGCCGAACAGCATGGCACCGGCGACCACAATCACTGTGACCAGGCCGATCAGCACATGATGTGCACGGGTTTCCATCTCAGAGCTCCTTTGCCGCGATGGCGGCCTGATTCGCCGCTCGGCCACGCGGGCCGTGGAAGTAATCGTGAATCCAGGCGTCGTCGGTGTCTTCGACCTGGGTGATGGGGCCCGCTACCAATACCTTCTTCTGCGACAGTACCGCCACCCGGTCGGTAATGGTGTAGAGGGTGTCCAGGTCGTGGGTGATCAGGAACACACTCAGGCCCAAGGCGTCGCGCAGGGTCAGGATCAATTGATCGAAGGCGGCGGCACCGATCGGGTCCAAGCCTGCGGTGGGTTCATCGAGAAACAGGATGTCCGGATCCAGAGCCAGGGCTCGGGCCAGCGCGGCGCGCTTGATCATCCCGCCGGACAATGACGCGGGGTACTTGTCGGCAGCGGAAATCGGCAAGCCGGCCAGCGCCAGCTTGACCCCGGCCAAGTGCTCGGCATCGGCGCGGGAAAGACCCGCATGTTCGATCAATGGTAAAGCAACGTTCTCGGTGACCGTCAGTGATGAGAACAGCGCGCCCTTCTGGAACAACACGCCGAAGCGTCGCTCAACCTGCGAGCGCTGCTCGTCACTCACGTCAGTGAGGTCCTGGCCGAATACTTTCACTTGGCCCTCGTTAGGCCGTCGCAGACCAACGATGCTGCGCAGCAGCACCGATTTGCCACTGCCGGAGCCACCGACCACTGCCAGAATCTCACCGCGGTACAGGTCCAGGTCCAGTTGCTCGTGCACGCTCTGGGTGCCGAAGCGGTTGCAGATACCCCGTGCTTCGATCACCGTTTCGCGGCTGTTGATTGTCTGGCTCACCAGCCCATCTCCATGAAGAACAGTGCGGCCACCGCATCGAGGACGATGACGACGAAGATCGATTGCACCACGCTGGAGGTGGTGTGCGCGCCCACCGACTCGGCGCTGCCGCTGACCTTGAAGCCTTCCAGGCAACCAATGGCGGCAATCAGGAAGGCAAAGAACGGCGCCTTGGCCAGGCCAACGAGGAAGTGCTGCACGCCGATATCGCTTTGCAGCAGGGACAAGAACATGGCCGGTGAAATATCGAGCGACAGCGCACAGACCACTGCACCCCCGATGATGCCGCAGAGCATGGCGACAAAGGTCAGCAGCGGCAGGGCAATGAGTAGCGCAATTACTCGCGGCACTACTAACAGCTCTACCGGATCCAGGCCCAGAGTGCGGATCGCATCGATTTCTTCATTGGCCTTCATCGAGCCGATTTGTGCAGTAAAGGCGCTGGCGGTGCGGCCAGCCATGAGGATGGCGGTCAGCAATACGCCGAATTCGCGTAGAAAGGAGAACGCCACCAGGTCGACAGTGAAGATGCTGGCGCCGAAGCTGGTCAGCACCGTCGCCCCCAGAAAAGCCACCACAGCGCCGACCAGGAACGTCAGCAAGGCGATGATCGGGGCTGCATCAAGGCCGGTCTGTTCGATATGGGCGACAACGGCGGTAACGCGCCAGCGCCGTGGTTGAAACAAGCGCAGGAACAGGGTTTGTAAGATCAGGCCAACGAACCCCAGCAGTTGCAGGGTGTCTTGCCACAGCGTGTCGACGGCACAGCCGATGCGGCAGAGCAATTGCACCAGCACCGATTGTTCGGGTTGTTTTTCCGGGATGCAGAAGTTCTGTACCGAGCAGTAGACCGTCTGCAACAGGGCGCGGCTGGCCTCCGGCAATTGAGCGCTGCCGGTCAGGTGCGACAGGCGTTCGGGGCCGAGCAGTTCAACCAGTAGTGAGGCGCCGGCGGTGTCCAGCTGCCCCAGTTGGCCGAGGTCGACCTCGGTGCTCTGATCGTAGTTGCCGAGCAGATTTTCAGTGAGGCGCTTAAGGCTGGCGTAGTTGGCCAGGGTCCAGTCACCAACGATCCGCAAGCAGGCGGGGTTGCTCGTAGTGTCCAGGGTTGCGCTGGCGTGAGTAGTCATAGGCTCCATGCAGTCCGACCGACGGTTCGCAAGCCTCAGAGCATAGCGTTACTCGGTCTTGGTTGCTTGACCATCGTCAATCACTTCAAAGCGCAGCACACCGATAACCTGCCCATCTTCGGTCAGCACCCTGACCTGCCAACTGCCCACGGGGTTACCGGGGAAATTCTGCTTATGGGTCCAGGCGCGGTAGCCCTCCTTGCGCCCGCCATGGATGTCCAGGGCAATGCGATCGACCTCTTTACCTTCGAACTGCCAGACATGGTAGATCCGCTCATTCAACCCGCGTGGGGCGTTGATGGCGGTGAAAGCATAGAGACCACTGCGAATCTCGCTGGCCTTGATCTCTTTGAGACTCTTGCCGGGCGTGCGGTTTTCTACTTGAGTACTGACCGCCACTTCGGCCATCCACAAGGTGGCTGGCGGCACCCAGGAGCGGAGCATCCAACCGCTGGCTCCGACAGCGAGAGTCATGACCACCAGCATCACCCCGCGGCGCCAGTGGCTGATGGGGAAACTGCTGGCCAGGCTGGGGAACGACAGCAGCATGGCGATTACCAAGGCCAGTTTGAAGCTTTGCGAGGTGGTCAGGTGCAAAATGATCGGCAACGCGGTGAGCAGCGCGGCGAACAGTGTCAGGGTATGCAGCGCAAGAAACAGCCAGCGTCGTGGCGCTAGCCACTTGTAGTACAGGGGATCAATGATCGATATCAGCCCGGCGGCACCTAGAAGACCGGTGAACACCAGTTGGCCGCTGTTCCAGGTGGTAGTGACGAAAAAGAACGGCAGGACGAAGAACAGGCTTTCCTGGTGAATCATCTGTGTGGCATAGCGCAGCAGTGGCTGCGGGATCTCGCGCTTGAACACCTTGCTGAACAACTGGGTGAAAGTGTTTTCCAGCATCAGCCAGATCCAGCTGATCAGCATCACGATGGCGATCCAGCTGGCCAAGCTTTCCTGACGGTCGACCAGGATGAAACTGGCAATACCGGAAATAAACCCGCCAAGGGCGATGACGCCGGGGTAGCGCTTGATCAGTTCGATCACGCGCTGGAGGTAGAGAGGCATGAAGGTGTTCGCAGGGTGAGGTAATAAACGTTTACAAGGATACCCTTTCTTCCTGCGGGAGCCAGTGCTGCTGGCAAGGCCCTTTCACGACTAGTTGTAGCCGCTAACGGGGTACGAGGCTGCGATCGACTGCAGGGCAGTTGCAATTCGGCACTTTGTTGAGCCTGACACATCGCGGCGGCCCGGTTTTGCGGCCGTTTCGCGCCCGCTCGCAGCCTCACGGTAGCGGCTACGGCTGTCGGTGGCGTTTTATCCACAGCAGTATGGCGGCCAAGATCAAACCTAGGCCCAACGCAATCAGGCCATACAGTTCGTTGTAACTGATCAATGGCTGTTCTACGCGCACATACCCAGGCTCGGCCAGCAATTGACGCAAGGCCTGGTTGGCATCCTCCAGGCTGACCCGGCGCAGGGTCCGCACCGGATCGGTAAAGCTGCCGTCGAGGTAGTCGTTCAGGGCGCCCCAATAGTAGTCCGCCAGGGCCGCGTTACCTTGGGTGGTCCAGGCCTCGCGATCAATTGCTGCTTGCTTGACCCGCTCGAAGGTTGCCGGGTCCAGGCCGTTTTTACGCAACTGTTTGAGCATGTCGCCCAGAGCCTGCTCGGCTTCCTTGACGTCGGCGCGATCCAGGTCGGCGTTGAGACTCATCAAGCCGGTGTCGCCGAAGCTTTCCCGTTGGCTGAAAGGCCCATATGACAGCCCGTGCTTGAGCCGTAACTGGTCGTAGATTGCCCAATCCAGATAGCGTTGCAGCAAGTCGAATGTCTGGCCGTGCTCGTTATCCAGTACGGGCTCCAAGAACATCCAGTGCAGGCGGGCACTATCCCCGAGCCAGCCACGGCTCAGCTCACGACGGGCGTCGGCCTTATGAGTGACACCTTCCAGCGTCCGGCGCTCGCCGGGCTCGGCCGGTTCCAGTTCACCATAGGTACGTTCCAGATAAGCGGGCAGCAGGCGATCAAGCCCGCCCACCACAATCAGGCTCATGTTATTGGCTGCATACCAGTGTTGGCGCACATCGCTGACCTGCTTCAGGGTCATGTCAGCTACCGCCGAGCGTTCGGCGCACTTGAGCCCTAGCTCCACGGCGAGCTGGTCGTTGGCGCCGTGGCCCAGATCCTGGCGGTCTAGCCAGCGCTGCAGGTGGGAATAGTGGCCGCCGTCTTCGCGTTCGACGATCTTCTTCGACAGCGCCAGCGCCTTCTCGTCGACTTTGGTGTCCTTGATTACCGCCAGCAGCAGGTCGAGCACCTTGCGTTGGTTGCGAGCCGGTGCTTCGATGACAAACGTCGTGTCGGCACTGCTGGTGTAGGCATTCCACTCCCCGCCCAGCGCCTGCATTCGCGTTTCCAGGCCCCCTTCACCGCTGTCGTCGAGACCACTGAAGAGCACATGTTCAAGCAAGTGCGGCAGCTCTTGCTGCTCACAAGGAAAGTCGTCGAAGCCGACACCGACCACCAGGCGAATCGATACATGATCGCGCTCATAGCCCGACTTGAGCACCACCTGCAGGCCATTGGGCAGCAGGTAGCCTTCGACTTTCGAGCGGTCGAGGGCAAAGCTGGGCATCGCACCTAGCAGCAGGCACAAGAACATCAGGCAACGCATGGCGAGCTTCCTTGCGGGAGTTCTGGGAGAGCGGTCAAGGTGAACGGGCATCATCCGGCACACTATCGAGCAACAGGCCGCCGGTATCGGAACCACCCAATACCACATAGGCACTGCTACAGAACAAGGAGTTCAGTCGTTTCATATCGGCAATCAGTTCCAGGTGCAAAGCGCTGGTTTCGATACTTTGCACCACTTTACGTTGCAGCCGGCTGACATGGGCGTGGGCCAGGCGCCGTTCTTGCGCACGAAATCTGCGTTTTTCCCGTAGTAATTGTCTAGCGCTTTCCGAGTCAGCACTGAGGAACACCGACAGACCAAGGCGCAGGTTTGCAAGCAATTGGCCGTGTAAACCGGTCAGTTCTTCTAGGCCGACGTCAGAAAATTCGCGGCGCTGGGACGTTTTCTGCTGTTGTACCTTGCGTAGCATACGTTCGATCAGGTCGCTGGCCAGCTTGAGGTTGATCGCCAGCTCGATAATTTCTGCCCAGCGCTTGCTATCCTGGTCGCTCAGGTCCTCGCGGGGCATCTGGGCCAGATAGAGTTTGATCGCATTGTTAAGGGCTTCGACGTCTTCAGCAAGGCTGCGGACCTGTTGGGTCATCGCTGTATGGGTCCCCAGCAACACACCCTGCATAGCGTCGAGCATGGTGTCGATCAAGTCGCCGACACGCAGGGTTTCACGTACGGCGTTGGCCAGCGCCAGGCTAGGCGTACTCAGGGCCGCTGGGTCCAGGTGGCGCGGACTGGCCCTACCATTGGTCTCTGCCCGCTCCGGCAGCAGCCAACTGCAGATACGGGCCATGGGCGTAACCGTCGGCAGCATGATTAGGCAACGCAGGCTGTTGTAGAGCAGATGGAAGCCGATCACCAGCTCCTGGGCACTGAAGCTCAGGCTGTCCATCCAGTGCACCAGCGGGTTGAGCACTGGGATGATCAGAATCAGGCCGATCAGCTTGTACAGCAGGCTTCCCAAGGCGACCTGACGCCCGGCGGCGTTTTGCATGCTGGTGCTGAGGAACGCCAGCAAGCCACTGCCGATGTTGGCGCCAATCACCAGGCCGATGGCTACAGGCAGGCTGATCAGCTCAGCACCGGCCAGGGTCGCGGTGAGCAGCACGGCGGCAAGGCTGGAATAGGAAATCAGCGCAAACAATGCACCGATCAGGGCGTCGAGGAGAATGTCACCGGTCAGTGAGGCAAACAGCACCTTCACGCCTTGCGCCTGGGTAATGGGTGCGGCGGCTTCGACGATCAGTTGCAACGCGAGAATAATCAGGCCCAAACCGATCCCGACACGGCCCAGTTGCCCGGCACGCGTCTGCTTGCGCGACAGAAAGAAGATCACCCCAAGAAAGATCAGCAGTGGCGATAGCCACGACAGATCAAAGGTCAGCACCCGCGCCATCAGTGCCGTGCCGACATCCGCACCGAGCATGATGGCTAGTGCAGGGGTCAAGGTCATCAACCCCTGCCCGACAAAGGAGGTCACCAGCATCGCCGTCGCATTACTGCTCTGGACCATGGCTGTTACCAGAATACCGGCGATGAAGGCCAGCGGTCGCTTGGACATGTTCTGGCTCAGTACTCGCCGCAAGTTGGAGCCGTATACCCGCAAGATGCCGGTACGCACTATGTGCGTGCCCCAGATCAACAGCGCCACGGCGGAGAGCAGATTGAGCAGGGTCAGCATTGAACAGGCCCCCTGTTGGTCGTGCCCCAACGGGGCAATTGGATGATGCTGTGAGCCTGGCCTGATCACAGGCGGTTTTTACCAGTGCTCACTTAAGCTGTAGTCGGCCCGAAGGCTAGGCGCCAGCATCGCATAGCCCGCGCGGGGTTTGAAACTAAACCGTGATGAAAACACATGAAAAAAGGGCCCCATAGGGCCCTTTCTGCAGATGCTCCAGGTTTACTGACCTGGAATATCCTTGCGAAGTTTCACCGGGTCGCCTTGTTCCTTGTTTCTCTTGCGGGCCATGGCAGTGCGCATCTTGATATTGATGGCTTCGACTGCCAGCGAGAACGCCATGGCGAAGTAGACGTAGCCCTTTGGCACATGCACTTCGAAGGCTTCTGCAATCAGCACCGTACCGACCACGATCAGGAACGACAGCGCGAGCATCTTCAGCGAAGGATGCTTGTCGATGAAGTTACTGATGGCACCGGCACAGAGCATCATCACCAGTACCGCGACGACAATTGCAGCGATCATCACCGGCACGTGGGAGACCATACCGACTGCGGTGATCACTGAATCGAGGGAGAACACGATGTCGATGATGGCAATCTGGATGATGGTGTAGAGGAACTTGCCACCTTTGCCGGCAGGTTCGTCGTGGGTTTCATCTTCGCCTTCCAGGCCGTGGTAGATCTCCTGGGAGCTTTTCCACAGCAGGAACAAGCCACCGAAGAACAAGATCAGGTCGCGACCGGAAATACCCTGGTCGAACACCACAAACAGGTCGGCGGTCAGACGCATGACCCAGGTGATCGACAGCAGCAGGAGGATTCGGGTGACCATAGCCAGGGCCAGGCCGAAAATCCGGGTGCGTTGCTGCATGTGCTTGGGCATGCGGCTGACCAGGATCGAGATCATGATGATGTTGTCGATGCCGAGAACGATCTCAAGGGCCGTCAGGGTAAAAAAGGCAACCCAGATTTCTGGGCTGGTCAGCCATTCCATGTGTATTCCTTCGCGTGATAGGTGCAGTGGGCCCGGGCAAGGGGCGCCACTGCGATTTGATCAATCTGTTGTCTTATAGGCTGCTGAACAGCGGGAAAATTCCCATGAGCAGCGCGGCGAGCATTATGCACAGGCAAACCAACACTGCCCACTTCAGGGTGAAGCGTTGATGATCGCCAAAGTCGATACCCGCCAGTGCCACCAGCAGATAGGTAGAGGGTACCAGCGGGCTTAGCAAGTGCACGGGCTGGCCGACGATCGACGCACGGGCCATTTCCACTGGCGAGATGCCGTAGTGACTGGCTGCTTCGGAAAGCACCGGCAGTACGCCGTAATAGAAGGCGTCGTTGGACATGAAGAAGGTGAACGGCATGCTCACGATTGCGGTGATCACTGCCAGGTAAGGCCCCAACGCATCGGGGATCACCGCCAGCAGGCTCTTGGACATGGCTTCAACCATGCCGGTGCCCGAGAGGATGCCGGTAAAGATGCCGGCGGCAAAGATTAGCCCGACTACCGCCAGGACGCTGCCAGAGTGGGCGGCAACGCGATCTTTCTGCATCTGCAGGCACGGATAGTTGACGATCATGGCGATACTGAAGGCCACCATGAACAGGACTGGCAGAGGCAACAGGCCGGCGATCAGGGCAACCATCAGTGCTGCGGTCAGGGCGCCGTTGAACCAGATCATTTTCGGTCGGCGGGCATCGGGGAACTGCGAAACGCTGATTTCGCTGTGGTCGATTTCATCACCCGGCAGGTGCAGCTCGCCCAGGCGAGCACGCTCACGTTTTCCGTACATGTAGGCAATAGCCAAAATGGCCAGCACACCGAAGAGCATGGCGGGGATCATCGGTACGAAAATGTCCGAAGGATCGACATGCAGGGCGCTGGCTGCGCGGGCGGTCGGGCCACCCCATGGGGTCATGTTCATTACCCCGCCGGCGAGAATGATCAAGCCAGCCATGATTCGAGGACTCATGCCCAGGCGGCTGTACAGCGGCAGCATGGCCGCCACGCAGATCATGTAGGTGGTGGCGCCGTCGCCATCCAGTGACACGACCAGGGCCAGTACGGCAGTACCGACCGAGACCTTCAGTGGGTCACCTTTGACCATCTTGAGGATTTTGCGCACCGCCGGGTCGAACAGACCGGAGTCGATCATCAGGCCGAAATACAGGATGGCAAACATCAGCATCACCCCGGTTGGAGCCAGCTTGGTGATGCCTTGCAACATCATCGGACCGATATCGCCCGAGAAACCGCCGAACAGGGCGAACAGGATCGGTACCAGAATCAGGGCGATCAAGGCCGATAGGCGCTTGGTCATGATCAGGTACATGAAGGTAATGACCATGGCAAAGCCGAGGAAGGTCAGCATGGGAGTACTCCAGGCGTATCGCGTCGAAAAGGAACGAGTCGGGCGGATCAGCGCGCGAAGCGCGGCACATGGAGTAGCGGAGGGTATGCTGCAGGGAGGCGGTTGTAAGCAAGCATCAGAATCACCATTGTTGTTGTTAATTGGGCCGGGCGCTGTACAAGGAGTCAGGTGCCCTGGCTGACCGGTCTGTGCCGGTAGTGGCGGTCATCCTAAGGCGGCAAGCTTTCAGCCAGCTTTCGCTGGCCCAAAGGCGACGAGAGGTGCATTGTTGAGGGGAAGACCAATGCTCGGGAGGGAGAATTGATGCGCGATACGTATGAAGGCGGTTGCCATTGTGGCGCCCTGCGTTACCGGGTGCGTGGGCCGTTCTCGGACGTGGCCCATTGTCATTGCTCGGTGTGCCGTCGGGTCAGTGGTGGACTGCTGGTGACCTGGGCCACCCTGCCCTGTGCTGATTTCCAGTGGTTGAACGGTAGCCCGCAATGCTATGACTCATCACCCAGCTGCGTGCGCTACTTCTGCAGCCGCTGCGGGGCGCATGTGGCGTTGGCTACTGATTTGAGCCCGGAAACCATCGACATCACCATCACGACCCTCGACCAACCAGAACTGGCCCAGCCTAACCGGCATATCTGGACCAGCAGCCGCCTACCCTGGCTGCATCTGGATGAACAGCTGCCAGGTGAGCCCGAAGAAAGCCTTTAGGGCAACTGCAGACCACCTGCAGCTTTGTGCAGCGTGCGCAAATGTTCGCCGACCTGCTTGATGTTGGCCTCGACGGCGGCAATTTCCGCCGCCCTGGCTGGGTCCAGCAGCGCACGGACCTCTTTGTCCAGATCGGCGCTGAGGGTTTGCAGCTGCTTTTGCCGTTGGCTGGTTTCACTGATCAATTGCTGGCGCTCACTCGTTTGCGGCAAGCCGTAGCCGCTGCTGCCCAGCAGTTCTGCCGGCCGACTGAGGAAGCCGCTGTTTGCAAGAATCTGCTGCAGCGTGCCGTTGGCCTTGGCCACAGTGGCATCGTTCTGCTCGCGTCCGCTCAGGTAACGCTGCTTGACCTCGTCCTGCGCCTGCAGCAATTGCTGGCGCAGGCTGGCCTGCTCCAGCAGGAGCAATGCTGCGCTGGTGCGCAGGTCGGCGCGGGCAAACCATTGCTGGCGTTGATGGGCGGTTTGCTCCAGCCAGGCTTCGACATTGTCCTGAGGGATCGGTAGCTGCTGCTTGAGGACCAGGAACATGGCCTGGTAGCGGTCGCGGTAGGAGTCGAAGCGGTAACCCAGGCGTAGTGCTTCGCGTGGGTCATCAAGCACGCTGACATCAGCCAGTCCACGGCCTTTGAGCACTTCCAGCAAGCCATTGGGCATAATGCTGTCCAGGTCCGTCAGGCGTGGATTGGCAGTACCGCTGCGCAACAGTTTGAGGGTTTCCACCGCACAGTTGTTGGACAGAAAGTAGTAGTTGCCGTCGTAGCTCCAGTGCATCTCGGCCGCCTGGCGGACCAGGTTTTCCAGCTCATTGCGGTCAAGCTTGAGCGGGATCGAAGCGAGGCTGCGCAGTTCGGTCTTGGTGTACTCGTCGATGACCTGGGCAAGCGGCAGGACGAACAGGCGTGAAGGATAAGCGCCGGTCAGACCGTCCCAGCTCGACAGTTGCACATCATTGACGAAGGCACGGTAAGACAGTACCAGGTGCTGGTCGAGGTCGAGCCGACAGTCCGGCCCGCGCGGGCGCCCGGGGGCGCAGATGACCAGGCGCAGCATGCTGTGGCCCCAGCGGCTGACCAGGTTCTGGTTGGCTTCAGCGAGCAAGTAGTCCACGGCATATACGCGCTCTGGATCGATCTCGCCCAGGGGCGTTTTGGCGAAGTCGTTACCCGCGTTCAGAAAGGGCAGCGCTTGCGCGCAGGCCGGGTGCTCCGGAGCCCAATTGAAATGTGCTTGCAGGTAGTTTTGCAGTGCGGGTCGACGGCAGGCGAAGCTCGGGTCAAGGAGGAAGTACTCCATGTTGACCGCGATGAACTCCTTAGGGCTGCTCAATTCATAACTGTCGGGGCTGCGCGCCACTTGGTGGTTATGCTGCTCGCGCTCCCCTCGCCGGCCGACGTATTGCGGCCAGCCTGCCAGGTCGAGCAGGCGAGGGTCATCACTGAGGGTAAAGCGCCGCTCGGTCTGGCCGCGGCATTGTTCGGGCAGGCCTACCTTACCCTGGCTGCTCATGTGTCTGGTGCATTGATTGATCAGGCGCCGTTCAGCGCCTTGCCAGAGGCGAGAGCGATCATAAATGTGAGTCAGCTCGTGCAGTACTGTGGCTAGCAACTCCTGGCGTACCGTGCCGTGGGGACGCCCGGTCTTGTGGGTGGCCGCGCTGCCGTCAGTGAGGCTGGGCAATAGCCGTTGATTGAGTTGCAGGGTTGATACGAGTGATGCCTGGCCGTAGGCATCCTCAGGCATCTTCGCGCTCCAGCTGACCTGGATGCGGCGGTCCAGGCGTGTTTTGAAGCTGGCTGGCAGTGCCCGCATGGCTTCATCCAGCAACGTCTGGCTGGCGCGTTGTTGCGCCGGCTCAAGGCCGTCAGTCTGCAATTGCAACTGCAGATCGGCCAGTGCTGGGCTACCCAGTAGCGTCAGCAGGCCACCGAGCAACCAGGCGCGCAGGGTATTCACAGGGCGAGGATAGCTTCAGCCAAATCCTGATCGCTGGCCTGGCGTGCTTCAGGCACTCGCTGGCGCAGGGTATCGAACGCGGCTTCCAGTTGTGCGCCACGGATCTCACCGCGGCTGGCGACGTAACTGGCCGCATCGTCACGGGCCTCGCGCACAACCTTGGAGTCACGAATCGAGGTGGTCGTATCAGACGTAAAGTCGATTGAACGACCGAAAGCGCGCACGATAATGTTGCTGGTGGCCACCAGGGTTTGTGCCTGGGCTACATCGGCCAGTAACAGAAGGCCAAGAGTGGCGGCAATCAGCGGGTTACGCATGGAGCATCTCCGGAAGAACGAGGGTAATCATTGGACGAGAATTGCCTGCGCCAGTTCAAGGTCGCCGGCATGAAGTTCAGGGTTGGTCTGGCGCAGCAGGTTCAAGGCAGCCTGCAGTCGGGCACCGCGGATCTGGCCGTCGCTGGCGACAAATGCGGCAGCACCGTCGTGCGCTTCCAGCAGCAGTTTGCGATCGAAGGGCGCTGAGGTCACCTTGCTGGTGACATAACCGCTGACGACAAGGTTGGCAGTGGTGAGGTCCAAGGCCTGGGCGGACTTGGTCCAGCACAGCACAAGCAACAGCAATGATAGATAACGCATGGGTCTCGTAAGGCTGGTCAATCAAGCGGCAAAGGCTATCCCAATGCGCTGGCAAGGACCAGCGCAGGGTTCCCGGCTTCGTTGCATGTTGTTACATGATGAAGCCGGAATCAGACGAGCTTAGAGGGCCAGGATAGCCTGGGCCAATTGCGCGTCGCTGGCCTGCAGGCTTGGCGCCTGCTGACGGATGTGGGCAAACGCACTTTCGAGCTTGGCGCCGCGGATATCACCGTGGCTGGCAACGAAACTGGCAGCGTCGTCACGGGCAGCGCGGACGATTTTGTCGTCCCGGAACGACGAAGACACATCCGAGGTGGCATCGGTAGAGGCGGCAACACCGCGAACGATGGTGTCAGTGGTCACGACGAAGCTGGTGGCGTTGGCGGTAGATGCCAGGGCCAACAGTACTGCGGCGCCAAACAAGCGTGAACGGAACATGGTCGATCTCCTAGTTAAGGCTGGTTCTTGTATCAGACGCACGCTCAGCTTGTTGCGCTACTTCTTATTCAAGCTGGGTGCAGTAAGGGTATCACGCGATAAGCGTCTGCGAGTTGGACAAGGTCGCATCGCAATTTATCAACTGTACCTATAAAAAATAACTCTCTTAAAACTGTACCTATGCGTAGTGCAACCGCTCTATTACACGGCTTCAGAACGACAAAACCCGTCAGCAGTCACCTGCGACGGGTTTTGGGAATTCGAGGTGCCGGCCTTGGCCGGCGAGCCCTGCATTAACGCCAGAACGGCTTGCTCAGCTCTTCGTAGCGTTGTGCTTCGCTGATGCCAGCGTCGGCCAGCAGGCGCGAATCCAGGCGGGCCAATTGGTGGCGGCTGGCAATGCGGCGTTGCCACAGCATCAGGTTAGCCAGCAGGCGCAGTGGCAGCGCGGCCTTGGATTGTTGATTGGTGCTTTCGAAAACCAGATCGGAACTGAGGGTACGTTCCATGATGTCATCCTTCCGCTTGTGGCGGCATTAGGTAGTGATTTAACTGATGCCAATGATCCTCCTCTGCCGTCCATAACAGTAGATACAGTTCACCTAGATTGTGATGGGCCAGTTAACTGTTTAAGAGCACTGTTGCACTCTGAATAGACGTAACTGTACTGGTCGGCACTACATTGGTGCGTTTTTGATCGAGAAGGGTGTGCGGGAGGTGAATCAGAGGGTCAAAACGCCGGTACAGTAGAACAGTTTTTGACAAATTGTTGGTTGTAACTGTTCAGCCGGTGAGCGTTGCGCTTCACCGGCTGAAAACTGTCACACTCAGCTAGCGAGCATGCGCCCGGTTTCTTCGAGGTTTTCGTGCCAAGCCAGTGCTTCCCGCAGGATGTGCGGAGTATGACCTCCACGCTCGCAAGCGCGGGTGAAGTAGTCATTGAGCGCTTCGCGGTAGTCTGGGTGCACGCAGTTGTCGATGATCACCCGCGCACGCTCGCGTGGCGCCAGGCCACGAAGGTCGGCCAAGCCTTGCTCGGTGACGAGGATATCGACGTCATGCTCGGTGTGGTCGACGTGACTGACCATTGGCACCACGCTGGAGATTGCGCCGCCCTTGGCGATGGACTTGGTCACGAAGATCGCCAGGTGCGCGTTGCGAGCGAAGTCGCCGGAACCACCGATACCGTTCATCATGCGGGTGCCGCAGACGTGGGTAGAGTTGACGTTGCCGTACAGGTCGAACTCAAGAGCAGTGTTGATGCCGATAATGCCCAGGCGGCGGACCACTTCCGGGTGATTGGAGATTTCCTGTGGGCGCAGGACCAGCTTGTCCTTGTAGCGCTCCAAGTTGCCGAACACGTCGGCGTTGCGGCGGGTCGACAGGGTGATGGAACTACCCGAAGCAAAGCTCAGCTTGCCAGCGTCGATCAGGTCAAAGGTCGAGTCCTGCAGTACTTCGGAGTACATGGTCAGGTCTTCGAACGGCGAATCGATCAGGCCGCACATCACCGCGTTGGCGATGCTGCCGATACCGGCTTGCAGCGGGCCGAGCTTGTTGGTCATGCGCCCTGCGTCCACTTCCTGTTTGAGGAAGTTGATCAGGTGGTTGGCGATGCCTTGGGTTTCGTCGTCTGGTGGCAGCACAGTGGACGGCGAGTCTGGTTGCTCAGTGATGACGATACCGACGATCTTCGCCGGGTCGATCGGAATCGCGGTGCTGCCGATGCGGTCATCGACTTTTACCAGCGGGATCGGCGTGCGGGTTGGACGGTAAGTCGGGATGTAGATGTCGTGCAAGCCTTCGAGGTTGGCGTTGTGCGCCATGTTGATCTCAACGATCACCTGTTTGGCAAAAATCGCGAAGCTGGCCGAGTTGCCCACCGAGGTGGTTGGCACAATGTGGCCTTGTTCTGTGATGGCGACGGCTTCGATGACGGCGATGTCCGGCAGCTTCAGTTGCTGGTTGCGCAGCTGTTCTACGGTTTCCGACAGGTGCTGGTCGATGAACATGACCTTGCCTTCGTTGATAGCCTTGCGCAGCGTGCTGTCGACCTGGAATGGCATACGACGAGCCAGTACACCGGCTTCGGTCAGCTCCTTGTCCAGGTCGTTGCCCAGGCTGGCACCGGTCATCAAGCTGATTTGCAGCGGTGATTGCTTGGCACGTTCGGCCAGTGCATGGGGCACAGCCTTGGCTTCGCCGGCGCGGGTGAAACCGCTCATGCCGACGGTCATGCCGTCCTCGATCAGGCCAGCGGCATCAGCCGCACTCATTACCTTGCTGTGCAGGGAGGACAAGCGGATACGATCACGGTACATGGATTGTTATCTCGGGCTACTAAAGCTAGATGCGCAGTCTAGTGATTTAGTAGCTCGGCGTCCCGCGACCAAGGTCGAATGCAAAGCCATGAAGTAGAGTCTTCTGTCGGCGGGCCGGGCATTAAAAAGCCCCAGCCGATACCGCGCTGGGGCTAATTGTCACAGCCTGGCAAAGGCTTAGTCGACTGCCTTGACCATGTCTTCGATGACCTTCTTGGCGTCACCGAAAACCATCATGGTTTTGTCCAGGTAGAACAATTCGTTATCAAGACCGGCATAGCCACTGGCCATGGAGCGCTTGTTGACGATGATGGTCTTAGCCTTGAAGGCCTCAAGGATCGGCATGCCGGCGATTGGCGATTTCGGATCGTTCTTCGCCGCCGGGTTGACCACGTCGTTGGCGCCGAGCACCAGCACCACGTCGGCCTGTCCGAACTCAGAGTTGATGTCTTCCATCTCGAACACCTGGTCGTACGGCACTTCGGCTTCGGCTAGCAATACGTTCATATGGCCTGGCATACGCCCCGCTACCGGGTGAATCGCGTACTTCACGTTCACGCCGTTGTGGGTCAGCTTTTCGGTCAGTTCCTTGAGCGCGTGCTGGGCGCGTGCCACCGCCAGGCCATAGCCGGGAACGATGATGACGGTGTCGGCGTTGCTCAGCAGGAACGTCGCATCATCGGCCGAGCCGGATTTCACCGGACGGGCTTCCTGAGCACCAGCTGGGCCAGTAACATCTGTCGCACCACCGAAACCGCCGAGGATCACGTTGAAGAACGAGCGGTTCATCGCCTTGCACATAATGTACGAGAGGATGGCACCGGACGAACCCACCAGCGAGCCTGCGATAATCAGCATCGAGTTGTTCAGCGAGAAGCCGATACCGGCTGCAGCCCAGCCCGAATAGCTGTTGAGCATCGATACCACGACCGGCATGTCAGCGCCGCCAATCGGGATGATGATCAGCACGCCCATGACGAAGGCCAGAATCAGCATCAAGGCAAAAGCGCTATAGCTGCCGGTGAAGGTGAAGATCAGGCCCAGACCGATGGTTGCCAGCCCCAGAACCAGGTTCAACTTGTGTTGGCCGCTGAACTGTACCGGTGCGCCCTGGAACAGGCGGAACTTGTACTTGCCCGAGAGCTTGCCGAAGGCAATCACCGAACCGGAGAAGGTGATTGCACCGATGGCAGCGCCAAGGAACAGCTCCAGGCGGTTGCCGGTGGGGATTGGGTCGCTGATGCTGGAGACGATACCCAGCGACTGCGGTTCGACCACTGCGGCAATGGCAATGAACACCGCGGCCAGACCGATCATACTGTGCATGAAGGCAACCAGCTCAGGCATCTTGGTCATTTCGACGCGTTTTGCCATGATCGAGCCGGCGGTACCGCCGACCAGCAGGCCGACAATTACATAGCCGATCCCATCGGTCGCAAGTTCTGCCCCCAGCTTGTAGATCAGGCCGATGGTAGTGATCACTGCCAGTGCCATGCCGAGCATGCCGAACAGGTTGCCACGTCGCGACGTGGTCGGGTGCGACAGGCCCTTGAGTGCCTGAATGAAGCACACCGAGGCGACGAGGTAGAGAAGTGTTACCAGGTTCATGCTCATGTTTACTGCTTCCCCTCAGCCTTTGCGGCTTTCTTCTTGAACATCTCCAGCATGCGCCGGGTGACCAGGAAACCACCAAATACGTTAACCGCTGCCAGGGCTACCGCCAGGGTGCCCATGGTCTTGCCCAGCGGTGTCACGGTCAGGGCGGCGGCCAACATGGCACCGACGATGACGATGGCGGAAATGGCGTTGGTAACCGCCATCAGGGGGGTATGCAATGCAGGGGTGACGTTCCACACCACGTGATAACCGATATAGATCGCCAGCACGAAGATGATCAGGTTGTAGACGCCGTGAGAGATCAGCATGTCTTCCATTGTCTGGCTCCTTATCCGTTCTTGCGGATGATCTGGCCGTCGCGGCACATTAGGCACGCGGCGACGATATCGTCTTCGAGGTTGATCACCAGCGCGCTGTCTTTGTCGAACAGCAGCTTCATGAAGTCGAGCAGGTTACGTGCATTCAGGGCCGAGGCATCGGCCCCTACCTGCGCAGGCAGGTTGGTCGGGCCAACAATAGTCACGCCATTCTCGACGACCACCTGATCGGCGACAGTCAGTGGGCAGTTGCCACCCTGGGCTGCGGCCAGATCGATGACGACGGAACCGGGCTTCATCTGCGCGACAGTTTCAGCGCTTAGCAGGGTCGGCGCCTTGCGCCCGGGGATCAATGCCGTGGTGATGACGATGTCGGCCTGTTTGGCGCGCTCATGCACCGCCAGTGCCTGACGCTGCATCCAGCTGGCGGGCATCGGTCGTGCGTAACCGCCGACACCTTCTGCGCATTCACGTTCTTCATCGGTCTCGTAAGGAACGTCGATGAATTTGGCGCCCAGCGACTCAATCTGCTCCTTCACCGCCGGACGCACGTCCGAGGCTTCGATCACTGCACCGAGGCGCTTGGCCGTCGCGATGGCCTGCAACCCGGCCACACCGGCACCGAGAATCAGCACTCGCGCAGCTTTGACGGTGCCTGCGGCGGTCATCAGCATCGGCATGAAGCGCGGATAGTGATGAGCAGCCAGTAGCACGGCCTTATAGCCGGCAATGTTGGCCTGCGAAGACAGCACATCAAGGCTTTGCGCTCGCGAGGTGCGCGGAGCAGCCTCGAGGGCGAAGGCGGTAATGCCGCGCTCAGCCATCTTGGCGATGATGTCGTTGTTGAATGGATTGAGCATGCCGACCAGAACAGTGCCGCTCTTGATCTGGACCAGTTCGCTATCGTCGGGAGCCACAACCTTCAGTACCAGCTGTGCACCAAACGCATCGGCAGCGCTGCCAATAGTGGCGCCTGCTGCTTCATAGGCACTGTCCGGAACGCTGGCATTAATGCCGGCGCCACGCTGGACGGTGACCTGATGCCCCTGACCAATCAGTTTCTTGATGGTTTCGGGGGTTGCAGCAACCCGTGTTTCGCCCGTCTGCGTTTCGAGAGGAACACCAATGTGCACGTCAAATCTCCTGCGTGATCTTTTGTTGGTAAACCAGCGCACTGCGGATGGTGCGTCTGGGGCGGCCGATCAGCACGATCCCGCCAAATTCAGGCGGGGCGCGGCATTTTGCAGGCGATTCCTGAGTCGCTTCAACCAGTTTTGAAGGGTGACGGTAATCAAACTACAAGTCACCCTGTGACCGAATGTCGCAAGAACGGGCCTGGAGCCCGCCTACTGCGGGCTTCAGGGAGATTACGGTAATTTTTGAAAAAATTCCGCCGAATTCTCTGAATGCGCTGTTCAAAACGCGATTTATGCGGTGAAAGCCGCATAATTAGCAGGGTTAAGGGTTGTTGAAGGGGGTGCCGAAACAGTTGTGTTAATTGCGACATTTCCGTACATCTGTAGGGCTCCATTTTTACTGACTACGGGGTCAGGTTGTGGCTGTCGTCCTTATGGGCTGCGGCGTAGCGTTCGGCTTGCGCAACCAGCCAATCGCGAAAAGCGCGTAATGATGCTGACTCGACCTTGCGTTCCGGGATCATCAGGTAATACGCCTTGATGCTCGACAGGGCATGTCGGTTGGCCACAACCAGCCGCCCTTCTGCCAGCTCTCGCTGGATAAGGAACGGTGGAATCAGCGCCACGCCCATCTCGTGCATGGCGGCTTGAGCCAACATCGAGAATAGCTCATAGCGCGGTCCCGTCATGTCGCGGGCAATGTTCATGTCCAGGCTGTTGAACCACTGGCGCCAGGCATAGGGTCGAGTGGTCTGCTGCAATAGCGGCAATTGCGCAATTTTCTCGGCACTCAGTTGCCCTACTTCGTCCAGCAGATTTGGGCTGCAGACCGGTACAGGGTTCTCGCCCATCAGCCGATGAGAATGGGTGCCGGACCAGTCGGCATCGCCGAAGTAGATGGCGGCATCAAATGGGGTATCTGCAAAAAGGAAGGGTCGGGTGCGGTTGGTCAGGTTGACGGTGACTTCGGGGTGACGTTGCTGGAAATCCTTGAGTCTGGGCAGCAACCATTGAGTGCCGAAGGTGGGTACTACCGCCAGCTCGATGACATTGGCGCCCTGCTGACCCATCACTGACAAGGTGTCGCGTTCCACCGCATCCAGTTGCGCCGCTACTCGGCGGCTGTATGAGAGGCCTGCCTCAGTGAGCTTCACCCCGCGGCGTGAACGGCGAAACAGTTCGACATTCAGAAACTCCTCCAGCCCGCCAATCTGTCGACAGACGGCGCCCTGGGTCAGAGAGAGCTCCTGTGAAGCCTTGGTAAAGCTCTCGTGGCGGGCGGCAGCCTCGAAGCAGACCAGGGCTGTTGTGCTGGGGATCTTGCGTCGCATGTACGTCAACCTCACTAATAAGGCGTAAGGATGGCCTTTATGACCGTTACGGAGTGAGAAATTATCACAACACTATGCGGATTCCTCGTTTGTCTCGTCGGCGGATCAGGCCTAGGATCAATGCACAACAACTCTGGTCCCATCTTTCGAGGATTCGCTCATGGCCGGTAAAGCAAGCTTCAACTGGATCGACCCGCTGTTGCTCGACCAACAGCTCACTGAAGAAGAGCGCATGGTGCGTGACAGCGCTTATCAGTTCGCCCAGGACAAGCTGGCCCCGCGCGTGCTGGAAGCGTTCCGCCACGAGCAGACCGACCCGGCGATCTTCCGCGAAATGGGCGAAGTCGGCCTACTTGGTGCGACCATCCCTGAGCAATACGGTGGCAGCGGTCTGAACTATGTTTGCTATGGCTTGATTGCCCGTGAGGTCGAGCGTATCGACTCCGGTTACCGCTCGATGATGAGCGTGCAGTCTTCCTTGGTGATGGTACCGATCAATGAATTTGGTAATGAAGCAACCAAGCAGAAGTACCTGCCCAAGCTGGCCAGTGGCGAGTGGATCGGATGCTTTGGCCTGACCGAGCCTGACCACGGTTCCGATCCGGGTTCGATGATCACTCGGGCGAAGAAAGTCGACGGCGGCTATCGCCTGACTGGTAACAAGATGTGGATCACCAACAGTCCGATCGCTGACGTGTTTGTGGTCTGGGCCAAGGACGATGCCGGCGATATCCGCGGCTTTGTACTGGAGAAAGGCTGGCAGGGCCTTAGTGCCCCGGCTATTCACGGCAAGGTCGGCCTGCGGGCTTCGATCACCGGTGAAATCGTTATGGATAACGTCTTCGTACCGGAAGAGAACATCTTCCCCGACGTGCGCGGCTTGAAAGGCCCGTTCACCTGCCTGAACTCTGCTCGCTACGGCATCTCCTGGGGCGCGCTGGGGGCCGCTGAGGCCTGCTGGCACACCGCTCGCCAGTACACCCTCGACCGTAAGCAGTTCGGTCGCCCATTGGCTGCCAACCAGTTGATCCAGAAGAAGCTGGCTGACATGCAGACCGAGATTACCCTGGCCCTGCAAGGTTGCCTGCGCCTGGGGCGGATGAAAGATGAAGGCACTGCAGCGGTCGAGATCACTTCGATCATGAAGCGCAACTCCTGCGGCAAGGCCCTGGATATCGCTCGTCTGGCGCGCGACATGCTCGGTGGCAATGGCATCTCCGACGAGTTCGGCGTCGCCCGTCACCTGGTTAACCTGGAAGTGGTCAATACCTATGAAGGTACCCATGACGTGCATGCACTGATCCTCGGGCGTGCGCAAACCGGCATCCAGGCCTTCTATTAATAAGGAGCCAGCCCATGGGCGCGCTATCTCATTTGCGGGTGCTGGATCTGTCGCGAGTGCTGGCTGGGCCGTGGTCCGGGCAGATTCTTGCTGACCTCGGGGCTGAAGTGATCAAGGTTGAACGTCCAGGCACTGGCGATGACACGCGTGCCTGGGGTCCGCCCTTCCTTAAGGATGCCTATGGCGAGAACACCAGCGAGGCGGCCTACTACCTGTCGGCCAACCGTAACAAGCGTTCGGTGACCATTGATTTCACTCAGCCTGAAGGTCAGCGCCTGGTGCGTGAGCTGGCGGCAAAGTCCGATGTGGTCATCGAGAACTTCAAGGTGGGTGGCCTGGCTGCTTACGGTCTGGACTATGAAAGCCTGAAGGCTATCAATCCGCAGCTTATCTATTGCTCGATTACCGGCTTCGGCCAGACCGGGCCGTATGCCAAGCGTGCAGGCTATGACTTCATGATCCAGGGGCTGGGTGGGCTGATGAGCCTGACCGGGCGCCCTGAAGGTGAGGAAGGCGCCGGACCTGTGAAGGTCGGTGTGGCACTGACCGATATCCTCACCGGGCTGTACTCCACCGTGGCGATTCTGGCCGCCCTCGCCCATCGTGACCATGATGGCGGTGGCCAACATATCGATATGGCCTTGCTCGACGTTCAGGTCGCTTGCCTGGCCAACCAGGCGATGAACTACCTGACTACCGGCACGCCGCCGCGGCGCCTGGGCAATGCGCACCCGAATATCGTGCCTTACCAGGACTTCCCTACTGCTGACGGCGATTTCATTCTTACCGTGGGCAACGATGGGCAGTTCCGCAAGTTCGCTGAAGTGGCCGGGCAGCCGCAATGGGCGGATGATCCACGCTTTGCTACTAATAAGCAGCGGGTAGCCAACCGTGCGCAACTGATTCCATTGATTCGCCAGGCCACAGTCTTCAAGACCACGGCCGAGTGGGTGGCGCAGCTGGAAAAGGCGGGTGTGCCCTGTGGGCCGATCAATGATCTGGCACAGATGTTTGCCGACCCTCAGGTCAAGGCTCGGGGGCTGGCGATTGAGATACCCCATCCGTTGGCTGGGAGTGTGCCGCAGGTGGCAAGCCCAATACGTCTTTCCAAAACGCCGGTGGAGTATCGCAATGCGCCGCCGCTGTTGGGAGAGCATACGGAGCAGGTACTGGTTGAGGTTCTAGGCTTAGCCGCGGCAGAGATCCAGCGTTTGCGTAGTGCGAGCGTGCTTTAAGTTACTCCCCTTCTATATAGAAACGGCGCGTCAGTGACCTGTTGTCATAAGTTTGAAATAAACTCTTGACGTGCCGTTTTATCTCTCTATAATTCGCCCCACTTCCGGCGTAGTCGGAACGGAAAACTCCTTGAAATTCAACGAGTTAGATGTTCCAGGTA
>Ga0247821_10000318_pt1 | contig 26815 bp, 23 predicted proteins | sample 13C_Glycerol_Day_FD_192481 | JGI IMG/M metagenome (GOLD analysis project Ga0247821, IMG submission 192481) | Soil microbial communities from agricultural site in Penn Yan, New York, United States - 13C_Glycerol_Day14 | ecosystem: Environmental > Terrestrial > Soil > Agricultural land | place... | reverse complement strand
CTGGAGCGCCTGGGGCAGGTCGAGATCCTGGTCAACAATGCCGGCATCAACGGCCCGGTGCTGCCGTGCTGGGAGTACTCCCCAGAGGCCTGGGACAAGGTCATCGCGGTTGATCTGAACAGCGTCTTCTACTGCTGCCGCACGGCCATACCGCACATGCGCGAGCGTGGCTACGGGCGCATCGTCAACGTCGCTTCGATGGCAGGCAAGGACGGCGTTCAGTTCATCTCGGGGTATTCCGCGGCCAAGGCCGGGGTCATCGCCTTCACCAAGGCCGCGGCCAAGGAGCTTGCGCAGGACGGCGTGCTGCTCAACTGCATCGCGCCGGCCATGGTCGAAACGCCGCTGATGGCCGAGATGACCCCGGAGCACATTGCCGCGAGCAAGGCCAAGATCCCCATGGGCCGGTTCCTCAAGGCCGAGGAGATCGCCAACATGGTGGCGTGGATCGCCGGACCTGAATGCAGTTTTACCACCGGCTTCGTGTTCGATCTCAGCGGCGGCAGGGCGACCTATTGAAAGCCTTGGGGGTGGCCCACCTGACGGCCTTGGACCTGGCCCCGGCTGTGTTGGTGCGCGAGGCCGGCCGAGCCGGTTTCGCCGCCGTGGGGCTGCGCCTGCACCCGGTGCAGCCGGGTGCGCGGGCCTACCCAGTGGCGCAAGGCAGCCGGGCCATGGGCGAGCTGAAGGCGGTGATGGCGGGTGAGGGCGTGCAGGTTGCCGATATCGAGTTCGTCGCGCTGACGCCCGAGTTTCAGGTTGCCGACTGCGAAGCGTTGCTGGCGGCAGGCGCCGAGCTGGGTGCGCAGAGCCTTACGGTTTCCGGGGACGACCCGGATCATGCGCGGCTGACCCAGCGCTTCGCGGCATTGTGCGAGTTGGCCAGTGGCTACGGGCTGCGTGTGGACCTCGAGTTCATGCGCTGGCGGCCGGTGGCCACGCTGCAACACGCACTTGCCGTGGTGACGGCGGCCGGGCAGGGCAACAGTGGCGTGTTGCTGGATGCCTTGCATCTGTTTCGTTCGGGGGGCGATGTCGCGGCCCTTGCCGGCGTGGACCCCGGTTACCTGCGGGCCGTGCAACTGTGCGATGCGCCGCGGCTGGCGCCGGTGGAAGCGCTGATCATTCAGGAGGCCCGAGAAGGGCGGCTGTTGCCGGGGCAGGGGCAACTGCCGTTGGCGGCGTTGCTCGGGGCGTTGCCGGTGGACGTGCAGATAAGTGTGGAAACACCAACGCGGCAGCACGCTGGCAAGCAGAGCCTAAGGCAGGCGCATGACGCTACCTGCTCCTGGTTAGCGTGTGTCTAAGGCTGGGCCTTCCCGCCCATTCTGATCTGTGTAGAAGGTCTGTGGGAGCGGGCTTGCCCCGCGAAAGGGCCGGTCCTGACAAGTAAGGTGTATGGCCAGGGCTACGCCCTGGTTCGCGGGACAAGCCCGCTCCCACAGGTCCGCTCCCACAACCCTTTGCTTGATCACCGCGTCAAGGATTGACCTGGTACCCCCGTCCTTGCAGGCAACCGCTGAAGGCATTGGCATGCGCCGAGCTTTGCGCTTCACCTTGGTTACGCCGGTCCTGGCGACGCTCCTGGCGCTGGCGTGAGCCACCGACCACGGCACCGGCCGCCGCCACTTCGCCAGCACGGTTCTGGCGATACTCTTGCTTGGCGTCGTCGCCGACCCGGTCATAGATTTCATCGTGCTGGTTACCGCGCACCTGCGCCCCCACCGCACCCGCCGCGGCGCCTACGGCCGCGCCTTTCACCCGGCCACCGACATGCGGGCTGGTGCTGCTGGTGGCACTGTTCGCGGCATTGGTCGCCACGGTATTGCAATCATTGATGTCCAGCTGCGTCTGCTGGCTGCTCTGACCCTTGAGCGGTACTACTGATTGGGCCTGGACTACCGGGGCTGCACACAGCAGTACCAGCATGTAACTCAACGTGAGCGCACGCATGGCACACCTCCACTAAATATGAACCGTATCATTGAGAATAGCCCGGACTGCTCCGGGCCGGGAGGCCGCAGCCCTCATGGGGTTGCAGCCGAGCGCAGGGGCACCTCGCGCAGCATCCACGACAACGCGAATGCCACGCAGGTGATCACTGCAGCCAGCAGGAACACGCCATGCATCGCTCCGGAGAACGCCTGCAGGTAGGCCTGCTGCAAAGGGGCCGACAGCGCATGTACCGCTGTTGGCGAAAGGCTCGCGGGGCCGCCGCTGGTGGCAGCGAAATCACTGGGCAGGCGGTCGAGCAGGGTATGGGCGAACAACGCCCCGAACACCGACACGCCGACCGCCCCGCCTATCGAGCGGAACAGGGTGGCGCCCGAAGTCGCCACGCCCATGTGGCGCCGCTCCACACTGTTCTGCACCGCCAGGATCAGCACCTGCATGACCATGCCCAGGCCTGCACCCAGCAGGCCCATGTACAGGTTCATCAGCATCTTCGGGGTGTCCAGGTCGATGCGGCTCAACAGGCCCAGGGCAATCACCTGCAGCAGCGTGCCCAGGATCGGGAAGATCCGGTAGCGTCCCCAGCGGCTGATCAGCCGCCCGGTGATGGCCGACACCACCAGCAAGCCACCCATCAACGGCAGCATCTGCAAGCCGGCACTGGTCGGGGTGGCGTCCTTGACCACCTGCATGTAAAGCGGCAGGAAGGTCACCGAGCCGAACAGCGACACGCCGACGACCAGGCCGATCAGCCCGGCGAGCACGAAGGTGCGGTGGCGGAACAGGTGCAGCGGCATGATCGGCTCGACCGCGCGGCGCTGCTCGTGGATGAAGCCGGCCAGGCCGACCACGGCGAACAGCCCCAGGCACAGGATGTCCAGCGATGCCCACGGCACCAGGCTGCCGCCAAGGCTGGTGATCAGTACCAGCGAACCCAGGGTAACGGTGAGGAAGAAGGCGCCGATGTAGTCGACCACATGCTTGACCGGGGCGACATGCGGGCGGAACACGTAACCGATGACCAGCACCGCCAGCAGGCCCAGCGGCAGGTTGATGAAAAAGATCCAGTGCCACGACAGGTGCTCGACCAAAAAGCCGCCGATCAGTGGCCCGACCACGGTCGCCAGGCCGAACACACCGCCGAACAAGCCTTGATAGCGGCCGCGTTCGGCAGGCGGAATGACATCGCCGATGGCGGCCATCGCCACCACCATCAGGCCGCCGCCGCCCAGGCCCTGCAAGGTGCGGAACAGCACCAGCTGGGTCATGTCCTGGGCCACGCCACACAAGGCCGAGCCCAGCAGGAACAAGGCAATGGCGATCTGCAGCACCCGCTTGCGCCCATAGAGGTCGCCGAACTTGCCGTACAGCGGTACCACCACGGTCGAGGCCAGCAGGTAGGCGGTGACCACCCACGACAGCCAGCGCAGGCCGCCGAGGTCGCTGACGATGGTCGGCAGCGCGGTGGAGACGATGGTCTGGTCGAGGGCGGCGAGGAACATCACCAGCATCAAGGCACCGAGCAACCACGGGATGGACGTCTGCCTTTCCACGTTGGTGAGTGCAGGAGAGGGGGCGTCGGTGGCGGTCGATGGCGGGGGGCTGGCTTGATCTGGCAAGGCAGTTTCGGCGGCTCGTCGGTGCATGATCAGCAGCCCTCGCCCTGGGCGTACTGGCGCCCGGTTGCTTCAAGGCCCGCCAGCGCAAATTGGTACAAGTGCGTGCTCACCTGATCGGCAGGCATGCCAAGGATCTCGTGCAGCGCACCGGACGTTGCGCGCGGGCCGATCAGCAGCATGGCCCAGGGCGCCGTGACACACAGAATGCAGCGGGTCAGCGCCGGTGCGTCAGGCGGGATGGCGGTGATTTCGCTGAACAGGCCCTTGAGCAGTGCCAGTTTCATCGGCGCCCCGGTCTGCAGGTGCGCCTGGCCGTGCGGGCTGGGCGCCAGGATTTCGGCGGCGAGCACGCGCAGGTGCCAGTTGTTGTGCCCCTGCAGCGCCTTGTTCACCACCAGCTCGACCAGCGCGCGCAGTTTCTCTGTGGCTGGCTGCTGGGCGAGGGTGATGCGCTGCAGGTCGGAAATGTCCAGAAAACGCCGCCGGGCTTCATCGAGCACGGCCAGGTACAGGCCGCTGCGGCTGCCGAAGTGATAGTTGATCGACGCCAGGTCGACTTCGGCCTTGGCTGCCACGGCCTTGTTGCTGGCTTCGGCGTACCCGACAGCCGCAAACAGTTCGCCGGCCGCCTGGAGGATGCGGGCGCGGGTAGCTTCGCCGTCCTTGCGGGGTTCACGAACGGTTGTCGCCATGGCTTTTCTCTCCGTTGAGCAATGGGAGAAGCCTGGGCTAGTTTTAAGTTAAATTCAATTTAAATTTAGTGATGACGACAAAAGGCGAAAGCCCGCTTTAAAGCCGACCGGACGGCGCTCACCGCTAGGGAGAGAGGCGGTTCCTATGTTATACAAGCCGTTACCGACACCACCATCGCCCGCCACCTGGATGCGTCGACGCTTGGCTGGTGATTTTCTTTTGCCCTGCTGCCCTGATTGAGAAACGGAGATTCGCCGATGACCGCCACCGACCGTCTGAGCCTGCTGCAGTTCGAGCACCTGGGCCTGGACGATGTTGCCGCTGCAGAATTCAAGATTGCGCTGAAGGAATTGCGCAATCTGGCGCTGGAAGACCGCTACGAGCACCATGCTGCCCTGCACCTGGGTGATATCGCTGACGCTGAAGACCACCAGCAACTGGAAGAAGCCCGCAACTGGGGCATCGGCTTCCTGCAGGGGCTGATCTGCTCCAGGGGCCTTGCGCAAGGCCAGATCGACGCCTTGCGGCGTGTGTTCCAGGCGGCAGCGGAGCGCTCGCTGGCGCGTATCCGCGGCTGATTCGAATTTCGCTCGGGCCTTGTTCTATCAGGGCCTGACGCGGCGGCAGGGCATCGACACGTCGCTCGATGCACCGGCCTGCTGGCTGCACCCTTCTCGGCACAAATCGTTTTCCTTCCCCCTGCACAAGTACATTTTCCTACTAGGCTTGCACGTGTCAGCGTGCGTGAAGGCCTGGAGTGACTGCCTGTAACAAGACGTCCTAGGGAAAGAGCATGAGCATGAGTGGGCCCCGGAACCTGATCATCTGCGAATACTGCGATGCGGTGTATGAGCGTGCGCCCGTGCAACGGCATCAGCGGGCGCTGTGCACCCGTTGTGGCGGCGTCCTGTACCGGCATTCCAGCCTTGGCATTCAGCAGCGTCTGGCCCTGAGTGTCACCGGCGCTGTGTTGCTGGTGTTCGCCAACCTGTACCCGGTCATGACTATCGGCATGCAGGGCCTGTCCAACTCGGCCACCCTGTGGGATTCGGTGTTGATCCTGAGCAGCGGCAGCATCACCTTCATCGCCCTGGTGATGGCCTTGGCCATCATCTTCGCCCCCGTTCTGCAGATCGCCTTGCTGTGCTGGGTACTGAGCTTTGCCCTGGCCGGTCGTCGTGCGCCCGGCTTTGCCATGTGCATGCGCTGCCTGGAAGGCCTGCGCCCCTGGAGCATGCTGGAAGTCTGCCTGCTGGGGGCACTGGTGGCGGTGATCAAGCTGGCGGGCCTGCTCGATGTCATCCCGGGCATTGGCCTGATCGCGTTGGCCGCGCTGAGCGTGCTCATCATCTATATCGCCGGGCGTGACATACGCGACCTGTGGGAGCAGGTATGAACACGCCCGCGCAAGCCGAGGACTTGGGCCTGTGCCTGTGTCACGGCTGTGGCCAGGCCTGCGACCTGAGCGACGGCGCGCACACCTGTAAGCGCTGCGGTGCCGCGCTGCACCCGCGCAAGACCAATGCCATCACTCGCGGTTGGGCCTTCCTGTTCGCTGCGCTGGTGTTCTATATCCCGGCGAACCTGCTGCCGGTCATGCACACCGAAATGCTCGGCAGTGGCAGTGACAGCACCATTGTCGGTGGCGTGATCGAATTCTGGGAGGCGGGCGCCTGGGATATCGCCCTGATCATCTTCATCGCCAGTATCGGCGTGCCGGCCATCAAGTTCTTCTCGCTCGGCCTGCTGTTGTTCACCGCTCAAAGCGGTTCCAGCTGGGCCCGCCGACAGCGTTCGCAGTTGTATCGCGGGGTCGAGCTGATCGGCTACTGGTCCATGCTCGATGTGATCGTGGTGGCGCTGGTGGCGGCGCTGGTGCAATTGCGTGGGCTTGGCACCATCGAACCGCGGCCGGGCATCCTGTTCTTCGGCATGGTGGTGGTGCTGACCATGTTCGCGGCAATGAGTTTCGACCCACGCTTGATCTGGGATGACCCTGGCAACGACGGAGGCGGCACCGATGGCGCAAGCGAGTGACAGGCAAGAAGGCGCAGGGCAAGCGCAGATTCGTACCCGGCGCTGGAATGTGTCACTGGTATGGATCGTGCCGATCCTGGCGATCCTGGTCGGGGCTTCCCTGGTGGTGCGCAACTGGATGGAGCAGGGGCCGGTGATCTCGATTTCCTTCCGTTCCGGGGAAGGTCTGGTGGCGCACAAGACCCAGGTCAAGTACCGCAGCGTGGTGATCGGCGAGGTGACCACGGTCGACCTGGCCGACGACCACAAGAGCGTGCTGGTCAAAGTGCAGCTGTCCAACGAAGCCAAATCGTTCGCGACCAAGGGCGCGCGGTTCTGGGTGGTCCGCCCACGGATTGGCGCGGGAGGGATTTCCGGGGTGGATACCCTGCTGTCAGGCAGTTTCATCGGCGCCGATGCGGGTGAGTCGAAGTCACCGGCGAAAAAATTCACCGGCCTGGAACTGCCGCCAGCGATCACCTATGGCGAAATTGGCAAACGCTTCATCCTCAGAGCCCGCGACCTGGGCTCCCTGGATATCGGCTCGTCGATCTACTACCGCAAGATCCCGGTCGGTGAAGTGGTGTCCTACAACTTGCGCGAAGATGGCAAGGGCGTGGAAATCGGCGTGTTCGTGCAAGCACCCTACGATGCCTTCGTGACCAAGGACACGCGCTTCTGGAATGCCAGCGGTGTCGACATGCAGATTGGCGCCAATGGCCTGAAGGTCGACACCGAGTCGATTTCGTCGATCCTGGTGGGTGGGCTGGCGTTCGGCTCTCCCGATTTCGCGCCGGACGCCGAGCCCGCCGAGGACCAGGCGCGTTTCCGTCTGTTTGCCGACCGGGAGATGGCACTGTCGCCGCCCCATGGCCGGCCGCAGTACCTGCAACTGCGCTTCGACCAGGCCATGCGCGGCCTGTCGGTGGGGGCGCCGGTGGAGTTCAAGGGCGTGGAATTCGGCAAGGTCACGTCGATCCAGCTCGACTACGATCAGGCCAAGCAAAGTTTCCCCGTGGTGGTCGATGCGGTGATCTATCCGCAGCGCCTTGGCCCTGTGCACCAGAAGATGCTCGGCGTGTTCAAGCAGACCCCCGGCGACCTGGCCGGGGCACGGCGGCTGATCGGCACCTTCGTCGAGCATGGCCTGCGCGCCCAGGCGCGCAGCGGCAACCTGATCACCGGGCAGATGTTCATTTCCCTGGACTTTTACCCCGAGGCGCCGAAAGTCGCGTTCGACATGACGGCCGAGCCCATCGTCATCCCCACGCTGCCGGGCAGCCTGGAAAAACTGCAAGAGCAGCTGCAGCACTTCATCGAGCGCGTCAGCAAGTTGCCGCTGGAGAGCATCGCCAACAACCTCGACGGCAGCCTGCGTGAGCTGCGTGCCAACCTCAAGCAGTTCAATGGCCAGACGTTGCCGGGTGTGAAGACCACCCTCGACGAGATGCAAAAGACCTTGAAAAGCGCCAATTCGACCCTTGCCGAGGACTCGCCGCAACGCGAACGGCTGGGCGAGACGCTGGACGAGCTGGAGCGCATGTCACGTTCGTTGCGTGACCTGTCCGACTACCTGGGCCGGCACCCCGAATCGTTGATCCGTGGCCGCCCCAAAGCGGCCGGCGCAGAAAACTTGAAACCTTGAGGGCGCAGGCCAGAGGAGTGCTGCCGATGCATCGATTGCGCAATCTGTGTGGAGCCGGTTTGCTGATCTGGCTGTCGGGGTGCAGCAGCACCCCGAACAACTACCACACGCTGGTGCCGGCGCAGCCGGCCCAGGGAAACAGCCAGCACATCATGGTCGGCCGGGTGAGCCTGCCGCCCCAGGTGGATCGCTCGCAGCTGGTGGTGCGTCAGGGCGCCAGTGGCTTGGCGATCCTTGAAACCGAGTGGTGGGGCGCCAACCTGGTGGATGAATTTCGCAGCGCCTTGCAGGACATGCTGGGCGGACCAGTAGCGGGATCCACCGCGCTGCTGCGTGTGGATGTGCAGCGCTTCGACAGCGTGCCAGGCCAGTACGCGTCACTGGACACGCTGTGGCGCCTGAAAAAACCGGCCGAGGCTGAGTTGACCTGCCGCACGTCGGTGCAGACTGCAGCCGACAACAGCATCACCAGCCTGGTCAATGCCCACCAGGCCAACCTGCGCAAGCTGGCCGAAGCGGTGAGGGCGGCCGCGGCGCCCGGCAGGAGCGCTTGCCCGAGCACGCAGTGAACCTCTCACGCATCCCCTTCAGCGCATGTGCAGAATGATCGGCCTGCTGCTGGCGGGGCCGGTGTGGTCGCGCAGCTTGCCAACCGCCTGTGCAGCCACCGCACCGCCGTGGTTACCCCAGGTGCTGCGCACAAAGCTCAGGACGTCGGCAATTTCCTGGTCCGACAGCTGTTCGCGGAAGGCCGGCATGCGGTAGGCATCCGGCAAGCCCGCCGCGACGATGCGCTGCGAGCCATTGAGGGTGATGTTGATCGCCGATGCATCTTCCTTCGCCAGCGCCGAGGTCGCGCCGGCCAGCGGCGGCATCCATTCGGCCTGGCCCTTGCCGTCCAGGCCATGGCAGGTGGCGCAGCGGGTCACATAGGTGTGGGCGCCGGGACTGTCCAGGCGCTCGCCGGCCGCATTGGCCTGATACTGCCAGGGCGTACCGTCGCGCTTGGGGTCACCGGGCAGCGACTTGAGGTAGCGGGCAATCGCCGCCAGGTCGTCATCGGTCATGAACTGCGTGGAGTTGTTGAACGCTTCGGTCATCGAACCAAACACCACTGCGTGCTGGTTACGCCCGGTCTTGAGGAACTGCACGATCTGCGCCTCGCTCCAGCGGCCCAGGCCGGTGTTGGGGTCGCTGCGCAGGCTGGGGGCGTACCACCCATCGAGCAAGGCACCGGCGAGGAAGGGCGCAGCGCCTTCATCCAGGGCTTTTTCGTTGAATGCCAGGCCACGCGGGGTATGGCAACTGCCGCAGTGGCCGGGGCCCTGGACGATGTACGCGCCGCGGTTCCACAAGGCGTCCTGCCCCGGCTTGGCCGCATAAGGCGTGGTGGCCGCGAACAGGCCGTTCCACAAGGCGATGGGCCAGCGCAGGTTCAACGGCCAGGGGATGTCGCTGGGAATATTGGCCTGCTGCGCGGGTTGCACACCGTTCATGAAAAAGGCGTACAAGGCGCGCACATCGTCATCGCTGAGCTTGGCGTACGAAGGGTAGGGCATGGCCGGGTACAAGCGCCGGCCTCCCGGGGCGACGCCGTGGCGTACCGCGCGGTCGAAGTCGGCAAGGCTGTAGCTGCCGATTCCGCTGGCGCGGTCGGGGGTGACATTGGTGGCATGGATCGCACCCAGCGGGGTGGCCATTTCCAGCCCACCGGCGAAGGGTTTGCCGTCTGGCAGGCTGTGGCAGGCCACGCAGTCGCTGAGCCTGGCCACGTACTCGCCGCGGCTGACCAGCGCCGGGTCGCTGCCGGGGGGCTGTTCAGCGGCGAAGGGCGAGGCGGGCTCGCGGGTCACGTACCAGGCCAGCAGGCCTGCACCGAGCAGGCACGGCAACACCAGCCAGCCTGCAACTCTTGCCAATCGGCGGTGGGTCATGGGGCGGTCCTTGTCCGGTCAGCTGAAGGTATAGCGGCTCAGGGGCAGGCTGCGGATGCGCTGGCCGGTGAGCTGCGCCACCGCATTGGCGACTGCTGGCGCCACTGCGGGCAGCGGCGGTTCGCCGATACCGCCCATCTTCTCGCCGCTTTCGACAATGCGCACATGCACCCGGGCCATGCGCGAGGCGGGCAGGATCGGATACAGGTCGTAATTGCGCGCCCGCGGCTGGCCATCGACGTACACCGCTTCCTCGACCAGCGTCTGCGACAGGCCGAGGGCCACGGCGCCATTGACCTGGGCTTCGATGATCGCCGGGTTGACGATACTGCCGGGGTCGATGGCCTGCCAGATGTCATGCACCTTGACCTGACCCTGTTCGATCGACACTTCGGCAATCACTGCCGCTTGCGAGCCGAACGGCGACGCCATGGCCACGCCGCGCGCGCGCTTGCTGCCGTCTTCGGCGGTGAACGGGCCGCGCTTCCAGCCCCCCGACAGTTCGCCGACCGCGTGCAGCAAGGTGGTCAGCCGCGGGTTGTCGCGCAGCAGGTGCAGGCGCAGCTCGAAGGGGTCCTTGCCGCCCTTGTCGGCCAGTTCATCGAGAAACGCCTCATAGAAGAAGTCGTTCAGCGAATTGCCTACCGAGCGCCAGTAACCCAGCATGGCCGGGCCTTTGACATAGACCTGCGCGATGCGCTTGTTGGCGATGGCATATGCCTTGCCCGACAGGCCTTCGAGCGCGGTCGGGTCGATCTGCTCGCCTTGCTTGCCGGCCAGGGCTTCGGTCGGGCCCTCGGTGGCGCTCACCGCTTCCAGGGCGATGGGCAGGCCGTCGGCATCGAGCCCGGCGCGGAACTTGACCACGGCCACGGGCCGCAGCACATCGCGCAGAAACTCCTCTTCGCGGCTCCAGATCAGTTTCACCGGCCGGCCAACGGCCTTGGCCAGTTCGATGGCCTGCGGGTAGGGATTGGCCGAATCATAGAGAAAGTGGCGGCCAAAGAAGCCACCGAGCAGCGGTGAGTGCAGGGTGATTTGCGCAGGGGAGAGGCCGGTGCGCTTGGCGATGTCGTCGCGGAACATGTCCGGTGCCTGGTTCGGCAGCCACACCTCCAGCGACCCGTCCGGGTTGAAACGCGCCAGCGCGCTCGGCGGCTCCAGCTGGGCATGGTTGAGGTACTGGTTGTGGTAGGTGGCCTCGACCTGGGTCTTGGCGTTGGCCAAGGCGCCGTCGATATCGCCTTCGCGTTCATCGTCGCGGGCCGGGCCCTGCTGGGCCGCCAGGTGCTCGCGCCAGGCGTCGCTGGAGAAGTCCGCCGGCATGGTTCGCACCTTGCTGTCCGCCGTGGGCTCTCGCCAATCGACCTGCAGCGCCTCGACCGCGCGCTTGGCGTGCCACCAGCGTTCGGCGACCACCGCCACGGCGCCAGGCAAGCGGTGCACCGAGTGCACGCCAGGCAGGCCCTTGACCTGTTCTTCGTTACGCAGGTTGCCCACGGTCATGCCCAGGCGCGGTGCGTGTTGCACGGCCGCGTGGAGCATGCCGTCGACCTTGATGTCGATGGTGTACTGCGCCTTGCCGGTGGACTTGTCGTAGGCGTCGACACGCCGAACCGGCTTGCCGATCCAGCGAAACTGGCTGGGGTCGCGCAGCTTGACGCTGGCGGGGTCCGGCACCGGCAGGTCCATGGCGCGCCCGGCCAGCTCGCCGTAAGTCAGCGCCCGCCCAGAGGCGGCGTGCAGCACCTTGCCGGGCTCGGTCGACAGTTCGCTGAGCGGCACGCCCCATTGCTCGGCGGCAGCCTGCATCAGCATGGCCCGGGCCAGGGCACCGAGGCGGCGCATGGTCGGGTAGCTCATGCGCACCGACATGCTGCCGCCGGTGATGCGCATGCCGTTTTCCATCACCACATAGGCTTCGCCGGGTGGAGCGCTGTCGACCAGGAAGGTGGCGGGGTCGGCGTCCAGCTCTTCGCCGACGATCTGCGCCATGGCCGTGTAGGTGCCTTGTCCGCCCTCCATGAACGGGCAGAGCAGGCGCACGCTGCTGTCCGGGCGGATCTCCAGGAATGCCGGCACCTGGGTGCCGCGCTCCACGGCCGTTGCCGCCTGGACCCGACCGCCGCCCAAGGGCAGCCCGAAGCCGAGGACCAGGGCACCCACGGCGGTGCCGGCGAGGAAGCGCCGGCGCGACAGGTTCACGGTTTCGCCAGCTGGCAGGTCAAGCAGCGCTGCCGGGGTATCGATTGGCACGTTCATCAGGCCTTCTCCCCTTGGGCGAGCGCATGCATGGCGGCATGGATGGCGTTGTAGGTGCCGCAACGGCACAGGTTGACCATCGCTGCCGCGATCTGCTCATCGCTGGGTTTGGCGGTGTGCTTGAGCAGCGCGGTGGCTGCCATCACCTGCCCGGACTGGCAGTAGCCGCACTGGGCCACCTGATGCTCGACCCAGGCGGCCACTACGCGCTTGCCCACGGCATCGGCCTCGATGGCTTCGATGGTGGTCACCTCACGCCCGACCACGCCGGCCACCGGGGTCACGCAGGCGCGCACCACGTTGCCGTCCACCAGGACCGAGCAGGCGCCGCACTGGGCCAGGCCACAGCCATACTTGGTGCCGGTCAGGCCCAGGTCGTCGCGGATCACCCACAGCAGGGGCGTGTCGGCGGCAGCCTCGACCTGGTAGGTCTGCTGGTTGATACGAAGTTCCATGGCTCACCTGCTGATCATCGGTTGTGGTCGATTGCGCGCTGCTGGGGAATACGTTGTTCCCCAATCCAGAAACGCTAGCACAGGGCAGGAACCGTTCGTCTGCCTTGGGCGGCAGGTCCAGAGGATCAGGCAAGCATTCCGTTGGAATGCGCAAACCCGAATCTGAAAGTTTGCGAGATCCCCTTGTGGGAGCGGGCTTGTCCCGCGAACACGGGCGAAGCCCGTGCCATGCAACTCTGGTGTTCAGACCGGCCTCTTCGCGGGACGAGCCCGCTCCCACAGACTCCCCCAACCTGAGCTCGGTATCTGTGGGGGTGGCCAGTGCCGACAAACAGGACTTCCAGTCGAAAAACCCGGATAATGCCGGCCAATTTCGTTTTGCACGCTTAAATCACGGTAATCCCGCATGGAAATCAAGGTCAATTTTCTCGACAACCTTCGTCTGGAAGCCAAGTTCGACGACTTCACGGTGATCGCCGACCAACCGATTCGCTACAAAGGCGACGGTTCGGCGCCTGGCCCGTTCGACTATTTCCTTGCCTCGTCGGCCCTGTGCGCCGCGTACTTCGTCAAGCTGTACTGCCAGACCCGCGATATCCCCACCGAGAATATCCGCCTGTCGCAGAACAACATCGTCGACCCCGAGAACCGCTACAACCAGATCTTCAAGATCCAGGTCGAGCTGCCCGAAGACATTTCCGAAAAGGACCGCCAGGGCATCCTGCGCTCCATCGACCGCTGCACGGTCAAGAAAGTGGTGCAGACCGGCCCCGAGTTCATCATCGAAGAAGTCGACAACCTCGACGCCGATGCCCAGGGCCTGCTGATGCCGGTGGCCGACACCACCACCTACATCCCCGGCAAGGACCTGCCCCTGGAGCAGACCATCGCCAACATGTCGGGCCTTCTTGCCGGGCTGGGGATGAAGATCGAGATCGCCTCGTGGCGCAACATCGTGCCCAACGTCTGGTCGCTGCACGTGCGCGATGCGCAATCGCCGATGTGCTTCACCAACGGCAAGGGCTCGACCAAGGAGGCCGCGCTGGCCTCGGCGCTGGGCGAGTTCATCGAGCGTTTGAACTGCAACTTCTTCTATAACGACCAGTTCTGGGGCGAGGACATCGCCAACGCGCCGTTCGTGCATTACCCCAACGAGCAGTGGTTCAAGCCAGGCCCCAAGGATGCGCTGCCGGCCGAAATCCTCGATGCGTACTGCCTGGAGATCTACAACCCGGACGACGAGCTGCGCGGTTCGCACCTGTACGACACCAACTCGGGCAACACCGCCCGTGGCATCTGCTCGCTGCCGTTCGTGCGCCAGTCGGATGAGCAGGTGGTGTACTTCCCGTCCAACCTGATCGAAAACCTGTTCCTGAGCAACGGCATGAGCGCCGGCAATACCCTGGCCGAGGCGCAGGTGCAGTGCCTGTCGGAGATCTTCGAGCGGGCGGTCAAGCGTGAAATCCTCGAAGGCGAGCTGTGCTTGCCGGACGTGCCGCAAGAAGTACTGGCCAAGTACCCGGGTATCCTCGCTGGCATTCAGGGACTGGAAGAGCAGGGCTTCCCGGTGCTGGTCAAGGATGCCTCGCTCGGCGGCGAGTTCCCGGTCATGTGCGTGACCTTGATGAACCCGCGCACCGGTGGCGTGTTCGCCTCGTTCGGCGCGCACCCAAGCTTCGAGGTGGCGCTGGAGCGCAGCCTCACCGAGCTGCTGCAAGGGCGCAGCTTCGAGGGCCTGAACGACCTGCCGCAGCCGACCTTCGAAAGCCATGCGCTGACCGAGCCGAACAACTTCGTCGAGCACTTCATCGATTCCAGCGGTGTGGTGTCGTGGCGCTTCTTCAGTGCCAAGGCCGATTTCGAGTTCGTCGAGTGGGACTTCTCCGGCCACGGCGAAGACTCCAACATTCAAGAGGCCGCGACCCTGTTCGGCATCCTCGAGGACCTGGGCAAGGAAGTGTACATGGCCGTGTACGACAACCTTGGCGCCACTGCCTGCCGCATCCTGGTGCCGGGTTACTCGGAGATCTACCCGGTCGAGGACCTGATCTGGGACAACACCAACCGCGCCCTGGGCTTCCGTGCCGACATCCTCAACCTGCACAGTCTCGACAACCGCGCGCTGCGTGCGCTGCGCAAGCGTCTGGACAACTGCGATGTCGATGACTACACCACCATCACCACCCTGATCGGTGTCGAGTTCGACGACAACACCGTGTGGGGCCAGCTCACCATCCTTGAGCTGAAACTGCTGATCTGCCTGGCGTTGCAACGTTTCGAGGACGCCAAGGAACTGGTCGAGGCGTTCTTGCAGTTCAACGACAACACCGTCGATCGCGGCCTGTTCTACCAGGCGCTGAACGTCGTGCTGGAAGTGGTGCTCGACGACGACCTGGAAATGCAGGACTACGAGGCCAACTTCCGCCGCATGTTCGGCAACCCGCGCATGGACGCGGTGCTGGGTTCGGTGGACGGTAGCGTGCGCTTCTACGGCCTGACCCCGACCAGCATGAAGCTCGAAGGGCTGGACCGTCACCTGCGCCTGATCGAGAGCTACAAGAAGCTGCACGCCGCGCGGGCCAACGCGGTCTGACAGCGCTGCCGAGGGGCGCCATGCGCCCCTTTATAGCGGCAACGTCTTATCCCTATTGCCAATCCGTATTGCCAGTCAGGCATTAGCGCTTGCTGCATCCCCGTACCAGCGCTTAGCTATCTGCCGGCCGTAGCTGGCCACACACTTCACCTACTGCATGGCGCGTAACCGCCAGAAGGACCTCGGTCGCGCTCACAACAAGAAGGCGCAGACGAATGAGCACTCCTTTGGATACCAATGCACTGAAGGCCCGACAGCAGGCGGCTTGGGCCAGCGGTGACTACGCAGTGATCGGTACTACCTTGCAACTGGTGGGCGAACGGCTTGCCGAGGCCTGCGACCTGCGCTGGGACGAGCAGGTGCTGGATGTCGCGGCGGGCAATGGCAACGCCACCCTGGCCGCCGCCCGGCGTGGTTGCCGGGTCACCTCCACGGACTATGTGCCCGAGCTGCTCAAACGCGGGGAAGAGCGTGCCCGCGCCGAACGCCTGAACGTTGATTTTCAGGTGGCCGATGCCGAGGCCTTGCCGTTCAAGGACGCCACCTTCGATGCCGTCGTTTCGACCTTTGGCGTGATGTTCACCCCCGACCAGGCCCAGGCTGCACGGGAGCTGGCCCGGGTCTGTCGTTCCGGTGGCCGGGTAGGGTTGGCCAACTGGACGCCGCAGGGCTTCGTCGGACAGATGTTCAAGACCCTCGGCCGGCACATGCCACCGCCCGCCGGGGCGTTGCCGCCGTCGCGCTGGGGCGATGAAGAACAACTTCGCGCCATGTTCGAAGGCGCGATCGGCGCCATGGACGTCACCCGCCAGCATTTCAACTTCCGTTATCGCTCGGCGGCGCATTTCATCGAGGTGTTTCGCACCTGGTATGGGCCGGTGCACAAGGCTTTCGCGGCGTTGCCGGCGGATGCCGCTGCGGCACTGGAAAGTGACCTGACTGCATTGCTCAATGAAAACAATCAGGGCGGGTCATCGTCGCTCGTGGTGCCCAGCGAATACCTGGAAGTTGTAATCATGAAGCGCTGAGTACTGGCTTTTCGAGATCCGGGGTAGCATGCAGTTCTCGCGCACCCACAAGGATGTCATGGTGATCACGTTCTACCACCGTCTGAGAGCCTGTCTCGAGCGCAGATCAGGCAAACAGGTGGCCGTCGAGCCGGGTTTTGCTCCCTCCCGTGTCGAGCAGAACCTGGCCTGGCTACCACGTAACCGGGTGTACGAACCGCTCGACCTGCCGCCTCCTGAAATCCCACCGCTAGGCCTTGTTGGCGCGCCATTGCAGCAGCGCTATGCGGCATTTTTGGTGCAAGTGACCAAAGCGCCTGCGCCGGTGACCGATGACGCGCTGCGCGACGCAGGTCGGCATCTGGCCAGCGAGCTGCTGAGCCAGGCCATCACCCTGGGCTGCAGCAAAGCCCATGAACTTTCGGATGAGGTCTACTGGCTGGTGCAGAGCGCAGCCATTGCGTCCTTGTTCGCCGATGGTGCGCACTCTGCCGAGTTTGCCGGGTACAGGCAGCATGTTCAGTATTACCAGTCGGCCGACCGCATGGCTGCCCAGGTCGCGGCCTTCGACCGTTACGTGGCCGCCACTGGCCAGCCGGTGGTTGATGACTGAATGCTTTTCCGCTCAGCGGGTGAGAACCTGAATATCGACTAGTTCTTGCACTTGGCCATGACGACCTGGCAGGTGTTCGGGGTTCCCCCGGAGCGGCCTGCATAGCGAATGCAATTGTTCATCGACTTCTGCCGGGCGATGCTCAGGGTGTTGCCCCAGGCCAAGCCGCCTTCGCCCTGCGTGGGCACCGCCTTGGCGAAACAGTTCGAACCGGGCGCTGCCGCGTAGTGGCGCGCCTTGCTGCTTTTGCTCGAACACCCTGCGGTCAGCGCCACGCACAGGGCAAGCAGGGCATGTGCAGCCCAGAACGCGTAGGGTCGTGCGGGGTGAGCGTGCATGACATTGCCTCTGTTGGGGCGGGTTAATGCTTTGAGGATATGTCAAACAAGCCAAGCGGTGAACCTGTCGGACGACATGGCGATCACGAGACACTGTCGTCTGTTCGGGCCCTATCGCCGGCAAGCCGGCTCCCACAGGTACTGCGCAGTCCTTGAACTGCATGGGATTCCTGTGGGAGCCGGCTTGCCGGCGATAGGGCCGAGCCTGCTCTGGATCAGAAGCGGTAGTTCAGGCTCGCTTCCAGGGTGCGTGGCGCACCTGGGGTGATCAGGTCAACCGAACCGTGCGCCGAAGCGTAGTAGTCGCGGTCGAACACGTTCTTCAGACGCAGCGCCATGTCCCACTCGGGCTCGCCGTAGAGCAGGGCGGCGTCGAAGGTGGTGTAACCCGGCATGACCACCTTGTTGTCGAGTGCGGTGTAGCGCTCGTCGACGTAGTTGGCACCCGCCGCCACACGCCATTGGGGAGTGAGCGTGCGCACCAGCCACACGTTGGCGCTGTTGCGTGGCGTCAGGGTCGGCACCTGGCCTTCGTTGGGCACGCCATTGGTCTTGCTGTTGGACTTGGTGATCTCGGCATCCAGGTAGGCGTAGCCGGCATACACCTGCCATTTGTCGGTCAACTGGCCGCTGACCGTGGCCTCGAAACCATCGGTGCGCTGCTCGCCAGCCAGCACGGTCAGGTTAGGGTTGGCCGGGTCGGCGGTCTTCATGTTGGTGCGTTCCAGGCGGAAGATGGCCGCAGTCACCGCCAGGCGGCTGTCGAGCAAGTCCCACTTGGCACCGATTTCATAGTTGGTGGTTTCTTCAGGCTCCAGGTGTTCACTGCTTGGGCTGACCGCGAACACCTCGCCCGAAGGCTGGTAGCTGCGGCTGACCGATACGTAGTACGACTGGATCTGGTCCGGCTGATACACAAGACCCGCGCGCGGGCTCCAGGTCTTGTCGGTGCGGTCGAGGTCGACATTCTGCACGCGGTCGTCGTCGTACTCCTGGCCGAAGATGTCATAGCGCACACCGACCAGGGCTTTCCAGTGCTCGTTCAGCTCGATCATGTCCTGCACGTACAGGCCGGTAGTCTCCTGGTAGTTGGTGCCCTTGGAGGACAGGTTGGCGGCATGCTCCGGTACAGGTACCAGGCCGTCGCCAAAGACCGGCACCTGGGCCACGTTGTTCTGGCTGAACACCCGCTGGTACTTGTCCTGGAAGCCGACTTCCACGCCGTACAACAGGTTGTGCTGCATGCCCAGCAACTGCGCCTGCTGCTTGAGTTCGGTCTGGTTGAACACGCCGTATTCGTCACGCGCGACGTTGCCGCGGTTGAGCTTGACCAGCAGCTCGCCATCGGGGGAGGTGACGAAGCGGGTCGGGCTGGTGTCGGCCAGGGTGTTGTTGCGGTCCAGGTCGTAACGGTAGTAACGGCTGGTGTTGGTCAGGGTGAGGTCGTCGTTGATCCGATAGTCCAGGCTTGCGGTCAGCGAGAACACTTCGCTGCGGGCATAGTCCTGGTCGGCATCGCCGGAACCGAAGCGTTTGTCGCGGTCGACGTCCACCGGGCGGTCGCCCAGCGCCGGGATGCCGAAGTCGATCAGGCGCTTGTCGTACAGGTAAGTGGCGCCGAGGTTCAGTTCCAGGTCGTCGGACAGCTTGAAGTAGGCCGACGGGGCAATCGCCTTGCGGTCGATGTAGCCGTCGTCGCGGAAGGTGTCGCTGTCTTCGAAGGCACCGGTCATGCGGTAGGCCTGGTTGCCCTGCGGGTCGGCCCAGCCGGTGTCGAACTGGGTGCGGCGCTTGCCTTCGCTGTCGAAGGTCACGCCCACCTCGCGCTTGGGCGCGAAGTTGGGTTTCTTGCTGATGCTGTTGATCAGGCCCCCGGAAGAGCCACGGCCGTAGAGCACGGCGGCCGGGCCTTTGACGACCTCGACGCGCTCGATGTTGGACAGGTCGCGGAAGTACAGGGCGTCATCGCGCACGCCGTCGATGTACATGTCGCCAATGGCGCTGAAGCCGCGGATGGTCACCTGGTCGCGCTGGCCGTCGCCGTTGGACATGCCGATCCCGGGCACGTTTTTCAGCACGTCTTCCATGGACTGGGCGCCCTGGTCCTTGATCACGCTTTCCGGCACGACGTTGACGGTTTGCGGAATGTCGCGCAGCGGGGCGTCGATCTTCAGCGCGCTGCGGCTGTCGCTGGCCTTGTAGCTCTGCTGCTCGTAGGCGCTGGTGACGGAAGTGGCCGGCAAGGCGAGTTCGCCCTGGCTTTCAGCATGTACCGCAGGAACCACCAGCAGGCCCAGGACCGAGAGGGAGGCCGGGGCAACAGACTTCATTGTCATGAATCGCGACTCGATTGTTGATTTGAGGTCACGAATAGTAACGATTTGTAAATGTAAAGCAAGTGTAAAGAATTCTTATTTGCTATCGCAATAGCATCGAGGTCAGGTTGCGGCGAAATGACATGGGACAAGGGCAGAGTGCCGCGCAGTGGCTATGCTTGTTTGCGCGTGAACTTCTCACGCACACGACTCCGCTCTTGATCACAGGGATGCAGGCCTATGAATTCTCTTAGCACTCTCGCGCGTGCCGTTGCGCTCGCCAGCTTGGTTGCCACTGCCAGTTTCACCGTGCAGGCGGCCGATATTCCGATCGCTAGCGAAGCGCTGGAAAGCCATATCAAAACCGAGGTCACGGCCATCGACCAGGCAACCCGCCAGGTCACGGTGAAAGGGGCGGATGACAAGCCCGTGACGTTCCAGTTGACGGAAAAGGCCAAGGCCCTGCCGAATCTGAAGGTGGGTGACAAGGTCGACATCTACGTCACCCGAGCGGTGGCGTATGTGCTCAATACCGAGGTAGGCGGGGCGCCGAAAGCCAGCTCGGAATCGGGTACCATCCGCGCCACCGAGGCCAACCCGAACCCGGGGGGCGAGGCGTTCCGTCAGGTGAAGGTCACTTCGAAAATCGAGGCGATCGACCTGAAAGAACACGAGGTGACCCTGATGCCGCCGGAAGGCAAGGTGCAAGTGGTGAAGGTCGAGAACCCGGACTTGCAGGCGCGGATGAAGAACCTCAAGAAAGGCCAGACCGTCGATGCGATCTACACCGAGGTGCTGAGGGTCGAGACCTCGCGTTGAACCTCGGGGATAAGCGGTACTGCTGAATCGGCTTATCCATACGACGAATAATCAGGGTGCACCGGTTCGATTTCCATTCGCCCTGTCAATTCACCCATGATGCACTCATCCTGACTGCCGATGAGTGCATCCATGTCCAACAAAACCCTGTTGCTCGCGTTCCTTCCTTTGCTCATGGCCCTGATCGCCGGCGCCGTCCTGCCTTTCCAGGCTGCGGGTAACGCGGCTGTCGGCCGTGCGCTGGGGCACTGGTTGTGGGGCGCGTTCACGTCGCTGACGGTCAGTTCACTGGTGGTCATCGCGGCGCTGCTGATTCTGCGAGTCCCCATGCCCGACCTGGGCAAGGCCCTGCAAGGCCCCTGGTGGCTGTGGATCGGCGGCGTGCTGGGTGCCCTTTATGTGGCGGGCGCTGCAGCCTTGATCCCTCGCCTGGGTACGGCGGGCTTCCTGGTACTGGTGGTGGCGGGGCAGATCCTCACGTCGGTGATCGTCGATCACTTCGGCCTGATGGGCGTCACCAGCAAGCCGATCAGCCTGGCCCGGGTTGCTGGGGTGGTGCTGATCCTGGCCGGAGTATTTCTGGTTCAAGGCAGCTGGGCAGCAAGCCCGGCGGGTAACGGCGCGGTGATCGCCAAACAGCCTGAAGGTTGATCATTGGCCGGGCTGGCTGCACGCCCATACCGCCTCTCGCAGCCAGCGATGGCCCGGGTCGGTGTCCTTTCTCGCGTGCCAGGCTTGCTGATAGGCAAAGGTGGGAATGGGCAAGGGGGGGCTGAACTGGCGCAGGGTCTGGTACTGGCGCATCGGGCCGACGGCACGCTTGGCCACGGTCAGGACCAGGTCGGTGCCGCCCAGCACCTCGACCGCAGCACTCCAGTGCGGCAACGCCAGGGCGATGCGCCGGCGCAAGCCCTGTGCAGCCAGGGCGCGTTCGATTTCGTCGTGGGCGTCCGGGCGCATGGCCATCAGCACGTGCGGGCGCGCCAGCCAGTCGTCGAGCGCCAGGCCACCCTTGGCGGGCAATACCTGGCGGTCGGCCACGCTGATGAAGCTGTCCTCGAACAGGGTTTGCGCGGTGATGGCTGGCGGCAGCTCAGGGAAGATGCCCAGTGCGAGGTCGAGTTCGCCATCCTGCAGCTGCGCCAGCATGGTCTCGCGACTGGCCTGGCTGATCGCCAGGTCGACACCTGGCGCCACCCGGCGCAGGTGACGGACCAGCGGCGGCAGGACGATGCGCGAGGAGTAATCGGACAATGACAGGCGAAAACGCCGTTGCGCCTGAGCCGGGTCGAAATGCGGCGTGGCGAGCAGGCCGTTGAGGCTGCCGAGGGCGTCTTGCAGGGGCTTGGCCAAGGCCTGGGCACGCGCGCTGAGGGTCATTTGGCCATGCTGGCGGATCAGCAGGGGGTCGTCGAAATAGGTGCGCAGTTGCGCCAGGGCGTGGCTGACCGCCGGCTGACTGCGGTGCAGGCGCAGGGCGGCGCGGGTCACGTGCTTTTCGCTGAGCAGCGCATGCAGGGCCAGCAGGAGATTGAGGTCGATCTTGCGCAGTTCATCCATGGGGCGAATGGTCAGGTGGCTTTTGGATGGGTTGTATCAGCCTAACAGATGTATTGGCCCTCATCGCCGGACCCAGCGCTCAAAGCACGGTATGAGGCACTGCGTGGACGAGGAAAGTTTGCCAAGGTCGCTATCGTGGCCTGCATGAGGATCTTCATCGTAAGGCTCAATGCGCTGCTCAGGACGGGTACACCATGGCGGGATTTAGCCTTGCCAGTGCCCGAGAATACAGCCCGATTGCAGGGCACAGCGTGATCCATGTGGGAGCGGGCTTGCCCCGCGAAACAGGCAGCGCGGAGCATGGCACCGGCTTCGCCGGTGTTCGCGGGACAAGCCCGCTCCCACAGGAAAATGCTGTGGCCCTGTGTGTGTGGGAGCCGGCTTGCCGGCGATGAGGCCAGAACAGGCACAACGGCGTTATACTCGCCGCCCGTTTCACTGTAATCCGAGCATTCCCATGGGTCTCTCCGCAACCGCCACTCCCGTACCGCGCCGCCTGGGCGCGCCCTTGATCGCCCTGGCCCTGCTGCTGGCCGGCGCCTGGTTCCTCAACCTCAACGCCGGTTTCAAGCAGGTGCTGCTGCTGATCGTTGGCGCCGCCCTCGGCCTGACGCTCTACCACGCCGCCTTTGGCTTCACCTCGGCCTGGCGCGTGTTCATCAACGAACGACGCGGCGCGGGGCTGCGCGCGCAGATGGTCATGCTGACCCTGGCCGTGCTGTTGTTCTTCCCCGCACTGTCCGCTGGCAGCCTCTTCGGCAACCCTGTCACCGGGCTGGTAGCGCCGGCCGGGGTCTCGGTGGTGTTCGGCGCCTTCATCTTCGGCATCGGCATGCAATTGGGCGGCGGTTGCGCCTCCGGCACGCTGTTCACCGTAGGCGGCGGCAATGCGCGCATGTTGGTGACCCTGCTGTTCTTCATCATCGGCTCGGTCAGCGCCACGCACCATGCTGACTGGTGGTTCGCACTGCCATCGTTCCCGGCCACGTCGATCGTTCAGGTCTGGGGCGTTGGCCCGGCGTTGCTGGCAAGCGTGGCAGTGTTCGCCCTGATCGCCTGGGCCACCGTGGTACTGGAACGGCGCCGCCACGGTGCCCTCGAAGCCCCAGTGAGCAGCGAACACCGGGGCCTGCGTCGCTTCCTGCGCGGTCCGTGGCCACTGGTCTGGGGTGCTGTCGCACTGGCGTTGCTGAACTACGCCACCCTGGCCCTGGCCGGGCGCCCATGGGGCATTACCTCGGCCTTTGCCCTGTGGGGGGCAAAGACCCTCTCCAGCCTGGGTGTGGACGTCGGCAGCTGGGTGTTCTGGCAGGCTCCGGCCAACGCCAAGGCCCTGGCCGCGCCGCTGTGGCAAGACATCACCACGGTCATGGACATCGGCATCGTGCTCGGTGCGCTGCTGGCCGCAGGCCTGGCCGGCCGCTTCGCGCCGAGCCTGAAGATTCCGCTGCCGTCGCTGATCGCCGCGGTGATCGGCGGCCTGTTGCTGGGTTATGGCTCGCGCCTGGCCTACGGCTGCAACATTGGCGCCTACTTCAGCGGCATCGCCTCGGGTAGCGTGCATGGCTGGTTGTGGCTGGTGGCTGCCTACACCGGCAACCTGATCGGCGTGCGCCTGCGCCCATTGTTCTTTGCCGGGGAGCGCCGGCCGGTGGCGCTCACAGGCTGCTGACCGTATCGTCCTCAGCGCCACCGGCGGCGCTGAGGTCATGTAACTCGAACACCTGCAAGCCCACCAGCCCGGCCAGCAAGGCAGGCGCAGTTTGCGCAACACAATCGCTTGAATTTCAGTAGCTTACGATCTTTTTCTGAACGGCGACTCACGCGCGCGGGTGCTGCCGCAATGGCGCTGGACGTGGCAGCAGGTTTCTACTTGTGGGTGCGCGCCTCGGCGCTCCATTTTCTCGAACTAATATGAGAAATGTTTGTTAAGCATATGAAAGATAAATCATTTATTTTTTGGCTAGCGCATGCTGAACACATTGCTCGTAGTAGGTTTGCTTGATCGCAGGCGGCTTCAATTGGGAGCGGCTGTTGTAGGTCTGTTCGGTAATCCCGAAGGCCGTCATGCGCATCCATGGCTTGGGGAACTTGCGCTTTTGCAGCTTGTTGCGCGTAGCGTACAGGGTGACGCCGGAAAGCTTGGCCTGCTGGGCCTCGGCGGCAATCTGCGAACCCCAGTCACAGACCTGGCGATCATTCTGGCTCAGCGTCCTGGCGTGGGCGCCGAAGGCGGTCGAGGCCAGCAGGCAGCCGGCCATCGTTGCTAGAAATACTCGCATGTTGCTGTCCTAAGCATCTGAAGATGAAGGGAGTTTGCCTTTGGTTTGGCAGGCTGGGGGCCAGCACTTTGCCTCTAAGGGCAATGGCGGTGCGCAGGGATGCAGGGGGCGGAAATTGAGCGCCGCGCGGGCGGCGCGCGATCTGCGCACCACTGATGCCTATACGCCGAGCCTGATAAATACCCCATCGCCCGTATGTGATCGTACAACTGCTTGCGCTATCATGACGGCTGTCTTTCGAGGTGAAATACAGGGACATGACAGAGCAGCAGGTACAAGCACGGACCCGGCGCAAGCCGCGCAGTCTGGCCCAGGAACTGGTCACGGTGTTGACCGAGCGCATCCGCAGCGGCCAGCTCAAGCGCGGCGACAAACTGCCGACCGAATCGCAGATCATGGCCGAGGAAGGCGTCAGCCGTACCGTGGTGCGTGAGGCGATCTCGCGGCTGCAGGCCGCAGGCCAGGTCGAGACGCGCCACGGTATCGGCACCTTCGTGCTGGACATGCCGGCCACGGGCGGGTTCCGCATCGACCCCGCCACCGTGGTCACCTTGCGCGAAGTGCTGGCGGTGCTGGAGCTGCGCATCGCCCTGGAGATCGAGTCCGCCGGCCTGGCCGCGCAGCGGCGCAGCGATGACCAGCTGGCCGGCATGCGTGCGGCACTGGATGAGCTCAACGAAGGGGCCGCGCATGCCAACGATGCGGTGTCGGCGGATTTCCAGTTCCACCTGCGCATCGCCCAGGCCAGCGGCAACCATTATTTCGCCGACATCATCAACCACCTGGGCACCAGCATCATTCCCCGGACCCGGCTCAATTCGGCGCGCCTGGCGCATGATGACCAGGCGCACTACATGGGCCGCCTGATGCATGAGCACGAAGCCATCTACGAGGCCATTGCCCGGCGCGACAGCGAGGGGGCGAAGATGGCCATGCGCATGCATTTGAGCAATAGCCGCGAGCGGTTGCGCCAGGCGCATGAAGAGGCCGAGGCGCAAGGGGTCTGATTTTCTTGCTGGCCATTGCGGCCCTATCGCCGGCAAGCCGGCTCCCACAAGGATCACCTCGAACCCTGTGGGAGCCGGCTTGACGGCGATAGGGCCGGTACAGACAAAAAAGCCCCGCGATTGCGGGGCTTCTTGCATCAGGGCATTCAGATCGCCCCTTCACTCCACTGCCCATTCACCAGACGCCGCAAGCCCAGCGGGTTGCCATCGCGCAGCGCCTCAGGCAGCAGCGTCTGCGGGTAGTTCTGGTAGCACACCGGGCGCAGGAAGCGGTCGATGGCCAAGGTGCCGACCGACGTCCCACGGGCATCGGAAGTGGCCGGGTAAGGGCCGCCGTGCACCATCGCATCGCATACCTCGACACCGGTCGGGTAACCGTTGACCAGGATCCGGCCGACTTTCTCTTCCAGCAGCGGCACCAGCCAGGCAAAGGCTTCGAAGTCTTCCGGCTCGCCGATCAGCGTCGCGGTCAGCTGGCCGCGCAGGCCGAGCAGGGCGGCGCGCAGTTGCGCATTGTCCTGCACCTCGACCGCCACGGTGGTCGGGCCGAACACTTCTTCCTGCAGCAACGGGTCGGCTTCCACCAGCAGGCGGGCATCGGCCTTGAACAGCTGGGCACGCGCCTGGCTGCCTTGCTGGGGCTGGCCGGCCAGATGGGTAATGCCGGCGTGTGCCTGCAGGTGCTCCAGGCCGCCGACGTAGCTGCGCAGGCCACCGGCGTTGAGCAGGGTCTGCCCGGCCTGGGCATCCAGGTGCTGGCCGAGGTCGGCAAGCAACTGGCTGTACTGCGGCGATTGCAGGCCGATCACAAGGCCCGGGTTGGTGCAGAACTGGCCAGCACCCAGGCAGACCGAGCCGGCCAGCTCGCGGGCAATGGCGTCGCCGCGCTTGGCCAGGGCGCCGGGCAGGATGATCACCGGGTTGATGCTGGACATTTCGGCGAACACCGGAATCGGCTGCGGGCGCTCGGCGGCCATGCGGCACAGGGCATCACCGCCCTTGAGCGAACCGGTAAAGCCGACTGCCTGGATCGCCGGGTGCTTGACCAGCCACTCGCCGACGCCACCCCCGAAGACCATGTTGAACACGCCCTTGGGCATGCCGGTACGTTCGGCGGCGCGCTGGATCGCGCAGCCGACCAGGTCGGCGGTGGCCATGTGGCCGCTGTGCGCCTTGAACACCACCGGGCAGCCGGCGGCCAGGGCAGCCGCGGTGTCACCGCCGGCGGTGGAGAAGGCCAGCGGGAAGTTGCTGGCGCCGAACACTGCCACCGGGCCAACGCCAATGCGCATCTGGCGCAGGTCTGCACGCGGCAGCGGCTGGCGCTCGGGCAGGGCCAGGTCGATGCGGGCACCCAGGTAGTCGCCACGGCGCAGTACCTGGGCGAACAGGCGCATCTGGCCGCTGGTGCGGCCACGTTCGCCCTGGATGCGCGCGGCAGGCAGGGCGGTTTCACGGCAGACGATCGCGACAAAGGCGTCGTCCAGTTCATCCAGCTCGGCGGCAATGGCGTCGAGGAATTCGGCGCGGCGCGCAGGCGCCAGCTGGCGGAACTCGGCGAAGGCGGCGGCGGCTGCCTGGGCGGCCTGGTCGACTTCGGCCTCGGTGGCCTGGGCGAAGCTGTAGGGCAGGGCCTCGCCCGTGGTGGCGTCCAGGCTCTGCAGGCGCTGAAGGCCGGCGGCGCTGCGCTGGCCGGCGATGAAG